>SXGQ01262326.1_pt1 | contig 65706 bp, 55 predicted proteins | sample 3178371 | NCBI WGS metagenome assembly SXGQ01 (sample SAMN11356859, study PRJNA531348) | freshwater metagenome | isolation source: freshwater sample F1-20 | place: China: Fuxian Lake, Yuxi | collected 2017-12-25
CGCCGTCGGCATGACGACGAACATCCCGCCGCACAACCTCGACGAGATTATCGACGCCACCTTCGCCATCATCGACAACCCGCGCATCTCCGTCGACGCCCTGTGCGACATCGTGCGCGGCCCCGACTACCCCACCGGCGGCATCATCTCCGGCCGCGATGGCATCCTCAGCTACCTGAAAACCGGCAAAGGCATCGTCCGCACCCGTGGCAAGGCCCACACCGAGGAACTCAAGGGCGGCATGGAGCAGATCGTCATCACCGAGATCCCCTACAACGTTAACCGCAACACCCTCGTCACCCGCATCGCCGAACTCGTCGGCGAGAAAGAAATCGACGGCATCCGCGACCTCCGCGACGAGTCCGACGAAAACACCCGCATCGTCATCGAGCTGAAGCGCGGCGAACAGGCCAAGGTTGTCATCAACCAGCTCTTCCAAAAAACCGCCCTCGAATCCTCCTTCGGCGTCACGCTCCTGGCCCTCGACAAGAATCGCCCGAAGCAGATGAACATCAAGGAGCTCATCGAGTGCTACATCGAGCACCGCCGCGATGTCGTCACGCGCCGCACGAAGTTCCGCCTCAAAGAGGCCGAAGACCGCGCCCACATTCTCGAAGGCTACATCATCGCCCTCGATAACCTCGACGACTTCGTCAAAATCATCCGCGCCTCCTCCAACCGCGAGGACGCCAAGGTGAAGTTGATGGCCAAGTATCCGCTCTCCGAACGCCAGACCGACGCCATCCTTGAACTCCGCCTCTACCAGCTCACCGGGCTGGAGCGCGGCAAGATCGAGGCCGAATACATCGAGCTCATGAAGCTCATCGAGGAACTCCGCGCCATCCTTGAGTCCGACACTATTTTGATGGCTCTGATCAAAAAAGAACTCGGCGAGATGAAGGCGAAATACACCTCACCCCGCCGCACTGAAATCATCGGCTCCGCCGGAGAATTCCGCATGGAAGACGTCATCCCCAACGAGGGCTGCGTCATCACCGTCTCCCACCTCGGCTTCATCAAACGCACCCCCGTCGCCGACTACCGCTCGCAGAAACGCGGCGGCAAAGGCGTCATCGGCGCCGAGACTTACGACGAGGATTTTGTGGAGAATCTCTTCACCGCCTCGACCCACGATTACATCCTCTTCCTCACGAGCATCGGCCAATGCCATGCGAAGAAGGTCTACGATGTTCCCGAGGGCACCCGGGCGTCCAAGGGCAAGTCCGTCGCCAGCTTCCTCCGCCTCGCCGAGGGCGAAAAGATCGCCGCGATGATCTGCGTGAAGGACTTTGCTGAGGACCGTTTCCTCGTCATGGCCACCAAGAGCGGCGTGATCAAAAAATCCTCCCTCGCCGACTATGCCAACTGCACCCGCGACGGCGGCCTCATCGGCATCAATCTTGCCGAGAAGGACACCGTCATCGGCACCGTGCTCACGACCGGCAACGACGAGCTCATCCTTGTTTCCCACCAAGGTCTCGCCGTCCGTTTCCGCGAACGCGATCCCGAGAGCGGCGAAGACAATTTCCGCCCCACCGGCCGCGCCACCGCCGGTGTCACCGGCATGAGATTCAAGCTCGATAGCGACTACCTCGACGTCATCGAGGTCGTGGACCACACCGCCAAATTCCTCGTCGCCAGCGAAGCCGGCCTCGGCGTCCGCACGCGCTTCGAAGATTACCGTCTGATCAACCGCGGTGGCAGTGGGGTCTGGGCCATCGACCTCCCCGAGGACGGCTCGGTCAACCTCGCCGGCGCTCTCAGCATCAAGGACACCGATGAAATCATGCTCCTCACTGCCAAGGGCCAGAGCGTGCGTTGCCCGGTGAACACGATCCGCGAAGTAAACCGCGGCGGCAAAGGTGTGAAGCTTCTCACCCTCGCCCCCGGCGACAAGCTCCTGAGCATCGCCCGCGTCGTCGAAAGTGCCGAAGAGATCGAGGCCGCCGGCGACGAAGAAACCTCGGCCGGAGACAAACCTGCCGGTTAAACTCGCTCTGAATTCGCACCCAAAAGCCCCGGCTCAAAACCGGGGCTTTTTATTTCCCACTCCCGACAAACTTGATTTTCGGTCTCTGGCGCACGCCTTCGATCTCGAGGAAAAAACTCCCCATCAACCCCGGCACGATCCGCACCTTGCGCGGCCCCGCCTCGGGCGACGTGATGTAGTTCCCGCTTTCGACCCGCCAGCGCTGTCCGTTCTCGAGGTTGAAGACCGTTCCGGTCTGCCACCCTTGAAACTCCCCCAACAATCTCGTTTGGACTGTCTCATACTCCACCTCGGTGCCAGGAGTGAGCAGGACCTTGGCCTTCGCCAAAAAACTCTCCCCCGCCGGCTTCGGCTTGGCTGCCGCCGCGGCTTTTGTCGCGACCACCTCCGCCTCAGCCTTGGCCGCTTTCTGTTCCGCCGTCGCCCGGGCTGCGGCCGCCGTCGCGACCTCTGCGCGCGCCGCCGCCATCGCGCCGCTTTTGTAAGCCTCCACCAGCGCATCGAGCCGCGCCCGCTCCTCCGGCGAAAGCTTGCTCAAACCCGCCGCCGCGAATTCCTCCGGCCGCACCGCCTGCGAAAATTTCTCCTGCGCGCGCGACGTCACAACCCACATTCCCGCTCCGATCAACCCCATCAAAAGCAATCGTTTCATCGTCGTAACGTGAAGCCGTGCGCCACGCGCCCGCAACGCCATTTCCGCCCTTGCCAACGCCTTCGCGCGGGCCTGACTTGCCCGTAAATTCACTCGAAACGCCCGATCGTATGGCCGGTAAAATCTCTTCGCTCCTCGACCCCACCCGCATCGCGCTCGACGTCAAGAGCACCCAGCGCACGGCCGCGCTCAATGAGATTTCCAAGCTCCTCACAACTCATCCGGCCGTGACAAATTTTGACGGCTTTTACCGCGAGCTCCTCGCCCGCGACCGGCTCGAGACCACCTGCATCGGCCACGGCGTCTCGTTGCCCCACGCCCGCACCGAACACGTCAAATCTATCGCCCTCGCCGTCGGCCGCAGTGCGTCCACCATCACCTGCGGCAACCACCCCGACGAACAGATCCGCCTCGTCTTCATGCTCGGCACCCCAAAGACCAATCCCGCCGACTACCTCGCCGTCGTGAGCTCCCTCTGCAAAATTCTCAAGCACGAGATCAATCGCACCGCTTTCCTCACCGCCGCGACCCCCGAAGAATTCATCGCCGCCGTCATCGCCGCCGAAGAACGCCTAGCCGCGCCGATCCCGGCCTAGTTCGAACTTTCCCATGATCCACTCGTTCGTCTTCAGCGAGGGCAAGCTCGTCAGCCGCGATCTCGAACTTGAGGCGCTTCGTCTCGTCCACGGCGACAAGGGCCTGATCCTTTGGGTCGATCTCGAAGCGCCCACCGACGAAGAGATCAACCTGATCCTCGAAGGTGTTTTCAACTTCCACCCCCTCGCCATCGAGGACTGCGTCACCCCGAGTTCCCTCCCCAAGATCGAGGACTACGACGACTACTTGTTCATGGTGACGCACGCGGTCGATTTCACCCGCACCGACAAATTTGCCACCACCGAACTCGACCTGTTTCTCGGCAAAGAATTTCTCGTCACCTTCCACCGCACCCCTCTCCGCTCCGTCGCCACCGCCCTCGAACGCGTTTCCAAGAGCACGGCGCGAGGTCCCGACCGCCTCGCCCACACCCTCCTCGACCATCTCGTCGATAACTACCAGCCGGTCATGGACGAACTCCAAGCCGAGCTCGAAGAGCTCGAGGAAAGCGTGCTCGCCCGCGACTCCTCCCACGAAAAACTTGTCACCGAGCTTTTGGCTGTGCGCGCTGACTTTTCCCGCCTTCGCACCATCGTCCGCCCCCAACGCGACGTGATCGACCGGCTCGCCCGCGGCGACAGCAAATTCATCCGGCCTATTCTTCTGCCTTACTTCCGGGACCTGCGCGACAATCTCGCCCGCCTCGACGACACCGCCATCAGTTACCACGAACGCCTTATGATGGCTTTCGATATTTATCTCAATAAAGCCGCATTTGAGGCCAACGAGGGCATTAAATTTCTCACCGCCATCACCGCCGTCACCATTCCGATCATGGTTATCGGCACGTGGTACGGCATGAATTTCGAAAGTATGCCGGAGCTCAAAAACGGGTATCCGCTGGCTCTCGGCGCCACCGCCGTCACCACGCTGCTGATGGTCATCTACCTGAAGCGGAAGCGCTGGTTCTAAAGGCGAAGCGCGCTGTCTCCTTCGGTCCTTTCCGCCTCCCCGCCGCTTAAGCTGGAGCCCCCGCTCCGATTCCAAGGCTCTCGCCCAATTCCGATTCACAGCGCACGCGCTCGGCCACCTGCTTCAAGGGCCAAATCTCCACGTCCACCGCCCGCGCCGCCGCCACGTGCTCCGGTGCCCGGCCGCCCACGTCGAAGCCCGCCAGCGCCATGGTCTGGTCGGACCACGTCACCTGCGGGTCCGTGGTGATCTGATACGGCGTGTGATGCACGCGCCCTGAAAACAACCGCCCGCCCCGGCCGTCCCATGCAAACAGCCGGTAGCGCTCCACCAAAAAGAATTCCAAGCTCCCCCGCTTCGCCTCCTTCGCCTTGGTCTCGGCCGGCGTTTGATAGCTGAATCGGCTTTCGTCCTCCTCGCCCGCTCGCCGCGACCGGAAATCCACCTCGCACCCGTTTCCTGCCGCGCGCGGCGTCACAGATGCGCTCATTGTCGCATGTTCATACGGCAGGTAAAAGAGTGTCCGCGCCACTTTCACCGCGAGCCACTGGTTCGCATCCAGCGAATAGAACCACACGCCCGGCCGGCCCTGCGCATCGTGCACGTAAGTCCGCACGTTCAATTCCAAAAAGTTCGAAATCCCCGGTACCGCCGGCAATCCCCGCGGCCTGACCCGCTCCATGAAAAACGGCACCACCCCCACCCACGCCCGCCCCTCGTGCAAATCCACCGTCAGCCCAGGCGGCAAGGTCGCTTGGATCGCCGCGGGTTCCCACGCCCAATGTAAAAACAGCAACCGCGCCCAACGCTGTCGCATCACCGGAGCCCCTTCGGGCCGCTCCCGCTCCGCGAGCCGTTGTGCCATCGTCGGAATCTTCATACCCCGATCCTAACCGCCACTCCACCCGCTGCAACCCCGCTCCGTTTGTCATCTGATGGATGACAAACATTCCAGCCCGGTGGTTGCGCTTCGCCGACCGGCTCATCGCTGCAAAAATTGCTGCAGCCGCGCGCGCACCGCCGGCCGCTCCGCCGCCACGATGGAGAACATCACGGCATCCGTAGCCACCCGTCCGGCATCGTCCGGGCCAGCGGGTCGATGTGAGTCTCCGCCAACGGCTCCAACCGCACGTGTCTACCCGCCAAAACCAACGGTTCCCGCGTCGCCTTCATCGCAGTCGATTCGCCGCTTGCGACCCACACCGCACGGCCAAAATCTCCGCTGATTCCGAATCCTCCACGCCGCCGCCTCGCCCAGCCTGCTCCTTCGATCCCATGGCCAGATTCGCTTCCTCGCTCACACCCGCCCACCGCGACTTCATCGCCGCGCAGAAAATTTATTTCATCGCCTCCGCTCCCGCCGCCGGCCGGGTCAATCTTTCACCCAAGGGCATCGACACCTTCCGCGTCCTCTCCCCCACCCGCGTCGGCTACCTTGATGTCACCGGCAGCGGCAACGAGACCGCCGCCCACCTGCTAGAGAACGGTCGCCTCACGGTGATGATGTGCTCCTTCGACGCGGCCCCGCTCATCTTCCGCATTTACGGGCGCGGCCGTTCCGTCCAGCCGGCCGAGATGGACTGGATCCAACTCCGTCCGCTCTTCGGCCCCACGCTCCCCGGCGAACGCCAGCTCATCATCGCCGAGATCGAAAGCATTCAGACGTCGTGCGGCTTCGGCGTACCGTTTTTCACCTACACCGGCGAACGCGAAACCTTGCTCGACTACGCCGTAAAGAAGGGCCCCGAGGGCATGGCCGCCTACCGCGCCGAGAAAAACACCCGCAGTATCGACGGTCTGCCCACCGGCCTGCTCGAAAAGTAAACCGTATCGTCTCGCCTCTCTCACCCTCACCGCTTCCGCCATCCGCCCACCTCATGCTCCGCGCCCTCATCTTCGACTTCGACGGTCTCATCCTCGACACCGAGTCTGCCCTCATCCGGTCCTACGCCGATGTTCACAACGCCCATGGCATGCCGTTCGACCATGCGCGCTTCCTCCGCGCCGTCGGCCACGCCGATTTCACCTTCGACCCATGGGCCGATTTCCCGGCCGACCACGACCGTGTCGCCCTGGAATCCGAGCGCCAGCACATCAAAAGAGGCCGCCTCGAACTCCTCACTCCGCTCCCCGGTGTGATCTCCCTCCTCGATGAGGCGCGCGCCTCCGACCTGCCCGTCGCGGTCGCCTCCAACTCCGACCACACGTGGGTCGAACCTCACCTCAACCGCCTCGGCCTGCTCGACCGCTTCGCCTTTATCGCCTGCCGCGAAGATGTGCGCGCACCGAAACCGGAGCCCGACCTCTACAAACTGGTCCTCGAAAACCTCGGCCTCCGCGGCCACGAAGCCATCGCCTTCGAAGACTCACACGCCGGCAGTCTCGCCGCCAAACGTGCCCACCTCTGGTGCGTCGCCGCCCCCGGCCCGTCGACCGCCCACCACGATTTCGCCCACACCGATCTCCGCGTCGCCTCGCTCGCCGAAGTCACGCTCCCTTCCTTGCGCCAGCGCTTCGAAAAATAGGGGGCGATCGCCGGCGCGCCTTCCGCGACACGACCTCGCCACGCCCACGCCGGCCGCCGCTCTACCCGCCCAGTTCCTCCCAGCGCTTATACCCTTTCGCCAACTCCGCTTCGATCTCATGCAAACGCGCCGTCGCCTGCGTGACCTCAGCCGGCGGCTTCCGGAAAAAAAGCGGATCGGCAAGTTTGCCCGTCAGCAGCGTCTGCTCGGCTTCGAGTTTCTCGATCAGCTTCGGCAAAGCCTCCAGCTCCATCCGCTCCTTGTTCGAAAGCTTCGGCCCTTTCACCACCGGTGCCGCTCCGCCCGACGCCGACTTGGCCGCGCGCTTGGCCGACTCTTCGGCCGCCAGGGCAGCCGCGACTTTCCGCGCCGTCTCTTTCTGCCAGTCGTCATAGCCACCGATGTAGTCCGTGACTTTTCCGTCGCCCTCAAAAACCAACAGGCTCGTGCACACTTCGTTCAGGAACGCGCGATCGTGGCTCACGAGCAGCACCGTGCCGCCGAACTCCACGACCAAGTCCTCCAGCAATTCAAGCGTCTCGGCGTCGAGGTCGTTGGTCGGCTCGTCGAGCACGAGCACATTGGCCGGCTTCGTAAACAGCCGCGCCAAGAGCAACCGATTCCGCTCACCACCCGAGAGCGCTTTGATCGGCGTGCGCGCCCGCGTCGGCTCAAACAGAAAGTCCTCCAGATACGAAATCACGTGCCGCGTGCGGCCGTTGATCGTGATCATCGTGTTGCCGTCGGCCACCGCGTCCTGCACGCGCATCGTGTCGTCGAGCTGCGCCCGCAATTGGTCGAAATAGACAATCTCCAACTGGGTGCCCTGTTCGACGGTGCCGGCCTGCGGTTTGAGCTGACCAAGCAGCAACTTCAGTAACGTCGTCTTGCCCGCGCCGTTCGGCCCCACAATTCCGATCTTGTCACCCCGCTCGATCCGCGTCGTCACGTCGCGCACGATCCACGGCGAGTCCGGCCCATAGCGGAAGCCCGCGCCTTCGCACGTGATCACCTTAAAGCCGCTCCGGTCCGCCTCCTGCGCGGTCATCGTCGCCTTGCCGGTCCGGTCCCGTCGCGCCACCCGTTCGGCGCGCATCTTTTCGAGCGCATGAATGCGGTTGTTTGCCCGCGAGCGCTGGGCCTTCACGCCCCTGCGGATCCACACTTCCTCCTGGGCAAGCTTCTTGTCGAACTGCGCCCGCTCGACTTCCTCAGCCTCCAACACGGCCTGTTTGCGCACGAGGAACGTGTCGTAGTCGCAGGCCCAGCCGATGAGTTTGCCGCGGTCCACTTCCACGATGCGGGTCGCCAGCTTCCGGAGAAACGCCCGGTCGTGGGTCACGAACAGCAGCGCCCCGCCCCACTCCAACAAAAACGTTTCGAGCCACTCGATCGACGCGAGGTCCAGATGGTTCGTCGGCTCGTCGAGCAGCAACAACTGCGGCGCCTCGACCAAGCCGCGCGCGAGCAACACGCGGCGCTTTTGTCCCGCCGACAACGCCGCGAATTCCATGTCCACCGGCAGGCCCATCTGCTCGAGCAAACGCTCCACGCGATCGTGCCGTTCCCAGTCGTTGTGCTCCTCGTAAGCGCCGCCTTCGCCCTCAACCACCGTGCGCACCGTGCCCGCGAGGCCCGAGGGGACTTCCTGTTTCAACGTCGAAAAGACCGCCCCGGCTTGGCGGAAAACTTGCCCCACATCAGACTCCAACTCGCCCGAGATCACCTTCATCAACGTGGACTTGCCCGCACCGTTGCGCCCCACGAGACACACGCGTTCCCCACGGTCAATCTGGAGATTGACCTTATCGAGCAACGGCGCGCCACCGAAGCTCAGGCTGACATCGAGTAAACTGACAATGGCCATAAGAACCCGCCACCCTGCCGCCCGTCCCGCCCAGCGCAAGACCCGCCTTCCGACCATACCCGAGCCCACGAACCCGCCCAGCCGAACTTGCTCTTCAACCTCGCGCGCGCGATCCGGCGCGTTTTCCCCGTGCTCTCCCCGCCGTCTAAAAGAGTTCCCGCTGCATGATCGCGTCGCGCTTCGCCCCATCGAGCGTGCTCAGCGCCAGGAGCTGCATCACGCTCATCGCCGCCACCGCCGGCTCCCGCGCCAGCGACGCCAACAACACCGCACCCGCCAGCGCGTCATACAGCGCCGCATGGTAACGTCTCCGCTCCGGCGGACAAAACTTCTCCGCCAGCAAGTCCAGTTCGCCCTGAAGCCCGCATCTCGCAACCAACACCTCCAACTTACCCGACTCGAGCTGCGGATAAAGTTGCGCGTAGATCCGCGCCGAATCGATCCACGGCCCCCACTCGATCACCCGCTCTCCCGGACGCGCGAAATCCGGCGAACTCCGCGGGTAAGGCCACACGCCCTTAAGCAGCGCATTCTCCACCCCCGCATAGTGCGCCGCCAACGGCCCGCGCTCCCTCAACCCGGCAAATAGCTCCCACTCCTCCGCAAACGGCGCGCACTCCGCCAACGACGCCTCGCTCAACCCGTGCACCGCCACGTCCTCCGCCCGCACCCGCCCGGTCGCCGCGCACCGCCGGGTCACCCCATCAACCACCCGTCCGCCCACCACGGTCGCCACGCCAAACTCCAAGATTCCCGATGCGCGGCTACCTTCAAAATCTACAAAAAAAATCGGCTGCTCGGTCCAAGACATAGGTTCACCCGCGAATCACGCGAATGCCCGCGAATGATTCAATCCGCTTCGCAGAAAATAATTCGTTTCATTCGTGTGATTCGCGGGCCACTCTCGCCGAGTGGATCTCACGCCCTACCGCACCTTCACGACCGAACTCGCCGAGCGCAGCGGCGACTTTATCCGCCCGCACTTCGCGAATCCCGCCCTCACCGTCGAAACCAAATCCGATGCCTCCCCGGTCACGGCCGCCGATCGCGGCGCCGAAGAACTCCTTCGCGGGCTCATTGCCACAAAATTCCCCTCCCACGGCATCATCGGCGAAGAATTTGGCTCCGAGAACGCCGACGCCGAGTTCGTCTGGGTGCGCGATCCCATCGACGGCACCAAGGCGTTCATCACCGGCGTCCCGCTTTGGGGCACACTCATCGCCCTCCTCCACCAAGGCCAACCCGTGCTCGGCTGCATTCACCAGCCCATTTTGCGCCAGCTCATGCTCGGCGACGGCACGACCACCACCCTCAACGGCCGCACCGTCCGCTGCCGGGCCACCACGCGCCTCGCCGATGCTACGTTGCTCACGAGCGACACGCTCAACCTCGCCAAATATCAAAACGGCCCCGCCTCCGACCGCCTGCTCGCCTCGGCCAAACTCGTCCGCACTTGGGGAGACTGCTACGGCTACCTGCTCGTCGCCAGCGGCTGGGCCGACCTTTCCCTCGATCCGATCATGAACCCCTGGGATATCGCCGCCCTCGTACCCGTCATTCGCGGCGCCGGAGGCGTCATCACCGATTGGAACGGCGGCGCGGCCTACCCAGCCACATCGACCGTCGCGGCCGCCACACCCGAGTTGCACGCCGCCGCTCTCGCGATCCTCGCAACGCGCTGAGTAGGGGCGTCGCTTGCCGACGCCCGTTCCCACCCGCTTTCGGCCCTCACTCCGCTCAGCGCTTCTTCGCCTGCTTCGCCGACCACTCGCAAGTCACCAGCGAGCTGATGCCGCCGCGCCCTTTCCAATCGGCGATGATCGTGAGCGCCCGGGGCTTCAGCGCCGCGCCGATGTCGTCACAAATCTTGTTCGTCACCGCCTCGAAGAAAATGCCCTCGTTGCGAAAAGCGTGCAGATACAATTTCAGCGATTTCAACTCCACGCAGGTCTTGTCCGGCGTGAACTTCACCGTGATCACCGCAAAATCGGGATGCCCCGTGATCGGACACATCGAGGTAAATTCGTGCTGGGTATGCGCGATGACGTAGTCGCGGTGCGGCGCGGGATTGGGAAACAGTTCTAAAATCTTCGGGTCGGCCATGGTGAAAACGGTTTCGAGTTTTTGAGTTTCGAGTTTCGGGTTGTCGAGCAGCGAACACCAGACCTACGGACACCGAACGCCGAACCCGCGGATGCCCGACCCGAGCCCCAGACGTTTCACCGTCAGATCGCCGTCTCGGTAAACCGCGTCTCGCGAATCACCGTGATCTTGATCGTGCTCGGGTATTGCAGCTCCGCCTCAATCCGAGCCCGCAGTTGCTTGGCGATTTCCCGCGCGCGGTCGTCCGTCACATGGTGCGGCGAGACGAGGACCCGGATCTCGCGCCCCGCTTGGATCGCAAACGCCTGTTGCACGCCTTCCAGAGAGAGCGCGAGTTTCTCCAATCGCTCCAGCCGCTGCACGTAGCCCGCCATCGACTCGGCCCGCGCACCCGGCCGGGTCGCCGAAATCGTATCCGCCAAGATCACAATACCCGCGTAGATCGTCTCGGGTTTCACCTCTTCATGATGCGCCGCCACGGCGTTGGTCACGATCGGGGTTTCGCCATAGCGCTTGATGAACTCCGCGCCGATCAGAGCATGACTGCCCTCAAGTTCACCCGGCGCCGCTTTGCCGATATCGTGCAAGAGTCCCGCCCGCTTCGCCAGGTTCGGATCAAGCCCGACCTCGCTCGCGATCATCGACGCCAAGAACGCGGTCTCCACCGAATGATCGAGCGCGTTTTGGCTGTAGGAAAACCGATACTTCAACTTGCCGAGCAGCTTTATCACCTCGGGATGCAGCCCGTTGATGTTGAGCTTTGTCACGGCCTCTTCGCCCGCCTGCGTCGTGACCAGCTCGATATCTTCCCGCGCCCGTTGCACAAACTCCTCGATGCTCGCCGGGTGGATCCGGCCGTCTTTCACCAACGCATCCAACGCGGTCCGGGCGATCTCGCGCCGCACCGGGTCAAACGACGACAACAGCACCAGCTGGGGCGACTCGTCGATCATGAGCGTCACACCCGTCGCGGCTTCAAACGCTTTGATGTTACGCCCCTCGCGGCCGATGATCCGGCCTTTCATTTCTTCGCTCGGCAGCGGCACCAGCGTCGCCGTCAGATCATTGTTCGGCTTGCTCGCGATGCGTTGCATCGAAGCGATGAGAATCCGCCGCGCATCGGTTTGCAGCTCCTGCTCCGACTTCTCCAAAATCTGCCGCCGCATCGCCCGCAGCTCATCCTGACACTCCAGTGTGACCTCCTCGCGCAAGGCGCGCCGGATGTCTTCGGCGTCCATTTGTGAAACACCCTCGAGCCGCTTGCGCACGCTCTTCGAAAGCGCCCGGATCGCATCGCGGGCTTGCTTGACCGCAACTGTCTCGCGGTTGATCCGCTCCTGCCGTTGTTCCATCTGATAGTCGAGCAACGCCAACGACTCCTCGTGCGCCCGGATCTCCCGCAGCCGCACATCCGATTCGATCTCCCGCCGGTCGAACTCGCGGTTCAGTTCGGCCCGCTTTTCCTGCACTTCGACATCGGCCTTTTGTTTGATCTCCTCCGCCGCCACCGCCGCCTCGCGGCGCGACACTTCGATCAACTCCGTCGCCTGTTCCTGCGCCACTCGCCACGTATGGCGCCGCAACACCCACACGCCAAAAAACCCGAGGGTCACGCCCGCGAAAATTGCAAACGAGAGCGACCAGTCGTGCGAGTCACTCCCGGAGACCAAGAAAGCGAAGTCGGCGGCGCTTACTGATGTCAAAGTGCGCGCACGCTATGCGGCCCTTTGCACCGAGCTCAAGCCTTTCCCCGCGGCGTTTCCCTCACCACTCCGGCAACGGCTTTTGGAATGCCGGCAACGTCCCCGCCAGCACCGCCCGCATCCGGGTCCTCGCCGCCGCCTCGCCATCCATCGGCCCCCGTCTGCACCGACACATAAGCCCAACGGTCCGGGCGCCCCCGGTTCAGCCGGTTCCAGGCGTCGCGCCAGATCCGCCCCGCATGAGTCGCCACCACCCGCTCACCGTCCACAAACCAATACGCCACCAGCTCCGGCACCGCCGTTCGCTCTTGCGCGTTCACCACTTCGCGCCGCCCCCGCAACAACGACGCCTCAAACCCCGCCCCGGAATTTCCCAGATAAACAAATCATCAGCGCCTGTTTCAGCGTCGTGCTCGAGAACCCGATGGGCGCCGAGGTTTTCTGGACCGCCCTCGGCCTTGCCAACGGTGCCGCGCCGAGAGCAACCGACGCCGAAGGCATAAAGGAAATCGCCGCGCAACCGTCCACAGTCTTGCCGCCGAAGCCGGAACCCGCAACGGTCCGAGCTCTTCCCGTTTCCGGGACGATCTCACTCACAACACCTCCGCCGCGCCCATGAACCTCATCTCGCCGCTCGATTATCTCGGGGTCTTAAAGACCACGACGCGAGCGCGTTGGGATGCGGTGACGCCCTTCGCTTTGATCGGGCTCAGTCTGTTCGGTGTCGCCTTCATCTATTCGGCCCAACTTTCGGTCCGCGGTTCGGATTGGATCAAGCAGCTCGTTTTCCTGTTCGTCGGCGCGGGTCTCTACGTCGGCGTTTCCCTCATCGACTACCGATTTTGGCTCGGCATCGCGCACTGGATTTACGCCTTCGCGATGGTTCCGCTCCTGCTGGTGCTGATCCCCGGCGTCGGCAGCGAAGTGTTCGGCTCCCAGCGCTGGATCGACTTGGGCTTTTTCTCCTTCCAGCCCTCGGAAACCGCCAAAGTCGCCGTGCTTCTCATCACCGCCAGCACGTTGATTCGCAATGAGGTCGGCACGATTCGGCAGTCCCTGGGGGTGCTGGGCAAATTGGCCCTTGCGGTAGGATTCCCCATGCTCTTGGTCTTACTTCAGCCCGACCTCAAATCGGCAATCGTCCTGCCCCCGATGGTGTTTTCCATGCTTTACGTTTCGAAATTGTCCGCGCGTTTTTACGCAGCGGCGCTCGGCGCGTTCGTTTTGTTGATCGGCGTTATCGCATGGGACAGCTACCGTTACGTACGGTTCATGGATGCCAACGGCTACTCTTACGACGAGAAGCAAAATCGTGGCAAATACGAGGCCACGTCCTGGGTCCCGCTCCACGACTATCAGCGCAACCGCATTTTGGCCTTCGTCGCCCCCGAGACCGTCGATCCCAAGGGCACCGGCATCACCTACAATCTCAACCAGTCCCTCATCACCGTCGGCTCCGGCGGGTTGACCGGCAAGGGCTGGCAACAGGGCACCCAAGCCCAGCTCGGCTACCTCCCGCGCTCCATCGCGCACAATGACTTTATCTTTTCTGTAATTTCCGAAGAACTCGGTTTCGTGGGAAGCATCACGGTTCTCGGCCTGTTTGGGCTCGTTCTGTTTAACGGCATTCGCATCGCCGGTCTCGCGAGAGATCGGTTCGGCACCTTGATCGCCCTCGGCGTCACCGTGCTGTTTATGGTGCATGTGTTTGTAAACGTCGCGATGACCATCGGGCTCGTGCCCATCACGGGCATACCGCTTCCCTTCATCAGCTACGGTGGCTCCTTTGTGCTCAGTTGCTGCTTGCTGCAAGGACTGGTCCAGAGCGTCTATCGCTTCCGAAAGGATTTCGCGTGAACTCCACGCGTCTTTCTTTCCGCGATATCGACCGCTCTGCCGGAATTTCCTGCGCCGCGACCTCCCCACATCGGTGCCCCGGGCAAAACCCGCATAGCACCCACCATGAGCGATCAATCGCAATTCCCAAAACCCGATGTCCCTTCCACGGACATCGCCCAAAAGTATGACGCCGAACTGGCCAATCCGCCTCCCGTCGAGGAAGTCACCGGCGTAAGTCCCAACGACCTCAAAGCCGGCGCCGTCGAACGCGCCAAGGACCGCCCGCTCCTCCAAAAAATCCTCGCGGTTTTTCAGAAGGAAAAGAGCACCTACCGCGAGCTCATCATCAATTCTGAGCCGCTCGAAAAGCGCGTGGCCCTCCTCATCGACGGCCGCCTCGAGAAATTCGAAATCGAGCGCGAATCCGACGACCGCATGGTCGGCGGCATCTACAAGGGCCGCGTCAAGAACCTCGATCCCGGCCTCAAGGCCGCCTTCGTCGACATCGGCTACTCTAAAAACGCCTTCCTCCATTATTGGGACATGCTGCCCGCCACGACCGATTCCAACATCGAGGTCGTCCGCGTTAACAAAAAGAAAAACGCCGCCCCCCGCCCCGCCGAGCCCACCGTCAAGGACATCCCCGCGATGTATCCTCCCGGCAGTGAGATCGTGATCCAGGTCACCAAAGGCCCCATCGGCACCAAGGGTCCCCGTACCACCACCAACCTCTCCATCCCCGGCCGTTACCTCATCCTCACGCCGTTCTCCGACGGCTGCGGCATCTCCCGTAAAATCGAGGACCCCGCCGAGCGCAAACGCCTCAAGGCCCTCATCAACGAGCTCACCATTCCCGAGGGCGTGGGCCTCATCGTCCGCACCGCCGGCGAGGGCAAAAAATCCCGCTACTTCGTCCGCGATCTCCACCTGCTCCTCAAGACGTGGGAAGAGATCCAGCGCAAGATGCTCAACGACAAGGCACCTTGCTGCCTCTACCAAGAGCCCGACGTCGTCGAGCGCACCGTCCGCGATTTTCTCACCGAGGAAGTCGACCGCGTCCTCATCGACAGCAAAGAGGACCACGAACGCACCCAAAAGCTCGTGTCCCTCATTTCAAAACGCTCCGCCAGCAAGATCGCGTTCTACAAGGACAGCATCCCGATCTTCGAGCGCTTCAACATCGAGCGGCAAATCGAGCAGACCGGCCAACGCAAGGTTCCCCTCCCCTCCGGCGGCGAAATCATCATCGACGAGACCGAGGCTCTCATCGCCGTCGACGTGAATACCGGCTCCCACAAGAACCGTGGCGGTGACGAGAAAAACGTCATCTACGCCGTGAATCTTGAGGCCGCCGCCGAGATCGCCCGCCAGATCCGCCTCCGAAATCTCGGCGGGCTGATCATCATGGACTTCATCGACATGAAGGAACGGCGTCACCGGAACTCCGTGTACGAAAAGATGGTCGAGCTGATGTCCACCGACAAAGCCAAGAACCACATTCTGCCCATCTCACAGCTCGGCATCATGCAGATGACCCGCCAGCGCCAACAGGAGTCGCTCTCGGCCAATCTCTACACCGACTGCCCGTATTGCCGTGGCCGCGGCATCGTGAAGAGCGCGACGACGATGTCCGTCGAGCTCCAACGCCGCCTCTCCTCCATCGCGCGCCGGCTCCAACTGCGTAACGACGGCAAAGAGTATTCCCTCCGCGTCCTCGTCCACCCGAGCATCCTCGAACGTCTCCGCAGCGAAGACGCCGATCTGCTCGTGCGCGTCGAGAAACTCTACGGCGTCAAACTGGCCTTCCGCGCCGACCCCGGCTACCACCTCGAACACTTCAAGGTCATCAACGCCCTCAGCGGCGAAGAATACCGCTGAGACCGTGCCCAAGTCGGTGGAGCCCGATGTCACCATCGGGCTCTGTCACTTTTCTTCCAGGCCGCCCCAACTCCCGGGGCGGCCTTTTCATTTTTCGCTGCGTCGTCGCCGCCCCGGCTTCGGACGTCGACCCGCGGCGCACGTGATTTCGCACGACCCGCACAACCCGGGCCTCGAACGCCGGCACCATCGCCCGTATCCGACCCCACAGCGCACCCGCAAACACTCCGCTCGGTCAATGCACCGCCGTCCGAACTCGCGCTTTTCCTAGCCAACCCACCCGCCACTTGCGCATCCTTTCCCGGATGCGTCGCCTCACCACCTTCCTCGCCACCCCCGCCGGTCGCGTCGCGCGCTATCTGATTTCCCTCGCGCTCCTCGTCGTTCTCGCCGCCCAAATCGACTGGGCCGAACTCACCGCCGCCCGCACCCAACTTTCCCTCCCGCTGATCGTCGCGGCGCTCGTGCTCGTCGGTCTGACGTTTCCGATTCAGGCCGCACGCTGGTGGTTACTGCTCCGCGCCCAACAAATCCCGCTCTCGTTTCACTGGTCCCATGTCGTCACTTGGATCGGTCAATTCTACAACGCCTTCCTCCTTGGCGGCATCGGCGGGGACGCCGCCCGCGTTTACTACCTGTTGCGCGACGCCGCCACGCAGCGGGCCGCCGGCCTGACGACCCTCGTGATCGACCGCGCCACCGGTCTCCTCTTGCTGTTTGCCGTTCCCGCCGTCGCTCTCACCGCCCGCACCGGTGCCTTCGTCGCCGAGCCTGGCCTGCGCTGGCTTTTTATCACCGCCTCGATCCTCACCATCGGCGGCATCGTTTTTGCGATCTGGTTGTTGCGCACCGATCCCGGCCGTTGGCCCGCACCGCTGCCGCGTATGCTCGGCCCCGACCGTCTGGCCACCGCCGCCCGACTGCTCGCCTGCGTGAGAGCCACGCCCGGCACTCACTCCGCCACCTTTTTGCTCGGCGCTGCCATCTGGTTGCTGGACTTCATCGCAGTGTGGCTGCTCGCCCTAGCGATCGGTCTGCCCCTGCCTTTTCTCGACACCTGCATTGCGATGAGCGTCGCCTACGCCGCCACCGTGCTCCCGATCAGCGTCGGCGGTCACGGCGTTCGAGAAGGTGCGTTTCTCGGCACGCTCGCCGCCCTCGGCCTGCTCGCGACGCCCGCCGCCCGCGACCTCGCCCCACTTCTCGCTCTGCTTGTCTGGGTCGCGACGGTCTTCTGGAGTCTCTTCGGCGGCCTCGTCGTCCTCGCCGCCCCGCGCCTGCTGCCACCGCGTGCCACTCCGTCCTGAATTCTACTTCGCCGTTTCCGCCGCCGGATCCAACAAGCGGATCGAGTTCCCGTGCACGGCGAACATCCGCAGCTGGCGGCGCTCCGTACTGCGCCGCACCGCCGGCTCGACTGAATCGAAATCAAAGTGATTCGGCCCGGGCAGCAGTCGCACCTTCAGCGGGAAGTCCCGCGCTTTTTCGCTCAAATCCACATCCAACTGCTCCCGACCGTTTACCGACAACTGCACGGATCGCTTCGATCCCACCCCGCTCAGCGCCAGCTTTATTTCAAACTCACGCGCTTCAGCGTAGGGGTTGAAAAATGACATCGTCGCTGGCTCAAAGGCCCAGCGCGGCTCCGTCGGCAATGCGCCGTGCGGCGGCCGGTGCCATCCCCGCCCAAAGGTCAGTTTTCTCGCGATCGGCGGCACGGGCTGCGCCGCCGGCTGGAGCCGCACCACGATCTGTTCTCGCCTCACCCCTTCGATCCGCTCGCTTCGACCCAAGGCCGCCAACTCCGCCAACAACGCCTCACCCCGATCGGCGAAGCCCCGCCGATTCAAATAGATCGCCGCAAATCCGTAGCTCTCCAACGCCTGGATTTGCTCCGCCGTGGTCAGCCGCGCCAGATCGCGTTGCCACTGTCCGCGGCTTCGCCCTTTCAAGGCGCCATAGCTAAACCGGAGTGTTTCCGTCGCCACAAAAGGCCGGAAGTGTTCGCTGTCGCCCAACTGATAGTGCGGCGGCGCCTCCGGAAACGAAACCACCGGCAACTGAAAAACCATCGCCCCCGCCGGCAACGCCGCCTCCAGCCGCCGTCCGAACTCAACGTCGTTCCTCGCCATCCGCGCCATCGCTTCCCGACGCTCCGCCGCCATCGGGCGCGGCAACTGGTCCGCCAACCCAAAGACGACCAACCCCACCGCGCCCAAGCGGCGCCAACCTGCCGGCCACGCCCGCCCCCAACGCGAGAGCCGCGCCACGAGAAACAACAACACCGCCGCCGAGATAAAAACGCTAAACCGGTTGCTCGCCCGGAAGAGCGCCAACCCCGTGAAAAACGCGAAGAAATTTGTCACCCCGCCCACCGAGGCGAAGGCCAGCACCCACCCCGTCGTCAACGCCGCACCCGGCACCCGCCGCCGCCGCCACATCGCCCAAGCCGCCGCGCCGCCCAACCACACGAGCCCCGCCAATCCCACCAATCCAAGATACGGCGCAAACGCCTCCGTGCTCCGCCAGTCCGACCACCGCAGATACCGCTGGCCAAAAAAACCCATCGGTTCCCACCGGTGCGTCGCCGGCGGTACCGCCAACTCCAACGGCTTCAACGCATACATCTCCGTCCCCCCGTAATTGCGCTCCAGGGGCGAATCGGCCGCCGTGTCCGTGGCATACAACCACGGATGCGCCTGCACCAACGCCAACGCCGCCAGCGCCAACGCCAGCGCCGCCGCGCCCACCTGCACATTCTCCGCGCGCCAACGTCCGCCGGCCAAGTGGGCCAACAGCGCCAGTCCCATCAGCTGCAGATACAAAAACAGCAGATAGGGATTGCTTACTCCGATCCCCAACGCCGAGACCAGCACCACCGCCCCCCACTTGCTCCGCCAATGTATCCGCCGGCTCGAGGCGACGAGCGCCACGCTCAGAATCGCCAACGGCACCGACCACGAAAACGCGATCAACAGGTGCTGAAGGCCCCGGTTGAACGTCTGAAACGTAAACGCAAACAACAGTGCCCCCGCCATCGCCCATTCCCACTGCAATCGCAGCCACCGCGCGCACGCGTAGAAGGACCACGCGGCACTCAGCACCGCGAGCAACAACGCCAGATTGGCCGCCACCGCCACGCCCGTTACCCGCGCGACTTGGCCCAGCGTCCACACCAGCAGCATATCCGACGAGGGGTACGCGCTCCAATTCGCCCCAAACGGCGCACCAAGCCGCGACATCACTTGCGGCCGTAAAGGCGCAAGGTCGCCCTCCGAGGCCGCCTTAATGCGGGCCAAGATCTCCAACGATTCCCCGGTATACTCCGCCGGCACGCTCCACCGCGCCGGCGTCCACCAGCCGTAGTGCACACTACACACCAAGCCCGCGACTCCCGTCAGCAAGACGAGACGCCACCAAGTTTGGAAACGGGGAAAAAACATGCGGGGAAAAAATTCGCGGGCTTCGGCGGGGATTGCCGAATCAAAGGAAAAATCCACGACGCTCCGCCCTCACCCGCAAGCCCCATTTATCATCCGCACTCGCGTCCCTCGCCGTCCACACCGACTTACTCGACGGACCGAATTCAATCCGGCTTCTGTTTACTCACACCTTGAGCGCGGCCCGCGAGCTTTCCGGCCCCGACCAACCCTCCGCCGTGTTCAGCTCCTCCGTGCGGCCGATTCACGCGGAGGGTTTGCCAATTCGCTCCCGGCCCTGCCAACCTGCCTCGTTTTATGCCTTCCGCTCCACGCACGCCCCCGCTCGGCGGCGCCTTCTCCCGGCGCTTCACGCACTACTCCGGCATTTTCTTCGACGATTTCGCGACCGACTCCGCTTGGCTCCGCGAAACCGGCCAGCTCCGCCTTCCGCCGCTCGACGGCATCACCGCCCTCACCCTCCGCGGCGAATTCCGCCCCCACCCCGCCGCCCGTAGTCTCGAGTCCGCGCCGCCCACCCTCTCAATTTTTCTCAACGGCACCTTCGTCGTCACGTTGCGCAACTTCGTGCCCGGACCCTGGGAATTCCGTCTCCCGCTCCCCGCGCCCGCTCCCGCCGCCGGTTTCACGCTCGAGCTGCGCCTTGGCGGCACCGGTTTCACCGACACCCTCGCTTGGCTCGGTCGCATCACCGGTCTCGCCCCGCTGAAACGCTTCCGCGCCCAAAACAAAAACCGCGCGCTCCGCCTCACCGCCCTTGCCGCCGACACCGGCGAACTCATCTACGATTTCTCCCGTCGCCACGCACCGTTCCGTGCCGAGTTCGCCCGCCGCCACGCCCACCTCGGGCTCAACATCGTCGGCTTCCTCACCGCCGATCTCGGCCTCGGCGAATCCGCCCGTTGCATGGTCCGCGCCGCCGATGCCGCCCGCATCCCCGCCGCCCTCGTCCCGCTCAAACTCAACTGCAAAAACCGCCTCGGCGATCCCACCTACGCCGCCCGCCTCACCGACGCGAATCCCCACGACGTCAACGTCGTCCACCTCGACCCACCCGCCTCGCGTGACCTCGACCACCACCACGGTAAACATTTCCGCGCCGGCAAATACAACATCGCCTACTTCGCTTGGGAACTCCCCGAATTTCCCGACGACTGGGTCCCGTCCTTCGATTTCTACGACGAGATTTGGTGCCCGAGCGATTTCACCCGCGCCGCCATCGCCGAGAAATCTCCGGTCCCCGTTCTCACCTTTCCGCACGCCATCAACGTCCCGGTTCCCGTCGAGCAAATCGCCGCGATCCGCGCCCGCCTCGGTCTGCCGGCCCACTCGTTCCTCTTCCTCACGCTCTTCGACCTCAACTCCTACGCCGCCCGCAAAAACCCCCGCGCCGCCCTCGCCGCCTTCCGCGACTCCGGCCTCGCCGCGCCCGCCGCAACCCTCGTCGTCAAGGTCCAGAATCTCACCGGTAACGAAGCCGACTTCGCCCACCTCAAAGCCCTCGCCGCCGACATCCCCGGCATCCACTTCATCACCGACACGCTCTCCCGCGCCGACATCTACGCGCTGGAATTCGCCTGCGACGTCTTCGTCTCGCTGCACCGTTCCGAAGGCTTCGGCCTCGCGGTCGCCGAATGCATGGCCCTCGGCAAACCCGTGATCTCGACCGATTGGTCCGCCACCGCCGAGTTTGTCACGATCCACAACGGTTGCCCGGTGCGCGCCCCGCTCATCACCCTCACCGACAACCACGGCCCCTACGCCAAAGGCCAGACCTGGGCCGACCCCGACATCGCCCACGCCGCCGCGCACATGCGCGCGCTCTTCGCCGACCGAGCGCTCTGCGTCCGGCTCGGCTCCGCCGCGATCGCGACCATCGCGGAAAAGTTCGCTCCCGCCGTCATCGGCGCCCGCTACCGCCGCCGCCTCGAAGCCATCGCCGGCTTCTGAAGAAGTAGAGCGAGCCCTCCGAGCCGCCCATTTCGTCGTCTCGGAACTTACTTGGCTGCCCCCGCCTTCTCCGTCACCCCGCGCCCCGTGATCTGAATCTTCAGGTTGCGCAGGCTGAAACTCACCTTACGCCGATCTCCGCTGTTCGGCTGCTGCGGGGCCCGGTCCGATTCAAAACGCCACCGCGTGTCACCCGGAGGCAACAACACCCCGCGAATCCGGACTTCGCGCAGCACCTTGACCGTCGCACCCGACCACAAGACCGCTCCGGCCGACTTTGCCTGCACCGTCAGCTTCCGGTCATCGGCGCTCTTCACATCAAACACGACGTCCGCCACCACCGGAAACTCCTGCGGATTCCTAAACACCACCTCGGCATCTCCCCGGCTCCAGCGCCAATAATCAAACCGCGATCGCTCGGCCTGAAACCACTGCTCGTCCGGAAAAATCGCCTCCACCGTGCGCCCCGTCGCTTCGACGATCCGCAGTTCGCGCGGCCCTTCGAGCCGAAAACTTTCCTGCCCCGGCGGCTTCAATATATCGCTAGAGCAAAACACCGAGAGATTACCCAGCACCAGCCACGCCCGCCATTTCTGTCCGCACGGCAAGAGCACATTGAACGCGAGCGTCATCGGCAGCAGCACCCGCAACGCCGCGCCGGGATAACCTTCCCACACCGCGTCGCCCAGCACGACCAGCAGCGCCGCATAACTCGCCCCCAACCGCCACCACGGGTCGCTCCACCGCGGCCGCAGCACGAAAAACAACCACTGCGCCGTCACCGCCAAGAGTATCAGCACACTCCACACTCCGATCGACCCCGCGTCGTCCGTCTCAAACACCGCCGCCGTCTCGACCCACTTGTTCACATACGCCGCAAACGGCCAATCAAAGTTCCGCGCCCCGGCGTCGCTCCCGCGCCCCAGCCAAAGTCGCAACGTCACGACCCACAGCGCCAGCGGGGCCAGCACGAGCAGGGCTTGCCCCACCGCCCGCGTCCAATCCCGCCGCTCCCGCCACTTCGCCGGGGCCAGAGCCGCCGCCGCGAGTAAGTTCGTTTCTTTGCCGAGCCCTGCCACCCCCAACACCGCCGCCGCCCACCACGTCCGCCCACGCTCGTAGAGCATCATTCCGAACGCGATCATCAACAGGCTCGGCCCGTCCACGAGCGACCCGCGCACGCTGAAACACAGCCCAAACGAAAACAGCACTCCGCCCCAACGGAAAAAATTCTCCCAGCTCGTCGCCGGAAACCACCGCAGCAGCAACCCGGCGAGGAGAAACCAGCACACGATGTTCTGCACCGCATAGATGTGCAGCGCCCGCGCCGGGTCGCCGCCGCCGAGTCCATATGCCGTCCACGAGAACAAAATCCGCCGAGCCCGATACGGCATCGAGTCCATCGCCTCGTTCAACGCGCGGTTGGTCAGCCACGGCCGCATCGCGATCTGCGCGTAGTATTGCGCGTCGTAGCCCTTTGAATCCGGCTCCGCGTAATAGTTCATCGCCTTGAGCGCCGGCACATACGGCGCACTCGGCGTCTCCCCGAATATAATCAGGTAGGTAAACCCCTTCCCCGGCAGATAAAATTGCGCGCAGATCCAAACGAACAGGCCCAGCGTTCCGACATACGCCAACTTCAGCGCCAGCGCCGCATTACGTTGGAAAAATGGAATCAGACTGGCCACGAAAACGTCAAAAGCCAGAGTCTCCCCGCACTCGACGCAAGAATGGATTCATCCCTCGCTGCCACGCCCACGCCACCCGCCCGCCGCTCGGCTTGGGCGCTCGCCCTGCTCGGCGCCGCGCTTGTGGGCTATGCCGCTTTTCTCGCTTTTCAAGTCGGCGCCTACGCCGGCCAATCCGACTCCTCCGGCTACCTCAACAGCGCCCGCCTCCTCGCCCACGGCCAGACCGCCGTCGCACAACGCATCCCGGCCGGCATCAATCCCGCCGCCCTCGATTCCTACACCTTTATCCCGCTCGGTTTCCGCCCCGCCTCCGCCGTTGCGATGGCTCCCACTTATCCGATCGGCCTGCCGCTCGCGCTCGCCGCTTTGGGCCCCTTGATGACGTGGGCTCTCGCGCCGCACTTTCTGATGGTGGCCAGCGCACTCGCTGCAGCCGTTCTCATGTTTCCGCTGGGCCGCGCAGCCGGCTTGCCGCGGAGTTGGTCGGTTTTCGGCTCCCTGTTGTTCGCCGCAAGCCCGCTCACGACCTTTATGTCGCTGCAATTGATGAGCGACGTCCCCGCGACCGCCGCCGCGTCGGCCGCGATTCTTTGCGCCTGGCGCAGCCGCACCCACCGCGCCTACGCCCGCTCGTGACCCGAAGCCTCGCACTTGCCGCCACCTTGGTGGTGCTTGGCCGCTCGGTCGTTTGGCATCAGCGCTTGAACGCGACCCACATCGGCCATGGAGAATCCGTTTACCCGGAAGCATGCCAATGGGCCAAAACCCACCTCCCGCCCGACGCGATCGTCGTCACCCAACAAACGAGCGGCGCATTTTTTTACTACACGGATTTTCCGCTCGTCCGTTGGGATACACTCAAGCCCGAGCGCTTCGCCCGCCTCGCCGCCGCGGTGGGCCCGCGCCCTCTTTTCGCCGTCCTCTTCCCGCACGAGGTGACCGACGCCATGAAAATTAATTCCACAGGCCTCTGGACCCAGATCGGCGCCGTCCGCCAAGTCACAATCTGGCGATGGGCGCCCACCGCGCCCTGACCGCCCGCCTCACTCTGCCACTTTCCGCAGCCAGATCTGCCCGCCACCGCCGCCCGCGCAGAGCGGCATCCGTTCCCATAAAAACGCATTGTGCGTGTTGAAAATCCAGCCGGTAAACAGCTCGATCCGCCACGACCGGTTATACATCAAAAACGCCCGCAGCAGATACAGCTCGTTCCACGAACGCCCTTCGTCGAACCACTCCCGCGGATACTCCAAATTCCCCGTCACATCGTGAATGTGCACCCACACGCCCGGTTTCAGCACCGGCAACACGTCGAAAAAGAGCCGGTTCACATCGCTCCCGAGTTTGCTCACATGCGACGAGTCGATGAACAGCACGTCGCCCGCCTCCAGCTCAGCAAACGTCGCCAACGGCACTTCCTGCACCTTCTGCTCGATCAGCGTCACCCGTGCGTGATCGTCGGGTTTTAGCAGCGGCCGCAGCCGCCCCATATCGGGATCGATGAACGTCAGCCGCATCCGCCCGCCAAAAACAAATTCGTTCAAGTCCAACATCGCCGCCGAGCTAAACCCCGAGCCCACCTCGATCACCCGCCGCGCCCCCGTCTCGCGCAGCATCAGATACAACATGATCCCATCATACGACCCATACGAGGGGTTGTTCAAAAAATACCGCCGACCCGCCGTCGCCGTTTCCGGAAACGGCTGCTCCGCGTAGGCCTCGGCGAAGCGGTGCAACCGCGCCCCCTGCTCCACCTCGTTCAACTCCAGCCCAGCAAACGTCGGACCTGCCTGCTCCCGCGCAAACACTTCCGCCACCTCCGCCCGTGAGGTCTGCGGCGAATAAAAATGACCCGGCGGAAACACGAACTCCCGCTCCGCCGCCTCCGCCTTCAGCCGTGCATTCGCCTGCTCCAAATCCGCCACATCGCGCCGCAGGTCGGCCTTGTCGCCTTCGAGTTCGCCCACGCGATTCTCCAGCCAACGCACCCGCTTGAACCGCCGCAGAAATTGATCGAACGCCTTCATCTCGGTTGAATTTCCCCCGCAGGCTTGGCCGCCGTCTCCGCCCGCGCAACTGCGATGTCCACATCGTAAACCGCGAACGCCAACATGCGCTCATCCCCGTTCGCAAACCGCACCCCCGGCGCGTCGGATGCGAACTCAACCGCCACGGCGCCGCCTGCCGGCACCAAGAATTCCTTCGTCGTAAACGCCGCGCGTTTCGCCCCGACCGCGCCCGACCACACCGCCACCCCACCAGCCCGGATCGCCACCATTCCCGCCTTCAACCCCGCGATCTCTCCGTCGATTTTCACCGCCACCGGCGCCAGCCCGCGGTTTACCAGCTTCAACTCCCCCCGTCCACTGCTCCAGCGCCATTGCCGCCAACCGTCTCCCTCGGCGACATACCAACCCGCGCCGCGCTTCAATTTAACCTGCGCCCGCACCGCGCTCTCGCCGCTCACGACGAAACACTCGTGCGGCGGCGCGCTGAATTCGTTGACTCCGACGATTACGGAGAGGTTGCCCAGCACCAGCACCGCCAGCCAACGCCGTCCCCGCGGCACCAGCAGATTGAACGCGAGCGTCATCGGCAATAGCACCCGCGTCGCCGCGCCCGGATAACCTTCCCACACCGGTTGTGCGACGAACACCATCAGGCCCGCAAAACTCGCGCCCACCCGCCACCACGCCCGGCCCGGTTCGCGATGCAGGAAAAAAAACGCCGCCTGCATCATCAGCGCGATCACAACGAGCGCACTGCCGACGATTTCCGGCTGCGCCCCGCGCACCGCCAGCTCCGCCAACACCACCCCGCACTTCTCCGCCAGTCCCGCCAGCGGCCACGTAAAATTCCCCAACCCCGGGTCGTTGCCCGGACCCGCTTTCCAACGCACGTAACCGAGCCACACCACGAACGGCACCAGCGCCAACGCCCCCAGCCCGACCGCCCGCGCCCACGCGCCCGCGCCGCTCCCGCGCGCCGGTATCAACGCCGTGCCCGCGAGCAGGCTCGTTTCCTTCGTCAACATCGCCGCCCCGAGCGCCACCACCGCGCCGGGCTTTCGTCCGCGCTCCAGCGCCAGCACGGTCAGCGCCACCAGCAACAGCCCCGCCGCATCCGCGAGCGAGTTGCGCACACTCATGCACATCCCGTGGGAAAAGAGCACGCCCGCCCAGCGCAGCAGATTGCTCCAGCGGTCCGGCGGCAGCCACCGCAGCAACACCCAGCCAAGGAGGAGCCACACCCCGACATTCAAAACCGCAAACACGTGCACGATCCAAGCGTCGCGTCCCAACCCGAGGCCCCACGCCACCCAACTCGGCAAAATCCGCCGCGCCCGATAAGACAGGTTATCGATCGCCGCTCCCAGTTCAGCCGGCTGATCCAACGTCGGATGCAACGCGAGCTGGACATAGTAAGTCCCGTCGTAGCCCCACGAATCCTCGATCGCATAGTGCGGTACCGCCCGCAGTTTCTCCACGGCCCGTTCGTCGAGCCGGGACCCGATCGACAACAAACTCGTGAACCCCGTCCCCGGCAGATAGAACTGGGCCACCAAGCTCAGGAACACCGCGACCATGGTCGCATACCCCAGCCGAAACCGCGCCCGCCAAACTGCCCGCCCCAGCCCGTTCATACGTGCGCCGGGTGCTGCGCCGCGCGCTTAAATGTTGTCCGGTTTGTAAACAATCTGTCGCATCACAAAACCACTCTCCGGCATGTCAAATCCGAACCCCGCCACCACTCCCGCACCGCGCTGGTTTGCCTGGTTCGCCGCCGTGGTGCTGCTGGGTTATGCGGTGTTCCTCGGCCTCAATTTTTCCCCCGTTGCCGGCGGTTCCGATTCCTCCGGTTACCTCAACGCCGCCCAACTGCTCACCCGCGGCGAACTCACCGCGCCCCAACGCGACTTCGCCAGCCTTTCGGTGGGCACCGCGACGCAGCTCCAACCCCTCGGCTTCATCGCCGAACCGGCCCGCGCGCGCCTCGTGCCCACCTATCCGCTCGGCCTGCCCGCGCACCTCGCCCTCGCCAGCGTGCTCTTCGGCTGGACCTTGGGCCCGCTCCTCGTCGGCGTCGGCGCCACCCTCGCCGCGATGCTTCTCACCTACGCCATCGCGCGGGAGTTTCGCCTCGCGTGGCCGCTGGCCGCCACCGCCGCCCTGCTTTTTGGCGTGTCCCCGGTCACGATCTTCATCGCGATCCAACCGCTCAGCGATGTCCTCGCGACCACCTGGGTGCTCGCCGCCGTTTACGCCGCCCTGCGCGCCCGCACCTCACTTGGCTGGGCCAGCGCCACCGGCGCCGCTCTCGCCGTCGCCGTCCTTGTTCGCCCCACCAACATCCTTCTGCTCCCCGCCCTCGTCGTGCTCCTCGCCACCGGGTGGCGCCCCCTTGCCGCTGCGGCTATAGGTAGCCTCCCTGGTGCGTTCCTCTTGCTCGCCACCAACGCCCACCTCTTCGGCTCCGCGTGGCAGATGGGCTACGGCTCCATCTTTGAAGCCTTTTCTGCCGCCTACTTTAACCCGACCGTGCTCCATTTCGGCAAGTGGCTGGGCACCCTGCTGCCGGGCCTTTGCCTCGCTCTCGCCGCGCTCTTTTTTTGCCTCCCGCGCCTCCCGCTGCGCGAACGTCTCGCCGTCGCACTCTGGTTTTTCGTGCCCGTCCTCTTCTACGCGTTCTACGAGGTTTCGGGGCAGACGTGGTGGTGCCTGCGCTTCATCCTCCCGGCGTTCCCCGCGTTGATCCTCTCCGCGATGGCGACGCTCAACTATTTCATCGGCTCGCATCGCCGTTGGTTGTTCGCGACGGCCGCCGCGTTTAGTCTCTGGTCGCTGGCCCTTTCGATCCTCTGGACCCGCGAGTTCCACACCCTCCTCACCAAAACCTACGAGCAAGCGTACGCCGACGTGGGCACGTGGGCCCGCACCGAGCTCCCCGCCAACACCGTCATCCTGACCAACGCCGACAGCGGCTCCCTCCACTACTACACGCCCTTTCCGATTCTGCGCTGGGACCAGATGAGCGCCGCCGAATTCTCCGCCCAAGCTACCCACTTGGCCCGCGCCGGCCGCCCGCTGCATCTCGTCATCCGCGTCGCCGAGGAAGCCCACGTCCTCCACGAACGCGTGCCCGCCCACTGGGAAAAAGTCGCCGTCGTCGCCCAACGCAGCATCTGGCGCTACGTCGCCCCCGCACCATGACCGCCCCGCGCCCCGCCCGCCGCTGGCCGCTCCGCTGCGCGGCCGTCGCCGCCGTCGTCCTCTTTCTCGTTCTTGTCGCCCGCTTTTGGCACCCCGTTTACGGCCTCACGGCGCTCATCCAGCTCGACGCGCCCAACGACAATCTGAAGATCGCCGCCTTCCGCGAACATCCCGTCTATGTCCACCGCGACACCGGCGGCTACGACGGTCTTTACTACGCGCAAATCGCCTACGATCCGCTGCTCCGCTCCGTCGAACTCGCCCCCGCGATCGACAATCTCTCCTACCGCGCGCGCCGCATTTTGCCGCCCGCCGTTGCGTGGCTCCTCGCCGCCGGTCAACCGGCGGCCATTGTCCACGTCTACTCGTTCCTCAACGTCGCCGCGTGGCTCGCCCTCGCCGCCCTGCTCTGGCGCATCCTCGCCGTCGCCGATTTCCGCGGCGGGCTGGCGTGGGCCGGCGTCCTGTTTTCCTGCGGCGCCCTCAGCAGCGTGCGCCTCGCCCTCACCGATCTGCCGATGGCACTGCTCCTCGCCGCCGCGCTCTTCGCCGCCGAGCGCGCCCGCCCCAAATCCGCCGCCGCCCTCCTCGCCGCCGCCGCCTTGGCCCGCGAGACCGCCCTGCTCGGTGCCGCCGGTCTCGTCACGCGGCCGTGGATTTCCCTCCGCCACGTTCTCCTCGGCATCTTCGTCGCCGCGCCGCTCTTGGCGTGGCTCGCCTACATCCGCTGGCAACTCGGTCCCGCCGACGCCGGTTGGGCCAACCTCTCGTTACCCGTCTCGGGCCTCATCGAGAAAACGGCCACCGCGCTTACCGATCTGACGCTCCTCGAAGACTCGCTGCTCGCTTGGACCACCCTTGGCGCCGTCGTGGGTATCGCGGTGCAGGCCGCGTTCTTCGCCGCGCGGTGGCGACAATTCGCCGAATCTTGGTGGCGCGTCGGGGCCGCCTACGCCGCGCTCATGCTCACCCTGGGCACCGCCGTCTGGGAGGGCTACCCCGGCGCGTTCACCCGCGTGCTGCTCCCGCTCACCCTTGCCTTCAACGTCCTAGCCCACCGCACCCGCGCCGCGCTCGCATGGCTCATCCTCGGCAACCTCGGCATCGCCGCCGGTTTCCTCGTCCTTCGCGATTTTCCCGTCAACACCCGCGAACTCTCCGCCGGTCGCAGCGGCGGGGTCGCCACCGTCGTCCATATCGGCGACGGCTGGTTCGGCGCCGAGCGCACTTCGAAACACTTATGGTCCTGGAGTTCCGGCCGTTCCCAACTGGTGATCGACACCTGGGCCAACGCCCCTGCCAACGTCCGCCTCGACTTCGCCCTTCGCACCCTGGCCCCGCGCACCGTCATTGTCCGTCAAGGCGACCGCGAACTCTGGCGCGGCCCCGTCGGCGAAAAGACCGCGCCGCACTCCATCTCCCTTCGCCTCGCACCCGGCCGCACCAACCTCGAATTTTACTCCGAAACCCCGCCAACGTCTGAAAGCCCCCACCCCGACGCCCGGGCCCTCGCCTTTGCGCTTTATGATCTCCGCCTGAGCGTCCTCACTCCGTAGCCGCTTACGATGCCTGCCACCATTCTGCTCGATCTCTCGCACACGAGCCACACCCGCGCCCGCACCGGCATCCAACGCGTGGCCCGCTCCCTCTGGCGCGAACTCGGCCCCGCCGCTGCGCCCGTCACCTTCGATCCGCACGAACGCACGTGGCGCCCCCTCGATCCTTGGGAACTCAAGAATCTATCCACCGATTCGTTCAGCCAAAAACGCGGCGCCAGCTGGCCCGTGACCGCCCAACTCCGTGGCCACACCCGCCGCCTCCTCGGCCACCAATCTCCCAACGCCCAGCTCTCGGCTCTCGGCCCTTCCGGTCTCCTCGTCCCCGAACTCTTCACCCCCGCCGTCGCCGCCGCGCTCCCCGCGCTCTTCGCCGCGACGAGCGGCCCGCGCGTCGCGGTTTTCCACGACGCCATTGCCCTCAAATTCCCCGAACTCACTCCCGCCAAAACCGTCGCCCGGTTTCCCTCCTATCTCCGCGAACTCCTCGCCTTCGACGGCATCGCCGCCAATTCCGAAGACTCCCGCGCAACGCTCCTCTCCTACTGGGACTGGCTCGGCATCCCCCCATCATCCCGCCCCGCCGTTACCGTCATCCCCCTCGGCATCGACCCCGTTTGTCATCTAATCGATGACAAACCCCTCGGGCTGGCTTCGGAGAAATCGAAAATCCAAAACCAAAAATCCGACATCCCCACCGTCCTTTCCGTCGGCTCGCTCGAAGGCCGCAAAAACCACGTGGCCCTTCTCGACGCCTGTGAGTCGCTTTGGTCGGCCGGTGCAAATTTCGAACTCCACCTCGTCGGCTTGGCGCACCCGCAGACCGGTCGCGCCGCCCTCGCCCGGGTCCACGCCCTGCAAGCCTCCGGTCGCCCACTCCGCCACTCCGGCCCCGTCACCGAGGCCGCACTGGCCGCCGCGTACACCGCCTGCGCATTCACCGTTTACCCATCACTCATCGAGGGCTTCGGCCTGCCTGTTTTGGAAAGCCTCGCTTACCGCAAACCCTGCATCTGCTCCGCGCACGGCGCGCTCGGTGAAGCCACCCGCGACGGCGGTTGCATCGCCCTCGACCGCGTCGACGCCCCTTCTATCGCCCACGCGATTTCCCGGCTGCTTTCGACCCCATCCGCTCTCGCCGCCCTCACCGACGCCGCCCGCGCCCGCCGTTTCCGCACGTGGTCCGACTACGCCCTCGACCTCGCCACTTGGCTCACGACCCTCGATCGCCGCGTCTAAGCCGAGGTCGCCGACTGACGCGCCCGATACTCCGCGCAAAACTCCAACGACTCCATTCACCAGTCGTTCGAAACTCGCTGTTGCGAGTAGCTTGGATACAGCCCTGCTCATCACCCTTGAGCCCGGCGCTTACACGGCGGTCGTCACAGGCGCCGGCGCCATCACCGGTCTCTCATCGGTGGAAGTTTGCAAAGCAAACAGAGAACTCTCGCGGTAATCCAAGATGCCATCAGCGGCGGCACTCCGAACGTCTTTGCGTTTGCCAATCCCAACCCACTACGCAGCGTTTTATCAACGACATGGCGCTCTCATTCTTCAGCAAAAACAAAAAGGCCGTTCAAAACCGCTTTCGCGACGATTACGCGACAAAGATGCGGCTAAAATACGACCCCTACTACCACGCCATGGAGTCCCAACACGGGACCAACGTGCGCCTCGACGGCCGGGATATGATCATGCTGTCGAGCAATGATTATCTCGGGCTATCGTTTCACCCCAAAGTCATCGAAGCCGGCCGGGCCGCCCTGCTCAAATGGGGCACCTCCACCACCGGAGCTCGCATCTCCAACGGTTCACGCGCTTTCCACATCGAACTCGAAGAAAAACTCGCCGACTTCCTCGGCCGCGAAGCCTGCCACGTGCATTCGGCCGGCTACCTTTCCTGCATCTCCAGCGTTGCCGGTTTCGCCCAAAAAGGGGACATCATTTTCGCCGACAAAAACATCCACTCGTGCCTTTGGGAAGGCATCCAACTCTCCCGGGCCACTGTGGAACGTTTCTCGCACAACAGCCCCGACGATTTCCGCGAAGTCGCGGCCGCCGCGGCCTCAAGCGATGCGCCAAAGATCCTCGTAATCGAGGGGGTTTACTCGATGGAGGGCCACATTGCCCGTCTGCCCGAACTCACAGAAATCGCCGAAGAACATAACTGCTTCACCGTCCTCGACGATGCCCACGGCTTCGGCGTGCTCGGCCGGCACGGACGAGGCACCGTCGATCACTTCGGCCTCAACGACAAAGTCGACGTTATCTGCGGCAGCCTGTCGAAGTCGCTCGCCAGCACCGGAGGCTTCATCGCTGCGTCGCGGGATGCCATCGAGTTTCTACGCACCAGCGGCAAACAGACCGTATTCAGTGCGGCCATCAGCCCCGCCGCCGCCGCGTGCGCCCAAGCCTCGCTGGAAATCATGCAGCAGGAGCGGGAACATCACGACCGCCTCTGGGCGAATACAAAAAAATATCGGGCCATTCTCAAAAACCTCGGCCTCGACACCTGGGGCAGCGAAACCCCCGCAACTCCGATTGTGCTCGGTTCGAAGGAACGAGTTTACCCTTTCTGGAAAGCCTTGCTCGAGAAAGGCGTCTTCACCGTCATGTCCATCGCGCCGGCGGTGCCCATCGGCAAGGACCTCATCCGCACCGCAATTTCCGCGATGCACACCGACGAACAGCTCGATAAGATCGCCGACGCGATGGCCTACGCGGTCAAGAAGCTCTGAGCTCTTCGGGCAGAGCGGCCCGAAGCTTCTCTGCGGCGGCCGCCCAAGTCGGTAGCTTTCGGCTCCTCGCCTCGTTTCGCACTCGGACCGCGAGTTCGTCGTCGGTCAGCACGCGGCGCAGCACCTCGGTCCACGCCGCCCGATCGTTGGTCGTGACCGGCCAACAACCGCCGCCTTTCGCGTTCTCGAGCAACACCGGCAAATCGCTGCAGACGCACGGCACGCCCTGCCAAAGCGACTCCAACAAGGGAAGTCCGCAGCCCTCCGCGATCGTCGGAAAAACACTCGCCCGGGCGTCGGCGTACAATCCCGCAACCACGGCATCACTCGCCGCCGCGTGGTGGCGCAGGCCCGGAAATTTTTTGGCCATCGCCTTCACTCGTTTCTCCAGCGGCCAACCGAAATGCGGATTCACCCGACCGACGAGATTCAATTCGAAATCCAAACCTTCGCGCCAAAGCGTCTCCGCCACATCCAGCAGAAGTACCTGATTTTTTCTCGGCTCCAAAATTCCCACCGAGATCAATGACTTCGACCGCACCGCCTCTACCCGCCCGGTTACCCGCGGCGCACGATCTGCGTCCGCACCAAGCGCGAGCACATCCAACGGCGGCACCTGTTGAAGTCCTTGCCACCGCCAAAACCCCGCAAGCTCGGCGCAACTCGCGGCCGACACGGCCCACACGCGATCGAACTGCGCGAGCATTTTCATGTAACTCGGATGCCGCGCCACACTCTGCGGCCAAGTGATCTGCGGCCACTTGAGCGGGATGGCATCATGGAACACCGCAGCGGCACGACCGGACCGGGCGGCCAAAAACGCCGAGAACCCGGGCCTCTCTTCCTCTGAAAAAAGCTCGGCGGTAAAGAACCAGTCTCCGGCCGACATGCTCCGATCCCAACTCGTCCAACTCACCTCGCGCACCGAATCGCCCAACTCGTCCGCCAACCGCGAGCTCACGCGTAACAAGCCGGAGCGATGTCCGGCTCCGCCCGATTTCGTGACATCAAAAAAAATCATACCGATTTCTCCGCCACCACTTTCTCGAAGACTTCGAGCAAACGCGCCGCATTGCGATGCGCGTCAAAATTTTCCTCCACCCAACGTCGCGCCTGACTCCGCACCTGCTCGGCGACCGCATCGTCGCTTGATAGCCGGCGCAGGACCGCCACCCATTGCGCAGTCGCTTCCACCGGCACGACAAAACCACTGACCCCGTCGGTGATTGCTTCAGTCGTCCCGGCGGTCGGCGAGGTCACTACCACCACTCCGCACGACATCGCCTCAGGAATCACATTCGGCAAGCCGTCCCGGTCGCCGCTGGCCGCGATCACGCCCGTATGCAGCAACACATCGGCCCACTCGAATTGCTCCCACACGTGATGCTGGGCCAAGTGCCCGCAGAACGTCACCTCGGCCGCGATCCCCAAACCGCCGGCCAATTTTTCCAGCGCCGGCCGGAGCGGTCCATCGCCCACGATCCGCGCGTGAAACGGCATGCCTGCGGCCCGGAGTGCGGCGTAAATCCGCAATTGGTGATCCAGCCCTTTCTTTTCCACCAGCCGCGCCACACAGATCAAATGCAGCGGCTCCCTCGAGGCACGTAATCGTTTCACGGTCGGCATCTGGTCCAAACCTCTCCGGATGCGAACCACTCTCTCCGCCGGGATACCCAACTTGATCAACGCGGTCCGGCCCATTTCCGTCGAGGTGTGGACAAACGCGGCATGCTCCAGTTTGTCGCGCAGCCACCAGTCGCCTCCGTGCTCAAAAAGATCATACGCATGAGCGGCGGCGCTGAAACGGTGCCCGTCAAGTCGCCAAAGCAGCCATGCCGCCGTCGCCGGCGCCCCACCCCACGCCGCGTGCACCAGCGTCGGTGGATTCCGCCGAAAATCACCGGCGAAAAGGCAGGCAAATCCGGCGCCCAGCATGTTCTCCCAAAAATTAATCCACGACGGAGGCCGTCGGGTGAAAAGACCATGCACCACCTGGCGTAACACCTCGGGCCGACGCCAGCCTTCATAGGGAATCATCCAAAAAAGAGTCAGCAAACGCCACTTGTTGAACCGGGCCACGGGCAGACCGCGAAACGAATCCAGCCCGCCCCACAAAGAGTAGAGCCGCACTTGCACGCCCTGCGCGCGCATCGCGATGATCTCCCGCTGCAAAAACGTTTCCGTGCGCTTGGGAAAGGTCGTGAACAGATAGGCGATTACGGGTTTGGGTGCGGGCAAGATGGCGAAACGCTAGAGCCCCCGGCGCCCGCCGGCCAAGCGCATTGCGCGCGCGCACGCCCCGATCACTCGGCCGCTTGTATCGCAAGGCCGTTGCCGTTAACCGGCGGGAACACCCGGCGTTTCAATTTTGTCCGGGCCACGCTATTGGCTAGCTCCACGATCTCCTCGATCAGAAGCGTCGGGTCTTCATCGTAGCGCAGCTGCACGAAATTTTCCTTCACCTTCGCATAAGCCGCCGGGTCGCCGATCCAGGTGTCGATGATGCGGGCGAAATCACCGGCGCTCTCGATCTTCTCCGAGGCGGCACCGTTGCGGAAAAATTTCCAGGTCAGTTGCTCCTGCGGCATGATCCCTTGGAAAGCGTTGAAGATAATCGGGCACCGGAAATGAAGCGCTTTGGCGCACGTCGTGGTGCCGCCACGCGTCACGATCACATCGCTGGCCTGGATGAGCAGATGGACCACCTCCGAATAACCTTCGAGGTAGCAGTTGAATTCCGGATGGTTGGCGCGCCAGTGGACCAACTCGTTGTAGGACTCCTTGTTCTTTCCGCAGATCACGATGGCCTGCACCCGGTCGGCGTGCTTCACCAACGCCGGCAAAAGCTGAAGATGCTGGTTCGCTCCGTTTCCACCCGTCGCGAGAAAGACCGTGAAGAGATCGGGCCGCAGGCCAAAACGTTTCACGCGCAAGGCGCCGCGTTCCTCCGGCGTGATCGTCTCGAGCACCGAACGCGGCAACATCAGATTGCCCCGCACCCGTGATTTCTCCGGTGCGATCCCGGATTTCACGGCAAAATCTCGCGCGGTCGGCGTACGGGAAAAATAAAGATCCACCGAGGGCTCGATCCAATTTCGCGAATAGCCCCAACCGCCGGAAAACTCCCCGCAATAAGTCACGCAGCGCACGCGATCCGCCCCGAGGGTAGCCCGGGCCAACTGAAAGTACCCCCGATTTAGACAATCATGGACACTGAAAATCAGGTGGGGTTGATAATCGCGCAGAACCTCAAGAAAGTAACTGCGGCCAAAGGTCACGTCTCGGCGGTTGATGTAACTCAACAGTTCCACGAACGCGTAAAATCCGCTGTGCAGCCACGGAGCCACTTTTTGGATCTTGTTGTAGAACCCGACTCCCGCGCGGTTCAGCACGGAGGATTTCTCAAGCATCTGCTCGATGCGCACATCGACCTGGTGCCGGTAAAGCTGAAAACACCATTCGGCGAAAGCCTCCGCCCGTGCATCGTGACCGCCGCCGGTCGACGAGGTGAGGATGAGAATGCGAACCTTCGACATGGATCAGGATGAGTTGCCAGCCGAGCAAACCCGCACCGCCGGGTCAATTCGTCCGAATTGCCGGCTGCCCCGGCATCGAATCAGCACTGGAGCACGGGCGTTCAACGAGCTTGTTTGAAAACAATGCTGACGTTGGCGCCGCCGAAGCCACTGACGTTGTTGAGGGCTACCTTGGGCTGGGCCGCCAAGGTTGATCGGATGATGTTCAAATCCGCACACTCCGGGTCGAGCTGGGTGATATGAGCCGAACCCGGCATAAATCCGTCCCGCACGGCCAAGGCGCAAAAGCCGCTCTCCATCGCTCCGGCAAGCGAGAGCCCATGCCCCGTCAAAGCCTTGGTGCTGCTGATCGCCGGACGCATCCCGGACGGATTGAACACTGCCCGCAGCGCCTTCGCCTCCGACGCGTCGCCGATCGGCGTGGAGGTCGCGTGAGCGTTCACATAGTCCACGTCCTCAGGCGCAGTGCCGGTCACCCGCAACGCATTCGCCATCGCCGCGCGCAACCCCAAGCCCTCCGGATGGGAAATCGCGACATTATGCCCGTCGGAAGCTTGGGCCCACCCTGCGACCTCGCAATAAGGTGTGACCCCACGACGGATGACTTCTTCCTCCGTCTCGAGCACCAGCACGACGCCGCCACCGGTACCCACAAATCCATCACGTCCCGTGTCGAAAGGCCGAGAGGCACTCGAAGGATCAATCGACAAAGACAAGGCCCGCATTCCAGCAAACGGTAAGATCGCATCCATATTCCCGTCCTCCGCGCCCACGACAAACATCCGCTTTTGCCGACCGGTCACCAAGTCGTCATAGGCAAATCCGAGAGCATGAGAGGAAGAGGCACACGCCGACGCGAATCCACAGGATGATCCCTTGATTTTGAAATGGGCCACGAGGTTGAACTGCACCGTCCCGGAGATCGAAGCCACAATCCCGAGAGGCGAACACCGCATCACCCCCTGCTTGTGCATCCGCTCCAACATGTGTCCCATCAAAAATGGTGATCCCCCTGAAGCCGCGTAAAGACCCGTCGCTTCGTTAGAAACTTCCGCATCACCAAGTTTCGCATCGGCGATCGCCTGCTGCATCGCGCACCACGCGTAAACCACATGCGGCGACATTCCGCGCAACACCTCGCGCTTGATCACGATGCCCGCCGGAAAAGTCCAATCCTCGGCATCGACCGAATCAGTGAAAAAACCTTTAACCGGAGCCGCTACTTTGACCGGAATCTCAGGGTTCTGAAACGGAGCATAAAGCTCAAATCCATGATGTAACTCGCGCAGGCTCTTTGTAACTGTAGCAGCGTCATTACCAATACTGGTGATAAAGCCGAGACCGGTAATGAATACTCTGGGCATGCGTGGTGCGAGGTAGGTTGCGATGAGCGCAGAGACCGGCAAAACGGGTTGGCGTTTGCGCGGACGTTAGAGAATGAAAATAATTTTTGGGGGAATTCGACTGCGGTCAACGCGAGAGATGGCTGGTTTCCGAGCGTTCGTCGGACCATCGTTGCTTACTCTGCAAGACCCGCTGGAATACCCACAAAAATGGCGGCTCTAAAGCCGCCATTCCATAAACCAAACGATCCAAATCAGGCGTTAACTGCCACCCTCAGCGGCGACGTAGCCGCGACCGCGTCCGGTTTGGGCGTCGTGTGGCCATTTATCTCCGCAACCGGGGGCGGCATCACCGCCTCGGCATAACCAAAGGTGAGCGTGATTTCTTCAGCGATTGCCGCCTTTTCCTGACCTACACGAATCGCACCTTCAAACGTCGCCAAAGGCATTTTCATCCGCTTCGGCTTGATCGAAAGCGTCAGAATATCGCCAGGCCGGCAAACCCGATGCGCCCTCACGCCCTCACAACCGGTGAAGTAAATCAGGGACGAGCTGATCACCTTGCCGGGTTCCGGTGCCGCGCCTTCCAAAAGATAGAGCACCGCCAACTGACCCAAGGCCTCAAGCATGATCGACGCCGGCATCACGGGGTTATTCTTAAAATGCCCTTGGAGGAAGAACTCCTGGCCGGTTATTTTATATTTACCGTTTGCCCCGCTGGAACTTACCGACGCCTCATTCAGGAACAGGAACGGGGGCTGGATCGGCATCACCGCAGCAATTTGCTCGATCGGGATGAACTTAGTCGGTTTCGGCAAAGCCAATCCCCGAATTTTGCAATCAATGAAGGTCTTCACGTCACCCACCGTGCGCAGATTCCTCAATTCATCATTGTTGATCGAAAGCTGGAGCACGTCTTCGACCAAAATCACGATTTCCATCATCGTAAGGGAATCAATCCCCAGGTCTTCAATCAGCCGGAGGTCATCATCCGCGTCCTTTAACTTAATCCGCAGATCAGGCTCAACAAAGCGTTCGACGATTCCGATCACAACGGCCGGAACATGCTCGGGGTTTCCCGTCTTTCGGAACTGCACCGCAGATTCAAAGGCAGACGGTGAACAACGTTTAAGTGCCTCACGTAGAGCCGATTCGTCTTCGGGAGCGAAGGGCTTCGATGGCGCCACAAATGGCTTACTACTCCCGGGAATCGGTTGAACTACGTCTGGCATTGTCTCTTGGTTTTAGATTCGGAGGCTCGAAAGTAAACTCCAATTTCTAATTCAGTCCGCCGGTGCTTTCCGCCAAATCACGGCCCTCTCGGACTTTTCGTCTGGGTTCATCGGCGCACTTGCCAGCGCAAGGCCAACGCCCAATAGGTTGGCCTGCCCGGATGACTTCGGGCCGTCCTTTTGCAATCTCTGCGCATGAGCGTTCCTGCCTCCGTTCCCTCCGTTTTTCTCATCACCCATGAATTTTACCCCGTGCGCGGCGGTATCGCGACGTTCACCGAAGAGATTGCCCGGGCCTCAGCGAGTTTAGGTTATGAAACCGAAGTTTGGGCTCAATCCGCCGAGCCCGATCAAGAGAAAGTCTGGCCGTTCCGGCTGCGGCGTCTGCCTCTCAAGGGCACGCACGATCTGTGGTGCCAGGTTCAACTCGCCCGGGAATTCATCCGTGCACGGCGGCGGTTGCGTTATGCCACCGTCTACCTCCCCGAGCCGGGCCCGATGTTGACCATGATGCTGCTTCAATTCTTCCGGGCCTTCCGCCCAAAGCAATTGGTGCTCACCTTCCATGGTTCCGAAATCTTGAAATTCGCCAGCAGCCCTATCCGTCGCGCCCTCGCAGGTCGGTTAATCCGACATGCCACGCGCGTGAGCACTCTGACCAACTACACGCAGGAACTTCTCCTCACCCATTTTCCGGAAGCCGCCAACAAGATCGTGCTGACGCCCGGCGCCCTTCGCTCGGATTTTGCCGTCGTTCCTCTCAAGTCCGACGCCCCCCGCGCCAAAATCGTCGTGCTCACGGTCGGCCGCATCCATCCCCGCAAGGGCCAACTGCTCACGCTTCAAGCCTTGCAACTGCTCCCCGCTTCCGACCGGGCTCGCCTCGAATACTGGATCGTGGGCGGCCAGAGCAAAGGCCGCTACGAGCAGGTGATTCGCCAAGCCGCTACCGCCACCCCCGATCTCACCGTTCGTTTTCTTGGAAATATCCCCGACGACGAACTCACCACCCTTTACGATCGCGCCGATATCTTTGCGATGACGAGCATCAATCACGCCCGCAGCATCGAGGGCTTTGGCCTCGTCTATCTCGAGGCGGCCGCTCACGGGTTGCCCGTGGTCGCGCACAACGTCGGCGGGGTGGCCGAAGCGGTGCAAGATGGGGTGACCGGTCTGCTCGTGCCGCCCCATCGACCCGCGCAACTTGCCGCCGCCTTTGAGAAACTGATCCACGATCCGGCCCTGCGCCAACGTCTCGGCACCGCCGGTCGCGAATGGGCCGGGCGCAATTGTTGGATCGAGTCCGCCGAGGCCCTTTTCGGCGCCAACCCCGCCGTCGACGATCCGGCCGAATCAACCGCCTCTTTTCCCGCCGAACGCCCATGATTGTCTCCCGCTCCCAAGTCACCGTTCGCTACGCCGAGACCGACATGATGGGCATTGTCTACCACGCGAATTATCTCCCGTGGTTTGAGATCGGCCGCACCACTCTGCTTAAAGAACTCGGCCTTCCCTATCGTCAGCTCGAGGCCGAGGGCTACCGCCTGCCCGTGCTCGAAATTTCCGCCAAATATTCCCGCCCCGCCCTTTACGACGACGTTCTCACCATCGTCACCTATTTGCGCGAGAAACCACTTCTTCGGATTCATTTGGATTACGAAGTTTTCCGGGGTGAAGAACTCCTCGCCACCGGTCAATCCGCCCATGCGTTCATCGATCTTCAGGGCCGGCCCGTGCGCCCGCCCGCCAACATCGTCGCCGTGATGACCGCTGCGTTTAAGGCCTAGCGTCGCCGTATTCCGCGACCACCGTCGCATCCGTTTCCGCCGCGCGCGCCGTCTTCAACAGCGCACTCGCCCGAGACTCGCCGCCTAGCGTCCGCACCGCCCACACCGCGTGCGCCCGCACCAAGGCCGACTCATGCCGCGCGAGCCTCACCAACGGTTCCAAGAGGCTCACGTCGCCCGAATTCCCCGCGACGATACACGCATTCCGCAACAGCCCCGCGAGCTTCACCCGCTTGATCGGGGTTTTGCGAAAAACTTCCGCAAACCGCGCCGGCGTCAGCGCCAAAATCTCCCGCACGCTCAGTCCCGCCAATTCCCGCCTCGCCACCAGCAACACCTCCCGCCCTGCCACCGCGAACCGGTTCCAGGGACACACCTCCAAGCACACGTCGCATCCGTAGATCCGGTTCCCGATTCCCGCCCGCAGCTCCCGCGGAATAATCCCTTTGTTCTCGATCGTCTGATACGAAACGCACCGCCGCGCATCCACCACCCCCGGAGCCGCAAACGCCTCCGTCGGGCACGCGTCCAAACACCGTGTGCACTTTCCGCAGAGCAGTCCCACATCCGCGAAATCACTCGCCTGTTTCCGCACCGGCGCGTCGGGAAAAAATTCCTGCCGGGTCAAAATCGTCGCCAAAAACAACCAGTTCCCGTGCCGCCGCGAGATCAACATCGCGTTCTTCCCGATGAACCCGAGTCCCGCCTTCGCCGCCCACCCCCGTTCGAGCACCGGGCCGGTATCGACATACGCCCGCATGTCTTCCCGCGTCGCGCCATACATCTCCCCGATCACTTTCCCGGCCTCGATCAGGCCCACTTTCATCGTGTCGTGATAATCCTCGTGCAACGCATACCGCGCCCACGTCGCCCGCTGTGGTGCAGCCTCACCTGCCTCTTGCCCTTCACCTTTCACCGCTCGAGCGGCATTCGCATAGCTGACACCCAACATAATCACCGAGCGCGCCTCGGCCAAAACCAGCTCCGGCTTCAACCGTTTCTCCGCCGTCCGTTCCATCCACTGCATGTCCGCATGGTGCCCCGCCTCAAACCATGCCTTCAACCGGTCTCCGCTCAACTCCGCCAACGCCGCGAACCGCACCTCGTCGAATCCGAGCGCGACCAACCGTCGCCGCAACACTTCCTGCCGCTCTCGCGCCTCCGTCTCCCCGCTCTGGCCTTCGCTCACACTCACGCTCGCGGCACCCGTCTGTTTTCCCGTTGCGCAAAGTCTTCCGCGTCTCGCCGCCACACCCGCAACACGTGCAGGACGATGTCCCCGAGCGGTCGCCCATCTGTCAAAATCACGCTGCCCGCCGCCCGGTAGATCGGTTCCCGCTCGGCGAACAGCGTTCTGATCCGCACCTCCGGATCTTCCACATTGAGCAAGGGCCGGTTCTTCTGCCGCGCCGTCCGCGCGAGAATCGTCTCCACCGAGGCGTGCAAGCACACGACGACACCGCGCGCCTTGAGCGCCGCCAACATCCCCGGTTGCACCACCAGCCCGCCGCCGCACGCGATCACCATTCCCGTCGTTGGATGCCCGCCTTCGACAAACTCCCGCTCCATCAGCCGAAACGCCGGCTCCCCGTGCTCGGCAAAAATCGCGGGGATTCCCTTCCCTTGCTTCCGCTCGATCTCGTGGTCGCTGTCCAAGCACGTGAAGCCCACCCGCTGCGCCACGGCCCGCCCCACGGTCGTTTTTCCCGTGCCCATGAATCCCACCAGATAGAGATTAACTTCCTCCGCTTTCATCGCGTTGCCCGCGCAAGCAATCGCCCGCCCTCGCCGTTGCCAACGCCCAAAATGCTATCGCCCTCCCTTGCACCGCTCCCAAAACTTTCCCCATGTCCGACCGCCCCGACGCCCGCTTTGCCAGTGACAACACCGCCGGCCTCTGCCCCGAGGCGCTCGCCGCCCTCACCGCCGCCAACTCCGGCTCCGCGCCGTCTTACGGCTCCGACCCCACGACTGACCGCGCCCGAGATCTCTTCCGTAAGATTTTCGAGACCGACTGCGAAACCTTCTTTGTCTTCAACGGCACCGCCGCCAACGCCCTCGCGCTCTCCGCCCTCTGCCAACGCCACCAAAGCGTCCTCTGTCACGAGGTCGCCCACATCGACACGGACGAGTGCGGTGCGCCGGAATTTTTCACCGGCGGGAGCAAACTCCTCCCCCTGCCCGGCCCCGCCGCCAAGCTCACGACCACCACCGTCGCCTCCGCCCTCACCCGCGGCCACGGCGTCCACTTTCCCAAACCCGGCGCCCTCTCCCTCACCCAGTCCACCGAGCACGGCACCCTTTACGCGCCCGCCGAAATCCGCGCCCTCGCCGACCTCGCCCACGCCCACGGCCTTTCCGTCCACCTGGATGGCGCCCGCTTCGCCAACGCCTGCGCCGCCTCCGCCCTCGCCGGCCACTCCCCCGCCGACCTCACCTGGCGCGCCGGCGTCGATGTCCTTTGTTTCGGCGGCACCAAGAACGGTCTGCTCTCCGCCGAGGCCGTCGTCTTTTTCAACCCCGCCCTCGCGCGTGACTTCGCCTACCGCGTCAAACAAACCGGCCAACTCGCCTCCAAACAACGCTTCGCCAGCGCCCAATGGTGCGCCGTGCTCGAATCCGGCGCCTGGCTCCGCCACGCCGCCCACGCCAACACCCAAGCCCAGAAACTCGCCGCCGCCCTTCGCCTTCTCCCCGGCGTCACGCTGCTCGGCGAGCCGCAGGTCAACGCCGTCTTCGCCCAACTCCCACCCGCCGCCGCCTCCGCTCTCCACGCGCAGGGTTGGCACTTTTATCCCTTCATCGGCGAACACGGCTATCGCCTCATGTGTTCGTGGGCCACCACCGACGCCGACCTCACCCGTTTCCTCTCGGATTTAAATTCCGCCTTAAACGGCACTCTTTGAGCTACCGTCGTCCTCTTTCTCTTTCCTCTTAATCCTTATCCTACGCCCTCTCCGCTTTTCCTCCCGCTGCCTTCCTCCTCCGTGATTCGCGCACCTGAGCGCACCTGAGCGGCAAAAAATCCGCCCACCTCGCATCCCTCGCCCACCGCCTCGCTCATTTCTCCCGATTCATGTTCATCCGCGCCACGCACCTCACCCGCTACACCTATTCGCAGCCGGTGTCGTTTGCCCCTCACGCGCTCTACCTCCGCCCCCGCGAGACCGCCCGCCAACGTCTCCACCATTTCACCCTCACCCTCACCCCCGCCGCCAAGCTCATCTCCACCGGCGACGCCTCCGAGAACGCCCTCGACTGGGCCTACTACCCGCCCGCCACCCTCGCCACCGTCTACGACATCCACACCGCCTTCCTCGTCGAAACGCTCGACACCAATCCCTTCGATTTTTTCCTCGCCCCCACCGCCACCGCTTTCCCGTTCGACTACTCTCCGGCCGAGCGATTCGCCCTCGCCCCCGCCCTCACCCCGCCGGCCGCCACCACCACCCCGCTCCTCGTTTCTTGGCTCGCCCGCCACCTGCCGACTCTGCCCCGCGAGACTCTGCCCCTGCTCACCGCACTCAACGGCGCCGTCAAAAACTCCCTCCGCTACAACCGCCGCGACGAACCCGGCATCCAGTCCGCCGCCGAAACCATCGCCCTCGGCTCCGGTTCCTGTCGCGACTACGCCGTCCTCTTCATCGAGCTCTGTCGCCACCTCGGCCTGGCCGCCCGCTTCGTCAGCGGCTATTTTTTCGAAGCCCCGCCCGCCGATGGCTCTCCGCCTCTGCCCTTCGCCATGCACGCTTGGGCCGAAGTGTTTCTCCCCGGTGCCGGCTGGCGCGGACTCGACCCGACCCACGGCATCTTCTGCGACGATGCGTTTATCCCGGTGGCCCACGCCGCCCTCGCCGAAACCGTCAACCCCGTCCAAGGCGGCTTCTACGGCACCGGCCCCACTACCTCCCTCCTCCACCACGAAATCACTCTGGAAAAACTCTGATCCGCCCTCTCACGCCGAGCCCGGCCCGTCATCGCGAGAAGCGCAGCGACGCAGCAATCCAGCACCCTTACCTAGGCGCGAAGCGCCCCCCACCCCCCCTCTCTCCGTCTCCCACGCTCCCTTCCGATCTCTCAGCTCTCAACTTTCCGCCACCCATGTCCGCGCAAGCCCTCGCCCACGCTCCCTTCCCCGCTCCGATCTGGAAAGCCATCCGCGCCTGTGGCACCGCCGTCGAAGCCTCCCTCCAGCGCAGCGGCGTCGCCCTCACCATGGGCGGTGAACCCACCTTCGTCCCCGTGCACCCGACCGGCAACGAATGGCAGACCGCCGCCCTCGGCCCCACCAAGCTCACCTACGCCCGCCGGTTCGCCCACGCCTTCATCCGCGAGGCCTGCCCCGGCGCTGTCATCCTCGAAATCTCCGGCAAACACTTCCCCGGCGAACCTCTCCCGCGCTGGACTCTCCTCGTCCAGCGCCGCGCCGACGGCGTTCCCGTTTGGCGCAACCCCGCCCTCCTCGCCGCCGATACCAAACCCGGCACCCTCAATCCGCCCGCCGCCAAGAAATTCGTCACCACCCTCGCCAAGGCGCTTTCCCTCCCCGCCACGCCCGCGATCCCCCTCGCCGAACCCGCCGCCCCCGCTGCCACCATCGGCTACGTGCTGCCCCTTGACCACCCCGCCGGCACCTGGATCACCGATGATTGGCAACCGGTTTTTCCCGCCCCCACGCCCATCCCCTTGTTCCCCGGCGAAAGCGCCGCCGGCCTCCGTCTCCCGCTCGGCCAGCTCGGCGAAAAAAATCTCCGCCGCGCCCTCACCGCGGAGATCCGCGACGGCACCCTCATCATCTTTATCCCGCCGCTCCTGCTCGCCTCGTACCTCGAGCTCCTCACCCACATCGAGGCCACCCTCGTCGCCCTCAAACTCACCGACGTCGTCCTCGCCGGCTACGCCCCGCCCCCCGATGCGGCCCTCCCCACCGTCGGCCTCGCCAGCGACCCCGGCGTCCTCGAAATCAACGTCGCGCCCTGCGCCACCTGGTCCGACTACGACCACCAACTCGACCAGCTCTACGCCGCCGCCGCTTCCGTCGGCCTCTGCGCCCGCAAGCTCCAGCTCAACGGCCGCGAGGTCGGCACCGGCGGCGGCGCCCACCTCGTCTTCGGCGCGCCCCCGGGCCTCTACTCGCCCTTCTTCGCCTTCCCCGCGCTGCTGCCCTCCGTCATCCGCTATTTTCAACACCACCCCGCCCTCAGCTACGCCTTCACCGGTGCCTACATGGGCCCCAGCTCGCAGGCCCCGCGCATCGACGAATCCACCTACGAAGCCCTTTACGAACTGGAGATTGCCTGCGCCGCCGCGGAGACCCTCGGCACCCCGCAAAACCTCCCGCTCTACGATCTCCTTTTTCGCGATCTCCTGATGGACCGCAGCGGCAACACCCACCGCGCCGAGGTCAGCGTCGATAAACTCTGGAATCCCTTCGCGCCCAACGGCCGCCTCGGCCTCGTAGAGTTCCGCGCCTTCGAGACTCACCCGCAACCCTCCGTCCAATCCCTCGTCGGCCTCTTCATCCGCGCCATCCTCGCCCGCCTCGCCGCCACCCCCGTCAAAGGCCCCTTCATCCGCTGGGCCGGCGAACTCCACGACCGCTTCTTCCTCCCCGCGTTCGTCTGGGAAGACCTCACCGCCATCTGCGCCGACCTCAAAGCCCACGGCATCCCCTTCGACGTCGAATGGCTCCGCCCCGCTTGGGAATTCCGCTTCCCCAAAATCGGCGAGCTGAAACCCAAGCTCTCAACTCTCAACCCTCAACGCTCAACCCCTGTCATCGAATTCCGCCAAGCCCTCGAAGCCTGGCCCCTCCTCGGCGAGTCGCCCAACTCCGGCACTGTCGCCCGCACCGTGGACGCCTCCCTCGACCGCCTCGAAGCCTACGTCGCCGACGCCACCGCCGTCGAAACCGGCCTCCTCCTCGTCAACGGCCTCCCCTGCGAATTCCGCAGGATTTCCGACTCCGACTCTCAACTCTCAATCCTCAACGCTCAACTGCCCGTCTCCGCCGCGACCGGCATCCGCTACCGCGCCTTCTACCTCACGCCGTCCCTCCAACCCCACGTCCCGGTCCACGCCCCGCTCCTGATTGAGTGGGTGGACCGCGCCACGCTGGCCGTCGTAGCCGCCGCCCGCTGGCACATCTGGAACCGCCACAACACGGCCTACCCCGCCGTCCCCGGTGACGACAAAGAAGCCGCCCAACGCCGCCGCGACCGCTGGGAACCGTGGCCCCACACCGTGGGCCAATCCCGCTTCATCCCCAAAATCGACTTCCCCCCCGAAGGCCGCCACACCCTCGACCTCCGCCGCTACGCAGCGCAGGCGAGATGATAACTGCCAGAGTCGCCGCCCCCACCTCCGAACTGCAGGAGCGGGTTTACCCCGCGATCCACGCCGCGCCTCCCCCATCGCCGACCGCGCCGCCATCTTGATTACGAGAGCGACGCCAGAAACCAATCACTTACACGCACGAACAACACTCTCCGCCGATCTACGGTAGACTCGCCATCCGAAGGGGTCTAGCCGTGTTTTGTTAGTTTTGAGTTGAAGGTGAGGGCCAACGCAATCTGCGTGAAGCATGGCAAGACGACTACGAATTGAATACCCCGGAGCGTTGCACCACGTGATCAACCGCGGCAATTATCGCCGGGATTTGTTTGAGAGCGTGGGAGCGGCGGAAGCGTTTTTGGTCACGCTGTTTGAAGCGGCGGACAAGTTCGGCTGGCGGGTTCACGCCTATGTGCTGATGCCGAACCATTTTCACCTAGCGGTGGAGACACCCGAGCCGAACTTGGGCGAAGGGATGCACTGGTTGCAAAGTTCAATGGCCACCCGGTTCAATCGCTTGCGCGGGGAAAGCGGGCATCTGTTCCAGGGCCGTTATCAGGCGCTGCTGATCGAGAACGTCGCCGCGTTGACCCGCGTGGTGAACTACATCCACCTCAATCCGGTGAGGGCGAAAATCGTGCCTGCTGAACAGGTCGCCGGCTTTCGTTGGAGCAGTCTCGCGGCGCTGCTGAAAGGTCCGCGGCCCAAGTCGCTCAAGCCTCAAGATTGGCTGCGTGCCCTCGGGGATTGGCCGGATGATGCACCGGGCCACCGGGCCTACACCGACTACTTGAAGGCCCTCGCGCAAGACGAGGCGGCTTGGCAACGCGAGGGTTTGGTGGGCTTGGCGCAAGGCTGGGCAATCGGCACGCTCGCGTGGAGACGGGCCCTCGCCAAAGAGCACGCCGCCCGCGCCCTCACCGCTGGTTTGCCGCGGGCGGAACGCATCGAGCTGCGACAGGCCAGCTGGCACGCCAGCTTGTCCGCCAACTTGGCCAAGCGCGGAAAGACAGTCTCCGACCTAACGACCAAACCGAAGAAACAGAGCTGGAAAATCGAAATGGCGGACGAGATTCGCCAACAAACCGGGGCCTCGATCGCGTGGTTGGCCGAACACCTGCAACTTGGAGCCGCAAACTCTCTGCGCGGCTATCTCCACCAAGCAAAACGGGCCAAAAATTAAACAAACACGGCCAGACCCCCGCGATCAGGCCTCCTTTTTATGCTCCGCCAAACCCGCCCCGGCGCCTTCCTCGCCGCCTTCTTCCTCCTCGGTTTTTCTCTCACCGCCGCGGCCTCCAAGCCCAACCTCGTCGTCTTTTTGGTCGATGATCTGGGCGTGATGGACACGTCCGTCCCGTTTATCACCGATGCTTCCGGCCGGGCCCAACGGCAGCCGCTCAACCATTTTTACCGCACCCCCGCGATGGAGCGCTTGGCCGCCCGCGGCGTCCGATTCAACAACTTCTGCGCGATGAGCGTGTGCTCGCCCACGCGCATCGCGATCTTGACCGGCCAAAACGCCGCCCGTCACCACGCCACGAACTGGATCAATCCCGATACGGACAACGCCGGCACCCAAGGTCCCTCCGCGTGGAACTGGCGCGGGCTCAAGCCCGGCGATGTCACTCTGCCCGGTCTCCTCCGCGACGCCGGCTACCGCACGTTTCACGTCGGCAAGGGCCATTTCGGTCCCCGCGCCGCCGACGGAGCAGACCCGGCCAAACTCGGCTTCGACGTCAACATCGCCGGCGCTTCCATCGGCGCTCCCGGCAGCTATTTCGCCCGCCAGGACTTCGGCAAAAAATCGACCAAGCGCGCCAGCCATGCCGTTCCGCACCTCGAAAAATATCACGGCCAAGATCTCTTCCTCACCGAAGCGCTCACCCTGGAGGCCAAAGACCTCGTCTCCGCCGCCGCCAAGCAAGGGCAACCGTTCTTCCTTCACCTCGCCCACTACGCCGTCCACTCGCCCTTCGAGTCCGATCCGCGCTTCGCCGCCCACTACCAAGATTCGGGCAAACCCGCCAACGCCCAAGCCTTCGCCACGCTGGTCGAGGGCATGGACAAATCCCTCGGCGACCTCCTCAACCACCTCGAGGCGCTCGGCATCGCGGAGGACACCCTCGTCGTCTTTTTGGGCGACAATGGCTCCGATGCGCCCCTCGGCCATGAGCATGCCGTCGCCTGCGCCGCCCCGCTCCGCGGCAAAAAAGGCTCCCATTACGAGGGTGGGATGCGCATCCCCTTCATCGCCGCGTGGGCAAAACCCGATCCCGCCAACCCGCATCAGCGCCGCCTCCCCATCGCCGCCGGCGCCCTCCAAACCCAAACCGCCGCCGTCATGGATCTTTTCCCCACGCTCCTCGCCGTGGCCGAGGCCCGCGCCCCCGCCGCCCACCCGGTTGACGGCTTCCGCCTCGACCGCCTGCTCTCGGGCCAAACCGACTCCACCCGGCCGGAGTCGTTCCTCATGCACTACCCTCACGGCCCCCACCGCACCTCCTACTGGACCAGTTATCGCGAAGGCCCGTGGAAGGTCATTTATCACTACTTCCCCACCCCGGTCTCCGGCGGCTCGCACTACCAACTTTTCCATCTGGGTAACGACCCCTTCGAACAGGCTGATCTCGCCGCCACCGAGCCCGCCGCGCTCCGGCGCATGATGACCGCCCTTTCCGACCAACTCGAAAACCACCAAGCCCTTTACCCGGTCTCCGCCGACACCCGCGCCCCGCAGCGGCCAAAAATCCCCTAGCGCAGATCCGGCGGAAAGGCCCAGCGGTTTTTAACCACTGAAGCCGATCACTCCATCGACCGCACCGATCCGGAAACTCGCCCCCGCGCCCACGTTGCTCCCTCCGCGATCCCTGATGAAGTCTATGCCCAGAATCGCCCGGCCCATCGCCCTGCTCGCGTGCGCGTTCGCGCTCACCGTCCACGCCGCCGAGCCTGCGTTTCCCTTCGCCGAAGCCACCATCGATGACCTCCAGAGCCGCATGGCCACCGGCACGCTCACGTCGCGCGAGCTCACGGCCGCCTATCTCAACCGCATCGCCCACATCGATCGCGCCGGACCCAAACTCAACTCGGTGATCGAGCTCAATCCCGATGCGTTGGCCGTTGCGGAAACCCTCGACGCCGAGCGCAAGGCCGGCCGCGTGCGCGGCCCCCTCCACGGGATTCCCGTTCTCATCAAAGACAACATCGCGACGGCGGACAAAATGGAAACCACCGCCGGCTCCCTCGCTCTCGTCGGACTGAAACCGCCGCGCGACGCGTACCTCGTTATCCGTCTCCGCGAGGCGGGCGCCGTGCTCCTCGGTAAAACTAACCTGAGCGAGTGGGCCAACTTTCGCGGCGAGCGTTCGGTGAGCGGCTGGAGCTCGCGCGGCGGTCAGACGCACAACCCCTACGTGCTCGACCGCAATCCGAGTGGCTCAAGCTCCGGATCGGCCGCGGCGGTTTCTGCAAATCTGTGTGTCGCGGCGATCGGCACCGAGACCAACGGCTCGATCATTTCCCCCGCCACGGTCTGCGGCGTGGTGGGATTCAAACCCACGGTCGGGCTGGTGAGCCGCAGCGGTGTCATCCCCATCGCGGCTACCTTCGACACCGCCGGGCCGATCACGCGCACGGTGCGCGACGCCGCGTTGGTGCTCGCCGCCCTCGCGGGCCCCGATGCGCGCGACCCGGTCACGCAAAACCAGCCCCATGGTCTCGCGTCCCAGCTGGGCGCACCTTTAAGCCCCGGCGCGCTCGCAGGCGCGCGGATCGGCGTCATCAGCAACTCCGCCGGCAAGCGCGGTCCGGAGAACAGTATGACCACGGCTCTCGCGGCGTTGCGCGCCGCCGGCGCGGAGGTCGTCGAGGTGGGCGATTTGCCCGGGGTTGCGGCGGCCGGCAGCGCCCGCATCGAGGTGATGCTCTATGAAATGAAAGCGGGCATTAACGCCTACCTCGCGGACCTCGGCCCGTCGGCACCGCTGAAAACTCTGGCCGATGTGATCACGTTCAACGACGAGCACCGGGCCAAAGTGCAGCCGCTTTTCGGCCAGCACTACTTCATCCGCGCGCAAGCCAAAGGCCCGCTGACCGAGCCGGCCTATCTCGCGGCCCGGGAGACCTGCTGGCGCGTCGCGCGCACCGAGGGTATCGACGCCGTGATGGAAAAACATCGACTCGATGCGCTCGTCGGCGGCGGCGCCGGCGTGGCGGCGATGGCGGGTTACCCGAGCGTGACCGTGCCGTTTGGGCCGGTGGCGCCGCTGCCGACCGGGTTGCTGTTTTACGGCCGGGCGTGGAGCGAGGCAAAGCTCCTCGCGCTCGCCGCCGACTTCGAGGCGCACACCCGCGCGCGGCGCGAGCCCCGATTTCTGCCCACCGCTTCCGCGCCGTAATCCCGACGTACGCCAAGCAACCGCCTGTCATTGCAAGGCACCCGCGATGGCGGGAGCAGGAGCAATCCAGATGGGTGGCAACGGCGCGCTTCGCGCACCTCGCCATGACAAACGTCTAGAAATCAAGGGACGTTGGTATCCCTGTTCCATCACGCCACCGCGGCGGCGATCCGGCTGCGCAAGTTCTCGTCGGGCAACCGACCCATCCCAGCGCGCATGTTGTCGCGGAGATGGGTGACTTTGGAAGTCGCGGGGATCGCGACGGTGATCGCCGGATGGGACACGACGAACTTCAACAGCAGTTGCGCCCAACTCGCGCAATCGATCTCGGCGGCCCACGCGGGCAACGGCTTTCCCACTTGGCGCCGGATCAGGTCGCCCCCGCCCAGCGGACGATTGGCAATCACCGCCACGCCTTTATCCCGGGCGAGATCGAATAACCGCTTCTCGGCGTCACGCTCGGACACCGAGTAAGCGACCTGCACGAAATCGACGACTTCGCTTTGGATCAGTTTCGCGACCGCCTCCGCCCCGCTGGCCGTGTAGTGGGTCACTCCGAGATACCGGATGCGGCCATCTTTTTTCCAGCCGCGCAAGGTGTCGAGATGCGTGCCGACATCGAGCAGGTTGTGCACCTGCATCAGATCGATTTTTCCCGCCCGCAATTTGCGGATGGAGTCGTGCATCTGCGCGATACCCGCAGCGCGGCCGGAGATCCAAACCTTGGTCGCTACAAACAGTTTTTCCCGCAGGGCGTTTTTCGTCATCAGGTCACCGGCGACTTCTTCGGACTGACCATACATCGGCGACGAATCCAGGACGCGGCCGCCCAACGCCGCAAATTCACGCAACACCGCTTCGATGGGCGCGCGTTCGTCGGCGCCCGAACCCACGTCAAACGTCTGCCACGTGCCCAAGCCGATCACCGGAATCTGTTCCCCCGTCGACGGAATCGCCCGCGTGAGCAGCGGCGTCGCCCGCGGCGCTTCGGCCGCCACCGCCGCCATCAGGTTTCGTCCGCCCGCCAAGAGCGTGGCCGAGCCGAGCAACCGCAACGCCGCTCGACGATTCATCCGGGGCTTCGACGTAGAAGGTGACATCACGCCAACCGTTATCCCGCGCCGGAAAACTTTCAATCCGGCAAAACCGCCGGAAGACAATCGCCCTAGCCGGCGCGGCGTAGGAGCGCGCTCGCGCGCGATCAGCAAACCAGCGGCCCGCGCCACCCGACGCGCCCGGCCCTGCGCTCAGCCCCTCCGCTCGCCCCACGGACCCGTGATGGCCAGCGTGTAGCCAGGGTTCTGCACGTTCACGAACAGCGTCGTCCCATCGGGCGAGAAACACGCGCCGCACAGCTCGCGGCCCCGTTTCGTGTTTGCGCCGATCACATAATACTCGCCGCGCGGCGTGATACCCACGATGCGGCAGATCGCGTCGGCATCTTCGCAGATAATCAGATCGCCCCACGGCGCCACCGTCACGTTGTCGCAATTGCGGAGCAGCTCGGTGTCGTTCGGTTCGGCGAAGAGCTCGATGAACCCCGGGGTCGCCGCCTCGCGCGCGGTGCCCTCATGCATGCTCGGGAAATACCGGAAGATCTGCCCCGACGCATTCCGCCCGCCGTTGGTCATCGCGAAATAGACCGAGTCGTTGCCCCACCACGCGCCCTCACCGCGTGCAAACACCGCCGCGCCCGCCGCCGCGCCGCGCAGGCGCAGGTCGCCCTTCGGGTTGTCGATTTCCTCCAGGTCGATCCACTCTACCGCGAGCCGTTGACCGATCGGAAACGCGCTCTTTTTCCAATTGCGGGTGTCGGCCGATTTCCGATCACGCACCGCCATGGCCTGAAGTTTTCCGCCCGCCGCGAGCTTGCCCGGCTCCTTCGGAATAAAACGGTAAAGCAGGCCGTCACCCACGTCCTCCGTCTGATAAACGATCCCCGAGGCCGGATCGACCGCGACGGCCTCGTGCCGAAAACGTCCCATCGCCTTCAACGGCAAGGGATCTGCCAGCGCCGGTTGCGCCGTCGGCCGCACTTCGAAGTTGTAACCGTGCGCCTGCTCCGAGTGCGCCTCGGGCGTATCGCCGACTTCCTCGCACGTCACCCAGGTACCCCAGGGCGTGGGACCTCCCGCGCAATTGACCGTCGTGCCGGCCAAGCTGAGGAACTGCCGCTCGAGCCGTTGCGTGCGGGTGTCGAAGACCAACGTCGTGGTCCCGCCCAGATGCGGCGCGATGCCCTTGCCGTAGTCGTAAATTTTCGCCCGGTCGATCCGCCCGAGCCGGCTCAAGTCCTTGCCAAACGCGCCCAACTCGGACTCGGCGCTTTTGATCTCGTGGTTGCGGACAAGCAGCGTCCGCCCGTTCTCTCCGGCAAACGCCGCCATGCCGTCGTGTTTACCGGGCACCAGCAAGCCATCCGCCATCTCGTCGCCCGTCGCGCCAAACCGGGTATAACGAAAACCCTTGGGCAGTTGGAAGAGCCCCGCCGGGTCGTCGACCAGTGCACCGAAGCCCGCCCGTGCGCCCGCCGCTGCTCCGCCGCCCGTCGCCGCCGCGGCCGGGCGGTTCACCAGTTCGCGCAGGCCGATAAACCCCGCGGTGTAGAGCCCGGCTGATTTCAAAAAGTCGCGTCGAGTCGTCATATCCCGAGCACACCGACCCCGCGCCCGTTGTCAAAAACGGCCGGCGACCGTGACCTGTTTGTGACACCCGGCACACGCTTGCCATCGTTTCCCTCTCCGCTCTCTCTTGGCGCTTCCGCCCTCAGCCCTGTCTTTCGTCGCACTATGCTTCGCTTCACTTTCCGCCGCCTGCTCCAGATCATTCCGGTGCTCTGGATCATCATCACGGCGACGTTTTTCATGATCCGGTTTGTGCCCGGCGGACCGTTCACGGCCGAAAAAGCCGTCACCCCGGAAATCCTCCGCAACCTCGAGGCCCACTACGGTCTCGATAAACCGCTTTACCGGCAATACTTCGACTACATGGGCAGCCTTTTGCGCGGCGACCTCGGTCCGTCGTTCAAATACCCCAACCGCACCGTCAACGAAATCATCGGCGACAAGCTCCCGACGTCCTTGGAGCTCGGATTCATTTCCCTCGCCGTGGCCTTGGTGCTCGGCATCACGCTCGGCACCCTCGCCGCCGTAAAACGCAACACGTGGCTCGACTACGTGTGCTCGTCCTCGGCGATGATCGGCATCTGCGTGCCCACGTTCGTCCTCGGCCCGCTCTTCGTGCTCACCTTCGCGATCCATTTCCAATGGCTCAACGCCTCCGGTTGGTATGGCCCCTCCGACCGCATCTTGCCCTGCCTCACCCTCGGCTGCGTTTACGCCGCCTACATCGCCCGGCTCACCCGCGGCGGCATGTTGGAGGTCCTCAACCAAGACTACATCCGCACCGCCCGCGCGAAAGGCGCCGGCGAACTTCGGGTCGTCTTCAAGCACGCGATGCGCGGCGGCTTGCTCCCCGTCATCTCCTTCCTCGGGCCGGGCATCGCCGGCATTCTCACGGGCTCGTTCGTTATCGAGACCATTTTCCAAATCCCCGGCCTCGGCCGCGAATTCGTCAACAGCGCCTTCAACCGCGATTACACCTTGGTCCTCGGCACCGTCATCCTCTACGCGACGCTCATCGTCGTCCTGAATCTCGTGGTCGATATCGTCCAGATCTGGCTCAACCCGAAACTTAAATTCGAATGAGCCATCCCGCTCGCCTTTTCTCCCCCGAACTCCCGTCCTCCCTCCGACATTCGCGCCAATTCGCGTGATTCGCGGGCTCACTCCGATGGTTTCACTCTCCCCTTCTCCCGACCGCATCCCGTCCCCCGCCGTCACACCCGAGCAGATCGAAACCGGTCATTCCCTCTGGCACGACGCGTGGTCGCGCCTGCGCAAAAACAAACTCGCCGTCTTCGGCGGCGTCACGCTCATCGTGCTCGGCCTGCTCTGCGGCATCGGCCCGTTCTTCACCCAGTCCTACCAGACGCAAAACCTCGACCTCGGTGCCACGCCGCCGAGCGCCGCGCATTGGCTCGGCACCGACACGCTCGGCCGCGACCTCTTTTCGCGCATTCTCTTCGGCGGCCGCATCTCGATCTTGGTCGGGCTCGTCGCCACGTTTGTCGCCCTCGCGATCGGCGTCACCTACGGCGCCGTCTCCGGTTTCTTCGGCGGCAAGCTCGACGCGTTCATGATGCGCATCGTCGATATCATGTATGCCCTGCCGTTCACGATCTTCGTGATTCTGCTCATGGTGTTTTTCGGGCGAAATATCTTTTTGCTCTTCTTCGCCATCGGCGCGGTCGAATGGCTCACCATGGCGCGCATCGTCCGCGGCCAGATCATGACGATCAAGAAAATGGAATACATCGAGGCCGCCCGTGCCCTCGGCCTCGGCAAGCGCCGGATCATCTTCCGCCACATGATCCCCAACATCCTCGGCCCGATCATCGTTTACACGACGCTCACGATTCCCGCCGTCATGCTGCTTGAGGCGTTCCTCAGCTTCCTCGGCCTCGGCGTGCAACCGCCCATGAGTTCCTGGGGTGTGCTCATCAAGGACGGCGCGGAAAAGATGGAGGAATTCTGGTGGCTCCTCGTGTTCCCCGGCGGCGTGTTTTCGCTCACGTTGTTCTCCCTGAACTTCCTCGGCGACGGCCTCCGCGACGCCCTCGACGTGCGCTCGTCGAAGGATTGATCGTCGCCGGCGGATTGACACTGCCGGGGCGCGAGAATTTGGTCTCCCCATGCCCGCCCCGACACTTGCTTCGACCAAAGCCACCCGAAGCCTCTCCACCATGGGAGCTGTTCGGATTCGCTCAGCCAAGACGGCGACCGCGGTGACCAAGCGCACGAAAAAGACGATCATGCGCGGCTCGTTTTACGAGCTGGCCCACAAGTATATCGGAGCGGTCGAGGGCCCCGGCGATCTTTCTGCCCGCAGCAAGACGATGGAAGGCTATGGGCTCTCGCGTCGTTCTTGATACCGGTCCGCTCGTGGCGCTGATCGATCGGCGTGATCCGCTCCACGCTTGGGCGGCGAATGAGGTCAAGCTGCTTAAGCCGCCATTTCTCACCTGCGAAGCCGTGATCGCCGAAAGTCTTTTCCTCCTGCAGAACGTGCACGGTGGCTCCAACCATTTCACCGGGCTGATGCGCGACGGCTATGTTCGGCTCGATTTTCACCTTGATGCTCATCTCGTCCCGGTCGCCGAGTTGATCGAAAAATACTCCGACGTCCCCATGTCCCTCGCCGACGCCTGCCTCGTGCGCATGAGCGAACTGCACGACCGCGCCCGGGTCTTTACCCTCGACTCCGATTTCAAACGCTACCGCCGCCACGGCCGCCAAGCCATCCCGCTTATCATTCCCGGACCGACCCGATGATCCGCCGTTTCCGACCCTACTTCAGCTACCTGCGCGCCCACCGCGGCCTGCTCATCGTCGCTATTCTCTGCGGCATCATCGCCGGCGTGGCCTCCGGCGCCGGTCTGCCTTACATGGTGAAGAAGGTCTTCCCCGTTATCTTCGCCAAGGACGCCGTTCCGCTCACCGCGTGGGAACTCGCTCTCATCACGCTTTGGATTCCCGCCGTCTTTCTCGTGCGCGGCGTCGCCACCTACCTCAACACTTACTTCATCCAGCTCGTCGGCACGCGCGTCCTCGAAGCCATCCGCCTCGATTTCTTCCGCAAACTCCAGATTCTCCCGCTCTCATTTTTCCAGAAAAACTCCACCGGCGATCTCATCTCGCGCGGACTCTCCGACGCCAACCAGCTTCAGGTCACCCTCACCACCGTCGCCAACGAAATCATCAAGAGCCCCGCGAGCCTCCTCGGGAGCATCGGCTTCGTCGCCTACACCGCCTACACCGAGCAGGGCGTCGCCCTTGTCCTCGTTACCCTCGCCGTCGTTCCGCTCTCGGTTCTACCCATCCGCTACATCGGCAAAAAGCTCATCAAGCGCGCCGGCCGGATCCAAGCCGAACTCGGCGGCGTCACCGATATTTTCTCCGAAAATCTCAGCGCCACCAAAGAGGTCCGCGCCTTCGGTCTTGAAGCCCGCGAGACGACCCGCTTCTCCCGCGCCTCCCAGACGCTCATCCGCGCGCAGATGAAGTTCATGAAGTACGAGAAGGCGCTCACCCCGCTCATCGAGATCATCTCCTCGGCCGGCATCGCCTTCACCCTGCTTTACGCCTACAAAGTCCAACTCGCCCAAGATACCTTCATCACGCTCATCACCGCGCTCTACGCGAGTTACGAGCCGATCAAGAAACTCGGCAGCCTTAACAACGAGCTGAAGCGGGGCATCGGCGCTCTCGACCGCCTCGAAGCCGTCCTGCAAGCCCCCGTCGCGATCGTCGACGCCCCCGCTGCCCTCCCGTTGCCCCGCGCCACCGGCGAACTCGTTTTCGAAAACGTCGGTTTTTCCTACGCCGCCTCCGAGCCCGTGCTGCGCGATGTTTCGGTCCGCCTGCCCGCCGGCACCGTCTGCGCCCTCGTCGGCCCAAGCGGCGCCGGCAAGTCCACCTTCGCCAACCTCGTCCCGCGTTTCTTCGATCCTGTCGCCGGCCGGGTCACGCTCGACGGTCACGATCTCCGCCAGCTCCGCCTCGCCGATCTCCGCCGGGCCATTGCCGTCGTCTCCCAAGACCCCGTCCTCTTCAACGACACGATCTTCAACAATCTCCTCATCGCCCGCCCCGAGGCGACCGTCGCCGAAGTCGAAGCCGCCGCCCGCGCCGCCTTCGCCCACGAATTCATCAACGGTTTCCCCGACGGCTACGCCACCGTCGTCGGCGAGCGCGGCGCCCGGCTCTCCGGCGGCCAAAAGCAACGCCTCGCCCTCGCCCGCGCCTTCCTCCGCAACGCCCCGGTCCTCATCCTCGACGAAGCCACCAGCGCCCTCGACAGCGAGAGCGAAGCCGCCATCCAGCTCGCGCTCAAGCAACTGGTCGTCGGCAAAACCGTGCTGATCATCGCCCACCGTTTTTCCACGATCCGCGACGCAACGAAGATCCTCGTCTTCGACCAGGGCCAGATCGTCGCCGACGGCACCCACGCCGAACTCCACGCCGGCAACGCCCTCTACCGCTCCCTCTACGACCGCCAGCAAGGCGCATAAGACGCCCGCGCGCCGGCGCCCGGTTGCCCCGCGGTAGGAGCGGCTTTACGCCGCGATCCACACCCGCGTCGAGATCCACCCCTCGTCCCCGCGCCACGCCCTCACCGCCGCACCCGCACGATGTAGTGCAGATAGAGCGTGTTCTTCAGATAGCCAAACGTGAGCGCGTTCAAAATCCGCACGTTCCAGCCTGCGTCCACTTTCTTAAACACCCGCTCAATCGTGAGCCCGTTGCTCGCAAACAATTCCGTGATCGTCTCGAGCGTGAAGAACCTCAGATGCGTTTTATCGAGCAGGCCTTCCTGCGCGTAGGTCCATTGCCCGCGCAGCATCTTCCGGATGTTTCGGTGAAACCCCACGTTGGGAATACTCGCCACAATGCAGCCGTTGGGCTTCAGCAGTTTTTTCAACTTTGCCACCACCGCCCACGGATCGGCCGTGTGCTCCAGCACGTCCGCGCAAATGATGCAGTCCACCGTGCCCTCGGGAAACGGCAATGCGACGTGTTCTATGTTACCGACCACCACGTCATCGAGCCAGCGCCGCGCTTCCTCGCCCGCCGCCGGAAACAATTCGGCGCCATAAACCGTCGTCACGCCCGGCTGCTCTTTCAGCCAACGTCCGAGCGTCCCTTTGCCGCAGCCCACGTCGAGCACCACGGCGCACCCCTCTGGAATCGCCTCAATCACCTCGCTGCGCAGGTGCGCGTAGTAATCGGTGCGCTTTCCGTTTTCTGAGGCGGGGAGCCAGCTTGGCGGGTGATATTGCATTGCGGATTTTTTTAAGACTTATCGCTTCGTGCGCACTCGCGCCAACTCGAAAACCCGCATGACGGCCGCACCGCATCTCCTCGTCATCCGCCGACGCTACCTCGGCGATATCGTCTTGCTCGGTTCTTTCCTGCGCAACTTGCGCCTCCACTGGCCCGACGCGCGCCTCACCGTCCTGACCGAGCCCGCCTACTCCGCCGTGCTCGCGCTCAACCCCGATGTCTCCGCCGCCCTCGCCCTGCCGCGCCACACCACCGACTGGCCCACGTTTCTAGGCCTTCTGCGCCGCGCCCGCTTCACCCACGTCTTCGATCTCGATAACACCCAGAAAACCGCGCTGCTCACCCGGCTCACCGGCGCACCCCACCGCCATGCGTTCCACCTTGAGAACGTTCGCCGTCACTTTCCGCGACTTTACACCCACACCACCTTCGTCGACTCGGTCGCCTACAGCGCCCAACACATCACCGAGACCTATCTCGCGATGCTCACCACCGCCGGCATCCCGATCGCGAGCCGTGAAGTCCGCCTCGTGCCCCGCCCCGCCGACCTCGCTGCCATCTCCGCTCTCCTCGGCCCACAGCCGAAAATCGATCATCCAAAATCGAGAATCCAAAAAATTCTTCTCCATCCCGGTTCCCGCAGTCCTTACCGCGTCTGGCCCGCCGAGAATTTTGCCGCCGTCTGCGACCGTCTCCAAGACGACCTAAACGTCCAGATCTTCCTCGTGGGCGGTCCCGCCGAGCGTCCGCTGCTCGACGCCATCCGCGCGGCCGCCAAGACCCACCTCGTCGTCCTCGACCGCCCGTTGCCCATCGGACAATTCGCCGCCCTCGCCTCCCAGTTCGATCTCTTTCTCTGCCACGACAGCGGCCCAATGCACGTCGCCGCCGCCGTCGGGATGCCCGTCGTCGCTCTCGTCGGCGCGCAGAACGCCACGGTTTGGGGCCCCGTCGGCCCGCATCACACCGTGCTCCAGGCCGCCCAACCCTGTGCCGCCGCCTGCGTCGCCCCCGACTCCTGCACCCCCGGCGACTCCTACAAAAACCTCTGCGTGCGCCGGCTCACCGTTGCCGAGGTTTTCTCCGCCGTGCGCACCGCGCTCGCCGGCCCACGATGATTCCCCCGCCACTCATCACCTTCGGCGTGCCGGCTTACAATCGGCCCGCACTCCTCGCCGAAACCCTCGCCAGCCTCGCCGCGCAAACCGTCGCCGTGGATTACGAAGTCATCGTCTGCGACGACGGCACCCTCCCCGAGACCGCCGCCACCGTCGCCCGTTTTCCGTCCGATAAATTTTTCTACCACCGCAACACGCCCACGCTCGGCCCCGTGCGCAATTGGAACGAAGCCCTCCGCCGGGCGCGTGGCACCTGGGTCATGGTGCTCCACGAGGACGATACGCTCTATCCGTGGTATCTCGCCGCCGTCCTCCCTCACCTCGGGGAAAATCTCGCCGCCATCTGCACGCGCACCGTCTCCGGCGCGACCATGCCCGCCCTGCCCGCCCCCGCCTCGCCCGCTACGGCCGCGACCCTTGCGTACCCGCCGCGCTATTTTCTCAAAAGCGCCATGACGCCCTTCCCCGGGGTGTTGATCCGTCGCGAGCTCGCCGAAAAACTCGGCGGCTTCAGTGAAAAAGCCGGCCCACTCGCCGACTATGAGTTCTGGTATCGCCTCGCCTGCGCCGGCCGCATCGAAGTCGTTCGCGAGGTCGGCGCGTTCTACCGCGTGGCCGACGGCCAATGGACCGAACGCGCTTGGCCGACCATGATTCGCCAGACTCATCTCCTCCGCCTCCGCATCGCCCGCGAACAGTTCCCAAAAAGCCCGCGCCTCGGCCGTTGGCTCGCCCGTTTCTTCACCTACCGCAACGCGCTCAGTTACGCGGCCCGTTTCCCCCAGAAACCCGCCTCGCTCGCCCGCGCCCTTCGCCTCGGCTCGATCCCGTTTGCGCGCTTGCCCAGCGGTTGGGTTTGGGCCGCCCTCAAGCGACTCGCCTGAACGCCATGCGCCTCACCGTCGCCATCTGCACCTACCACCGCGCCGAATTTCTGCGCCAAACGCTCGCTAGTCTGGCCCGGCAGACTTTCCCGCGCGACCAGTTCGAAGTCCTCGTCATCGACAACAACTCCCCGGACCACACCGCCGCCGTCGTCGCCGAGTTTGCCTCCACCCCGCTCGCCCCGCGCCACATTCTCGAACAACAACAGGGCCTCGACTACGCCCGCAACCGCGCCATCGCCGAAGCCCGCGGCGATGTCATCCTCTTCGCCGACGACGACATCCTCGCGCGGCCCGATTGGCTCACCCACATCTTCGCGCCGTTCGCCTCCGATGCCTGCGACCGCATCGGCGCGGTGGGCGGCGAAGTGATTCCCGTCTTCCCCGACGGCCTCCCGCCCTGGGTCGCCGAGTGGCACGCGCCGCTCGCCTTCCGCGCCGACGCCGGCCCACTCCCCCCGCGCCATAGCCCGATGGGCGCCAACCTCGCCATCCCCCGCGCTGTCTTCACCCGCGTCGGCGTGTTTCACACCGCACTCGACCGTGCGGCCGGGAACTATTTCTCCGGCGGCGACAGCGAGATGATCCGCCGCATCCGCGCGGCAGGTCTGGAAATCTGGTTCGCTCCCGCCGCCGCCGTGCGCCACCAGATGCCCGCGAGTCGCACCACGTTTCGTTACGCCGCGCGCCACGCTTTCGACTCGGCCCGCTCGCGCACCATCGACCGCGCCGGCCAACCGGGCGGTCGCGCCTACCTCGCCAGCCGTTGGCTCGCCAACGTCCTCAAGCTCCTCGGCTACGCCCTCGTCGCGCTCCTGGCCGTCTGCGTCCTTCGCACCGGCGACGCCAAAAAATCCCTCGTCCGCGCTTGGCGCTCCTGCGGCTATCTCTACCAAATCCCCCGGAGCCTCCTCGGAAAAATCTGAAGCTCTCCTCCGATTTTCCGCCTCAGATTTTCCGTGCAGTCCGTATGTGCCGTGGGCAACTCCGAAACGCCCGACGCTTATTCGAAAGTACCTCAACCCTTCGGAATTCGCGTCGATTCACGCCCATTTGCGGGCACTCCCGTTTTCATTCACCGTTCGTTAGTTCGCGTGTTTCACGGGGAAAATCTTTCCCCGTCCATCCGCACGATTCCACTCTCCTAAATCTCCCCCGCCCTTACCACCAACGCCCGCGCCTCCTCCGCTCGCTTCCGGTTTTTCTCCACGCCGAGCGCGTCTAGACCCAGCGCATTTGCGGCCGCCAGCACGGTGCCTACGCCGCAAAACGGATCGACCACCACCTTCGCCGCCACAACCTCCCGCGCAAAGCGCACCGCGTGGCCGGCCGCGCGCACGCCCATCGCTCGCACCCACTTCTGCTCGCCCGCGTCAGCGATCACATCGGGAATCGTCAACCCATCCGGACACTTCAACGCCCGCGAAACCGCAATGAAGTGGGTGAATCCCGGCCGCCCGGTCGTGAGCATTCCCGCCGGCCGCCGCAGCACAATCTTGTGAAACAAGACGCGCGCCCCCGCATCCTGCGCGGCTCCGATCACCATCGCGCCTTTGTCGATCCACTCCCCGTCCCGCTTGATATCGCTTTGAAAAAAGAGCGCCGCGCTCTCATCCGGCACCGCATTTACCACCAGCCGCACCGCACCGAGAAACCACGCCCGCCACACTTCAAGCGTCACGCCCACCTCGGAAACATCCGGCAGCGAAGTCACCGCACACGCCCCGTCGATCCGCCCGCGTTCCCGCAGCCACGGAATCGCATCCGCGCAGATCACCTCTCGATTCGGCTCACCGTTCATCACTCCACGGAGCGACAACCTGGCGCCGGAGTAAAGCCCTCCGCCGCCTCGAGGTCGTGCGCGCCGGCGAGGGACCGAGGCGGGCTCTCCAAGATTCCGCCCTTCGGCGAATTTTTTCGGCATTCCCTACCGTCGCTTCGCCCCAGACTCCACCCTTGGGAGGTTAAACCGTACAAGGTGTGGGCGAGGCGTTTCTGGCCCGCCGCCGGTTCGCGCTACTTCCACTCCCACGTCCCGGCTAATGAATTTCGGGCGATCCCGCTTAATCATGCATGAACGGTTGCCATCCCATCGAAACCTCCGGACCGTTGCGCCTCTCATGGCACCTACCTCGGGCTCATCCGCACCAGTCGAAGAGAAGTTCTCTCTTCCTCTCTTTCTATTCACCGTCGCGGTCTCGCTGGCGGGCCTCATTGCCCTCGTGTGGCTGCTCGCGCCGGCCTCCGTCTGGCAGGCGCAAATCGCGATGCCGGTCGTTCCCTTCATCGTCGCCTTCCTCGTGGTGCATCTCGGCACCTGCTTCTTCGAGTATTTCTTCCACCGCTACGTGTTGCACCGCCCGGTGGTCCCGGCCCTGAGCCGGTTCTACAAGCAACACACCTTGCACCACTCGCTCACGCGCATCGGCAAACGGTTCACCCCCGGCGGTCGCGAGGTCCCTTACGTTGAGAATATTTACCCCGTCACCACCCCCGAGCAGGGCGAGGCGTCGTTCTTTCCTTGGTATACCCTCGTCGCCTTTGCCGCCGGCTTCGCTCCGTTCCTGATTTTGATGCAGTGGCTCATGCCCACGTGGCCGTGGCTCTTCGCCGGCTTCGCCGCCCTCGCCTTCGCCCTAGCGCTCTACGAAATCTTCCACGCCTTCGAACATTGGGCTTTCGAGCGCTGGGCCCCGCTCCTCGAGCACAAATACTTCGGCGGCCTTTGGCGTCACATCTACAGCTTCCACCTGCGCCACCACGCCTCCATCGACTCCAACGAGGGTATTTCCGGGTTCTTTACCTTGCCCGTGTTCGACTGGGTTTTCGGCACTTTCCAAATCCCGAAAACTCTCTTCACCCACGGCTCCGAGTGGCACGCCTCCGAGTTCACCACGCCCCGGCCCTACGCTTTCATCCGCTGGTGCGACGCCCGCGCCGATGCGCTCGTGAAAAATCGCCGCGCGCTCGCCCGTCGGCAACCCGCCGCCACCGGCCCCGACGCTCCCGTCACCCAAGATGACGCCGAGTCCGCCGCCGGAAGCTCCAGCCGTTTCAACGCCAACTGATCCCCGGCCCGGCTCAACCGAATCGCCCGAAGCCTCAAAGCTTCGGGCTTTTTTGTGCCTAAATATCGTGCGCCGCCCGCCAACGCTTCACCGCCCTCCCGCCCTCGCGCTACTTCTTCTGTAAAACCGGCGCCTGCGACTTCAGCTTCTTGATCTTCGGCGCGATCACGAACGAGCAATAGCCCGCTTGCGGGTTTTTCGCGAAATAATCCTGATGGTAATCCTCCGCTGGCCAGAATTTCACGAGCGGCACGATTTCCGTCGTGATCGGATCGCGAAATTCTTGGCTCGCCAGGACCCGCGATTTCATCGCCGCGGTTTTTTGCGCTTCATCAGCGTAGAGAATAATCGAGCGATAGTGCGGACCGTGATCGGTCCCCTGCCCGCCCACCTGCGTGGGATTGTGCACCTGCCAAAAGTAGTCGAGCAAAGCCTCGAGCGAGACCACGGCGGGATCGTAGTCGATCCGGATGACCTCGGCGTGGCCCGTGCGTTGGGCGGTGATGTCTTTGTAAGTGGGGTTCGGTTCCTTGCCGCCGGCGTAGCCACTGACGACGGCTTTTACGCCGGGAACGATTTCATAGGTGGCTTCAGTGCACCAGAAACACCCGCCCCCGAGGACGAGCGAGGCGGTTTTGGATTCAGCGGCGGAAGACATAGGGGAGAACGCGGCAAGCAGAGCGGGGACGAAGATTAACCAAGCGATAGGTTTCATGGGCGAGAGAAGCTACCGTGCCCAAAATTATTCCCGCCGCAAGTCGGCCCGCGCGGACCCCGCCAGCCCGCATCCGCCCGCTGCCGGCCCTCGCTCCCGTAACGGACCACGGAGCGACGCCCTGACGCTTACCGCGAGAGCTTCCGGTATTTGATCCGGTGAGGCTGGTCGGCTTCCTTGCCCTTCCGCTTTTTGAAATCTTCGAGGTAGGACGAGTAGTTGCCGGCGTACCAATGCACGGTGCTATCGCCTTCAAATGCCATGATATGCGTCGCCACGCGGTCGAGGAACCACCGGTCGTGCGAGATACCCACGGCGCAACCGGCGAACGACTCCAAGGCGTCTTCCAACGCCCGGATGGTGTTCACGTCGAGGTCGTTGGGCGGTTCGTCGAGGAGCAGCACGGTGGCGCCGGCCTTGCTCACACGCGCGACGTGAATGCGGTTGCGTTCGCCACCCGCCATCAACCCGACCTTGCGCGGATGGACGTCCCCCGTGAAACCGAAGCGTGCCGCGTAGGCGCGGGCGGGGACGATGACCTTACCGAGGTGCACCATGTCCTGGCCGTCGGAGATCGCTTCCCAGAGGGCCTTGTCCGCCGGCAAGGAATCGCGCGACTGATCGACGTGCGCGATCTTGACGGTCTCACCCAACGTCAACGTACCCTTATCGGGC
>SXGQ01124294.1_pt1 | contig 65669 bp, 50 predicted proteins | sample 3178371 | NCBI WGS metagenome assembly SXGQ01 (sample SAMN11356859, study PRJNA531348) | freshwater metagenome | isolation source: freshwater sample F1-20 | place: China: Fuxian Lake, Yuxi | collected 2017-12-25
ACAATGTCACCTCTTTCTGGTGATGCAAATACTACACAGTCCTTACGAACTTCTGCAATATTGTCAACTAGGTAATTAGCTAGTTGCTCACCATATGTGCCGCCTCTTGCCTTACCTGTTAGAAGTAGAGAAACATCAACTTCTTCAGCAGGAGCAAACTCATCATAAGCAGCTGCTAGATATGTGAATGCAATGTTTGCTTCACCGCCACCGTCTGAACCACCAGCAAATGACTTTGTTGTTGGCTTAGCATTGACGTCTGAGGAAGACATATTTGCAGCTGTGTTTGATGCAGCTGAGCCATTGTCCTTGAACCACCAAACATACTCAGAACCGTTATTGATAACGTCCTTATAGTATATTAATGCACCTTCTCTCTTGGCATCTGTTGCTCTTGATAGTCTTTCAAACTTCTCAATAACTGTGTTCTTGACACCTGAGAATAGACCATCTTCATCAGCAATGACAACGTGCAGCTCATCCGATGAACCACCACGCTCAGCAACAAATGCTGATGTGCCTGGTGCTGAATCAACTTGATCAAAGAATTCCCAGTAACGTGTTACTGTTTCTGATGATGTTGAGTTTGTTGACTTAGAAACTGCAGCTGAACCTGTATATAGATCTTCAAAGTTTAGTGTTGATCTTACAACACCATTTGAAACACCAGATGTGGCACCAATTGCTGTGATCTTCAGGTATTGTGACCCAACTCTCAGACGGTCTCCTACTGTTAGAAGATCTAGCTGTGTGTTTAGTTCTGTATTTGCTAATGAGTTAGCAGCAGCTGTTGAGCCAAGTGTAATTGTGAATGTTGCACTTGAACCAGCTGATGTGTTACTGTTTGTTGAGTTAGCACCTTGTGTGGAGTTAGCAACAAATACTTTGATAATTGTTGTATTAGCAAACTGACCACCACCCACAACTGTTACTGATGTGATACCACCAGTTGAATTTGTGACAAGTGTGCAGTTGCCTGAGTTTGCCGCACCGTTTGATAGGAAGACAAGATCTGAGTTACTATAACCAGAACCACCAGCTGTTACTGTGATTGCTGTTACGTTTTGTGATGCTTGAGTTGCTGTCAATGTGCCTGTGTTTGCACCAATGCTTACTGCAAAGGATAATGTATTGTTTGCGTTACTTACAGATGACATTACATTTGATTGATAAGCATTAGCAGAGTCACAAATGGAAACTTTTAGTGAGTTACCACATGAGCCAGGATACTTAGCACGGTAAATTGCACCTTGTCCTGCACCTGTTGTTTTTGTTAGGTAGTCATCTAGATTCTTGACTTGTAGGTCTGTAGCAGCTGATGTGTTTGCATATGCATTATATGCATTTGCGTCAGCAGCACGGACAACATATAGCTGATTGCCATATGCTAGAAATGAAGATGCAACATGGAAGGTCTCAAAGTTGTCGTCACTTGGCTTACCAAATGTTTTGACTAGTTCAACTTCTGAAGACATATTTGCGCGTTCGTTTACTGGACCCCAGCGGAATGTGCCTGCAATACCACCTTCTGTAGTAGATACGGCAGGAACCACTGTTGTCAAGTCGATTTCGCTTACGTTTACGCCTGGGCTAACTTGAAATGCCATCGTGATTCTCCTCGTAGACAAATCTATTGAATAAAGCTACTGAAATTATTTATAAATTCCCTGGGTTCATGTTTTAGGACGCCAACATTTTGTCAAAATTTGACGTGTATTTAATGACTGATTCGTCTGCAAGTTCATGTCTACCGTCATCTACAATACCAAACGGGAGGAGGTCATCATCAGCAGCCTGTGGAATTCCATTGAGCAGATGTTGTCGAATATCAATACTGGTTAGCTCCTTAAAGAAGTTTTGGGTTGACATCCAAGCAAAAAGGACCAGGGTCATCACCAGGTCATCATTTTTGCCGTACTCTGCCTCGTAGGATGTACCTTTACTTATAAAAGTGGTCATCTCATGTAAAATATCATAATCGTAATTTAACAGTTTATTTTCTTCAATTAATGTTTTTAATGTGGCGCATCCAATAGCCTTAACTTGTTTAGATGTTTTGATACCAAATTTTGATCCCTGAGCATTGAAACCGCTAGTTAAAACTTGCCCTGATTTTGATTGGGCTACCTTTAGAACATTTTCATTTTCTAGGTCATAGTTTAGTGTGTCTGCTACCTGCTGACCATTATCATTAGTTTCAACTAGAATATAAGCATTGTTATAATTTCTAGCTACATTGTCAATTGTAGATGGATACAGTAGATGGGATATCTTGTTGTTTCTATATGTTGCCACAACTTCGTATGGGAATTGAGTTACATCTATTACTGAGAATGCAGAATAGTCAGCGCCGGTGCCTCTTGATGTATCAACTGACATAGCATAGATATGGTCTTTTTGAGGTAGCTTATAGATCTTCAAATCTCCATGCTGTTCAATTGGTGGTAGGAATGTCATCCTACGCAATGCTCCACCACTAATTAAAGTGTTTGAAGAACCTAAGAATTCACATTCATGCTCTTGTCTAAATTGGTCGGCTGAAGTATTATTAATTGTTTCTTGCTTCCAAGCCTCATCACGGCCTGGGACATCCCACCAGTTAACTTCTATTGGTTTATAACTATTCCGTCCCTGTTCCGCATCTATCCAAATCTTATAAAATAATTCCATACCATTGGGGGTAGATGTAATCATTACTTTGGATGTCTTACCAGAAGAAATTGTAGGGTAGACAGAGGCAAAAAATTCTTCTTGTAAATTTGGCTGGACAAACGCAAACTCATCGAGGTAGATTAGGTTAAAAGATCCACCACGGACAGCTGATGACGATGTGGCCGATGCTAAGACTTTTGATCCATTTTCTAGTTCAATTGAACCTTTATTCCAGCCACCTGGAGTAATTCCTTGCTGTAACCACTTTGGTAAGTTTTCATATGCAAGCTTAATTCTAGATAAGATTTCTCTAGCCTGCTGAAACTTGTTAGCCAAGATAGCCACATTATATGTTGGATTAAATAAAATGGACCATAATACTATGCCGCAAACTGTAGTTGTCTTACCAGTCTGCCGGGGCATTTTGCAGATAACAAATCTACTATCCATGACTGAATCAACAATACCATCTTGATAAGGATACATGTCAAAGTCAATTAATCCACGATCAATGTGTATAATCTTAATGTAGTTTCTTATAAAATATTTTGGATCCTTGGAGCACTTAATGTACTCTGCTACCTGCTCCCTAGAAAACTCCATAGGAGAGTTGGCAGCTTTGAGCTTAGGATTACCTTTATAAGAAGTAATTGAGGATTTAGTTTTGATTGCTCTCAATATAGCCATCTTGTTCATCTCTGAGCATCTTTTGTAATTCGGCTGTAGACCCAACAAACAAGTTATTTGTTACATTTTGAGGACCTTCTAATTGAGGTGCCTTTGGGTCTTCTTTTTGCAAAACTTTTTTAGTCTTCTGAAGCTCTAGGAGATCTTTATTAGTCTCTGCCATTGTCTTCATTAAAGCGGCAGCAACTTCATATGCTCTTGGATGCTCACTACCACTTGCAATAGTCAATATACCATCTAGTGCATTTTGCCCTTTATGGATTAATTGACGCATATTATCTCTTGCATAATCAAAGTCATCCTGAACTGTTTCATCAGGTAGGTTATCCATAACAACTTCCTCCTCTTCCTTCACTGCAACTGGAAGTGGTGTCATATCAAGAGCGCTTGATACGCTCTTCATTGTTTCTTTATGTTTAAGTATCTGGGTCATTTGTTGGATCATCTACTGGGAAATTAGGATTTGTATTCACTGTTACAATGAAATCCCAGTCATCGTTTGACGTAATACTTGTAACTGGTACAGATAGTGCTGCATTTGTTGTTGGGTTACCGTTAGCATCCAAACCAGGTCTAACTGAAGTTGTTGTGAAGAATAGTTCAGAGCCAAGACCAACTGTGAATGAGGCCCCTGTACCAGATGATGTGTTGCCGTTTGTTGAGTTGGAAGGAGCTGTGGAATTGGCTACTTGAGTTCTGATTATTGATACATTGGCAAAATTACCACCCGTTAGTAATGTTAGGGATGTAATAGATCCTGTTGCGTTTGTAGCAATTGAGGCCGTTGAGTTGCTTGTGCCATTAGAGAATGTGACAATTTGGTTGTTAGTATAGCCACTACCTCCATTAGCAATAGTAACCGTTGTAATGGCATTAGGACCACTTGTTGCCAGCTCAACATTACTCGAGAAGCCATCAATAACAAATGTTCTTGTGTTGGCTGTATTAATGATTGCCTTGTTCTTGACAGGACCAAACAAGTATCCCTTCATTGTAAAGTTTAATGTGTGGATAATTGTTCTTCTGTTTTCGTAGGAATCCTCGTAGGTATCTTCAGTTGTGATTGTGTTCAAAATCACAGGAACATCCATACGTAGATCAAGGTCGTCCACAAGCTTCATTGTATTTGTCCACTCAGGCGTGAAGTATGGTAGAATTTGCTCTATTAGCATTGTACCATCTTCAGCATTAAGGATGTAGATTGATAACTCAAAATCTATATTCCACGGAACTGGGTTATAAATTGAAGCATTGACTGCATTGTTACTAACTGGTGCTTTGAGCTGACCTACAGTGGGAAGCTTTCTTGCGGCATCATAATTATAGCCAGTTATCTGGAAGCTCATTCTAGGAAGGCTAATAGCATCTGGTTTGTTTAGATTAGGGTCCTGTTGAATTCTTGATAAAAACTTGGCTCTAGGACCATAAGCAATAGGAACCTTAATGCGCTTGACAATTGAGCCAGCGTCATTTCTTCTCCATACGACTAGGTCATTGAACATTGTACCAAATACAATGACATAGCGTCTAATTGTTTCGTGATAAAACTCGTTACCAAACATTAGTAGGTATTAGCCTCTGAGAATGGATTGATTTCCGTAAAGTCAAGAATGTTGTCCCCTCTTGTCTCGAAGGTTTCATTCTGGGCTTGTTTATCAATCGTGGAAATATTAAACTGTGTAACAACTTGCGTATTGTTGGCCATGGCAAAGCTGAGTGCATTGTAGGTATCATCAATAGCAGGAATGCCAGTGGCAAATGTTTCTTGATTGAACTCAAATAGCTCGCAAACAAGATCAAATGTTTGCAATGATCCCATTTGATAGAAGATAGCTTCATGTTCAACAAAACGAACCACATAGCCCTTGTTGGTTAGAGGGAAGAAGATCATATCGCCTTCCCTTGGTCTTTGCAGACCAACAACGTTCTCAAAGAATGATCTTCTAGCTATTGTAAAAGTAATTCTATCCCTAATTTGTAAACCAAACTTGGATAGGAAATCGCCCTCACCCTCAAATCCTTCAACATTTTTAATGTATACTTCGACAGAGTATGCATTATCAAATCTTGCAACTTCATCTTCTTTAAAAATAGCATCCTGTACAGATACTGTTCTTGGACAGTACCAGACCTCAAGACCATATATTCTAATTGATTCTAAAACTAAATCTTCAATTAGGTTTTGTTCTTGACTATTCTCAAAGTTATTAAAATAAAAATTTGTGGGCATTTTTAGCCAACCATATGGTAAGCAGGTAGGGTATAGGATGTCTGCATTTCTTGTTCTAGTGCCTCAATTTCACCCTTGGCATCATCCTGAATCTTCTCACCATTGAACTGAACACCACCTGGTAGTACCATGCCTGTGAACTTAGTTAGATTTGAACCCCATTGATACTTAATTTGGGCCGTAGCATAGAGAGCAAGCCATCGATCACTCCAAACATCTTGGTAGACTTCTGGATCAACAACTTCATATGCCTCAACAACAACATACTCGCCTTCCACAGCAAGATCCCAATCCATATCAATATACAATCTATTCTTGTGTCTGTTGTAGCGGATTGGTTTCTGGCCAACTAAAATTTCTTCTAGGAACTGGATATGTTGCATGGCCATAACATATGGAACCATAGACTGGGTTGTAAGCGTATAGAGGTCATTTAATGCAATCTGATAACGAATATTAAACAGATTCATTGTATTTAAACTCTGACCAATAGGGAATACTTTAACTGCACCAATAATGTTTTCAGGCAGCGTAATGTATTTGTTAGATTTGGTTTGGGCTGTTATTAGATGCTTGTAGTATATCTTTTCAGCACCATCAAAATGATAATCCCAGTAGTATCTCAATGACTCATCAATACGGTCTTCAACTTGATCATCATCTACGTTAATTTCAATTACTGGCTTACCTAGTTTGCGAAGGCAATACTCTTTAAATTCAGATCTAGTTGTTGGAACTGCCATGGGATTTGCCCTCTAAAATACTCTGTAAAGGTATTTATAGATCAATTATATCCAGACATTCAAACAAGCCACTTGTACATTTTAGAGTTTCATTGCCGTTTGCCATTATCTTATTTACAGTAGATCTTGGCAAATAGTTGTCCACTTTCTTAACATACTGGCCGTAAATGTGGAATGGATATCCATAAATTTCTTCAGATTTATGAAGTTCAACTGGCTTAATGGATTTATTCCAGATATTAATCACATACCCAGCCTGCATTTTAAGTTGGTGAGCTAATGTTTGTCTGGCTGAAATAGCAGTACCAATCAGCGGATCATCCTTACCATTGAACTCTCTATCAAGGTATGTTAACTGCTTTCTCTTTACAGCATCATTGAGCAGCTCAGCGTCGCTCATGTTAAGCTGATTATTTGTTACCTTTGACATATCAACCAAAAAGAAATTAACATCAACAGATTTATCAACTTGAGGTAGACCAATCATATGGTACATCGATAGCTGATTATTGTTTTGGTATACGCGTGTTAGGCACATACCAAATTCTTTAAACGCTAGATAATCTTTAGCAACTGTAGTATAATCTTTCAACACAATTGCGCCTGACATTAAACACGCTACAATTCCAGTTGAACCAGTAAGACTAATAAAATTTATAGTAGATGATACGGTGTTCCTAATATTAAAATCATCATACACAAATGCCTTGATATTAGCATTTTTAGATTTAATATAGTTGCTAATAGCCTTATCATAATCCTTAAACGCTTCAAACTCCTTGATTGTTGGATTTTCTTTATACATGTTATTATACTTTTCAATCTGCGATCCAGGTATAATAACAGTAATGTCTTCAACACCACAATCCAACAAAGACTCAAGTGTTAGAAATACACCATGATGTTGAGCAATAACAAATGTCTTCATGGCTTTCTCACTCCGCCTTGCTCAGCTAGTTCCTTTTCAATCACATCATCGCCTTCTTCGCCTGGCTTCTTGCTTAGCGTAATGTGCTTATGTTTTTTCATGCCATCAAAGAAACGCTGAATACATTCTTCTTTATTCTGATGATGTACGGTGATTAAACCAGTTTCTGGATAGGACATTAGAGCAGCATACTTATTGATTAGTTTGTCTTTAACGCCACATCTATCAAGAGACATATAGATTGCTTCAAACGTCTTACCAACTTTAGCTTCTTTGTTATCAATGAGACCAATACCCTTACCAAGCAATACAGCGGCGCATCCTGTCTCAGATGATAGAGTGAAGTATACTTTCTTTGATCTTTTTAGGATTGGATACATTGATGCATCATTCTTAACCACTCTACCCTTAAACCTATTTTCGAGCATTGTTTGCCAAACTTTGGCAGTGATTGGGTGAAGTTTTACCCATGCTCCGCTATTATAAAGTTCATCAACTTTTTTGAAATCTACTGCATCCTTAACAATCAGATTAGTACCTGGGAGGAGCACTAACTCATTAACGTCACCATACTCAAGATCTAGATCCTCATCTAGTAAATATTTGTCACTCAGTCCAGCAATTAATGCCTCTACAATTCTATGTCCTTCTGGCGTTGCTCCCTTTCTAATATGTTCAATCATATTTTCTGTAGCAATCTTTGTATTACAAGGAGCAAGATAGATCATCTGTGTTAATAGATCTGTATACTTGTAACCAGCAATAGTACTAGTTGGACTACCATAATTGATATCGTACTCAATTTTGGATCCATTGGGATTTTTTGGAATTAGCTTAGTAATATCTGACAGCCTGTCATTGGCTGGAGATCTTAGCATATTACCGGATTTCATAAAATGGGTAACTGGATCATTACACCATTCATTAGAAGACATATGGAAAAACTTCTGTTTTCCATTCTTAGTAGGAACTTCAGCAACCATAATATAATCCTTTAGAGGCCAATACGTTCATCAACAACATTAGATTGTAAAGAAGCCTGGAGCTTCTTGTCTTGTTCGTGTACCTTTCTTTTAAGCGTTTTGATTTCTTGATGAAGATCAATCATCTTCTGAAGCATAACCTCAACAAATGATTCTAACTTCTTATCAATCTGTTCATTGCTCACTCTCTGCTCATTACTCATAAAATCACCTCAATGTTATCATGCTAATATTTATCTATGTTATAGGAAGCTTGTTTCGATAGTTGTATCGTATGCTGTATTACGCGAAGTTGCATAGGCTGTGTTGCGGGCTGTATTGTATACAGTGTTGAACACAGATGTCGTTGACTTACTCGTGGCTTGGCTTGTACCAATGACAGTGTCATAGGACGTTGTAGTATCAAATATACTTACAGTGTTGAACACTGTGTCAATAGCTGTATCAAACGTAGATGTCGTTGATTTGCTTGTGCTTGTTGCCCTGTTTGTACCGTAGGCTGTTTCATATGACGTAGTTGTATTGAACACAGATGTTGTAGATCTACTTGTACCGGTAGTTCTATTTGTACCGTAGGCTGTTTCATATGATGTAGTTGTGTTGAATACAGATGTGGTTGACCTTGAGGTGCCATATGCTGTTTCAAAGGCAGATGTTGTAGATCTGCTTGTGTTGATTGTTGTGTCAGTTGTTCTACTTGTTGCAGTAGCCAAACTTGTTGCAACAAGTGTGTTATAAGCCGTTGTTGTCTGGAATACTGTTGTTGTTGATTTGCTTGTACTTGTTGCTCTATTTGTGGCATAAGCAGTTTCGTATGTACTTGTTGTATTGAATACAGACGTCGTGGACTTACTTGTACCAAAGGCAGTGTTATAGGCTGTTGTTGTTGCTCTACTTGTACCAGTGGCCAACGACGTTGCAGTTACGCGACTTGTAGACACAGTTGTATCTGTTGTTTTGCTTGTAACAATTACTGTATCAAACGTTGTTGTAGTCTGGAACGTAGTTGTTGTTTGGAATACAGACGTGGTTGATCTTGATGTTGCTGTAGCAATAGATGTGCCAGTAACAAGCGATGTGTCAAATGTGGTAGTAGTAGCTCTAGATGTTGCTGTTGCCTTAGATGTTGCTGTTGCCAAAGAAGTGTTGAAGAAGAATGTCGTATTATACGTAGTTGTTGTTTGGAACGTAGTAGTTGTTGATTTTGATGTGTCTGTTGCTCTGCTTGTTGCAGCAACAAGAGTCGTGATATAAGTGGTTGTAATATCATATGTTGTTGTCGTATTAAAGAAGAATGTTGTTGATCTGCTTGTATTAAAGAAGAATGTTGTATTTCTAGATGTTGCTGTGGCCCTGCTTGTTGCGTTGACAACAGATGTAATAAATGTTGTGATACCACCCTGCGACGTGCCAGTAGCTCTAGATGTTGCGCCGCCAACCGACGTAATAAATGTTGTAATACCACCAGCTGTAGTAATAAATGTTGTAATAGCAACAGCTGTTGTAATGAAGTAGAACGTAGTGTTCCTAGATGTATTGAAATAGAATGTTGTGTTCTTAGATGTATTGAAATAGAATGTTGTATTGAAAGATGTGATGAAGTAGAACGTAGTGTTCTTAGATGTATTGAAATAGAACGTAGTACCAAATGTCGTGTTACCACCAGCAGATGTACCACGAGATGTGTTGAAATAGAATGTAGTACCAAATGTCGTGTTACCACCAGCTGTTGTAATGAATGTTGTAATAGCTACCTGTGATGTTGCTACAGACGTTGATCTAGATGTTGGAGCAGCATATGGAATTGGGAAGCCCTTATAGCCGCCGTAACCAAGAACGGTATAGAACGATGTAATAAATGATGATTGATAGTAGAATGTTGTATTGATAGATGTGTTAAAGTAGAACGTCGTTGCTCTAGATGTATTACCACCAGCTGTTGTAATGAATGTTGTAATAAAGTAGAACGTCGTTGCTCTAGATGTATTACCACCAGCTGTTGTAATAAATGTTGTAATAGCAACAGCAGATGTGCCACGAGATGTACCAGCAACAGCTGTAGTAATAAATGTTGTAATAGCAACAGCTGTAGTAATAAATGATGTAATAGCAACAGCTGTTGTAATGAAGTAGAACGTAGTGTTCCTAGATGTATTGAAATAGAATGTTGTTGATCTGCTTGTATTAAAGAAGAATGTTGTACCATACGTTGTTATCGTATTGAAATAGAATGTTGTTGATCTGCTTGTATTAAAGAAGAATGTTGTATTATATGTTGTTGTTGTGTTGTATGTTGTTGCAGCAGCAGCTGATGTACCAAATATTGTGGTACCACCCAGGGATGTTCCAGTTCCCTTTGAGAAAGCAGTATTTTTACTTGTATTAAAGTAGAAGGTAGTATTAAATGTTGTGGTTGTCTGGAATGTGCTTGTAGTTGATCTAGAAGTGTCTGTAGCTCTAGATGTAGCATTAACAGCTGTTGTAATAAATGTTGTTGTTGTGTTGAATATGGATGTTGTGTTAAACGTAGTTGTTGTTGACTTAGATGTCTGAAACACAGTTGTTGTGTTAAACAATGACGTTGTGTTAAACGTAGTTGTTGTTGATTTAGAAGTATCTGTAGCTCTAGATGTATCTGTAGCTCTTGTTGTAGCGTAGGCAGTATTAAACGTAGTTGTTGTGCCGTAGGCTGTATTGAATGTAGTTGTGGTATCAAATACTGTTGACGTATTGAATGCTGTTGTTGTTGACTTGCTGGTATCATAGCCAGTGTCATAGGCTGTTGTTGTTGATTTGCTTGTAGCAGTTGCCTTTGATGTTGTGATGACAGTATCAAACGTTGTTGTTGTATCAAATGCAGTAGTTGTTGCTCTACTTGTATCAGTGCTCTTGCTAGTATTGTAGCCAGTGTCAAACGTTGTTGTTGTGGTAAACGTTGTAGTTGTACCATAGGAAGTTGTGTATGTTGTTGTAGTGGCTCTTGTTGTGCCAATTACTGTATCATAAGCAGTTGTAGTTGATACGCTAGTGGCTGTTGCCTTAGATGTACCAATTACTGTATCAAATGTTGTCGTTGTATTAAACAACGTTGTTGTTGCGATACTTGTTGCTGTGGTTTTAGATGTGCCAATTACTGTGTCAAACGTTGATGTTGTATTAAATACAGTTGTTGTAGCTCTGTTTGTGGCATAAGCAGTTGTTCTGCTTGTAGATGTAGCTTTATTGGTAGCAGTAACCTTGCTTGTACCAAAAGCTGTTTCGTAGAATGTTGTGTAAGCAGTTGTAGTGGATCTGCTTGTAGATCCAGTTGTCTCAAATGTTGTAGTAATAGTTGTGTCAAATGTTGTCGTACGAGAAGTCTCGTATGAAGTGTTCTTGACAGCAGCAAATACAAGCCTTAGAGTGCCATTATCATTAATGAATATTTTATTGACATTGCGTAGAGTACCAGCATCGTTAACCTTTACTTTAACGGCTGTTCTTAGTGTTCCATTGTCATTGACTATCGTCTTAATTGGCATCTAAATTCTCTACGGATTGTACACTAACCACATATGACCATTCGCCGTTGCACCAACATTGGATGGTTCTGTGCTTGTAATTGTTACCCTAGCATCTGAGTAATATTGATTTGCAGCTGTCCCATTCAAATGTAATGCATTATTAGCTGTTATCGTATATGTGTTGTCAGCTAAGTTTGACGGCTGAATCAACGTACTCATTGTGTTACTCTTTTATTTATTATCAAACGTACACATACCAAACGTGTCCATTAGATGTTGCACCAACATTAGATGGTTCTACGTTTGTGATTGTGGCTGGTGTTCTCCAATATACTCCGCCTGTTGAGTTTGCATATAGTAGCTGATCAGCCGTACCAGTTGCACCATTAGCAACAAGTTTAGCAGCACTAATTGATGTACTATTTACCACTGTATTAACTGTCGAATTGCCAACAGTTAATATATCACCTGTCATAGTTGTCGTGACTGTACTATTGCCAATTGTTAATTGCGAACCATTTAGAGCAATATTACCTGCTGTAATAACTGTATTAACTGTTGAGTTGCCAACAAACAATGTGGATGTGTTTGCAAATACATTGGCGCCAACTGTAATCAATGCAGAGTTTACGGATACTGAAGCATTAACAAATCCAGTGATAGTAGTGTTGCCAGCAGCTAGAGTTGTACCAACTGTCAACGATGTTGTGACGTTAGCGGAGCCAGTTACTTTGAAAGTCGAATCTGTTTGTTCTAATAGAGAACCAACATGCATTCTACCTGTATTAGCAATCACAAAACCAGAGGTTGCTGTACCGTCACCATTTTGGGCAAATACCCTTAGAAGTGGTGTTGAACCAGTGTTACCACCAAGAACATCAATATTCCAGGTATTATTGGCTTGACCTGTTGGAGCAGTTGCAAGGTTATTACCATAACCAAGAATAATTTGGCCGCCTTCACTTGTTGCGCCACCACCAGAGACAATAAAGGTTGGAGGTGTTCTTGTTACTGATGTGTTAGCAATAAACGATGTACCAACAGTTAGAGCAGCTGAATTTACACTCGCGGTTGCATTAACAGTACCAACAACTGATAGCGACGATTGAGTAAGTACGGCATTGACAGTTGAATTACCAACAAACACAGCAGTAGTGTTGGCTAATACATTAGCACCAGCAGCTATAACTGTAGTATTAACTGAGCTAGTACCAACATTAATAGTAGTTGAATTTGCTGTCCAGAAGACTGTAGAGTTGCCAACATAAACATTGCCAGAAACATTAGCAAAGCCAGTAATAGTAGTGTTACCGGCGGCAAGTGTATTTTGTAAACTTGTAGCACCTGATACTGTAAGGCCAGTTAGTGTGCCAACTGATGTTAATGATGAACCTGTTACACCAGTACCAAGTGAAGATGAATTAACAACCACAGCACCATTAATTCTATAGCTCTTGCCAGTTAGAAGATTAAATTCTTCTGAAGATGTCCAGGCGTCCGTTGCATCTACCCAATTTAATGTCTTGTCGGTGGCACCCTTTAGAGTTATACCACCACCATCAGCAGTAGTATCGCTTGGTGTACCAACATCACCTAAAACAATATTTTTATCTTCAACAACGAGATTGGTTGAATTAACATTAGTTGTTGTGCCATTAAAGAACACATTGCCTGATACTATTAGGTCACCAGTAATAGTTGTATTACCAACAGCAATTGTACCACCGTTAAGAGTTAAGCTACCAGCAGATACAATTGTATTAACTGTTGAGTTACCAACAAAGAATGCTGATGTGTTAATTACTACGTTTGTGGCAACTGTTATTCTAGAAGTGTTAACTGTTGTGGTTCCAACATTAATTGTGGTAGAGTTAGCAGTCCAGAATACGGTTGAATTACCAACATAAACATTGCCAGAAACATTAGCAAAGCCAGTAATAGTAGTGTTACCAGCTGCCAATGTGCTACTTAATGTTGCAGCACCAAGAACAGCAAGTGTGCCATCAGTGTCAATTGCTGTACTTGTAATTGCGGTGTTTACTGTACTATTGCCAACATTAATATTTGTTGTGGTTAGGTTAACATTAGCACCAACATTGATACCAACAGATGCATTAGCAGTCGTTGTATTCATGCCACCAGATAGTGTAGCAAGACCAGAAGCATCTACTGTGTTAGCGTTTAGTATCCAACGATTGGTCGCTGCACCAAGGGCAGTGCCAGAACTGTTTGAGGCTGGGTAAACGCCAGTTACGTTTGCAGTAACACCTGTAGTTGTATGAGATGCTGCGTTAACTGTACCAGTGTGGTAAAGGCCAGAGCTGTTACCAATCAAGCTAGCGCCAACAGTATGTGATGCTGCATTAACGGTTCCAGTATGATACAATCCAGTTGTATTACCAATTAAGTTTGTACCGACAGTAATTAGGGATGAGTTAACTGATACAGAAGCATTAACAAAGCCAGTTACAGTAGTATTACCAGCTGCTAGAGTGCTACTTAATGTTGCTGCTCCAAGAACAGATAATGTGCCATCAGTGTCAATTGCTGTACTTGTTATCTGTGTATTAACTGTTGAGTTACCAATATAAACAAGGGTTGCATTTGCTTGGAATTCAGGACTATTGGGTAAAGAAGTAGTTGATGCATTAGTTCCACTAGTTGCTCTAAGAGCATCTGTTGTGCTTACACCGTCAAACCCAGCACCCAAACCAGCTACTATTGCCACTGGAATACGTTGAGTACCGTCACCATTATTTCTTCTTAGAACAATTCTTGGTGAATCAGCTGTACCAAAGAATATATCAATATCGCCAGCTGGTGTGGCTCCTGCTGATGTAAGATTATTTTTTAATACAAATTGGGTTGATGCTATAGTAGCGTTAACTGTACTATTACCGTGATAAATGTATGATGTGCCACTATGCTTTAAGTATAGATTACCACCGGGACCAGCAGTATCAGAGCCTATAGTAATATTAGCAGTAGAGTTACCAGCTTGAATTGCTGTTGCATTAACAGTAACATTTGAACCTATTGATAATCCTGTGGATCGTATTGCAGTATTAACAGTGCTATTGCCAATAAACAATGCAGTTGTATTAGCAATTAAATTTGCACCAACGCCTACAGCCGTTGTATTGATTGTAACATTGCCAACATCAATTTCAGTCGAATTAGCTGTCCAAAATACTGATGAATTACCAACATACACATTACCAGAAATATTAGCAAATCCAGTGACTGTTGTATTACCAGCTGCCAGAGTATTCTGTAGGCTAGCTGCACCTGATACAGTTAGACCTGTTAGGGTGCCAACAGATGTTAGAGAAGAACCAGTTACATTTGAACCTAATGCAGTAGAGTTGGCAACTAGGGTTCCATTGATTTCATACCGCTTGCCAGTAACAAGATTAAAGTTCTCTGATGCAGTCCACGCATCTGTAGAGTCAACCCAGGTAAGAGTTTTGTCAGTTGTGCCCTTTAATGTAATACCGCCACCATCAGCTGTTACGTCAGTTGGAGTATCTGTATCACCTAGGATAATGTTCTTATCTTCAACAACAAGGCTTGTTGAATTGACGTTTGTTGTTCCACCGTTAAAGAAAACATTACCAGAAACAGTTAGATCACCAGTAATTGTTGTATTACCAACTGCTACTGTACCATCGATGTCCAACGAATTTGCAGTTAGTACTGCATTGACAGTTGAATTACCAATGAATAGAGCAGTTGTGTTAGCAATTAGGTTTGCACCAACTTTAACTGTTTCAATTGCGTTGAGATAAAGTAATGTGTTGGCTGGTAGAAATACGTTAGCTGATGCACTCCAAACTAATATCTGACTATTAGCTGGGGCTACTGTTGTAACATCGATTGGAACTGGAGAAGCTGTGTTGCTTTCAGCAGCTTCTGTAATAGCATTTGCTGCTGGAACACCAGCAACAGTTGGAACAGCAACCACACCACCTTGCGGAGAAATAACTGTAGCAGTTGGGTTTGGTTCAAAATTTGTTGGTTTTGGAATAATTGCAAGGGCACCAGAATTGGCGTCTGTCTGCAATAAAGCGCCGCCAATATCAATAGTAGTACCAGAGAGATATAGATCCCTCCAACGCATTGTTGTGTTACCTAAGTCGTAGGTAACATTAGCACCAGGCATGATATGGCCAGTAACATTTAGGTTACCGGATGTAATTGTGCCGTCGATATCTAGGGAATTTTTGGTCAATACGGCATTGACGGTAGAGTTGCCGACGGAGATGGCTGAGGTGTTAATCGTGATGTTTGAACCAACACCAATTGCAGTAGCATTTACTGTCGTAGTACCAACAGAGATGTTAGCTACCAGAGCACCTGAGCTATTTACTACAAGTACGCCGCCGACCTCCAGGCCGTTTTTGACTCTAAAGTTTTCGTTTGCCATATTGGTTCCCTATCCCCAATAATAATTGTTATTTGAACTATTTATGCTTCGACTAACTCTACACTAAACTTGAAGTTTGTTGTGCCAGCATTGGCTGGCGTGGCTCTCAATCTTAGATTTCCAGAATTAATATCAGCTTCGTAAGTTGCTAGTTCACTAACGTCATAAATTGAAGCAAACTGTACTACTTGTGTATTTGTACCATCATGTTGAACCATAATATGAATTGTATGGTAATCAGTACCATTTGTTGCTGTAATTAGGTATCTTGCAGCCCTAAAGTTTGCTGCTGCTATAGTGTCTACAGTACCAATACTTGTACCAGCAATAGAGGCAGAACCAACTTTATTATATCTTGTAATTATTGCTGTTGTAAATGCTTTTGTAGTTGGCATTTGATTAAACCTCTAAAATTATTCTTTTTGACTTAAATGTCGTGCCAGATCTTGTTGGAGTGACTCTGAGTCTCACGTCTCCTGCACTAATATCTGCCGACAAAGTAAATAATGAGCCATTTGAGTAAACCATACCGTATTCAGAAATATAAGCTGTTGTGCCATCATGAACTACAATAGCCTCGCTTGAATGAAATGAGTCTACAGTATTGGCCTGTACCAAATATTTAGCAGTTCTGTAACTTACAGCATTATATGTGTCAATTGTCAATGTACTTGTTGATCCTGATCCATATGCAGTAGGATTTGCAAGATCTGCAGTAGCTGATTGAGCTGGATAAGTTATTACCTCAACAATATCACCTGAAATTGCATTTGATGATAATACAATATGAGTTGTGTTTGGAGCAGTATAATCGCTACCAGATGCTAGTTTAATACCATTGAGATATACTAGCTCATAACCGGCAACATATGTGAATAATACTGTATTATCATCATTGCCGGTAATGTTAACAGTATTAGAAGCAATAGTAAATTTAAACGACTCGGAGGAATCTGCACCAGTAACTGCTACAATTTCAACAATATCACCAGAAATTGCATTTGAGGTTAATGTAATAGCTGTCGTATTGGATTGGGTGTAATCACTACCCTTTACCAACTTAACGCCATTGAGGTATACATTCTCCTTATTGATTGTATATCCTAGGACTTTTGAATTATTATCAGGACCTTCAAATACGGTTGTGTTTGATGCTACAGTATAAACAAATGTGGATACAGATACGTCCCCACCAGATGAATTGGCCCAGTATACTCCACCAGTAGCGTTAGCTGTTAATACCTGACCATTTGTTCCTGCTGCACCATTAGCATGAACAGCACCATTAAATGTTACAGTGTTTGAAAATGAATGAGTGTTTGTCCAAGCAAATGATGCATTAACATTAGTAGACAATGCACCTGAAGGTGCCCAGTAAGCCCCCGCCCCATTAGAAAATAGAACATCTCCTGCTGTTCCATTAGTACCATTGGCTACAATCTTTGTAACAGCAATAGCTGTACTATTAACAGTTGTATTAACAGTACTATTGCCAAATGTAGCACTGTCAAATGTAGGGGTTAAAGATGTAGAAAAAGATATTGACTGGGGAGTATTAGCACCATTGGCAACAATGCTAATATTGTTGCCGCTAATAAAATTAACTGTATCTAGACCACTAGCAGTTAGTTGTGTTGTGCCATTTACCTGCCAAAATTTGAATGTGCTATTAATAGCAATTTTGGCAACACCAGCTGATGGATTAGTGACAGCAAATCCACTATCTTGATCAAACTGGAGTGTAGAAATTTGGGTGTAGGTAGCAACGTTTGAGGATGAATTTGTTTGCTCTACCTTAAAGGCACCTACTTCAAAGTAGTTGGTGCCATCAGAAGAAAAAAGCTTTTTATCGGTAAGATTGAGAGCTAATTCGCCAGCAGCAATGTAACTTGTATTAGAAACATTGGTAGTATTAGGCGTACGTCCAGAAACAGACGTTCTTTTTATCTGAAATTTTGTAGCCATGTGGCCCTCAAGTTGTAGCCAGTATATACTGGGATATAATAGAGGTTATATAACCCCTTTCAGTTATTTATAAACCTAACTCATCGCGCCTCATCATCAAACAAGGAATCAATTGCCTTGTCGGGGGCATCTGGACCACCAACGCCTGGTACGGTGCCACCACCACCTGGACTATCACCACCAGTGTTGCTTGGAGGTGCCTCAACAACAATTTCTACTGATAAATTATCTGATTCGCTTAATGTGTCTGTACCAGTAATAACAAAGCTATATGTGCCTATTGTAGTTGGTGCACCACTAAAAGTTAAAAAATGCCCCACAGTTGGAGTAGCTAGTCTCTCTGTAGCAACTGTAATACCAGGTGGCAGTGAACCTGAGGATACAGACCAAGTAAGAGGCCCTGTTCCTCCAGTATAAGTAATAACTACATCTTCGCCTCTATCCTTATAATTTACACCCACAAACCCTTTTGGTGCAGCAGCAATCACAAGTTCTAATGGATCTGATGATGCTGGTGGAGGAGGTGGTGGCGGAGGAGGAGGCGGTGGTGGAGGCGGTGGTGGAGGTGCAGCCGCTTTACTTTGCAACTTGAATGAAGCTTGCTTGTCTATATCAGGCAATGATATAGTAACTGTTCTTAAATTGTTTGAACCACCATCTGATTTTGTTTTTACCAACGCACTATAAAATGCTGTGTTAAACTCAGTATTAAAGAATGTATAGGTTCTTCTATACATTGTCCATGTGCCTGATAGGGCAGTTACCTGGCCAGGAACAGCATCAGCCGTATCTAATAATGCATCCGTTAATCCAGTAATAACATATCTCACACCTGAGCCAACAGCGTTAATTGAGGAGTCAATTTGTACAAAGAATGAATCGCCTTCAGTGAGAACAGTATCGGCTCCAATTGCATTACCAGCTGCATTTAATAATGTTAAAGTATAGTTAATTGGGGCAGGTGTTGTAGATGAGTCAATAATGTTGACTTGTTTAACTAAATTGAGAGATGGGATGGCAAATGTCATTGTCTCGGTTCCCGACTCTGTTGTAAGGTCTTCAATTGCTTTAATTGTAATAGAACCTATATTTTTATTAATTGTTATACTACCATCCAATAAAATTGCGTTGCCCAATGAGTCACCAATATCGGCAGAATCTACACCTGTAATCAAATAAGGGATTGTAGTACCATCAGCCACAGTTGTAGTGTAGAGAGTAAATGTTACTAACTTACCCTCGCTAATCTCATCAGCTGTTGAAGATAAGCTGTATGTTGGATTTGCATCTGTAATATCAACTGTAATACCTAAATTCAAATCTGGTACGTTAATTCTGAACTTTTTATTTGTATCTACAATACCGTTAGGTCTAATGATAAATGTCTTTAGAGAGAATGGTAAATCTGCCGGCGACATCTGATCAGGACCATTATAACCAATTTTAAAGGCACCAGATAATGGTTCGCCAATATCTTCTGATGTTACGCCTTCAATGATATAATTAAATTCCGTTCCTAGAGATCGTCGTGTATGAGTCAATTTAATTTCAATTGAATTACCTTCTTGTACTGATGCGGCAGATGATTCAAGTTTAATTACTGCTGGTGATAATGATGTATCAAAAATACTAATAGGCAACGATGTTACCCAGCCTTCCTTATTGACTTTAACCTCAGATAGAGCAACAATCATTGTCTCTGGTCCCTCAGTTGTCAAATCAGCTGTTGCTGTAATATCAATATGGCCAACATAATATGTCGCTACGTCCCATCCTATAATCGCGTCACTAAATATGCTACCAGATGATGCAAACCTTGGCTTTCTTACTTCTGTAGACTGCACAGTGAAGTTACCACCACTTAGTGGCACATTAATATCACCTGCACTTACTCCGCCAATGACATAAGGAACTGTCGCACCATCTGTCTTATTGGTTGTTGTCAATGTAACTCTAATTGTTTCACCTTCTTCAATACCAGTTTTATCTGCACCCAATACCCAATATTCATCAAGCTGTACAGGCACATCTCCATCATGTACAACAGTTAGTTTTATAGGAAGATCTTGGAATGAACCAGAGCTTGAAGTTACTCTAATAGTAAATGTAAATGCTCCTATGGCATCTGGTGTACCTGAAAAATTAATTGGTGCCGTACAGTATGAATCAATAGGTCTTGTTTGACTTGGAACATTAGTAGTAGCGCCGGCTGCAATTGTTAACCATGCTGGTTTATTGCCGCCACTTAAAACTGTAACAGTAAATACGCTATCAAAAGAACCTAGCTCATTAACTGATAATCTGTATTGGTTAAATGCGTTATTTAAAGCTACGCCTTTTATAGCATTAGGAAGAATGCCAGCATCATCAATCAAAAAACCAACAAATAGTAATGACGATGATATTGTCATTGTATAATCGTTAAAGGCACTCTGAGGGTCGGGTACTGAATTGTCAGTAACTGTAAAGCGGAAGTTATATGTGCCAATTTTTGTTGGCTGGCCTTTCAGAAATCCACTACGACCACTGTTGACAGTAGTTAATGTTAAACCAGGAGGTAGACTACCACTTGTTAATTTCCAGTTATATGGCATTGTTTATTCTTCCTTACTAAGAGGCGCTTGCTAACATTGCTTGGCTATCTCCAGCAGTGCCAATTGAACCACCACCAGCAATATTACCTGGGTCCACATATAGGTCTTCTTGGATAACACCACCACTCACTGATCCAATATTTAGATTTAATTGTTGGCCCACTAATGCATTACCTGGTTGCACAGCTGTGAAAACTAATTCTGATGACTCTTCAGGAGGGGGTATGTCACCTCCATTAGAAATGAAGACATAATCAGCAGTAACGCCAGCTGGTAGTACAGGCGGCTTAAAAATAAACCAATCAAATGCATCATTGTTTCCGGATCTATCGTTTTGAGTTCTTGTTGACCTTGCCCACAATCCGCCACCAGAGTATGCTTTACCATCAGAGCCTATAAATGTTATAGCACCAATAGCAGGAGCTCCTGTTTCCGCAAAGCTCATAATTATAAAGTAGCCAGTTGGTATGATGAAGTTAGGTGTTTCATTGTTATGTGCTGATCTGTGAGCAGTGCTGCTATAGTATCTTGTTGTTCCTGGTAAGTCAGACGCATAAAGAGGTCTGCCACTTAAAGCATATACAGTACTACCATTATGGAATCCAACAAACTTAGTTTCTGGTCCATTTAGGCCATCAACAAAAGGTATTCTACCATAATCAATCTGTTCACTACTATTATTAAAGACATCTCTTGTGTGGTACATTCTAGGACCATAAGAGTATGTCGATAATCTATAGCATCTACCTGAAGGTATTGGCAAATCAAAATTAACTGATTTTGTTGCTTGATCCCCAATAATATATGTTGTACCATCAAGAGTACTTGTTAACTGGGCACTAATATTAACTTTACCTGATGACTGAGTTACAGTTGGTAATGTACCACTGAAGTTGCTACTTGAGTCATAATAAACGGATTTAACTGTTACATTAGCCTGTCCATTAACAGGGTTTGTTGCCGCTGTTATAACAGCGCCAGTTGTCTCGCTACTTGTTGCAAACGAGAATCTTGGAGTTGATATTGAAGTTTCTGATACATAGGATGCTGTAAAGTCAGCCCTCTGCTCGTGGTCGACTTCAAGTGGATAAGGCTCAGGATAACCAAACCCATTATTTGACTTATTAGTAATTGTAAATGTTTTAGATGTAATATTATCCTGTGTCAGAGTTACAGTAACACCCGGTTTTGGTACTTGTATGTCAGATGTTACTCTTAAATCTATCAAGAAGTTTCCACCAGGCTTATCATACAATTCATAAGTGATATCGTAGCTTAAGAAAACCCCTAAAAAAGGAACTAGAGTTGCTCTATCTCTTCTCTTATTAGATGATGCTGGGTGCTGTGCTGGTGGAGCGTTAGTATTAGCTGCTTGATTATAAAATGGACCAGTTACTTCTACAGTCACAACCTCATTAAATTTAGGAAGAACATTGATTACTCTTCTAATTTCATAATCAACATTAATTGTCCCAGGATAGTCTGACTCTACTACTATATCCTCGTATCTATTGTTAATATAAGTACTGCCGCCGCCTGTACCAGGTAAACCAATACCACTAAAGCTACCTATGAGTGAAACTGTGTCATAGGTAACAGGATATTTTGTAGCAACCAACGTTGGAGCAAGCGCACTTACTGATACACTAACATCTTTAGTTACTGTTCGTGTAATGTCCCTATAAACCGATTGGGCTATAATTCTATAAACACCAGACTTAGATGACTGAGTTGCTGTAGCAACAATAGCAATCTTTGTAGGTGATTCCTGCGTAACAACTAGATCGGCACCGCTAACTTTAGCTGGTGGAAATTGTAAGCTATGCGTGCCTTGTGCAGCTAAAGAATCAAATATACCAGTGGCTAATTCCGTTTTTTTATCCGACGTGATGGCCACATTAGCTCCAAGTATTTCAAGCTTAGATGTTGTGGCATCAATGTTTAAGTTTTGTATGCTTTGGGTTTCAATTAATCTTGCACTTGGGTCATAAAGAGCACCTGTAACCATTGTTGTTTGGTTATTAGATGTTCCTGTTGCTTGCGATGTAACAAAAACATTGGCTGCAGTTGAGTTGGTTGAAAGGCCAGTTGTTGCGTTATCACGTGACCATGTAATTGTACCAACGGATGTTGTACCTGTTACTACTAATGAAGCAGTAGTGCCTGATAGGGCTTCAAATTGGATATTAGATGTTGCTGATGCTGATATGCTATAGGTATATGGCAGCGACTCTGCTTTAAGCAAAACGTCACGAATAGTTTCTGTCTTGACCTCAACGCCATCATATGTTAGCTGGCCAACAAGTTCAAATGTGGCAGTATTAACTACAGCGGCAGGCTTGTTTTTACCACTAAGTGTAGTTGCTCTAATGTTTACTGTTGATGATGTAGGCAGATCATCTGTTTCAGATTTTGGACCAGGATTACTTCGTGTTATTGATATCCACTTAAATGTACCTGCACCCCATGTGGCAGTACCACTCGATGTTGCTGTCTGGGCTGAGTAACCACTTTGTGTATTTGAAGGAGGCGGAGTTATTGTTAGGCCATAAGTGCCAGCTCTCAATATAATTGGTGCTGATCTCTTCTGATCCATAATAATATTAGTAGGTGATCTTAATGTTGCAACTACTACAACAGATGCTTTCTTAAACCCAAATCCATCAGCATCTTTATTATGGTAAAGACTAATTCTTTCTACTTTTGTAGATGTGTTTGAAGAAATGGTTTGTTGGGTAACTGTATCACCAGTTGTCTCAAGGGTAAATGTAATAGTGCCTTGTGGAAAGTCAGGCGCTATAGAATTATGCACTGCCGTAATATCAATAGTGGCATACTGGCTTGTAGAATTTGAAAATTGATTATTTGATAGTGCAGCTGGTGTTAGTGAAGTAATTTGCCTATCAATAAACTGTGCTTTAATATCAACTGTTGATGTATTTGATGCAACTACCTTTCCGTCATTAATCATCTCTGTTAATACAGAATATACAACTGTATTTGTTGATGGTGTTGGAGCTGATACGCCAAACGATACGCTATCACCAACTCCTGGAAGAACACCGGCATATGTAAAGGTAGGAGTTATTTCTCCTGTACCTGACAAATACTTTGGTGTAAATCTATATGTTGTGCCAGTTAAAGAAGCATTGGATGTTGCTGTAACTGTTACAAATGCTGTCTGGGCAGTGACGCCAGTAGAGTTAACAACAAATGCGGGGGTGGCTATAACTTGGAAAGCAGTATTAACAGCATTGACTGTTAACTTTACGTTTTTTGTACATGTATTAACAGTATGACCACCAACTGTCATTATACCAGTTACTGTTAGATTTGCAACTTTTGTACCGCTTAATGATGAAAGTTTGATTACAGCAGTTTTACTGTTTGTTTTTGTTATTGTTATATCGCTTGCTGTTACACCATCAGAGCCACTATCAATACTGTATGTCCATGTTAATAGAGGATCAAACATATCGCTGTTAGCTTGCAACGTAAGCTCAGCAGATATAGGAGTGCCAGCAACAGCAATACCGCCTTGGGTATTGGTTGTGGATGTGGTGTAAATTTCTGAGAAACCAATCTTATTACTTAAATCGCTGAAAAGAATTTCTGTTCCTTGTCTCGATTTGGCAGAAGATCCTGTTAACTGTCTGACAACAGTGTTTGCGCCAACATCTTGTTGAATACCAGAACCATCACCAGGATTAATTTCATCTCTGATGTCGGATACATCTAATGCATTGGCTGGCGTTGTTGGGGTGGTCATTTCAAACCCTATAAAAAAAGGCTACGTATCTATTTATACGTAGCCCTAGTTGAGATTTGAAGCTTATTTTTGAACTTGTTCTTGTACCTGGGGAGCAGGTTTTGGTGCTCTGAGTGCTTCAATCTTTTTCTTTAAATTTGCTATTTCTTCGTCTTTCTGTAGTATTGTGGCCTCAAGTTGTGATACTCTTTCTGAACTCACTTCAAGTTGGGATTTGAGTAATATTACCTGTCCAGTAGCCTCAATCCACATGTTTCTATGGCCATTAAAAAGTTTCTCGACCAATTCATTTTGATTCATAATAACCTCAAAAAATTATATTAGAATGTACCACCGTCTAGATCGCCCCATACAGGATAGCCTGTTGAGTTGGCTTGTAAAATTTGGCCATCAGTACCAGCTGCAGTCACTTGAAGAGCACCTGTACCATTACCGTACAAAATACCCTTTGATGTAAATGTGGCAGCTCCGGTACCACCTGAGTTAACTACTAGAGCTGTCGACAATAGTAGGCTATTTGCTGTAATGCTGACATTGACAGTTGAGTTAGCTACGATTGCTACGTGGGTAGCGTTTGTTGTCAACCCACCGGATTGCAAATATGCATTCAAGTCGGCGAGAGCAAATGTTGGGTCAGCAATGTTGACTGTTAATGCACCATACAAGTTTTCAGTTGTGCCCTTGAATAGATAATATTCATCTACTGATGCGTCTCTAAACAGGCCAGTGCTGAGATTTGCGGTGCCATTGCTATAGTGACCAACAAAACCAATATCAACTATGTCAGATCCATTGTTGTTGGCAGCTAGCTGGATTATTGGGTCAGAAATAAGAACTGACTGAACATTTGTAGTAACAAGATTGCCGGATACTGTCAAGTCACCTAAGATTGAAACATCTTGGTTGAAGTAACCATAATCAGCATGGACGTTGCCTGCGTGAACTTCAGCCCAATATAGGGTATTGTTGCCTAATTTATATGTTAGATTGGCTGATGGAATAATATGTGTATTAACTTGAGCAATAAACGATACGACATCGGATGTAGCATTGCCTAGCTTAACATTACCTTGCAGATCTGTATCACCAGATACTGTTAGGTTGGCTATCTGTAAACCACCAGTAGAAACACTTGTTGAGTTGATAGTTGTGTTGACAGTTGAGTTGCCAATCGACAATACAGCTGTTGTCAATGAAACATTTGAGCCAACAGCGACAATACTATTAACAGCAACATTTGTTGCTAGAACATTATTAGCGTTTACCTCACCCCATCTTAAATCTGAACGACCCAACTTCTCGGTGTTGTTTGCTGATGGAGTAATTTCTGTATTGACTGTTGCCTTGAACGATACAACATCAACACCAAAGCTGTCGCCAAGTACAACATTACCATTAACATTTAAGTTGCCAGAAACATTAGCAAATCCATTAATTGTAGTATTGCCTGTACTCAATGATGTTGAGTTGGCAAATGTGTTGACAGTTGAGTTGCCAATTGTAATTGATGCAGTTTCTAGAACGACATTTGATCCAACTGCTACTGCTGTGGAGTTGATAACAGCGTTGACAGTTGAGTTGCCTACTGTGACTAGGCCAGTAACAGTTGTGTTGCCAAGGGCAGCTGTATTAGCAACCGTTAGAGCACCGTTGACTGTTACATTGGCTCTTGCTGTAATGTCGCCACCAACATTTGCTGTTGATGATACATTAACAAACCCTGTAATAGATACATTGCCAGAATTAATTGTACCAGTTGCAACAATGGCAACTGAATTGATAACAGTATTAACTGTCGAGTTGCCAACGGAAATAAAGGTGCCGTCAAATAATGTATTGCCAACTGTTAGCTGGGTGCCGCGTAGAGCAATATTACCAGCCTGGATTGTTGTATTGACGGTGCTGTTACCAACAAAAATTGTTGATGTGTTGATTGATACATTTTGGCCAACAGTAATGCCGCCAGTAATTGAGAATGTATTTGTCGTTACTGCTGTTGAGTTGACGACTGAGTTGACGGTAGAGTTGCCAACTGTTAAACTTGAATTTACAATAACATCAGTAGGTAGTGAAATCGTGATGTCTTGAGAGTTGAATGCAACGTTTACTTGGCTTGCTGTACCACTTAGCGAATGATTTTCCCATTGACCTGCAGTGTTGTCGTAGACTAGTAGCTGGTTATTGGCAGCAGATGAAATTGTGACATCTGTTAGAGAATCTAAACTTGATACTGGCGTATCCCAATAGACACCACCAGTTGAATTTGAAGATAGGACTTGGCCTGTTGTACCTAGCGCACCATTTGCTGTGATGAATGTTGAAACTAGATTGGCGACAATAATCTTGTCAATTGCACTCGTAGCATTGGCAACAAGGGCTTGATTGGCTGTAAGGACACCTGGGCTATGGACACCACCAATTGGAATAACTGCTGAGCTATTACCAACGAAAAGTTTACCTGATAGGTATGATACCGCTAGCTCGCCTTCAGCAAGCGTTGTTGGGGTAGCAGTACTACTACTTCTTTTAATTTTTAATGTACTTGCCATTTAAAAAGTTCCTCCGTCAACTGTAATCTCGACGTTAGAGATTGCTTTGACTTCGTATTTGTCTAGAGCAGCATTATACGTCACAACGTCGCCATTACCAGGAGTACCTTCTATAACATCAGCCAACTGATCAAATCTACTAACACTTGTTCCGGCACTTACAAGTGTAACAGGGTTCACTTTACCTGTTGTTTGTAAGGTTCCGTTAACAGATTTAACAACTACATTTGCTGTTGTTGTCGTTGTTGTTAAGAGTGCCATTTTCTCTATCTATCCTTATTTATCATCTTGTTACATTAGGGGTTACAGTAACAATGCCTTCAATTAATCTTGAAATGACATTGGTTGAGTCTGTTACTTCGAGATCATAGACATATCTACCAGCAACAAGATTACCAGTCTGATTAGCCGTTAAGGATAGCGTAATAACACCGGTGTTGGATAAACTGACAGAAAAACTAGTGGAATTGGAAGATGTAAAGTGCTTTCTCATTTGAGCTGCACCAGCATACGAGCCAAAGTTAATCGTATTACCACTTTCGTCATTGAAGGTGATAGATGTGGCAAATGTTGCGCCCTGATCGACGATTAAATTAACTTTCGTAGCCATTTTACCTACTGCTTATACGGTATTTGTCTTCAAGCTCAGCCTCGAGTATATTTACTTTATAGCTGAGTTCCTTAATAGCTTCAATTAGTGCAGGAACAAGTTTACCATAATCAACAGCTTTATAGCCATCTTCTCTTTCAGTTACTGCTTGTGGAAACACCTTTTCAACATTCTGGGCCAGTAAACCAATATCATTATCTGGCTTAGGACCAACGTGTTCTAAGTTAACAATTTTCTCTTTATCCCAGGTGAATTCTACACCCTGTAACCATCTAACCTTTTCTAATGCATCTTGAATTTTAACAACATTTTTCTTTAATCGCTCATCAGATGTATAGAATGCCGTAATATCACCAGTTGCATAAACAGCACCCGCGACATGCAATGGTGCTTGAGGGTTGGTAATACCACCTACACCAATTCTTGCTGCTGTATTTGAAACAAATAAAGATGAAGTGGTGCCACCAAAATTTGTATTAGCATTTACTCTTACTTCACCGGTAGCAGCATTAGCTGTTACTCTACCTAATGTGAGATTATCAATTTCTTGGGTTTCTAAATGGGTTAGTCTTGTTCTTACCCATTTATTGCTGGCAGTATTATATACAATCGTGTCGTATAATGAATTTGTAGAGGTTGCATAACCAACATTTGACGTTAATAGAAACTCCAGTGGATCAAGATCTGTGCCCTTAACAGACAAGTTTGACATTGCAACATAGCCAGTTGAATTAGCTTTTAGCCAGCCAGTTGTAGAGCTATACAATGTGCTGCGGTCTGCAAATCTCAGCTTTGTTGTTGTATCGATAACAATGTCACCCTTGACATTGAGGGCACCAACTGTATATAAATTAAAGCCGCTTGAAACTACTACGTTTGCTTGTAGGGATACATTACTTGTTGTTACGTTTGATTCAATTAATGATGCTACTCTAACAGTGTTGGCTGCAATTCTACCAAAAATCTTAGCATTAAAATTTACAGAGGAGTTACCTGTTACACCCTCAGAAGAATTAGCAGTAACTACAGTATTGCTGATAGCATCTGAGATGGTATTGGTAACAGCAATCCACTGTGCAAATGTATCTGTATTTGCGTTAATTGTATTAATTGTTATTGCCATTTTTATTCCCCAGTGCGATCCTTAGTAAGTTCTTTAACTCTTCCATTTCTTCCTGCAAATTGTGAATCTTTTGATTCTGCCTTTTCCTTAATTTATATTCCTTTAACTTAGCCATATTAGTATTTAATATTGCTCCAGTATCAGGATCCTTAATATAATCAGGATTCTCTTGAACCCTGTAAACAACTACTTTTTCCATATTATACTTGTAATGCAATTACTCTCAGATCGTTAATTTTTGGATACAAATATTCTTTGCCAGCGTCAGATGTTAATACCAACTTGACAGAGAACTTCTTAATAACTTTATCTTGACCTTGGCCACCATAGAATGGACCACCAGTTATACCGCCAGTTGAATTTGATGAATAGTAAACCACTGGCGTCGTGTTATTAGCTTGATAAGCAGCCAATGCATTTCCAGCTAAGGCTGGCGTGCTTGCAAATGAGTAAACATATTCAAGATACTCGTCTGGATCATTTGTATTTCTAGCAGCTTCTGAAGCTTCGATGATCATCTTAGACCAAACCTTGTCATCAAATAGCTGAGGATCTGAAGCATTCCAAATCTTGGTGTATACGAGAATTTCTGTATTAGCTGGTTTGTTGGCTGTAATGTATAGTTTTAAATCCTCAGCTTCCATGCCATCTTCAAGTGTAATAGTCTTAGAAATATACTTGGCGTCAGCCCCACCAAGTCTTGTGTGCTCATTGGTAGTATTAGCATTAACTCTATTCTTAATTAGAATCATGCTATTCTTTGCTAGATCAATTACTGGGGACACAAAGTTGCTATCAGATGTCAATGTTGCTTCAACAACAAGAGTTGAATTACTACATGGCTTTCCTGATGGCGTCACGCCAGTTCTAAAATCATTGGAAGCACTTCTTTCATCTGTCTCGCCAAGAAAATATCTTGTATTATTATTAAATTCTAATTCAATATTATTTTGAATAACACGCGTATTATCTTGTACATATTTTGTTCCATTATAGATGGCACCTTTCATCAAAAGGGAAACATCTGTGGCGGGTACTGTTCCTATACCAAACTTTGGAACAATTGCATGGTATGGAAGTTTATATAATCCGTTGTTTGCAGAGCTATTAATTCTAGCAAGACCAAGAAGACCAGAATCACTAATAAATGGTTTACCTTCTTCACCTGTACGTACAAATGCAATATCTGTATTAGGCGTAAAGTTACCAGAGGAGTTAGCAATATAGAGTAGCTTATTGACTGTATCAAGCTTTAAAACTGTACCACTAATTTGGGAATTAGCATAGCCATTAGCAAAACCAAAAACCTGGTCACCAGCTCTAATATCAGAACGACCTGTTACAGGCGAAAAGTTATAGAAGTCAAGAATATCAATGTTCTTATTTCTGATGGCAGCAGTACCTGTTGAAGCTGTAAATTTTGCTCTATAGAGAACAAATTTAATATCCTGATTAATTAAATCAGCATATCTTTCAGCATTACCAGAATAATATGCAGTCTCAATAAGAGGGTTTGAACCAATAGGTTTGTCGCTAACAAGATCTCTTCTTCCTAGCTCACCTACCCACAATTCATAGTCTGGTGAGCTAGCAATTGGCTGTACAGCAAAACCATATGATTGGTCTGCTTCTAGATAAACTAGCTGAGGGAATACAAATTGTGTTTCAGTACTACCGTCTGTTGAAACATTAACATCTTCAGCATCCACAGTTACCATTGAGCCAGGAATCACTTTATCTAGATCTGGGAATCCATTTGTCAACCTAATGAGATAGGCTTGGACGCCTAGAGAGTCAGATTTCTTTCTGAAGAATAATCCCAATTTTGAAACATAAATGCCTGGTACACCTACAGGAGTAGTTACCCTGAAAGTTTGTGTTAGGCTATTATATCTTATTGATGCTATGTCTGTCATTTATATTCCTCAAACTTATTTGTGTCTCACTGGTCTTAAATAATAATCATCACTGAGTGGTGGCCGACCACCACCACCACCACCGCCACCAGGATTTGTTGGTGGTGGACTGGATGGCGGAACACTGGTTGACTTCAATGTAAACACCTGAGTTACATTAGCAACTGAGTTTGCATATCCATTGGCTAAGAACATTTCTCCCTTAACCTGCACTACAGATGGTGTGTCATTAGCTGCATTTGAGCGTAATGTCAACAAATCGTTTCTTAGTCTGGCTGAGCCAGGTACTGTGTTTGCGGTGTCACCAGCAATCAACAACAACGATGCGCCAGTACCAGTAGATGTATTACCGTTTGTATTATTGGCTGGAGCTGTGCTGTTGGCAACTTGCACTCTAATATTATTTACACCAATTAATCCAGTACCTGGTGTACCGTTAATTGAATAGTAAACTGTTACATAATCATTTAGTGCAGCATTTGTTGAAAGAACGAGAGTTGATCCACCTGATATTGAATAGTCAGTACCGCCAAGCTGAACAACACCGTTAATTGTAACTTGAACACTTGTATTTGTGTGTCCAGAGCCAGTCATAGTAAAGCTGTTATTAACCGTGCTATTAGCAATGAATGTGCTTGTTCCAACTGGAGCACCATTCGAGAAGTTACCAAACGATGTTAGAGTGACCCTTGCAATACCACCAGTTGTGTTTGTGGACACTGTACCAAACGCATCAACCTGACCATTTGAGAATCTTACAGTATCAGAATTTGAATAGCCTGAACCACCAGCCGTTACATAGACTTGGGTTAGGTTTGCATATTCGTATTCTGTAATTGTTGGTCCGCTCAATGTTGTTACTGTCCAGACCACATTGCCTTCATAATCCTTATCTGGCTTAGCAATAATCTTTAGAACAGCTGTTGTGCTTAGGGCAGCTGCTGTGTCGTATGTAAAATAGGCATATGGGTAATTCATGTTAATGTTGAAGTACAACGGATCAACGTTTGTATAACCCCATCTAAAATAGTCAAAGACATCAGAAATTTCATCATAGACACTTGCTAGCAATACTAGATTGCAACTTGGTACCACAAGAGCTGTATTAGGTTGTGTGTTACCGCCATCAATAATCTTAGGTAATTTTCTTAGTGTGAATGTTTGTGACGTTTCAGATACTCTTGATGCATTGTCCGTAACCTTCAACGAAACAGTTACGTCTTGAACTGAGTCTGTAGTCTTATAGGTTATTGTGTGAGGACCAGCGCCAGTTATAGTGTTTGAAGAACACTCGATGACGTCGGCAATAGCACCAAATGACCAATTGTAAGCTGTTATTGTACCATCCTTCACAAACGAGTCGTCTGTAAATGTTAATGAGAACTGACCGTTTGGCATAAAGCCAGTAGAATTGGCCACAGCGTAAATTGTCTGCTCACCAGTCACAATGAAGCGTGCAATAACATTTGGTGTTGGAGTTGTGTTTGGCGTAATAGGTGTATTTGCATTGCCTGTATTTCCACCTGTGTTTGCTGGAGGTGGCTGTGTATTTGGCTGTGGCGGCTGTGGTGGATTCTTTAGATCCAATGTTACCGCAAACAGACCTTCAGCAAATGATTCGTCTATACCTGAGGATACAGTATTTCTATTTCTTAGAGTTAACTTATGTGTACCCGATGAAACGCTGTTTGGTGGTAGAATAAACTTACCAACAATCTCACCTCTTGAGTCTGATTCTAGTGGTGTATTCCAAGGAGATGTTCTTGTTACGAATGACTCATCAGGATTTGTTGAACCAGATAGCTCACCAAGGGCAGCAAGCTGAGAATTGTTGTTGCCGTTGATGAACAGATAGTGAATTGTATTTGGCTTCAAGCCCACAGCTCTGAAAGCAAATACTTTTTCAGCTGACAAATAAACAATACCAGTTGATACAGCCTCACCATTTTCGCCTGTCATCTGCTTGGTTGTTTGGATTGCAAGTGATGAAGCATTTCTTGCATCGTTACCTGAATTGCCAATATTATAGTCATCGTTGGTTTGGATTTCTCCTCTCCACCAACCATAATTGGCAGTACCAGGTGTAACTGCAACCATCTTAGAATATGACTCAGCTACCTTTGATGTACTACCAACGGATAGAGCTGGCTTTAGATATTCAACACTGTTTGTTACTTTTGGTCTGATATCAATGATACCATTCCATTTAATTGGGACACCAGAAACATTTACAGGATCGGAAGCATATGGTTGATCAATATATAATTCGTGGGTATAAGCTAATGAAATCATACCCCCTGTAACTGCAACATTTAGGGATGAATTAGCCTGTGTGTCGACTTCCATCTCAACGACATCAGGAATGAAGGAAGGTCTTAGTAATCCTTTCTTCTCATCAATAGCTACCTTATATTCTATATCATCTGTTCTACCAAATGCATGGCTTGTGAATGGATCTACAAAGAAACCATTTTGGAATCTTGCATCACCATTATCATCAGAAATTGTTGTTTGAAGGGCTAGGGATTCTAGCATATTCAACGTTGTGTAATACTCTAGTCTTTCAATTCTCTTTTCTAGAATTGAGATATCCTTCATTGTAAAACGCTTATGGGATAGGACATCATACTTAATGTTATAATCGGTTCTGAATACTGATAATCTTTCAGTGTCTGTCAATGAAGGATATGGAGGAATTGTTACTTCAGCAATTGTTAACACATCAGGGTTGGCTGCTGGTAATCTTGGGAATCTATCAGGTAGACCCTCTTGCACCTTAAAGATACCATCGCTGTTCAATGTCAATCTATCCTTTCTACCTAGGTAGTATGTGAAGTTTGAAATAAAGTCTTCACCTGGAATTGGATTATAGTTGATAGTATTGCTATTAAATGTGTTGGTTATTGGTGGGTTGATAGTAGCAGAGCCTAATGCAGTTGTTATAGCAGCTGTATTAGCCTTGAATGGTCTAAAGTCTACAACATCCCTCAAATCATATGTAACAACTGCATTTGCTGCTGTGGTTGTATATTGAGGAATTTCATATGTTCTAATGTATACACTTGTGTTAGCATTAATATTATCATTAGCTGGATAGGATTCAACTGAGAAGAATCCCTCACCTGAAGATGCGTTTGGCGTGAAGCAATCAAACTGTACTAACAAGTGGTTGTTGGCAAGTGAGCCAATTGATGATGCTGGTGCCAACGAAATTCTTGCATGATCATAATAAGAATCTCTTTGACCCGTATCGAGAATAAAGTCATTAACTCTGTTTTGAGTTGTCACAAAGTTTGTGGCATTGCTACCTAGGTATACACCAGTTAGTCTAAACACATCTGGTATACCAAGTGACCATGGACCTGTACCATTTGTAACAGCATTGTTACCTGTGTTAATAATTACAAGACAATTTCTGTTTACATCTTTACCAAGATGTGATGCTTCATTGTTATATGCTTGGAATCTTACAGTAGCTGTAGTTGTTCCAGTATAATCAACCCCTAGATTTGCTGTAGCGGTCTTACGGTCCTCTGATACTGTGACTGTTCTCTTATTACCAGTTGCTGGATTTAGAGCAATTGTTGAGCCCTTGAGGTGGACTCTTCTATACGTGTTAGCAACTGCAGTAACATTAGCATTTACAGTCAAGCTAGTGTTGCTTGTGACAGCTGTAATTCTTCTTGTCTGGGCAGCACCAATAAACTCAATACACTCACCAACAACAAAGTCACTTGTGAATGTTGTGCTTGTACCTGTAATAACATTTGTAGCTGAAGCAGCAGCAGTGCCTGATAGAGCTACAGTTGATGCGTTGCCGCTTGTTGGAATAATTTCGATCTTTGACTCGCCAAGATCAAGAGCTGGATTACCGCTAAAGCCAATCTGTCCCTTTAATGTACCAACACCAAAGGAAACAAGACCACTTGTTACATTAATTATTGCTGTAGTGTTTGCTGCAATATAATAGTAATTGCTGTCATCGTTTCCGTCTGCATCTTGTAAATTCTTAACAGCTTTAGCACCTAATGAGAAGAACATGGCCTGGCCATTTGCTTCTAGTAGGTTTGGCAAACTATTAGTTAGAACAAGATCTGCAAATGCTTGTGAATTTGTGGAGTTGGCTGTACCAGTATGGTATACAACTGATCTTGCATCCTTGAAGGAGTATGTGCCAACAGGTCTATAGTTAAAGATAAAGAGTCTGTATTTGGCTTCTGGATTGCCTTTCTTGATTGAGCTATCATCAATAAACTTAATGGCTCTTGCGTTAGCATAGCCAACAATCGTACCAGTTGCTGCTTCACCAGCCATTACTTCATTTGTGATGGCACCCTGAGCTGTGCCATATAACACAACTTCAACAGTTTGATCAGTTGGGAAGAAGCCTACGACCTCTTTGATTTCAACATAATTGCCATAGCCAATAGTTGTAATCTTCTCACTCTCGCTTATTGTGTCAGTACCTCTTCTACTGATCACAGGCTGTGTGCCCACAAATGGTTTTCTATATCCCTTAACATAGGCTAGACCACGGCTAACTTCATAATTAAATTCGTTGATGCTATTATTGCCTGGCTTTGTTGTTACGGCAAATGGCTCAACAATATAATGGCCTGACTCTTCAAAAATCTTCTCAGCCATCTTATCTTCAAGGATATTATATTGAGGATCTGTTCTCTCAATAATGGCACCTGTGTCGCCAAATTCAACAATTGGGAAAGCTACTTCTGTATTTGAAATAGAATTAGCGCCAACCTTATCTCTTGCAACAATTGTTGAAGTTAGTTTTAATCTGTGAGCACCTGGTGCATTGAGGTTTGTTGTACCTGAGGCATTATCGTATAGCGAGCTATCGCTCGTCTCTTTAATGACTTCTTCTGTTGTACTGAAGTAGAGAACCTTACCACTTGGATCTGGGTTATCTTCATTGACAATTGTGGTGTGCTCATTGACCTTAATGAAGTGGCCCTTATGGTAAATGATACCTGGAGACACACCAACGCCGTAAGCATAACCAAGAGATGTATAGCCTAAGACATTATTAGTGAAGAGAACTTGAACGGAATCTACAAGTGAGTTTGAAAATGTAATATAATCTACATCTAGAACTTCTGCTGATATCGCACTATCAGATGACAGGATAAGAGCATCGTTTGCAAAGAATGTCTTTCTTACATTTCTCAATTCTAGATAATCACCAGATGAATTTGAGTATGCATTAACAATAAAACCTCTAGCTCTAGAGGTTGGATTACTGACCTTAGCATTAACAGGGAAGTTTGTTGTGTTTACTGTTGCAGCTGTATTGATTGAAAGAACAACCTTATCAATATAAGACTTACCAGGTACGTAGATGTTTAGGTATTCACCTTCCGCAAAACGTGTTTCATTGTTGTTACCCTGCTGGGTATATGTAATAAAAAATCTGGCTGGTGTGGAGGATGCTTTGAAACCTTCTCTTGCTGAGATAATAGAGGCAACAACACCTGATGTATTACCTACAGCAATAGCATTAACAAACTGAGCATTAGTTGATGAAAGAGAGGTGTTACTAACAAACTTGTCGTCAATTGATACGTAATCAATATTGTTTAGATATGCAATACCACAACCTTTAACAGTTGAACCATCCTTAAATACATGCTGACCAAATCTCTCAATTTGGTTCTGGAGGATCGACTGAACCTGGTTTAGTTCGCGAGCCTGAACGGCCACAGACGGTCTGAAAAGAACTCTGTGAAAGTTCTTGTCTTCGTTGTAGTCGTCAAAATATGGCGAAGCATTTAAAATTGTATTTGCTATATCAACAGGCATTCTTAGAACCTCTAGAATTTAATTACTAATCTAATTTGCTCATTAGTCGTGTTAGATCTCTGAATTGGAAGTAGATTCTGCAAGTACATAATCTCTCCCGAATACAACTTCAAATCTGGGGCAGTTGTGATAGCGCCATTTGCATTTGTGCCATTAGATGCTACCTTAGAGTATTTAGCTCCTGACGCATCAATGGATGGGGTATCAGCGCCTTGAACAATATAACCAACACCTTCAATTTGAACGTCATTTAATAATATTGTTTGAGCTGTATTACCACGGCATTGGTCGTAATCTACGCCTGTTAATATTACCTTTGATGAGTTGGCGAAGGCTACCTTACCCTGGATTTGTGAACCACCACCAGCTCCATCAGAACCAACAGCAAATTCGCCTATCGTTAGGAGAATTGGCGTTGTGTTGGCGGCTGTAATATTTACAGTCTGGTTAAAGTGTGTGGATGAAAATCTCTTTCTAATCTTAAATGGCTCGGCAACAACAGTATAAGAAAATGGTGACTTGAGAGTTAAACTTGTATCATTTTCTACTTTAACAACTTCCTTTTCTTCATCAGAATAAACAATATGGTCACCAATATTGACTTCAGATGTAAATCTTGTCGAGCTGCCAGTTACAGCTAGGCTGTTAGCAACAAGGTCAACGACCCCTGATGGCGTTGTTTTTACTGCAGCAAGAGGATTTTTAATTACACCTACAGTTCTAAATTCAACCTCTGAAGAGAAGCTAAATGTAGCTGAGTTTGAGAATTCTACACCAACACCAACTGCCTGGCAATATAATTCATCTTCCACATTTGAGCCATGACCACCTGGGGGTGAAATTATTACTCTTACAATAGCCCCAGAACCATAGGCTGGCGCTGTTTGTACTGCAACGTTGGCTTGCTTATAGTTCTTGCCAGGATTGACTATTTCAATAGATTTAACACTACCTGTGAATGTTGTGTTTGAAACATTCTGCATGATAGGATAGGCAATACAGTTGGAGCCAGTCTTTGAGTCAATCTTAATAAATGGACCAATGGAATATGGATTATTATTTGAAACTTCGTTATTAGCAAATGGTATTTTAACAATTACGAAGTTACCATTTGTGTTTGAAATATAATCTCTAATTTCCTTCACGTATGTCTGATTTGTTGCTTCGTTAGTAATTACGACACCGCAATTTGAGAAGAATCCGTTGGATGTGGCTGAACCACCGCGTATTCTAATCGTTGATGTGCTATCTGTTGTTAAGATAGTACCACTGTCTGCTGGATATGTTGAACCATTAGCTTCAACAACCATATTAAAGATAGCGCCATCAATAGCTGTCTTTTTAACAGATTGATTTTCAATTACTGGTATGTAATTTTCTGTACCAAATGTGAGAATTTGTTCGTTTGTAATCTGGTACATATACATCCATCTATAGTTGTCAACTTCACTTGGTGGAAATCCTGTTTCCGTGTGGGTTGGCTCAATAGTGGATCTACTATTCTGCTCATTGTGGATGCATTTGTATACCTTGTTTTCGGATGTAACAATGTAGAAATCTTTTTCAATAAGAGCATTATCCTTATCATCATACTCAGCATATATTGTATTTGACTGCCACTGCTTCTTAGCAATAACAGGGACAACATCCTCAGCTGTAACCTTTTTACCAAACATCAATTCATCATGTACAAAATAGCTACCATCATAATTATTATCAATTGTATTTGCTGCAGCACCATCGTTTTGGTAAGGCGACTGTCGAGCTGCAAATACGTAGTAATTTACATTCTCTAGCTTACCCTTTTTGTAGGTATTGGCAGAGGCGTTAGAGCTGAATGGTGAAGCTACTGTAAGACGTGTGTTATTTGCAATCAGGGCTATCTGTCTTGATTCTGTACCAATATAAAGAAAATCATCTAACTTGAAGTCAGATGTAAAATTTGTACCAGTTCCCGTTACGGCTGTACACGATGAATTAACAGTAGCTGTTCCAGAAAGATCCGCACTAAGTGTATTAGATACAGATCCAATGAACAAGTCAACTACATTGCGTTTAAATTTAGTTAACATTACTTACCTTAAACCTTGGTTTTAATTATTTATATAAACAGTTTCATATGTTGTCTGGATTGCAGTATCATATGTAGTTCCTGTTACCTTATCAGTGATTCTTGAAGTTGCTGTATTTTTGGATGTCGCTTGTAAAGTGCCAGCGCCATAATCTGTCTGATACGATGTGGATGTACCAAATGTTGTATTGATAGATGTTGTTCTTGTTGTATCTCTTACAATTTCCACGGTTTCCGTACTTGTTAGTATTGAAGTAGTGCGGATAGTGACACCACTACCAGTTTCATATGTTGTGGTTTTGTCGATTGACGTCAGCGTATTAAAGTACGTTTGTCTATCAGAATAATCAATAGTTGTGTCTGTCTGCTTAGCTGTAGCAAACACTGTAGCAAATGATGTGCTTGTTGTAAATGCCGTGGCTGTTGATCTTAGAGTACCTGTGTCCGTAGAAACAAATGTGCTTGTACCCTTGGACGTGGCTGTTGATTTTGTTGTTAACAAATCTGAGATTGTAATAGTTGTAGTGTTAAATGCAGTAGCAGTTACAGATGTTACTGTCAATGTGGCAATTGTAGTGGTTGTAACAAACTGTGTTACAAAATAAGAACCTGTAATGGAGGCTGTTTCTGTCTTATAGGTTGTATTTGTTGTAGTTGAGGTAAATGTCTGGCGAGTTGTTGGAATACCAGTACCGTACGTTGTATTGTATACAGATGAAGTAGTCTTAGACGTGCCAACCATTGTACCTGCGCCAAAATCTGTCAAGAATTGGGTTAGTGTATTTTTGCTTGTACTTGCGCTTGTGACGCCAAATGGGATTGTAGTATATGTTGTATTGAATGCTGTGGATGTTTGCTTGCCACCAGGATAACTTGTTAGTATTGTCACAGTTGTAGCAGATGTTGCCGCCAATGTACCTGCGCCAGAATCTGTTTGGAAAGTAGTAGTTGTAGACTTACTTGACTGCGTAATCACAAATACAGTGTCAAATGCTGACGAGGTAGACTTAGTAGTACTAATCATTGTGCCCTTACCATAATTTGTAAGGAACTGAGTAGCAGTGTTTCTTGTAGTACCAAATGATGTTACGGTTGTTGTTAGCTTTGATGTTGCTATAACTGTTGAATATGTTGATAGGTATGTTGTTGTCGTATTAATAACAGTAGCAAACGCCGTTAGGTACTTAGTACCGGTTAGGGCAGTTGTAGATGTATTTTTAACAATATCTGTAGCTGTACTCTTAGAAGTAGCCTTCATTGTGCCAGCACCAGAATTTGTCTGATAGGATGTCGTAGTATTTGGACTGGTTGTAACTTGTGTATCAAACGATGTAGATGTTTGATACACAGTCACGTATGCGGTGCCGTTGACAAACTGTGTGCTAACTACTGTTTCAAATACTGTTTCAGTTGAGTAGTCTCCCGACAATGGATATGTTGTATCTGTTAGATAGGTTGTTGATTTGTCAGTTGACTTAGTTGTAATAGAGGCAGTTTGTGTGCCAGTAGCTCTAGATGTGGCTCCACCAGTATCAATAAAGACAGTTAGCGTTTGGTTAGTAGTATTGTAACCCGTTTGATAAGTTGAAGTTGTTGATTTACTTGTGACTGCTAAAGTCAGTATTGTAGTGTCAAATGTAGACGTTGTTGACCTAGATGACTCATATGTTGTATTAAATGTTGATGTTGTATTGAATGAAGTATTGTAAGTTGTGTTTTGCGTAATAACAGTGTTTGTTGACTTATTAAACACAGTTGTTGTATTTCTTGATGCTGCAAGTCCAGTGTCATTTGAAGTGCTAACAAGAGTATTATATGCAGATGTTGTTGTTTTGTTTGTAATGTTATCAGTCTGCACATTGAGTTGTGTATTGAAGCTTGTTTCAAATGCTGTCACAGCATCATAAACAGTTGTTGTATTTGTACCTCTTCTTGTATCAAATGATGTTGTTACATTTGTATCAGTATCATACTGAGTCACTCTAGATACAGTTGTTGTACCACTAATATAGACAGTTGAACGTGTTGTGCTCGTTGGCTTTGCGGTAGCTTGAGATGTCACAAAGAATGTGAGAATTTCTGTACCCTTTGAAAGGGTAGTTGTTTTAGAAGTTGATACGGCAGTTTCAAATGTAGAAGCAGTTAAGAAGGCTGTGCTGTAGATAGATGTCGTAGACTTGGTTGTATTATAACCAGTATCATATGTTGTTGATACACTTGTATTATAAGCTGTCGTTGTTGGTCTATTTGTATCTGTGTTATAGATTGTAACATACACAGTTGACTTGGATGTTGAGGCAGAGGTACTTGTGCTTCTTGTTGTTGATGCCGCAGTGTTAAATGCTGTGTTGAAGGTACTTGTTGTACCATATACAGAATCAAAAGATGAGTTAAATGTACTTGTTGTACTCTTTGATGTCTGTACTAATGTGTTAAATGATATAAATCTTGTTACGTAAATTGTATCAATATTAGTTTCTGCAACTGTTAATGTACCAATCAATGTTGGATTTGTTGTTTGATATGCAGTATCTCTTAGAGTACTTGTGTTTTGGAAAATGTAACCAGTTGTTGTATTGAATACAGTTGAAGTAGTTCTTGTTGTATTGCCTGCACCAGAGAAATATGTTGTATTTGTGTCTTTGGATGTAAGAGTTGAAGTAGCGTAATCAGTTGTCTTAGAAGTAACAATAGATGTGGCAATAGTTGTTAGTACACCAGCAACTGTTTCGTATGTTGTGTCATAAGTTGAAGCAAAGATAGTTTGTGTGTTAAGTATTCTATATTCTGTTAGAATAACTGTTTCTGTTTGCTTTGGGGCAGCAATTGATGTATTTGTAGAATATACAGAAGATGTTGTTCTATCTTCATATACGCCAGTTTCAAACTGAGTTGTTGTGTCATAGCCAGTGTTAAATGTAGTTGTTCTTGATGTCTCAGTTACTCTACTTGTACCATAAGCACTCTCAAACAATGTTGAGGTAGTCTTATTAGTTAAATTGGTCGTAAAGACAGACGTAGCTGTTGTTCTGTTTGTAGCATATGATGTGTCAATTATTGTATCAAATACAGACTGGGTACTCTTTGATGTTTCAAATACAGTTGGGAAAGATGATATTGTTGACTTACTAGTGCCCTTGCCAGTCTCAATTACAGTTTCAAATAATGTTACTGTATTCTTAGAAGTATTAATAACTGTATCACGAGAAGTATCTGTACTTCTTGAGGTGTTATACGCGGTTGAACCTGTTGTGTCAAATGATGTAGTTGTACCAAATGTTGTTGTTGTTTGGTAAACAGATGCTGTTAACTTACTTGTAGAGGCTGATGTCGCTACGCCAGTATCTGTTGATTTTGAGGTATTGTAACCCGTGTCATATGTTGATGCATATGATGTTGTTGTGGCATATGCTGTATTAAATGCTGTTGTTGTGTTTGTTGACTTTGAAGTAGCAGCGGCAGTATTGTAAACAGTGTTAAATGTTGTATCAGTAGCCTTAGATGTCGATTGGCTAGTAGCAAACACCGTACCCGTAGTTCCAGTTGTATTTCTAGCTGTGTTGTAAGCTGTGTTAAATGATGTGGTTGTATCAAACGTTGTTGTTGTTGACTTGCTAGTGGCTGTGTCATATGTTGTGGTTGTATCTTTACTTGTACCAAATACTGTAGTGGTATCATATGCTGTAATTGTGTTGAAAAAGAAAGTTGTATTGTAAGTAGAGATTGTTTCATAAACAGTTGAACCTACAGCAGATGTGCCTGTATTTTTAGATGTATTGTAAGATGTTGTAGTATTTTTACTTGTACCAAGAACTGCAGTTGTGACATATACAGTAGCTGTATCTCTACTTGTTACTGTATTCTTTGATGTTTCAAACGTTGTTAAATAGGCAGTGTTTTTTGACGTGGCTGTATTAGCTCCAAAGATTGTATCAAACGTTGTTGTTCTAGAAGTATTATAGGCAGTGTTTCTAGCTGTATTGTACGCTGTTGTTCTAGAGGTGTTATAAGCTGTACTTCTGGCTGTATTGTACGCTGTTGTTCTAGAAGTATTATAGGCAGTGTTTCTAGCTGTGTTGTATGTGGTAGTTCTAGAAGTGTTATAGGCAGTGTTTCTAGCTGTATTGTAAGTTGTACCAAATGTCGTTGCAAATGTCGTTGCAAACGTTGTACCAAACGTTGTGGTTGTTTGAAAGGTAGTGGTTCTGCTTGTAGCTGTAGCAACACTTGTTGCTGTCGCTTTGCTTGTACTAATAAATGTGCTAGTAGCAGTAAGTTTACTAAGTGATGTTATACCAATTGGCTGCTGGCACTGGTCAAATATGATTTCTTCCCATACTGTTAAGGTCTGACCATAAAATGTTGTGATTCTTGATGTCTGTACACCAGCAACAGTTGTATTCTTTGATGTTTCATAAAATGAATATAGAGGTATACCTTTAAAATATCCTACAACTGTGGTACTTGATGTTAGAACCGTTGTTGATGTAGTGCCAGTGGTATCGTAATATGTTTGAAAGGAAGCGGAGTGAGGTGTATTGAATGTAGTTGTGGTATCAAACACTGATGATGTACCAAACGTTGTTGTTCTAGATGTATCGGTAGATCTAGAAGTATCTTTGGATGTATCTTTAGCAGTATCTTTTGACGTGTCTTTAGAAGTTTCAAATGTTGTTGATATAACAGTGTCAAATGTTGTTAATATGGCAGTGTCAAACGTTGTTGTTATGACAGTATCAAACGTTGTTAATATGGCAGTATCAAACGTTGTTAATATAACAGTGTCAAACGTTGTTGTTCTAGATGTGGATGAGGCAGTTTCCTCAGCCGTATTGTAAGTTGTTACAATTACTGTATCTTTAGATGTATTATATGTGGTTGTTCTTGTAAATACAGTTAAAATTGTTGAGCTAGTATTAAAATAAAATGTAGTGTTGAATGCTGTTTCCGTTGCCTTACTTGTGCCAAATACTGTAAGTGTATTGAAAAAGAATGTTGTATTTCTTGAGGTATCGGTACCTTTAGTTGTAGCTGTAACTAATGAGGTACCTGTTGCTTTTGATGTACCAGTTGCTTTACTTGTATTGTAAGATGTTGAAGTGCTCTTACTTGTTGTAGTGTTGAATACAGAAGTTGTACTCTTGCTTGTACTTGTAACAGCACTTGTACCAATCACAGTATCAAACGTTGTGACAAATGTAGTAGATGTTAACTTGCTGGTATCAAATACCGTGGTAAACGTAGATGTTGTGGATTTGCTTGTTGCAGCAGCCGTTTCAAAAATTGTGGCAAAGGTTGTTGACGTTGCAGTTGTTTTACTTGTGCCAATAACTGTAACAGTAGATTTACTTGTGCTAATATCTGTAGCAACAAGTGTGTTATAAGAGGTCGTTGTACCAATTAGTGTATCATATGCTGTATTATATACGGAGCTTGTTGACTTTGATGTGTTAGTAGATCTTGAGGTGTCTGTAGTTCTTGTTGTTTGATACGTTGTAGCAATTGTTGTATCAAATGTTGTAGTCGTTGTGAACGTAGTTGTGTATGCAGTAGAGTAAGTTGTTGATGTTGTTTGGTTTGTAGCAATAGCAGTATTGATTACAGTAGTAAATGTTGTTGTAGTTGATTTTGTTGTGATAGCAGATGTGTTATATGTTGTTGATGTAACCCTAGTTGTTTCATAGGCAGTTGCTCTGCTTGTATCAAATACACTAACTGTATTAAAACCTGAGGCATAAGCTGTAAGATACTGAGATGTTGTGTCTCTGCTTGTTCCAACAACTGTGTCAAACGCAGTAGTTGTATTATATACGGTTGATCTTGCAGTTGCAACGATACTATTGGTTGTCTTACTTGTGTCAAAGTCTGTCTCATAGGCTGTGAGAGTAGACTTACTTGTTGCTGTTGCAAATGTGGATGTAGCTGTTGTGGATGTTTGATACTGCGTAGTTAGTTCAGTTGTACTGATCTGTTGGATTTTGAAGCTTGTTTCAACAGCAGTTCTTGGTACTTCCTTTCTAATAATAATTTTGTCACTAGCAGTAGGAGCTTTGGTAAAAACAACATTGTTACCAGAAATGGTATAGTCGGTACCCAGTACCTGAGTAACTCCATTTTTTGTAACTGTTATCGTGCTCATGCCCCACCCGGGATAGCAAATGTTGTTGTAGTATCATCCCCTATGTATGTGGACGATAGAACGTCTGGTTGTGAGATTGCTACCTCACTACTAATTAAAACTCTACCAAATTTTTCAACACCAGCTGGGTGCCAAAGCTTTTTCAGTAGATCACTATACTTATTAAAGACTACAGACGATCTAACTTCATATGAATAGTCTTGATAATAATAACTATCGTGAATATATTTGTCAGAACTTAGGAAGCTTTTTGTTGATTTAAAATCACCAAGACCACTACCTTGCTTCACTAGCGACGCAGTACCAGATGCAATTAGAGATGTATTGGCAAGAGAAACAAGCGTCACTTCCTCTTGCTGTTCATATCCAAAGCCTGAGTCAATGACTCTTACAGCACCTAATGCATTTGAACCAAACCCAGCAACGGCCGTAATGATTGCATTGTTACCTAGATACCCCCTACCACCAGCACCCCTACCAGCCACATGTTCTGTATCTAAAAATCCCATACCACTAATTACAGTGTCAATTGTTTCTACCTGTAAGTTTGTGGTATAATCTTGACCTGGGTTTACAGTAAAAATTTTATCAATCGTGCCAACTTCGTAATTTTGAAAGGCTAAAGCATCTCTAAGAAGCGTATTAATACCAGCTTCAACATTAGAAGATAGACCATAACCATTACCAGTTGGATATGCTAGTGATCCAATAATAATATTTGTGGCGCTCTTACCGGAGCCAACGTATGTTGTTGTATTACCAATAGCATTAATTTTTATTGGTGATGACCAAAGGTTTTTAATGTCCTTTAAGGCACCTATTTTTAATGCAGCTTCGTCACCACCGCCAGCAATAATAGGAACAAGAATAGCGCCAACACCGCTTGTTGTTCCACCAGTTGAGTTGGCAACGGTTATAGTAATTGTTGATGTATTAGTTGTTAAAAAACCATTACCACCATTTACAACATTGATGTTGTTAGTAGTGATTGCTCCACCACCACCTAAAGCTCCTACTAGTGTTATAGTAGCGTTTGCTGTTCCGTTTGAACATGTTATGACGTCTGTGTTACTATAACCAGTTCCACCATCCTCAATTACTAAACCTGTAACTGGACCGTAAATATAAAATACAGTATTGTTTGTTGTGTAACCTGAACCGCCATCTTTTAGATAGAAACTTACAGTACCATCAAGATCTTTAAGTTCAGTTACAACAACCTTACCGCCCTTACCTCTACCCTGTACCTCAAGTTCTTCGCCAATTGAATATCCAAATGGCGTGCTTCTATTACTTACGTCTACTTGGGTCATCGATCCAATAATTTTTGGTGAGTTGATAGCAGTAACAGCAGGAGATACGCCAGGAGCTAATCTATCCTCATCAATCAGAATGGCTTCATCATATTGGAACGAGCCACGTACGTCTGTTAAATAGAATATGTTAATATTTTTATTATTGATATATTTGGTTCTGAAGTTCTCAACATAGGCTGTCGCGCCAGAAACACGGCCCTTGACAAACTCACCAACAAACAAAGAGTTGAATGGTTTATATGAAACTTCAACATAGATGTCTCTATTGAAATCACCATCTGATAATCTGAATACATCATCACCTGGCTTATAAACACTGATAGTATCATTAAATAATAGTTGAAACAGTAATTTCAAACCGCGCTCTGTGCCCTTAGAACCATATACTTCTTTAATGTGTTTTTGTAGAAGAACTTTATCGCCAGCAATATCTTCTGGGATTGGAAACATGTACTTCTTCTTGAAATTGTTAATAAAAACATCTATTGTTTTATCAATGTCTCTATATTCAAGCAATCTTCTTGAATCATAAATTACTTGGTCCTGGGTTTCAAGCCATTCAAAATATGCTTTAACAAAAGCAACAAACAAAGGACCTTCGTCCCTATAGATAGATGGGAACTGTTCGGCAATAAATGGGGAAACGTATCTTTCTATTTCTCTCATTATTCTCTAATACCAACAACTGAAACTACTAAATGCTGACTCTCAATTTGAAGAATTTTGTTTGCTTTGGTTTCAAGATCAAGCTTTTTTGTTCTACCATAAATTTCTAATTCTTGGCCAACATCATCATATATTAATTCACCAATTGTTACTTCGCCAGTCGTATAATTGACAGTACCAACTTTATCCTTTAATAGTTGAATGACACCATTAACTGTTGACACAATCATTAGATTGCCTTGGGTGTCATCTTTAATCTTTGCAATATAATCAACGTCATTTAAGTTGTATGTAAATAATGATGTTTCAATAGCGGTTGTGGTATCCTCATAAATTTTTCTTGCTGCTGATACTTCTTTCTTTAACTCATTCTCAAATGAGAAAGAAATTCTGAAGGGCACACCCGTATCAACTTCAATATGCTTAATCAGACGTAACTCTGTGTTATTGCTGATAATAGCATCTTCACAATCATCAATTGCCTTAACTAGCTTTGAGTATCTTAGGTCCGAACCAAACTTCTGAAGATTATCTTGACCCCACTGCAAAACAGTTTGTTCAACAAGAGCCTGAACATCTCTTGCTGATCTTGTAGTTAAGTTAATATTATAGAGAACTTCTGACACAACCTCAGCGAAGAAGTACTCAGCGTCAACAACAACAGGGTCAATGGATATAGATGATCTTTCTTTTAAGAAGTTAAAGATTTGTGCTTTGACAGGGGTTGATAGCTTTGTGCCACCAACTGGCTTAGCTGCAACAATAACCTTACCGTACTGCTTAGGCTCAATCTCTTCGCCACCATAAGCTGTAACAACTTCTAGCGCTGGGAATGCCTGCTTTGTTAGAGCAATATAATCTTCTACAGTAACAGCTCTGTTTTGTGTTGGAAAGTATCTTGGAGCATTGAACTTAATTTCTTCATCTGTTTCGTGTTCAGCACCTGATGTAGAACCAAGGACAGTTGTGATTGCTACATTAGAATAACCTTCGATAGAATTTGGTGCTGTAAAAATTTCAACACCATTAGCATCAATACCGTTTGTTTCTCTATAGTTAATTGTAATAACATTACCATCAACTAGTGCTTTACCAATATCCCCATTACCAAATACGACTTCATACAAGTGATCTTCGGCACCTTGAACAAAGTAAATGTTATCGTTATTATCTAGACCAAATAGGAATGTCTCTTTATTCCACTTTGTCTCTGTTGTGGCAGTATTTGAATCTTTAACTGTTATAGAAATTGACTGAACATCAGCGTTTGCAGACTGTAGAAGATAACGAGCTGTGGCGTTGGCTGTGAATACTTCTTTAACAATATTACCTTCATAAACAGCAACATTAGCAGCTTTATAGATTCCGCTGTTAGCTCTGATTACAATAGCTTCATCAGTAGTGAAGTAATATGTTGTGTTGTCGTCTGTCTTACCATTAATTTCATAATATTTTGGGATTGTAATAGAATCTGGAGTATCAGAAGGCGTAATAGTAATATCAACAAACGCTATTGCTGATGTTCTAGAGCGAGGTGTATAGTTAAGTTCTTTGGCGTGGGATACAATAGATTCTCTTAGTTGTGAAGTGTCAAGAAACATTTCACTACCAATCATATTAAGATACACGCCATTCATGTAAGTGTTATATGCTAGAAGATCTAGTAACACAGCCATGTTTGAACCTTCAAAATCATAATCCTTGAATACTTCTTGCTGGGACAAGAATGTCTTTAGATTTGACTTATAGTTTTGAAAGTCTAATTCGGAGGTTGTAAGAAATCCATTAGCCATATTATCTTACTCTTTCTAGTAAAAAGTCTATTGTTTGTATGTCTTCAGAGGTATCAATTCTGAATCTAATTGTGACATTAAACGAGTTATTGTCGTAATTGGCTTCTGCAGTTACGGACTCAAGTAATGCTCTAGGCTCATAGTTTTGAATAACTTCTGTTATATAATCCTCTAACATTGTCTGGGTCAATGCTGTCATTGGTTCAAAAAGCATTGCCCTTACATTGCCACCAATGTCAGGATCAAGAATTCTCTCAAATTTGTCTGTCAAAACGAGATTCTTTACGGATCGTTTAACAGCATCAGCATCAGTAATACGTGTAAGATCTTCTGAGAATGGGCTAATACCAAATGCGATGCTTAGATCTGAATATCTTGCATTCTTTTTGATAAACGAAGATGTTTTCTTAACGTAAGTTGACATAGTAATCCTCTTTAAGGTTATTTATATTAACCATTTGCAAATACATTAGGTGAACCATCTTTGATTACATTTGCCTCAGGTGTTCCTGTACCATACTCATCACCTTTCCTTCCAACATTCTTTCCCCCTATAAAAACATTACTTGAGTGCTTATCTAGCACAGACTGATCAGGACTACATCCAGCTTTATTGTGGGGTTGAACCTTATTGTCTTTAACAACAATCAACTTACTGTTGGCAAATACAGAGCTGGAATTTACTTGATCAACTTTAATATCTTGAGAACTTCCACAGCGGGTACCTGTGCCTGTTGGAGATTTGACTGGATCACCTTTTCTTGCTATAGCGCTCATCCTAGTTTCTGCCCAGGCTTCAAGTCAACAAACTTGTTACGAGCATGGATTCTTGGAACACTCCACGTGGCCATTGGAAGGGCGTGCTTAGCGCCATCTTGATAGGCAATATGAAGCCAACCAGGGCCACCACCACTCAAATTGTATTCTAGGAAAAATTGCTTAGCAATTTTACCAACTATTGGGTATATTTTAAGAGCAGCCTCGTAGGCTGACATACCAAATACGTTGAAGTCTACAGCTCTACCTGTATTGTGGTCCGACTTGTTATTTGTTCCACCACCAGAAAGCTTAACGTCTGGTGTTCTAAAGCCTGAGGTTATTGATACTCTAAACCCTGCAGCTACAATTGGTTCCATAATATTCTCAGCATGCTTAATAATATTGCATAGAATATCTGCTGCAGTTAGACCGCCTTGGTCTCTCAACTTTCTTGTTCCATTCTGTGTGTAGTCCGCAAGCGTAAAGTTTTTGGATACCTTTACCTTCTTATAATCGTCTAGTAGAATAACAGAACCACACTTAACATTTTTATTTTCACCACCGGCGGGTGGTGTATCAGAAGCACCTTCAACTGGGGGTGTATTGTCAGCTGGAACTAACCCATTAGACACAATAACACTATTATATTCTTCTAATGACTTTTCAACATCATCATCAAAGGCATAGACTTCAAATACAGTTGGACCACCAGCCTCAGATTTAGTAATAGTTTCTGGTGTTCTGATTGCTCCAAGGGGTTTAGCTGTTGGTTTATTAAAATGAACCTCACTACCCTGTAATTCAACAGTGCCACCTGAATAAACAATTGTTCCACCACCTGTGTCAATGTTTGTTGCACCACCAACTGCCACATCAAAGTTACCACCAATATCCATTTTTAGATTACCACCAACTCTCCAGGTAGCATCCCCACCGGTAGAAATATTTGTATTTGTACCAGATAAAATATTAACGGCGCCAACCACAGACATATTCATGTTGCCGCCAACGTATAAATTTTCATTATTTAAAATAATATGATAACGATCTTTAGCTCCTCTATGGACAATAGAGCCGTCTGGGTGGAATTCGATAAACGACCCCCGTCTATGGAAGATCTGAACTCTTTCTGCACCAGGTGTATCATCCATTTCAAAAACGTGGCCGGCATCTGTCTCCATAACATGATTGGCTGGATACCTAGCATCAAACTTTGACTCAGGCTCAGCAAACTTAGTACCATCAGCAGCTGGTACGCCTGATGTTGCTGTTGATCTTGAAAAGGCTACAGCATTTCTATCTGGTGTTCCGGCCTCACCTCTTGCATGTCTTGGGTTTGTTCCTTCCCCTTGAAACCTTGGATGGATGCCTTGTGGGTCATAGAACCCTTCATTTGGATTGGCAGCACCTTCTGGAATACTGACAATAGAACCAATGACAGCAGGCTGCTGGGCTTGAGCACCGTCTAGAAAGAAACCAACCACCCAGTCGCCTTGGTTGATAAGAGGTGCAGACATTTGAGCCGTTGAAGAAATAAACGGTGCCCACGGAAGGTCGCCAGTAGGCAATAATGTCTTATCTTTAGGATGATAGCCAATACAGCGTACTCTTACTCTATTGATCATTAGTGGGTCATTGATATCCTCAACAACGCCCATGAACCAAACCATTGAGCTAAATTGTGCTTCACCTTCTGCTACGTTAGCCATACTATTCCCTTGGTTTTATAAAGTGATTATTAATATCTTTTCTGTAATCATTAATGCTTCTCTCGTATCCATCTTTAAATATGTCACAAATAGTAACATATCTGTCAGCATCAGTTACAGAATGAGCGCAGCTTCCCACAAGAAACTTGCCCGTCAAGAATAAGTCTTTCTCTTGTTTATATTCAGCTGATGATTGATTCATCTCAAGCTGAAGAGTGTCACCTGGTTTTAATTTAGGGTTGCCGTGGATTGTTACAGTAAGTACTGTCTGATTCATTAATGCTCTTTGTGCCTGGGCATAGCTTTTAATGGACCCAATGTAATCTTGGGGTTGATCATAACTTTCGTTACTGCATCTAATAAACAAGCTTTGTTCTTCATCAGTAGATCTTTTATCATCATCCACATAGTTGCCAATTTCTTCATCATCCATTGCTAGGTTATCACCCATCAATAGAACATCTCTATAATCTTTTTTTACGTCAAATGTAGTTTCTGTCACCTTTCTTGATATAAAATCAAACAATACAGTTTTGTTTTTGAGCGCACCCTGTTGTATTTTAACACGCTGGTCTGTTGATTCGTGGTGTGTGAAGTCATTTATTCTGAAGTAATCATTAGCCAAACTTGTTTCACTTCTATTCTTATTGACAGCCAGGATGTATGGATATGTGTTTCCAGAAGTAACAATATCTCTTAATGACCTAAACACTAAGCTATCTCTAGTTTCATAGAAAAAGAAATTGCCATCTTTTGGATTAGAGGCTGAGATACATTGCTTACTGATATTTTCAATTGTATCAAATGGTGTTGCTGAGGAGGCAATATACTTAACATCCCCAAACGTGCTTGTAAAATTTTTTGTTAGCTTAGGCTCAGCTTTGAGATAGTCGTCACTAATTTTTGCTACAACTTTATCAGCAGGCCCATTAAATGACTTTTTGACTTTGTTCTTTAAACCTTCAAATCCAATTTTAGATACAGCTCTGAAAGGATATCTTGTTACTTTGTTACCATCTGTTCTAGCTTGGCCACCAATCTGCTCGATGATAAACTCTTTTGATATTTTAAGATCCTCTGTATCGCCTGGATCTTTGTATAAATCAATCACCATAATATCGCCTGGCTGGATACCCATGCGTTGGACAATGCCACCACCATCAATTAACAAGCCCTCAACATACATGAACTTTGAGAATATAGATTCAAAAAGTTTAAAGTGTCTGACATACGTTGTCAGACCAACAACAGCTGAAGAGTTGTTTGTATTCTTAATAAGGGTTATTTTATAACCAAACTGGTCAATCTGCCCCTTCTTTAAGAAAAACGATAATGTCAGTGGCGCTTCACTCATTTACTATGCTACTTTTGGTTTATTAACTTTCTTTAGTAATCTTTCGAGTTCAAGACCAATGTCAAGAGCTAGCGATCTATCGAGTAGTCTAATCTTTCTTTTTTCTTCGTTCTTAATCAACTCGTAAGTATAATTGTCAACTGCCGTCCAGCCAGTTCTTTCTGATGCTGAAATGTTGTTATAAGTTGTCTTTGTCATCCAGTAAGAGTAGTCTGGATTTCTATAATACTCAGCATTGGCTAGGCTCATTGCTTCACTTGTGCTGCCATACTTTTTAACAATAAATTCTTCAAACTCTGTCTGGCTTAATGGCCAATCATAATATGGATCAACGATATCATTTGCTATAACAATTACCCACACATAATCTACAGAGCCGTAGTAATTGAAAGCCAGCTCAGTGAGTCTTTCTCCATCCTTTATTGTATATGGGTAGAAATTATCAAAGTTGCTGAATACTTTTTTAGCCAGGCTCGCTTTGAGGATAATGTTTCTTAGCGAATGCTGACCATATTGGACAAGAGGAAAGTTTTTAAAATATTTGTCTGCCATTAGCTAGCACCTCTAAATCTTCCTACAGGATCGGAAACATTCTGTCTTGTAAGAGCATTACCTCGTCTTTCACTCTGGGGGATTGCCTCACCTGCTTCCTGTGGGGTTATTGTACTTGTGTCACCACCATAGTCGGTAAATGAGCCACCAAGCAGCTGCTCAATTTCACTTAATTGCAACTGAAGCTCAACTGCCTGAGGAGCACTAATTAGCCCCTGGCCAACATTCTTATAAAACGCTGGAGCATTTGAAGGATTGTAATTAACTGTAACACCTTGAATAACACAACGACCAAATGCATATAAGGCATTTGTGCCAAAGAAGTCAACCTGCACTTCGCTGGGCATTGGTAGGAATGCACCACCGCCAGCTGGAAGAGATTCCTTCTTGAATCTATTGATAATCTTCTTAATGATCTCCGAATCCTGTGGTGTCTCAGGAACCAGTTTGAAATTAAGCATGTGGCGACGTAATTCAACGCTTCTGAATACGGCAGTTGTAAATGGGTTAGGAACATTACCCATTACGGTATTGATACCAGCTCCAATTGGGCCAGCTAGCTGGGCAGCACTTCTTGCAAGGTACTCAGCATCACCAGGCAGTCTACTACCAAGTGTCTGCAATGCTGCGCCAACACCACCGCTTTCCATAGCACCGCTTACAGCTTGACCTGATGCAATACCAGCTGCAACCATACCAAGATCAGCTGTTTCGTAATTAATGTTTAAAGCATCCTGGATGTTCTCTGGTAGCGGTAATGCAATGTGAGCTTGGGTGATATTCTTTGCTTGTCCTGAGCCACCAGAACCAAATGTTGCTTGGTACTGTTGAAACTTAAACACCATACCCATGTTTAGTTTATAGCTGCTTGTCGGAAAGACTAACTCAGCTAATGACTTAGCGTCCTTATTTCTGTTTAAAACTTGAGCCGGATGATTACTTCTACCTGGCATATAAATACCTATATGAGTTATAAGGGGCGTTATAAAGTCAAAAATCCGCAAAAATACAAAGGTGACCCCACCAATGTTATTTATCGTTCATCTTTAGAGCTTAAATTGATGAACTATTTAGATACACATCCCGATGTATTAGAGTGGTCAAGTGAGGAGTTCTTCGTGCCTTATGTATCGCCTATTGACGGTAGGTACCACAGATATTTTCCGGATTTTAGCGTAAAGAGACGAGACAAGAATGGCAATGTTGACAGGATTGTTATTGAAATAAAACCATCTTCTCAAACAAAACCGCCTGAGAAAAAGAGTAGAGTAACTCCAAGATATATTAATGATGTTAAGAATTGGGGCATTAATAACGCTAAGTGGAAGGCATGTAAAGAGTTTTGTGATGAGAGAAACTGGAAGTTTCAGATCTTAACTGAACGAGAGATTAATGGTTACAACTACTAACAGTAATATTACAGGATTTCAAAAGCTGCTACAGCAAGCTGCTGATGAGGGTATTCTGTTAGATAACTCAAATGAGTCATTACAGTGGCTAAGAAAGAAGTATGATTCTATTAAACCATCGGATGTAATGCCAAAAAATTTCTTAAGCGAGATGGACAGAAGACGTAAGGTCCCTCTCCTTGGTAGAATGTATATGTTTCTGTATGATCCAAAATATAAGGATCAGTTACCATTCTATGATAGGTTCCCTTTAGTATTCCCATTCAGAAGAGTGGCGGGTGGATTCTATGGACTCAATCTCCATTATCTTGCGCCAAGGTATAGAGCAATATTAATGGACCAGTTATATAATCTACTTAACAACACCAAATTTGACGAAACAACACGTCTAAGATTCACTTATGACCTGTTAAATAGTTCATCTAAATATAGATGGTTCAAGCCTTGCGTTAAGCACTATCTGAACGAGCATATGATGTCGACACTGATTTACATCGAACCAACAGAATGGAACTTGGCTTTATTTGTTCCTTCTGAGCAGTTTAGAGGCACGAACAAGAGAAATGCATGGCAAGATTCAAAGAGTAGGTTCTAGAGATGGCATTTAATATAGAACAATTTAAGTCTATCACAGGTGGAGGTTTCCTAAAGCCTTCTAACTTCCTTTTATATGTCTATCCACCTATTTGGGCATTGAGGGATGGTGGTGCCAATAAATGGGACGGTCCTGATCTAGCCTATCTTGCAGCAAGCTCAGCCCTACCTGGCCTTCAGGTATTTACAACTGAATCAAAGATCTATGGACAAGGGCCTACTGTCAAGATGCCATATGACATTACACCTACAGATATGACAGTTAGATTCTATGCCGACTCAAGTGGCAAGTCCATTGCATTCTTCTACGACTGGCTAAGAAATATTGTTAATCTAAGCCACACCCAAGATCAACCACGTGCTGGTGCATTTAGTAATCAGCTATCCTATAGAGCTGACTATACAACAAAAATTGATATTATGTTATTTAATGATAGACCAAGAACAAACCAAGGCGACCCGCAAGATAGTGCTCTAATGATCTTCTCTCTACATGATGCATTCCCACTTAGCATTGCCGAGACAACACTTGATTGGCAGTCGGGCAATGAAATAATGACATTCAATGTGACATTTGCATTTACATCATTGGAATACAAGATTCTTGGTGAGCCACGAGCTCCAGAATCAACAAAGCTAGGTGGTAGACTAACAGCAGGAAGGGCAGGTACACTTCAAGAGCCAGATCTACAACTCTATGATCCAGGTCCTGTTAATCTTTCTGATCTAGCTCCTCAACCTATTTCACCAGCCGCCAAGCCAACACCACTTGAGAAGCTTAACCAGTTTGCAACTAATGTAAGAGAAAGGTCCACAAAAGTCAGAACAGAGGCTGTCTCAACTGTAAGACAGGTTGAAAGCATGATATACAATAACCAGTATGTCCAGACAGCACAGAATCTTGTTGGTGCCGCTAAGGATATTAAGAAAACGCTTGGCGTACTTAAAGGTCTCAATGCTTCATTAAAAAAGGACTTGAAGCAAGAGTTCAGGACAATGACTGGTGGAACAAGTCTAAAGAATTTATTTTAATATTTAACTTCGAGGTGAATTATGCCATTACCAAAAATTAGTCAACCTATCTTCTCACTAACAATACCATCAACGGGTAAAACTATTAGGTATAGACCTTTTACGGTTAGAGAAGAAAAGCTGCTAATGATTGCTCAAGAATCAGGCGAGCGTAAAGATATCATTAACACATATAAGCAGCTAATTAATAATTGCTGTATTGATCCAATTGATGTTGATAGACTAGCCTCATTTGATCTTGAATACTTTTTTGTGGCTTTGAGAGCCAAGTCAGTTTCCAATATTGCCAAGGTAATTGTAAAGGATGCTGAGGATGGTGAGGAATATGAAGTAGAAGTCAATCTTGATAAGGTTGAAGTGGTGAAGAAGAAGGATGTTGATAATAAGATTCAGCTTACAGACACAATTGGCGTAGTGCTACAATATCCTACCTTTGACACTATTATAAACCAGCAAGGCAATGTTGATATTGTTGGAATCCTCAGAGGTTGCATTACGCAGATTTTTGAAGGTGAGGAAGTTTACGATACAGCCAACTATACAAATAAGGAGTTGGATGAGTTTATCCTATCTTTGAATAAACAACAAATGGAAAAGATCCAGGAGTTTTTTGAAGCACTACCAAAGATTGTTGTACAAGCAAAGTATATGTCAAAGGATAATAAGGTTAAAGAGGTAACAATTGAGGGCCTCGATAGTTTTTTCTAGTACTGGCTGGGTATAACAACCTAGCCAATTATTATCAAACTGTATTTGCACTTTGCCAACATCATAAATATTCAATTAGCGATATAGAAGATCTTCTTCCATATGAACGTGATATCTACATTTCATTATTGATTGATTATTTGGAAAAGGAGAAGGAAAGGTTAAGAAAACAAGGTGTTAAGGACATTTAATTAAATGGCTGATAAACGACTACCACAAGTAAACGAGCAAAAAGCAGGGGCTGGTGCTGTTATCCAAGTTAAATTGGATGATAGCCAATTCAAGGTCCTTGATAAGATGGTAGTCCTACTAACTAACATCTCCGATAACCTTTACAACTTAACTGGGTTCATGGGAGCTCAGCTTACATCTTTAAAGCAAACAGAAGAATCATTGAAGGCAATTGCTGATTCTACGAAAGTAGATGAGGGTGCTGCAGCTGAGAAAGAGAAAGAAGGCAAAGGAAGGAAGGAATTAAATTTCCGTGAATCAAATATAAAGAAGATTGAATCTCTATTTGATTTCCTGGTTAATGCAATTCTACCTTTCTTGATTGGCTTCTTGTTTGGTTTAAAGAAAGAGTTTGCTCTGATTGGTGCTTTAGTCCTAATCTTCAGAAAGCAAGTATTTGCCCTAATTAAGGAAATACCCAAAGGGCTCTCCTTCCTGGCAGGTGCCGTAAAGACGCTAGGTCAGAATATTGTAAAGATTGTTAAGAATATTCCTAAGGCCTTTGAGGCTGCTGTAACAGGCATCAGCAAAGCATTTATGGGCATCTATAGCAGACTATTAAAAGTTGCTGATTTTGCAAAGGATCTCGTTAAGGCCTTTGGTGAGGCAGCTGCTCGTTTCAAGACAAACTTCCCTAAGATAGCAGAAGCATTTGCTAAAATTGTTGACAAGGTTGTCGATGGTTTCAAAGGCTTAATGAATGTATTGAAGAATAATAGTCTTGTTGGCGCAGCACGAGAGCTAATAGACGATGCTGTTAAGATGTTTGTCAAGGCCAAGAATTTCCTTGTATCAGCTCCTGGTAAGATAGCCGCAGCTGCAAAGAATACATTTAGAGCCTTACTTGTTATCTTTAGTTCAACAATTGAAAATGCTGTCAAATTGTTTACACAAGCTAAGCAAGCATTCTCAGGTGGTGGCAAGCTGATTGAGAATATTGTAACAAAAGTCAGCTCAACGTTTATGAAGTTTTATTCATCAGCGCTAAAGGTTGGCCAGTTCTTTGGTAGTGTTGCAGCAAGATTAAAAGACACATTATCACCAATTACCAAGTTGTTCTCAGAAACATTTGGTAAGGTTTCAAAGGCTGTTGCGCCAGTATCAAATGCTGTTGACAATGCAGCATCCAAGACAAGCCTAATTACAAAAGCATTTAATGGCATCACTAGTGCATTCTCCAAGATTGGCGAGCTAGGTAAGTATGGCGCCAAGATGGCTGAGCTCTTTGGTAAGGGTACCCAAGTGTTTTCAAAGTTAGCTAATGCAGCTAAGTTCTTAGGTCCTATTGGTGCCATCATCTCAACAGTAACGGCTCTATTCAAGGGTGTGTCTCAAGCATTCAAGGGCTTTGAGGAAGAAGGTGTGTTTGGAGCACTGAAGGGCTTCACTGCTGGTATCATAAGTGGCTTCATTGGTTGGATTGGCGACTTTGCAACCTGGGTCCTTGGTAAGCTTCTGAAGTTACTTGGCTTTGAAGAACTTGGTGATAAGATTGCCTCACTTGACTTTACGGAGATGTTGAATCAGACAATAATGAAATTGTTTGATAATATTAAGAATGCATTCACTGGAATGTTCAGTACGTTGACAGAAGGATTCTCTAAGATCTTCTCTGGCGATGATATAATTGGTGGCATCATCGATGTGTTATCAGCACTACCTAAGATGTTGATAGATTTAATCACTGCTCCATTCTCGGCACTAGGTGATGCTCTCAAAGAGGTATTTGATTTTGATATTGGTATGCTGGCAAAGAAACTGCTGCTTGCCATGTTCCCACCCGACTCGATGATTGGTAAGATTATTGGTACTGGCCAAATGTCAGAAGAAGTAGCGTCAGCTGAAGCCAAGAAGGCTGAAGAGAAGGCTAAAGATAACGCTGCTAAGGCTGAAGGTGAAGTTAAGGCTACTCAAACAACTCCTCCAGCAGCAGAAGCAAGACCTGTTCGCGAACAAGCTAAACCAGTTGCAACACAAACAGCTGCCACACCAGCTGCCACAACACAAACAACTAAAAAGCCAGTACAGGCTACCCAGACAGTCCAAACACCAGCTGCTGCAACACAAACGACTCAAACACCAGCTGCAGTTACGCCTGCTCCGGTTGCTGCAAAGGGTGCTGCTATTAGTCAAGAATCACAAGCAGTCCAGGGTGCTCAGCAGGGAGCCCCTGGTGGCGGACCATCTAACATTATTGCGCCAACAAGTGTTGACAATTCAATGGTATCTGGCGGATCTACAAACGTAAGTATGCCTGCTTCTGCAACACCAATCTTTGGCATGATCCATAGCGCTGTTACAGGAATGAAGCCAGCAGGACTTGTATTCTAAAAAGAAAGGGGCCAGTTTCCTGGCCCCTCCATATCATCAATCGATGCGTCTACACGCTCACCAATGATATTATTCTTCAGCTAACTTCTTAAAAAAGTTTGGAAGATCATCTTCCGAATCAGAAGGCGTGAACGCTTCATCATCAGAATTCCATGCTTCCTTTTCCTGCTTGGCAGGAGCCGCCTTAGGACGGTAGACAGGAGCATCCTCTTCCTCTGCTTCTTCTTCAATAGCACGAGACATTGGAGCCGACTGACCAAGGGACTTAGCCAAACGGTTGGAGAGATCAGCGTAGGCCTTAAATTCCTTCTTGTCAGTGAAGCTGGCAAGTGAATGCTCACTCTGCCAAATCTTCTCGAGGTTACCATCATCATCGAGCAAAGGAGCAGCAGTGTCGAACTCAGACTTATCGTAGTTACGATAGCCTTCGACCTTACGAATCTTCAACTTAAAGTCAGCACCTTCCCAAAGGTCGAAAGGATTGACTGCCTTCTCGTCCTCAAACTCAGGATACATTGCGTTGTTGATCTTATCGTAGATCTTCTTGCCATACTTGAACAAGAATACCTTACCTTCGTTAGAAGGATTCGATGGATCACGAACAACGTAGATGTTAGAAATAAAGTTTAACTTTCGCTTACGCTCAGAAACAATCTTCTTGTTGGAATCAACACCACTGTTCCAGAGCTTAGTGTTCTCTTCACAAGCAGGGCACTTCTCATTGAGAGTCGTTGGGCAGTTCTCAATGAACCAGCCACCTGGACCCTTAAAGCCATGCGAAAAGACTCTTACGAAAGGACTGTCCTCACCAGCGGGCGCTGGGAGGAAACGAATAACGGCGAAACCGTTACCAGCTTGGTCGACACCTGGTTGCCAGAAGCGCGTATCCGCCCCGCCACCACCTTGCTTCTCATTGAGCTTCTCGACTGCCTTTGCGAGCTTATCGAAGTCGCTCTTACGACCTTGCTTCAATTGATTAAATGAACTTGCCATATGTATTCTCCGTATTAAATGTATTAGTGTATAGAACGTATTCACAAACAATCATAATATACACTATTTATCTTACCTCTATAACTCGAAATAGTCAACAGTTATTTTCTTGGTTTTTTGCTTATCAAACTTAACAAATGGTTTGTACTTCAGAAGTTTATTGTACTCGTTTGGCCAGATAGCTGGATCTACAATCTCTTTTCCCCAATAAGGAAAGAAGTTCAAATGGGAATTTAGCAAAATCACGGTTTCAGGATAAATAGTAGTCCCAATAAGAAGTTTTAGCAGCTTTGGGTGCTGACCATTCTGTACTCTTAACGATATGTCTATATCGTTTGATAACTTCTTTAGGTCCTCACTGTATATGTAACTGATAGAGTCTTGTCTCTTCTTCCAACGAAGATAAACATCTTCACTCATCTCAGCGTTTACTATGTCTCCGATCCATGCATTAGGATCGTCAACAAAATTAGATACAAGAAGACCAATAGGATCACTATGTTTCTGAAGCTTCGAAAAGAAATACTTGTCCTTACGAACTTCAAAAGCAGTGAACTGAACTTTGACTTTGCCATTATATTTAAAGAAATCGTAACTAGTGTGAAAGTGATTCTTGATCGCTACGTAAAGTTGATACGCTTCGTACGGACTTTGCAGTTGCATCTGTATACCACTTAGGAGGAGTTGTAAATCGCCAGCGAGCAAACTTTGACTTGCTACCAACGTAAAAGTTTCTATAAGCCTTTACAGGGTCTGGGTCTTTATATTCATCTGGCATTGCCTGAACAAATTTATGATTGCCAAGTAACCTTGAACCAGTTGTAAAGTTTTGTATGTTCAATGGAGCACCGACGTTCACAAGATATTCAACTATACTATGGCAAGCATGAGTCTTTTTGTAACGCTTCGTATACTCAAAGCTCAAAGCAGCTGTATGGCTCATTAACCATTCGTAATGAATGATATCTTCTCTAATCCAGATGTTACATGGGTGCTTGAAGTGGACAGCATGATAGAGAACTTTATCTCTACCATCAGCTAGACGGTAACGAGGAACATTCCGCTTACCAGAATTGGAAGGAGCAATCTCCATCTTACCATCTAACACCCTATGACAGGTCGAAAGCATCTGAACACTCTCGGTGACCATCTTAACAACATGCTGGTCGCATAGCATCTCGGCTGCAACAACAGGGTTACGGTCTACAATAAAAATGTTCATATGGTAATTATACAGGACCTTCTAAGGAACGTCAACCAGGAAATTTTATGCGCTCAAATGGTAGTTTGGATTTATGTTCAGAATAGTTATACATTTTAATACCATATTCCTTACTGACAAAGTTAGCTAATCTCGTGAATAGATAATTGAACATTTCATCATCCGTTAAATTACCCCAACGCTTGTTGTACATGGGGTTAATGTCCTCTCTTCTTAACAATCTCATAATAATAGCCATGTGTTGAGGGTCGGATATGTTTCTTTTAATATAGTCTACACCTTTGCCATAGTAGGCAGTTTCTACATTATTCTTGTAAACTAAATCGCAACCAATAAATCCAATAGATTCAATCTTACTCTTAAAGTGTTCAGCCACACAATACGCTGCGCTAAGGGTTATGCCATAACCACATTGATTTCCACCACCACTTCTCTCAACTGATGTTTCAATACATTGCTGGTTATACCAGTTTTGGTTTGGCTGAGGGTTATTAATGTCAACTGGATAGATGTTATTAGGTAACCCAATACTCTTATTGTAGTCTTGTAGGTAGTCGTCGGGGCAGCAAAAGTAATTCCATTTTACTCTTGCCCAAGCATTATTCAGAGCAACGACAACGTGGGAGCTTAAATCCCACTTATCAACTTGGCTGATTGAATAGCCACTACCACATATAAGGACTTTCATTTTGGGATAGCAAAGCCAAATTGATAAACTATTCTTGGTTCTGAACCAATCAAAACAGGAGTACCATGCGGATACTTGCTAGCTGGAAATGCCCACGCATCTCTTTGATTGACAAGAGGATTAACATACTTTAGTTCTTTATCCTTTGGGACACCACTCTTGGATGGGTCTGGATCGAAGTCAGGAGATATGTGGGGACTATATGTGTTGGACTTATCTCTATTGACCATTACATTGAACCGAACATGGGTGCAATGGTTAACCATATATTCACCCACATCTTCTGCAAAGTATCTATCACAATGAACTTGAATTTCACTGCCTGGTAACATGTAATGTAGTAGAAATCCATAGTAGGGATCTACATAGTATTCTTTTACGCTAAGCGTTTTAATAATTCTTTTTGCAACAACATCAATTGTTGGATGCCACGTTGACACGCAGTATGGATGTAATCTAAAACGGAATCTAGTTGGTTCAGATAGTTGCTTCTGCTGGGTGTACCAGCCCTCAGGCCTAAACAACTTACGGTCAAACAAATTGGCGGCATGGTTCTTTAGATCTTGTCTCTCTTCCTCAGAGATAAAATTTCTATAGACTTTAAGATGTTCTATAACCTCAGTCATACCTTATCAACTAAAAATCCAAATTGATATACAATTCTTGGTTCATGGCCTACTATTGGTAGTGTCTCGTGGGCACACATAGTTGCATTGAAGGACCAAGCATCTCCTTTTGCGATGTTATAATAAACGCCATCTATGATAGGATCATACGTCTCGCTAGATCCTCTTTCGACCATAATGTTAAATCTGTAGTTGATCTTATCGGTGAATTTTTCATCGTGATAAAGATCCTTGTGTTTATGTATAAAAGCCTTAGGCTTCATATAAGAAATTATAAACCCAATAACTGGGTCGACAACTACATTAGTCAGAGGTAGAGTTTTAATTATCTTTTCAACCAAAGCATGCACTTCTTTGGTATAGTACATGCCATTATTATCAACCTTTGGATTTCTTTTCAATATTAGAAAGTATCTTTTTGGATTGGCATTAGGATAAAATTTGCCTTGGTCAAAAAGAGTTATTGCATATTGATAAAGATGCAACCTTTCTTCTTCTGTAATAAAATTATTATAGACCTTAGGTTCTAGTCCCATAGGTTTTCGTAGTACTTGCCAAACAGACGGAAGCTGTTCTTTTTTCTGTTATGGTAAGCATCACTCTTTTCTTTATCAAAGATGCCTGCATTAACAGTAACTAACTCACTATGATCAGTCCCTTCTTTCTTTACCCATTTTGATTTTGGCTTCTTAATCCAGAAGTTGGGTTCCTTGTCTTTTGAGTGCTCATTGAAAGCCCAGATCATCTCTTTCATAATCCAGTCCCAACGCTTGAAGTGGAATTCATCCGTATCCCAATCATTCTTCTTAGGCTTAGCATTGGTAGATCGAAGGTGCTCTGGCACATCATCATCGTCAGTATATGGAGCACCATGCTGATGCTTATGCAGCTGCTTTAGCATTGGAAGGATGATGTCAGCAAGAGTGTGATCCATTGACCATGTATCCCATGGATCAATTCTGATCAACTTCTTTTGCTCGCCGTTCTTAGGATACTTGCCTATTGAAATCTTCATGTAAATATGACTCTCAATATTCCACCAAACAGTACAACACCAATGACCCCATTAAGAATCATTAGCGCTCTATCGTTCCACTTAAAGCCAACAAAGAACCAACCCATAGCGCCAATCCAACCACAGACAATATCGATCCATTGAAATTGGATTAGACCACTTGCCCTCACTGTAATACCAACGAGAGTGATTAGGCTAGCAATCCATTTGACATACCAAGTAATATCATACTTGGGTGTAACTGAATTTACTTTTGTCATTAGCCCTTTTTACGACGAGCCTTACGCTTCTTAGAACCTAGCTTAGCACGTCCCTTACCGTAACCTTTGATACCTGTTTTTGCTGGCATGTTAATAATCCTTTGGCTTATAATTGAAACCTGGAATGGAGCTAAAGTGTTGCTCTTTACCATCCGCATCGTATTCGACCCAAGAGTTGGGAACTAGAACTCCTGGAGCTTTGAATGTAACACTACCATCGGTAGCTTGTTGATAGGCCCGCGCTTCAGCTTCCTCTTCACTAACCATTGTGTCATAGGCATCATCATGCTTGAAGTCATTAACTACATCAAGTCTATCATCAACATCGAAGCAGTAACCACAAGCCTTCATAAAGTTCATAAACTCATCTAAGAGGTCAGTGACAGTGGCATCCTGCTTATCAAGATTGATTGTAACATCTTTACCATTACAGCGATATGTAAAGGTAAAGTGTGAATAGTCTTTATCAAATAGACTCATAATTCTCTCTCCCGTCTCAGTTGTTCTTTCTCGACGGCAGCCATCATTCGATTTTCATCAAACTTTAGTTGCTCTGTTGCTTCTTTGATTGCATTCAATAGAGATGCTACTTGAATTTCAACTTTAGCATCTGCCTTGTTCTTATGGATTGCCATAAGTGCTTCAGCGCAAACCTTAGATAGTTCGCTTGCCTCTAGCATCACATATTGTAATGTTTGTTGTCTTGAATCCATAATATTATATTGGTGGGCCCACTAGGATTTGAACCTAGAGTCAAAGGATTATGAGTCCTCTGCATTAACCGTTATGCTATAGGCCCTTTATGTTAGGACCTTTTAAATATTCGAGCAAACCAACCTTTCTTAGGAGGCTCAGCTTGCTCACTTGTCATGTATTGAGTGAAGGAGTCAGCAACAGGGTCTTCAACGACATCTGTATTGACATCTATCTCAAGTACGATATCCTTTAGTGTAAAGAAGCCACCTTGTGCCTTTAGGGTCTCTGCCTTTTGCTTGGCATCAACAAAGTCACGGTACTGGCCTTCCACATTCCAAAAGTTAAACAACCACTTCTTGGCACGGTACTCAACATGCCACTTTCCATCACGAAAGCGGACACGGACCTTATTGACAGGTCTTAGTACTAACTCTTTACCAAAGTAGTCGATTGTGTTCATTCGGAACTTTCTTCCAATGCAATATTCTGACCAACGGCCTGAGCACCACGCTTATTGTAATAATCACGGTGATGAGTATGTGCCCTTAACCACATACGCTTGAGTTCACCACGCTGATGCTTGTTATCAATCCAACCATTAGCCTCTTCAAGAGCAAGCATACGCTTGAGTTGACGAGGAAAGTCTGATTGGAAGTCACTTCTATTTGCCATTTATATATCCTTTACGGGTTATCAATATTTAGTAGTTTACTATAACTCAATTTATAAAACAACAGTTATTTAACATTTTTGGAGTGGTCAGCTACGTCCTTATCATTCCTTACCTCAACAAACACTGGGAGGAACAAACTGCTAACACCAGTTCTTTGATCAACAATTCGACCATTATACTTGATAGCAATAACCTCACCAATAACTTTCTTGGTAATAGTATCCCTATCATGGTCTGTGAATCCAGTGCCGACGTTTACCTTAATCGTACCATCAGAAGACTCAAGAACCAGGGCACCTAAGCGACCGGCATTCTTACCAGTGCCCTCGACCCAGTC
>SXGQ01442924.1_pt1 | contig 65264 bp, 53 predicted proteins | sample 3178371 | NCBI WGS metagenome assembly SXGQ01 (sample SAMN11356859, study PRJNA531348) | freshwater metagenome | isolation source: freshwater sample F1-20 | place: China: Fuxian Lake, Yuxi | collected 2017-12-25
GCCCTGCTCTTCGCGGCGCACCAAAAGCTCGACAATCTCGTCGTCATCGTGGATGCCAACCAGTTTCAGGCGATGGGTCGCACGGAAGACGTGCTCGGTCTCGAGCCGCTGCCTGCGAAATTCGAGGCCTTCGGCTGCCGGACGATCGAGTGCGACGGCCATGACCCGGCGGCGTTAGAGCAGGCCCTGTCGTCGTGCACGAAGCCCTGCGGCAAGCCCGGGGCGATCATTGCCCGCACGCTGAAGGGCCAGGGAGTGTCGTTTATGGCGGGCGACAACCGCTGGCACTACACCCGCGTCTCCGACGAGACCTACGCCCGCGCCGTGGCGGAGCTTTCTTGATGCGCGACGTGCTTTCCGACCTGATCGTGGGTGCAGCCCGCGACGACGAGCGATTCGTCATGCTTTCGGGTGACCATGGCTATGCCCTCTTCGACGCCCTCCGGGCGGAGCGACCGGCCCAGTTCATCAACGTGGGCGTGGCCGAGCAGAACATGATCGGCGTGGCTGCCGGCCTGGCGAAGGTCGGCTTCCGCCCATGCGTCTACGGGCTGTCGGCGTTCGTGCCGATCCGGGTGCTTGAGCAGATCAAGCTCGATCTCTGCCAGTCGCGGCTGCCCGTGATACTGCTTGGCGACGGGGCCGGTCTCGTCTACTCGACGCTCGGCGTCTCGCACCAGTGCGGAGAGGACATCGCCTGCCTGCGACCGCTGCCGGAGATCGCCGTCTATTCACCGTGCGAGGCGGCGGAGCTCACGGCCTGCTGGCGCGAGGCCCGGGCCGCGGATCATCCTTGCTACATCCGCCTGGGCAAGGCCGATCGTCCCGCCGTGCATGCCTCGCCGCTTGCGGATACGGCGCCGGTGCTCACGCATCGTCCTCCGGCTAATGCAGGCGGCGTGGTGCTCATTGCCACGGGATCGATGGTGAGTCCGTGCACCGAGTTTGCCCGTCGCGAGGGGGCGGCCTGCGTCTCGGTGCCGCGGATCAAGCCCTTCCCCGAAGAACTTGCGGACATCTGTCGATCAGCCTCCCGAGTGATCGTCGTCGAGGAACACGCGGGAACGGGGGGCCTGTGGACGAGCGTCGTCGAACAGGCTGCCCGGCGCAGGGACGCCGGCGCTGCCACGCCGGTAATGGAGTCGGTGGCGCTCGAGTCGGCGTTCACGAAAACGAGCGGCTCCTGGCAGCACGCGCTTGGCGAGCACGGGCTTGCGGACGATCAGTTGGCGGTGCGGCTCCGGAGCTTGATCGCGACGTCGGAGAGTGCCGGTGCCTGAGGCGGTCGTGATCCAGCCCATGGCAGACATGCCCGCCGCCGACGACGCCCGCCGCCTGCGCGTCTTCGACCGCGCGGTGCTGGTCACGATCCTGTCCCGCGTCCTCGGGATCGTCACCGCCCCCATCTGCCTGCTGTTCACGATTCAATACCTTTCGGAGGCGGAGCGCGGCTACCATTTCACGTTCTTCTCGCTGCTCGGCTTTAGTGCGCTCTTCGACGGGGGCGTATCGTTTTCGGCGCAGCAATACATCTCGCGTGAGGCTGCCCATTTGCGCGTCTCTCCTGCGAACAGTCTCGAGGGTCCCGCGGAGGGCGTCGCCCGACTGTCGGCCCTTTTTCGTCAAACCTGTCGCTGGTATTCGCGAGCGGGAGTGGCGTTTGGCGTGCTGATGTTGGCGGCGGGAAGCGGATTCTTCTGGGCGACCGCCAAGGACGACGTCGCGTGGCAGATCCCATGGCTGCTGTGCGTCGCCACGGCGGCAGCTTCGCTGGTCACCAGTCCGCTGACGTCGTTGATCACGGGCATCGGCCGGGTGGAAGCGATCGCAGCCTCCAACGCGGCCCGAACCTTCGCCGCGGCTGTCGCGCTGTGCAGCCTTCTGGCCTGCGGGGCCGGTCTCTACGCAGGGCCGCTCAGCGGGATTGCAGGATTTATTGTCTGGCTGATCACCATGCTGGTTCGCTGGCTGCCGCTCCTCAGGCAGACTGCTGAGTGCGGCCCCGCGGCAGCGCCGGTCAATTGGGGCGATCAGGTTTGGCCGATGCAATGGCGGATGGCCGTGAGCATGGCCTGCGGTTTCTTCATCTTCCGGGCGATCACGCCCGCCGTGTTCTCGACCTGCGGAGCGGTTGAGGCGGGCCGATTCGGGCTCACACAGATGGCGATCGACTTTGCCGCACAGGTGTCGTCGTCTTGGCTGGCGGTGCGCACGCCGCTAATGGCGAAACTGCATTCCCTGCGATCGGCGGCGGCCCTCGACCGCCTGTTTCGGTCGACGTTCTGGATCAGTTTGGCCGGATATTGCGGGTGCATCGCGATGGGCATGGGCATGTTATGGGCGCTGCGGCCATACCACCCGCGACTGGTCGATGCCTTCCTCGGGCCGTTCCCGTTCGTTTTGCTCGCCGCCTGGACGCTTTCGAACCAATTGCTTCAGCTGTTTGCAACCTATTGCCGCACGTCCGGCAATGAGCCGTTCATGGTGATCTCGATCGCTTCCGCGGCCGCAACCCTGCTGGGAACGCTCGGTTTCGGATCGCTGGCAGGCATTCAAGGAATCGCCATTTGGCTCGTAGCCCACAGCGCCGTGGTCTTTGTTCCTTGGGGTTGGTTCATTTATCGGCACGTGCGGGCAGAGGTTGCTCATGAACAAGCCTGATACATCCGTTGCGATCCCCACCCGTAACCGTCCGGACGATCTGCGGCGAGCGCTAACTTCCGTCGCCCGACAGGACGCCCTTCCTTCCATCGCCGAAGTGATTGTGATCGAGAACAGCACGAACCTCGCGTCCCGCGAAGTCTGCCAAGGGTTCGGCGGCCTGCCAATCCGCTGGCTCCACAACGACCCTCCACTGCCGATGTCCGCCTGGGCGAATCGCGTCTTTGGCTCCCCAGAGGCGGACAGTGAGTTCTTCGCACTCTTGTGCGACGACGATTGGTGGGAGCCTCATCATCTGTCCCGGGCTGTAACCGGAATGCGGCTTGCACCGGCCGTTGCAGCAGCATGGTCGGGTTGCGTCGAATACGACGAGCACAGGCACACTGCTAGGCCGCGGGGCCATACGATCTGGTCCGTCACGAGGCATGCATCCGATGCCCTGGAGGTCGACGTGTCCCTGCCGCAGGTGTTGCTCGCAAACCTACTGACCACGGCATTTCATATTTCGACCCTCGTGACAAGGCGGAAGGCACTTGACGCCGTGCTCCCGATGGTCGCGAACGGAAACCCGTTTGATATCGATCGTCACCTCGCATGCTTACTCGCGACTCAAGGAAGAACTTCTTACTATCCTCCTCCAAGTATAGGTGTAGCCGCGCACGGCGGTCGAGAATCCGTCACTTTGGGGCGTACGAAAGAGGCAGAGCGATGGTGGAAGCACACAACGGGAGAGATCGTTGGGATCGCGAAGGCGGCTGACATCGACTTATCCGCCGCATTCGAGTCAATGCTTCAGCAATCAGCGGCCGACATCCCAACTATCCTTGGGCATGCGTATTTTGACGGCTGTAGGGCCATCGATGATGTATTGAATATGTCAAACAACTTCCGCGTCGCCGCCCGCCGTCTACGACTGGCTCTCTGTCTGCGGCGATACCTGCCGCCAGTAGCGCTGAAGCTCTGCGGACTGGGAGACTGGATGGTTCGCAATCTGCCCCAGCAAGTGCTCGCGTAGCGACCGCCTCTGCACCGAGCGGCAACGTATGACTTCTGTCTTCACGATCATCCAGCGAAAATACGCGACTGCTGCTGCGTGGCGGCTGTTTCTGAACGGCTACACGGACTGGCTTTGCGCCTGTTTCCTACATTGTTGGGGTAGAAAGAGCAGGTTTTTCTGGACAGTTCGAGTACCGTTGACACCGAAGAACGAAAGTCGGCCCGTCTATTGCCGCTCGGGTACAAGTGATTTCGTCACGTTCCAGGAAGTCTTCTTTAACGAGGAGTATCGACTGGCTCGCGAGATCCCTGCTTCGGATGTTAAGGGGATCCTCGACTTGGGCCTTAACGTCGGACTGGCTGCCCGCTGGTTTCTGTCGCAATTTCCCGAAGCACGAATCGTGGGCGTGGAGCCGGATGCTGCTAACGCAGCATCCGCGCGGCGTAATCTCATGGCGATCACACCAGATTCAAGACATCGCGTCATCCATGCATTCGTGGGCGGGGAAAGCCGCACCGCGTTCCTACGCCCATCAGGCGGTCACCACGCCAATGAGGGAACGCTGCAAGATGCGCCGGTTGCGGGCAAGGCGGCGATCCCCGTGATGACCGGAAGTGAAGTGTGTCGGTCGGCGGCCTGCCGTCTCGATATTGCGAAAATCGATATTGAGGGAAGCGAGAAGGAGTTGCTAGAGGCCGACGTTGCCTGGCTTCGCGCGTTTCGGTGGATCTTCATCGAGGTACACGATCCACTCGACGAGCCATGGCTCCGCACAATCGTCGCGGATCGTCTGCCGACCTGGGAGATTGTGGAAACCGAACGAAGGCACGCGGGCGCGTTCTTGGCATTCCTACGAAATTGCGATCCTGTTCCCGAGCAACGATGCGGCTGATATATGACCACTCGATTTTCATGGAAGCCCGAATAGGAGGGGTTCTGCGCCACGTGCTGGAACTGGTCCACGGCATACATGCCCTTCCCGATGCAGGCGACGTGACAATGTCCGTCGAAGCCGGCTTGTATCACGCGCCCGTCACGGCGGCGGATCTTCCACCAGGCACGTTGCACGGCCGCCGAATGCCGCGTTTTCGCGGCTCTACGAAACTGTACTCAATGATCAATCGCCTCCGGTTACGCCGAGCGTTGCAGTTAGCAACAAAATCGCCCGTGATTTTACATGAGACGCTCTATGGCAACACGATCTCCTTGCCTCTGCCCGCGAAGCGGGTCGTCGTCGTGCATGACACGATTTGGGAAGACAATCCTGATCGCGAACTTCGCGCCCCGGCGCTAAGACGCAAGGCCAGGTCCATCCACCGTGCCGATGGCGTGATCTTCGTATCCGAGGCAACACGCGATGAATTTAAGCGGCACTATCCTCCCCCGAAAATGGAGGCTGTGATTCATCATGGGTGCGAGTTGCGCACAAGGCGTGATCGCAGGCGCCCGACCCTGCCGAAGCCGTTTATTCTTTACGTCGGCCAACGCGACGGCTACAAAAACTGGAGTCAACTCGCGAAGGCCTTCATGGAATCGGGGCTGCTGAAGACCCATTGCCTTGTGTCGTTCGGACCGCCTCCTTCGGAGGGCGAGCACCGACTCGCCGAGACATCGGGAGCGCCAGGTGCATTCCAATGGTATGGCGGTTGTGATGACGACCTCGCCGATCTCTATGCGGCAGCCGATTGCTTCGTGTACCCGTCGCTTACTGAAGGCTTTGGCATTCCGCTCGTTGAAGCGGCGAAACTAGGCTGTCCCATCGCTTGCAGCGACATTCCACCATTTCGCGAGGTACTGGGCCAACAGGCCCGTTTCTTTCCGCCACGCGACGCGCAGGCGTTAGGCAATGCCTTGGCGGCGGCTATCGCAACTGGCCGGAACTCCCCACCGGTCGAAGCCGCAAAGGCGTCGTGCGCCCGATACACTTGGCATCGTACTGCCCGAGCGACATTGGATTTCTACCGGGAGGTGGTTTGCGAAGGGCCTCGCAAAGGGCCTGAGACCCGAGGATTGCCGTCGTGATCACGAAAACGATCAAGTCCCTTGCCCGCAGTATCGGCTTCGACATCTCGCGATACCGGCCGGATGCGCACCACGGCGCTCGGTATGCCCATCTGCTTCGCACCCGGGGCATTCAACAAATTCTCGACGTTGGCGCAAACGCAGGTCAATACGGCTCTCTGTTGCGATCTAACCACGACTACCGCGGCCGCATTCTGTCATTCGAACCGCTGATCGAGGCCCATGCCTCGTTGACTGCCCGAGCAGCCGCGGATCCGCTGCAACGCTGGTCCGTGGCGCGGCGCGCGGCGCTGGGCGCCATGAACGGCACGACGATGATCCACGTGGCGGGAAACTCGGTCAGTTCGTCCATCCTGCCCATGCGACCCGCCCACGTAGCGGCGGCCCCGCAGTCGGTCGGTCAGGGCATGGAAGAAATAACGATCCGTCGACTCGACGACGTGGTGCGGGAACGAGGCGTCACGATCGACCGTCACGTACTCCTGAAAATCGATACCCAAGGGTATGAACTGGAGGTTCTTCAAGGCGCTGACGAAACAGTCGCAGCTGCGGGCGTGATTCAGACGGAGATGTCATTTCAGCCCTTGTACACCGGCCAGCCGCTCTTTGACGAGGTGTATGCCTATCTCGCCGACCGCGGATTCACGGTTTTTGATATCGTCCCGGGGTTTTCCGATCCGCATTCCGGGTGCCTGCTGCAGGCCGACGGTATCTTTGTCCGACAAGGTCTGAGCTGACATCCAAAACTAATTGCGGCAATCGACTTTGTCGATGGTAGTTCAAGACATCACTTCGGAGCAGCTAGGCGGCACCCGCCTCAGAGCAGTGCCCGTAAGGCGGCGTATGGATGCATGGCAAGCCGCGAGCGTGAAGGAAAAGTGGGTCGCATTTCTTCTAGGCCTGGGTGCCCGCTTAAACATCAAGCTGATTGGTTATCTTCCGTTTTCGGAACTTGCCCTGATCGCTTTGTTTCCGTTGCTTTTAAGCCGTTACGCTGCCACTGGAGCGATTAAGCGAGCTGCGTGGGCCCTCGCGCTCCTCGCTGTTTGGTTTGGCGGTCAGGTGTTTGCCGACATCTACCGCTCCACAGACCCGAGCCTGGCCGCCCGCGGCTGGGCGAGAATTATCGTGTTTTCAACATGCATCCCTTTCTTTGTGGACTTCATGAGACGCGGGTGCTATCAAAAGATTTTCTGGTTTACTATCGGTCTGGTTCCATCATTCGCTCTCTCGGCTTTCATCTTCCGAAGCGGTGTCCATGAGGGAAGGGAAAGAGTGTATGGGGTTTCCGAAATCAGCTGGGAAACACACTGGGGCGGAGTTTTCGGTGGCATAGTCCTGATTATTTGCTTGTATTTGTATGGTCGATCGCGAATCGCCTGTTATACACTTGCATCAGGCATGGGGGCCTATCAGATTTTTCGCGGGTCGCGAGCCACTGGCGGAATCGGCATATTCAGCGTGGCATTGACGATCGCCGTCAATACCCTCATTGGGCGAGACTGGTTCGCGAGAGTTCGCCAGAGCATTTCTTTTCCCAAGCGCGCGATTCTGTTGGTCGTGATTCTTCTCGCGGGATTTGGGACGATCTCTGCCTACTCCTACGCCGCAAGTCGGGGAATGCTTGGAGAAAAAGCGTTCAAAAAAGTTATGGCCCAATCAGCCACGCGATTCGGATTGATAGGCGGCGGTCGTCCCGGCTTCGTATGCGGCCTTTTGGCGGTCTCGGAGTCGCCGTGGATCGGTTATGGCTCCTGGCCCAAAGACGAAACCGAATTGATGAAGCGCACTTGCGACCTGTTGGGAGTGAAGTATCAAAAGCCAGCGGTACGCGATTACCCAGTCATCCCAGCTCACTCCCAAATCCTGATTGCCTGGGTAGAGGCAGGTTTTGTTGGAGTGTTTTTCTGGATTTATTTACTGATCACGTTCTTTAGGGCTACGTATTTCCGCCTCGAAGATGAAAGAAGGCTGCGCTGGTACATAACGTACATGGCGACTAGTTTCATTTGGAACATCTTGTTCAGTCCGATTGCAGCGCGGATCGAGACCGCCATGATGCTTGGCATAGTTTTAAATCAAATGATTCCACCCCGCAGGGAGAACGGCGTCTCTCGTAGCACCCCGGTGTTGGGTTGATAGTTTTGGAATGAGGTACTTCTTCGTCACAAGTGGCTCTCTCGAGTTTAACTCGAGCTTTATGCGGTTGAGAGAGTTGGGCCGCCACCTAGCAGCGGAGGGGCTTGATGTTCATTATGCTGTGGACGATGGCCCGTTTAACGCGTCGCTGGTCGATGTCCTTGATTTTGCGAGCGTGCATCTGATCCGAGGGTGTGGCCGAATCGGACGGCTTATTGCACGACGGTCTACTCTCGAAAAAGTCAAGCCGGACGTCACGCACATTCTCAACCCCCAGCCAAGCAACATGGCGACGATTTACGGCACCAACAGTTTTGTCGTCGTCGACTGGGACGAACTGCTTTCGACCCGAAGATTCGCATTGTCGATGAAAACGATCAGTCGCATCTGCGAAGCGTATGGCCGGCGATGGGCGCAAGTGACGGTCGTTTCAAGCCGCTACATGCAGGAGACGTTCAGGAGCGAGTTCGGTATCGAGTCGCTCTATCTCCCGTATGCGACATACGTTGAGCGGTTTCCGCGATTGCCTACGCCGTTTACGAAGCCTACTGTCGTCTACCTCGGCAACTTGCATCAAGACGGCGATTTCGACATTCTGCTCGATGCCTGGAGAATTCTGGGAACGGCGCACGAGGTCCCTGACCTGCACATGATCGGGGGTGGCGATCGCCTTGCTAACGTGCGGCGGTTCGTCGAATCCTCCGGTATGAACAATGTCCGGGTACACGGTTATCTTCCGTGGCCCGAGGTGTGGGCGTACCTCGAGAACGCCGACATTCTGATCTTTCCGATCCGGGACACAGTCACCAATCGTATGCGTTGTCCCGCAAAGGTATTCGCCTATATGCAGGCTGGACGACCCATTATTACCAATCCAGTCGGCGAGGTTGCCGAGGCTCTCGGTGACAGCGCCGTGTATGTGGATCCTACGCCGACGGCGTTCGCCGACGCTGTGCGCGAACTCTCAACGTCGAAACGACCGCACGTCAACCACGACCTGAGCCGATTCGAATGGTCAGGCCGTGCCCGGGATCTCCTAGATGCCGTTCATAAGCACATCGCCGCCCGCCATCGGAGAGCAACATGACGTTAGAGGCACTTCGAACCTCTGGTCGGCTCCTCGTCAAGAGAACACCCTGGCTTTAGTCCACCCACTATTATCTGCGACTCCTCGCTGGCGCGCCGCGCCGGCTCCACCTGTGCGGCAAAGGTGTGAATCTATGCGTGGAGGGCTACCCCAGCAGCGGTAATTCCTTCGCCGTCACGCTGCTCCGGAGGTTGAATCCGGATGTGAGAGTGTCGAGTCATTTTCATTCCGTGGCCAACGTCAAACTTGCGATCAAACACCATATTCCCGTCGTTATTCTCCTGCGGAAACCCTTGGACACCTTGGCGTCGCGAATCGTCCGTTTCGGAGCCTCGCCTTTGCCCGCCGTCCTTGAGTATTTGGATTTCCACGGGCACATCATGCAGTCCGCTTCACGACACCGGTTCTGCTTTGTCACTTTCGAAAGCCTGACGAAAAGACCGGGCCCGACAGTGGACCAGATCGCCGCATTCAGTAATTTCCATTTTCCTCACGGCGATGAAGCCTCGATGCAGGCGATTTCGGCCGACGTCTTGGTAGAGATGGAAGACTTATTTAACAGTTGGGGGCGTCAGCACCTGCAGAGAGGCTTACCGAGTTCTGAAAAAGACCAGCGCAAGGATCAAGTGAAGCAACTCCTTATCGGCATGCCACAATGGAATGAAGTCACGACGCTCTATCGTGCGATTGAGCAGGAAGCCCATCGACAGAATGTCGTATAGGGACGTTTTCTTCGGGAGCTTACGCCGGAAGACGCGGTTGCCACCGTGACGTCTACGATCCTTACGTTGGGCTTGTATCGGGGGTCGGGCGGGCCGAGCAAGTCGATCACGGCGTTTGCCAACGCGCTCGAGGCCCGCGTCATCTCGTGGGTCGATCCCCTACAATGCGCCCGCGATCAACTCATCTTGCCTCAATCGATGGTCGTTCGCGGCTCGCGGCTGCCCGTGCTTCGTCAGCTTCTCGTTCCAACCAATCGTCATGATCTTGCCTCCGCCGAGCGGATCGTCGCCGAAAGCGACGTCGTTTCCTGCCATTCGTTCTGGCGGTGGCATGTGCCGTGGCTGCACCGGGTCGCCAAGCGACACCGTGTGCCTTACTGGTTCGTCCCGCATGGCATCCTCGATCCATACGCCTTCAAATCGGAGCGGCTCTTCAAGCGGGCCTTTCTCTCCTCATGCGCGCGGGGATTTCTGGAGGATGCCGCGGCAGTGGTTTGCTCAGCGACCCGTGAATACGAGAAACTCCGCGATATCGCCCCGCATGCACCGCCGGCAATCATCCATTGGCCGCTTGCCGATGACGACTTTCGAGAACGCTCGCCGACCGCACGGCACGAGTGCCGACGTGCCTTGGGCATTCCCGAGGAGGCTTTTTGCCTGCTTGCATTTGGCCGCCTCGATCCCATGAAGCAGCCGTTGGAAACCATCGACGCAGTGGCCGAAGGCGGGGACAAAACGACGCACCTGATCGTGATGGGCAACGAGTTCGGGGTGAGTCGGGCGGCCTGCCGGCAGAGGGCGGCCAACCGCGGGCTGGCCGACCGAGTGCATGTGATCGGGCCGAAGTACGGCGTCGAGCGATTTCCCTATCTCGACGCTTGTGACGCCTACATTTCCCTCTCACACAGGGAAAACTTCAACTTCACGGCAATGGAGTGCATCGCCGCGGGCATCCCGGTGATCCTGTCGGCAGGCAACGACATCGCGGGCGACATCGCCCGCGTCGGCTGCGGTTGGATGATGACCGTCGGGGGCAGCGCGGCGGACGCGATCGAGGCCGCCCGCACCGCCCCGCGGGAGTCGCTGCCCAAAATGGGGGCTGCGGGCCGGGCTTGGGCCCGGCAGCACCTCACGGTCTCCCGTTTTCGAGAACAGGTTCACGAACTTGTACAGCGATGTGCGGACGGTAGGCGATGATTTGGTCGGCGTCTCGCCGCTTACACGACGGTTGCCATCTTCCGGGGCGGAGACCCACGACGACACGGGCGTTTGTGAAATCCAAAGTCGCAGGACCTCCTGTCCGTAAAGCAGTGGTGTATCGACGGCGGATACCGCCAGCACCGCACTACGACGCTTGGGGTTTCGTCGACAACTGGTAGCGCTGAACCTCGTCGTGTGCGCGGATGTCTCACGTGGCCTGACGGGCCATCACGCTCCACGGTTAACGAGTAACAATCTTATGGCATCGTCACACCATGGCTCCCAGCCCAAATGTTCGGGCCCGTCGGGTCGTGTCGTGTTGCTGACTCAGGTATATGTCCCGGACGCCACGGCTGTCGGTCAGCATTTCCATGACGTCATGAGAGAACTAGCGCGACGAGGGCATGCGGTTACCGTCTATACTTCTGACCGTGCATACAACGACCCGACGACCCGATTCCCTTCCCACGAGTGGATCGATGGGGTTGAAGTCGTCCGGCTACGCTACACGTCGTTCGGAAAGAGGAACCTTCCTTTACGTTTGCTGGGCGCGGCTTCATTCCTCTTTCAGTCAACGTTGAGGACACTGTTCATTCGGCGGTATGACTACATGATCGTCAGCACCTCGCCGCCAATGTGCATCGTCGCACCGCTCGTAGCATCGGTATTCCGGCGATTCGCGTTGACCTACTGGGCGATGGACCTGAGCCCCGAGCATCTCGTCGTGCTGGGCAAGCTACGGGCCAATTCGTTCCTGTCGAAAGTCCTCGACTACCTGAACGCAATGATTTTGCGCCGGGCCGACACGATTATCGCGCTCGACGATTGCATGGCGGAACGACTCGCAAACAAAACCTCCATCCGTGGCGAACTGGCCGTGGTACCTCCCTGGTCGAGCACGGATACCACTCATGACATCTCCCAAGAACACAACGCGTTTCGAAAGTCTCTCGGTCTTGGCGAGCGGCGGATTCTGATGTACTCCGGCAATCACGGCCTCGGCCTGCCACTCGAGACTTTGCTGACCGCCGCCCTGGATTTTCGGGGCCATGACAGGATCGCGTTTGTCTTCATCGGAGAGGGCGTTCGCAAAGCGGAGGTGACGCAGTGGATTGACAAACACCACGTCACCAATGCCCGTGCTTTACCATATCAGCCATTGGCCGACCTGCATTGGTCGCTTTCCGCCGCCGACGTGCATGTCGTGTCGGTCGGCGAGGATTTGAGCGGAATCATTCATCCGTGCAAGATCTACGGAGCAATGTCGGTGAGCAGACCGATTCTGCTGCTGGGGCCGATTCCGAACTACGCTTCCGAGTTGGTCGCCGCGAATAACATCGGCTGGCTGGTGCGGCATGCAGATATCGATGCGATGCGGGACGTCTTGCGGATAATCGTGGATTCCGATCCCGACACGCTGTCATCGATGGGTAAACGTGCCGCGGATGTGATCACCACGCGGTTTCGCAAATCCGACCTGGTCGGCCGGGTGTGCGACCGAATCGAAGCGCGCGGGGGTGGCCGTTACAGCAGGCATGGTTCGCAGGGTTCAGACAAAGGCGGGATGAACGTTTGAGTTCCATGGCATGACCCTCGCTCCGATCGAAATCCACGTCGCGTCACCCGCCCATGCCAGAACCGTCGTGGCCATGCTCAGCGAACGGGACAAGTGTAGGTACGATCCGAAGTCGGTCCTGAACTACCTCGCAGATCTCGACCCGGAGAGGATCTGTGTCTGGCTCGTGACGCGTGCGGGCCGATGTCTTGGCATCAATGCCATTTATTTGCGAAGCCTGAACACCGCGACAGGCGCGATGCCCGTCGGTTATTGGGCGCACCTCTACGTCCGCCCCTCGGCTCGTAAGCTCATGATTTACCCGCGACTGGTGCTGGAAATGATGCGTTGGAGCCGCGACGCCGGGCTCAAAATCGTGTACACGGGATCGCGACAACAGCACGTGGCCGCGGCCCATCTGCAGATGGGATTTCGAAGACTGGTGACTCTGCCCGTACTCATTCAGCCATTGCGTCCGGCAACGCTCGTGGCGGCCCGCAAGGCGCCGCGATCGCCGCTCGCCCAATTCGCTGCCCGCGAGATTGATCGAGTCTTTCGGGGGGCCTGCCGAACCGTTGCAACCGCGGTTCACGGGCGGCCCCAGGTCTCCGAATCCCTTTCGTGCGTATGGGTCAACACCCTCGTGGCCGAAGGCTTCTGCTCGCCTGAGAATGCACACGTCCGCACGGCATGGACCGTCGAGTCGTGGCGCAGGCGTTTCTCGGCCACGATCGAAGGCGATCGCTACGCGTGCTTTGCTTTGCCCGACGCAGACCGGCCAAAGGCTGGTCTGCTGATGCGCGTTGCCGAGAGGGGGACGCCGTCGGTGCGAGTTGGCGTACTGATGGATATCTTCGATAAAACACCGAATGCGAGTTATCTCCGCCCGCTTTTGCGCGTGGCCGCCCGCGCCGCCGACGATGCCGGCTGTGCGGGCGTGATCGCGATCGAGCAAACCGCATCTGCCTCCGCTGCGGTTGCGGCGATGCGAGCCGAAGGATACGTTCGCACTTCTGAACGCTACGCCATCGAGGCCAAGGCGGTCGGGGATAATGCGTTGCCGTCTCAAATCGAAGACGCCTCGGCGTGGTTGTTCAACTTCGGCGAGCACGACGCTTTCTAAAAACCCGAAACCGATTCACGGTATTCCAGGCATGGCCGCCGCAACATTTGCAGGGCTGTTTCGCCATCTCTTCGGCTTTTCATGGCCATGACGATTGTTTTCACGCCGGATGATCTCGCGGCCTTTGCGGAAGCGAGCAGGGATGTCAATCCGCTGCACAGCAATGTCGCCTATGCACGAGCCACCTCCTTTGGCGAACCGGTGGTCTATGGAGCACTGGCTGCGTTGAGACTACTGCGCCATCTTCCCCCACGGCCTCACCAGTCAATGGCGACGCTATTGACGGAATTCCGGTCACCGCTGTTTGCGAACGTCTCCTATCAAATCGAGTGCGAGCACTCACCGCCACAGAGTGTGCTGAACGTTCATGATGGCCGACGATTGCTGCTCCGCGTCGTCGCAACCTTCGTCGACAAGCCGCTTGTAGGTGAACCCGTCTCGATTTTAACCCCCGGTGCGATCGAGCCCTGCGAGCCGACGGTACTGACCGTCGATGACATGAGCGAAGGGATGGTGTTTAGCGGCTCTTACGCCCCCGACCCTGCCGCGGCGCGTGTGCTGCTAGGCTCACTTCACTTGCCTGTTCGGGGTGTCGCCGAATTTCAGGCAGCGGGATTGCTGGCGTGCAGTTATCTCGTCGGCATGAGGATGCCGGGGCGAAATGCACTTTTCTATTCCGCCAAGCTGGATTGGAGCAATCCGCCTGACGTGCTTGCGCCCGGAACGTACGCGGCGCAAATAGCGTCACTGCACCGGCCGCTCGGCTTAGTTACTCTCCGCGCCACCTTCGGTGCACCATTGGCTTTTTCGGCGGAACTTAAGAGTTTTGTCAGGCAACCAATACGCCGTTCCACGCCGAACGCATCGCTGCTTCCGCAAAAGTCGCTCGAGGGCCGCGTGGCTGTCGTAATTGGCGCCAGTCGAGGCCTTGGTGCCGCCATTGCGGAGGCGCTTGCATACGCTGGCGCGACCGTGATCGGCACGTATCTTCACAGCCACGAGACGATCACAGAACTCTCGGGACGATTGCGGGCCGAGCAAGCCATATTCGAGGCAAGGCAAGCCGATGCCACTGACGCAGGCGCAATGACGGCTCTCGTGGAGGACGTAGCGAGGCGTTATGGTGGCATTGATCTGCTCGTCTGCACCGCCTGCCCCCCGCTTCATCCTCTGTCCATCGACCGACCATCACGGGACCGCATCCTTCGGCACATATCCGATAGTCTCGCTATGGTCGTCACGCCGATGTCGTGTATGCTCGAAAGTGTGCAATCTCGACAGGGTGCGATCCTGCTTCTCTCCTCCTCAGCCGTCGAGAAACCACCGGGGGAATGGCCCCATTACGTGGCTGCAAAGCGTGCGATCGAGGGCTTGGCCGAGGTCGCGGCGGTGTCTCACAAAGCAGTGCGCGTATGGCTGGCCAAGCCGCCTAAGTTGCTCACGGAACTCATCAATACGCCCCTTGGGCGGCAGGGGGCAACGGATCCGGGTGTATACGCGGCGGCTGTGGTGTCGGCACTAATAGCCTCACGAGAGTCGCCGGAACTGGGGCTCAAGATCATCACGGCGCCGCTTTCTGGACGCACGGAGAAAGTCACCACAGCCGTACCATAGACGCGATGGTAGCGAACGCGGCGGCTCCGACCCGCGGGGTGAAATAGCAGCCACCCCGCGGCTGGCATCCGGCCGCACACCATCCGCTTCGTGAAAGTTGTCAGATTGCCGCCGCCCCCTATGCAGACTTTCGAAGAACTTCGCCCCCGGATAGCGCAGGCCGCAGCCCATGGCCATGCCGGGCTCGCCCGCGGGCTCGCCTCGCGACTGTGGCATTCGACCCCGACCCTCGCGGCGGCCGGGTTCCTAGCCAAGACTTTGCTCGACTCACCCGCCGTAGCCACATGGCCGAGACGTCGGGTGTTTGTGCTCCGCTCTTTCACGGTCGAGCCGATTATTCCGGCGCTCGTCGCCGAAGGTCTCGCCGCCGGAGTGGTCTTCGAAGTCACCGTTGGCGACTTCAACGCTTATTCGCAGGAGCTGCTCGACCCGGGCAGCCGGCTCTATGCGGCCGATCCCGACGTGGCGATCCTCGCCGTGCAGACCCGTGACATCGCGCCCGAACTGTGGGCTGGCACGGGCGGAAGTGCGGCTGCCTATGCGGCCGCCGTCGACCGGGTGACGGCCGAACTGACGACACTCGTCGAAGCTTTCCGTGGCCGCTCAGCGCGGCCGCTCGTGATCCATGGGCTCGACCTCCCCGTGCATGCGACCGACGGAATCGGCGACCACCAACGGGGTGCGGGGCAGATCAACGCGGTCCGGGAGATCAACCGACGGGTTGTCGAACTTGCCGCCGGGAAGATAGAAGTCTATGTGCTCGACTACGATCGCCTTGTGGCCAGGCACGGCAGCGACCGCTGGTACGACGAGCGGCTGTGGGCGTCTGCGCGGCTGCCCCTCAACACCGTTCTCATGCCGGCGCTGGCAGCGGAATGGGCGCGATTCCTGTTTGCAACCGGGCCGGCCCTCGCCAAGGTGCTCGTCTGCGACCTCGACAACACCCTGTGGGGCGGGGTGATCGGTGAGGATGGCCTCGAGGGCATCGTGCTCGGCGACAACGAGGAAACATGCCCTTATCTGCGGACGCAGCGAGCGATCCTGAACCTCTACGATCGCGGCATCGTTCTCGCGATCTGCAGCAAGAACAACCCCGACGACGCGCTGCAGGCGCTGGAACGGCACGAGCGGATGCTCCTGCGGCCCCAACACTTCGCGGCTATGCGCATGAACTGGATCGACAAGCCCACCAATCTGGCCGAGATCGCCGCCGAGATCTCGGTGGGCCGCGATGCGCTCGTGTTTCTCGACGACAACCCCGTGGAACGAGAGCACGTCATGCAGCATGCGCCGGAGGTCCGGGTGCTTGAACTGCCCGACGACGTGCAACGATTCGCCGACGTCGTCCGCCGGTTTCCTCTATTCGAGCGGCTGCGACTCACCGCCGAAGACCGTGAGCGCGGCGCGATGTATGCCCAGCAACGGTGCCGGGACGAACTCCAGCGGTCGGCCACCTCGGTGGAAGACTACTACCGCTCGCTGCAGATGCGGATGCAGGCCCGGCCAGTCGTCCACGAGACGGTCGCACGCGCCAGCCAACTGACGCAGAAGACCAACCAGTTCAACATGACCACCCGCCGCTACACGGAAGCCGAGATCGCAGCGTTCGCCGCGAGCGCTCCCCACCGCGTCTGGACTGTGCAGGTCGCGGATCGCTTCGGCGACAACGGCATCGTCGGGCTGCTGATCGTGGAAGCGGGCCCGGAGGTATGGCGGATCGACACGTTCCTGATGAGCTGCCGCGTGATCGGCCGCACCGTCGAGACCGCCATGCTGTCGTGGCTTGCCGGGCAGGCGCGGGCCGCGGGGGCGAAGCGGCTCGTCGGGGAATTCATCCCGACCAAGAAAAACGCCCCCGCCGCCGATACCTTCGCCGGACACGGGTTCGCTCCCGGGGGGGAGGCGGGAACCGCGACCCGCTGGGTTTTCGCGCTGAACGATGGCACAATTCAGTTTCCGGAGTGGATTGAACTACTCGACGCTGAGGCCCTGCCGGCATGAATAGCGATTCCAACGACCTTGTCGCCCGGCTGATCGAAGTGGCCGCCGACGTGTTCGGCGTCTCGGCAGCAGCCCTGACGGCCGATTCGTCATCCGAATCGGTCGAGGCCTGGGATTCGATCAGTCACCTCAATCTGATGCTGGCGGTGGAGCAGGCCTTCGGCGTGCGGATTGAGCCGGAACAGATGGTGGAATTAACTTCGATCGACGGAATCGCCGCGGCGGTCGGGAAGTTGCAGCGGCGATGACACCGCCCCCCGGTTCCACGGCGTTCGAACCTCTCAACGCGTTTTGCGTGGATCTCGAGGACTGGTTCCATTCCTTCGGCATCCGCAGTCCGTACGAGGATCCGCGCACGTGGAACGACGCGCCGTCGTGCGTCGTCGCCGACACCGAGACGCTGATGCGGATGCTCGACGATGCCGGGATACGCGGTACGTTCCTGGCCTTGGGCTGGATCGGGGAGCGCCATCCAGACCTCATCCGACGGTTGGCTCGTGAGGGGCACGAGATCGGCTGCCACACCCACTACCATCGCCTCGTCTTTGAACTCACGCCGGAGGAGTTCGAGGCCGACATCGCCCGGTCGCTGGCAGTCCTGCGGGACGTGTCGGGCCAGCCGGTCGACACATTTCGGGCCCCTGGCTTCTCGATCCGCGAAACCGAAACGTGGGCGTTTCCCATTCTTCGCCGCCACGGCATCACGGTGGATCTTTCAATCGTGCCAGCCCGCCGCGATCACGGTGGAATGACTTCGTTCACCCGGGAGCCGTGCATCATCCGCACGACGGAGGGCGACATCCGCTGCATCCCAAACCCGGTCATGACCCTGCTGGGCCGCCGGGTTCCGTTCGCCGGTGGCGGCTACCTGCGATTGTTTCCGCAGTGGCTTCTCGCAGACGGCTTTACAGAAAACCACAGCGCGAATCGCGCCTGCGTAACCTACATTCATCCGCGGGAGACGAACGTCTCACAGCCGCGGCTGCCGCGGCCGCCCTTGTGGCGGGCCCGCGAGCTGATCAAATATCAAAAATACTACGTCAACCTTCACACGACCGCCGCCAAACTCGTTTTCCTCCTCACGCGATTCAAGTTTGGTCCTGTGAACGCCTTGCTGCCCGATATCGTCCACTGGCCGATACAAACCGTCGCGCCGCTGGCAGCCTCGCCGAAACATTCTCACGACCGGTAATCGCCAGGCATGTCCCTCACATGGCTTATTACATGGCTTATTCGACGGTCATTCTGACCTACAACGAGGAATCCAACCTTCCTCGCTGCCTGGCCTCTCTGGCCGGCTGTGACGACATCGTCGTGCTCGACTCCGGCAGCGCCGATCGGACGCAGCAGATCGCCCGGGCCGGCGGGGCGCGGGTCTTCGAACGGAAGTTCGACAATTTCGCCGCCCAGCGGAACTTTGCCCTCGACACCGTGCCTTTCAAGCACCAGTGGATCCTGCATCTGGATGCTGACGAGTGCATGACGCCGAAACTCCATGCTGAACTGCTGGACGCCTGTCGTGAGGATTCGAAAAGCGCCTACCTGATCGCCAACAAGCTGATGTTCATGGATCGCTGGATCCGCCACGTAACCACTTATCCCGCCTACCAAGCGCGGCTGTTGCGTCTGGGCCAGGCAAACTTCAAGGTGGCCGGCCACGCCACGGCACTCGACCGTTCGGACCGGGGCACAGGGACGCTTCGCGAATCCTACATCCACTACAACTTCTCGAAGGGGATCTCAGACTGGCTCGCTCGGCACAATAAGTATTCTTCGTCGGAGGCCGATCGAATCGTGGCGGAAACGTCGTCGCTTGGCGACGCGTGGCGCCAGTTCCGCGGCGGTGACACGCCCGAGAAAAAGAAGCAGGCATTGAAGCGCTGCGCCGACTTCCTGCCGCTCCGGCCGCTCGTCAGGTTTCTGTATCTCTATGTGTGGAAGTGGGGCTTTCTCGACGGCCATGCCGGCTTCGACTACAGCGTGCTGATGGCGTTCTATGACTACCTCATCAAGCTCAAGGTGCGTGAGTTGCGACAGCGCCGCGGAGGAAACCCATGAGTGACCGGCGGCGTGTGGCAATCGTGGGCGGCGGCGTGTTTGGCGTGTTGGCAGCGCTGAAGCTCAGCCAACACGGCTTCGACGTGACGATCTTCGAGAAACAGAGCAGCGTTTTGCTCGGCGCTTCCTATGTCAACCAAAATCGCCTTCACATGGGCTATCACTATCCCCGCAGCGACCAAACCGCTCGCGACTCCTGTGAGCACCAAGTCGAGTTCCAAAACCTGTTTCCCGAGGCCGTGGTAGACGACTTCGACCACTACTACTGTGTGGCCCGGGAAGGCAGCCATGTTTCCGGCAGAGAGTTCGTCGACTTCTGCAACCGGCTCGATCTTCCGTATGAGGAGTCCTGGCCGTCGGCGATCACGCTCAATCGCGATACCGTCGAAACCTGCCTTCGTGTCCCAGAAAAGTTGTACGACGCCAACGTGCTTCGTCAGTCCCTGCGCCGGATGCTCGACGGCGAGCGCAACGTGCATGTGATGGTGAATACGGAACTATTGGGCATCAATCAGTTTCACGACGGCTTCGAAATCCACTACCACGGCCTTGCCGGGATCGAGCGAATGAATGTCGATGCCGTGATCAACGCCACATACAGCAACATCAATCGGCTCATCTCCATGCTCGGGTGTGCACCCCGAACCTACCAGTTCGAACTCTGTGAGGTGGCTGTGGTCAAGGTGCCCTGGCAGACCCGCGTCGGCTGCGGCGTGATGGACGGGCCGTTCTTCGGAATCCTACCGTTTGGGAAGTCGGGATCGTACCTGCTTTACGACGTCGAGATCTCCGTTCTGGAACGCACCTTCGGCCACAGCCCGAGTTTCAACCGCGAAGTCTCCTACTACGATCACGAGATCATCCGGGCGGAGCGTTTTCGCCGATACCAGCAGAAGGCATCCCAATACATTAGGGAGATGGCCGACTGCCTGCATCTCTACTCCACCTACGTGCCCCGAGTGGTGCTTGCTCATCGCGACGCCGACGACGCCCGACCGACGGAGATTCTTAAGCACGCCAACGGAGTGTGGTCGATCTTCGCGGGAAAGATTAGCCTGGCGATTCCAACGGCAGAACAGCTCACGCTCGAGATCCAGAAGCATCTGGACGACCGCGACAAGAGCATGCCCAATCGCCAGACCTCGACGACGTGATCCGCGTCACCATTGTCGGGGCGGGCCACTATGCGAGGTCGATCGTATCGCGCAAGTATGCGGAGTGCCCGCGGGCCTCGCTCCACGGAGTGATTAGCCCGCACGCGCCGCCGGAGCGACTGCTCGGCACCCCGCTCGAGGGTCTGCCGCTCGTGCGGTCCGCAGCCGAGTGGCGACGGTTGCACGGCGCTCCGGGAGATCGGGATCTGTTCGACTTGTGCGTCCATCCCGACGTTGTTCTGTCGGCGCTTCTGCCGCTCGTGGACGAGGGCGCGCGGAGGTTCGTTTTACCGAAACCCCTGGCGACCACACGGGCGGGCCTCGACGAAATCGTGGCCGTCGTCTGCAACGCGGGGCTGCAGGTGGCCGTGGCATCGCAGTGGCACTACTCGCAGGTCACGGCGGCGGTCCGCGACGCGGCGGCGACGCTGAAAACGCCGCTGCGGATCGAGATGGATTTCTCACAGCGGTTTGATCCGGTGCAACGCGAAAAGTACACGCCCTACACAGCACTCCTACCGCACATGCTGCAGATCCTGCACACGGCCGGCCTCTGGCGCTGGGCCGAAAGCGACGTGGTCCGGCGGGAGGAATCGCAGACCGCCGTGCACATGGAGTTCACCTCCGCGTCCGAGGGCACAGCGCTCACGCTGCACACTGACATCGATACGGCGGTCCGCAGGCGTCTGGTGACCGTTTCGGATAGGACGGGACGGCGGATCAACGCCGATTGTCTGGGCGTGTTTCGCGACGGCATAGCCGAGAAATATCCGGCCGTCGATATCGACGGCCATCGCAGGGAAATCGTGGAAGACAACATCGCGGTAATGGTCCGGCAGGAGATCAACGGATTTGTGGACGGTAAGTCGTATCTCGATTGTCAGGGTTATCTGCCCGTCAACGAGGCACTGGTGGGGCTGCGTGGCTGAGCGGAACCCGGCCGGAGGCGTCGCCCCCGCGCCGGCGCGGGGAGCGCGCCGGCGTACGAACGCGTCGTCGAAAGCCGCCGCCAGGAGGTCGACCGTCGCCCTGCGATCCGCCGCCGATACGCCGACAAACCGCACGCACGGCGTGTTGTTTGCGTCGAACACGTAGACCCGGCCATCGGCATGGTCGCGCATGACGTCGCGTTCACCGAAGTCGATGCCCATGATGCGGGCGAAATGCACTAGGGATGCGAGTTCATGCTCTTCCAGCACAGACGCGGGCTCGCTGATCCCGCCGCGGATTGAGAGCGCGAGCGGATCGTCGGCTTTCTTGTACTTGAGATGCACGAATGGCACCCGCTCACCCACGATCGGCACACGGATCTCCTCGACCAGCCCGCCGAGGATTCGGCCCCGGATCAGCCGCTGGTACACGCGCCCTGGTGTCATTGTGGCGATGGGTCCGACCGCAATCCGGCCGTCGTGCAGCGCATTCGTGGCGATGATCTGTGGTGAGCCGCAGGCCCAGCCGACACGCGATCAGGGTGAGCGAGTAGTCGTCTTCGATGTGCGGCCGAAACGGGTGCAGCAGCAGCGTGCACGGAGCACCCGTACGGCGGCGGATCGCCTGGTGCCGCAGACGGGCTGCCGACCGCCAGATGACGTGGGGCAGCCTCGAAAGCACGCGCCTTGCCCGCAGACTCCCGGGGGGAACAAACCGCCGACACGCTGCGCGAATGGAGTTGTGCATCCTTCATCCACGATCGGAAACCGGCGTACCGAGTGCCAGGCCAACGCGACCGGCAAGCCGGTCGTGAAGAAACCGGCATACGAGCGCGTCTTGGACGGCGGTGCCCGTGGAAATGAAGACGACTCCCGCATCGACCGGCACACCAGCCGCCGCATCGCCGATGACGGCGTCCAGCGTGCGGATATGCTCCGGCCCGATCAACCCCGCGGCGTGCCACCGGTGCAGATCGCCGAAGGCGATTTGTTGTCGCGCTTCGCTCACCACACCCGCCCATCGAGCACGTCTGGAGCGAGTTCGGAGAGATTGTCCGCATCAGCGCCGACGCTCGAGATGAACCGGGCGTCCCGACCGCGGAGGCCGTCGACCACGGGCTGCGACGAAGTCGGTGCGAGGAACACGGCGTGACTGTCGCGGCAGAGTTCGGCAAGACCTGCGCCGTGAACCGCACCGCCGAAGAACGCATTGGCTGTTTCCGTGAACGCGTTCTTGCGCGCATCGGCGTCGTCGTGAACGAGCAGCCGCGACAGCCCCATCCACTGCCGAAGGAGCGTTGCTGTGTTGTAGCCGATCCTGCCCGCCCCGACGATCCCGGCTACGTCGTCGTGCCGATAGCCGCCGTACTTGTACGCCAGCACGCTGATGGCAGCGGTCCGGAACGAAGACAGGGCGGCCACGTCGAAGATGGCTTCCACGTGGTGATCGCTCGGATGCAGCAGCAGTGCCTTCCCGACCGATATCTTGTCGCGCACCACGCGTTCTTCCTCGTTGGTGCCGATGATTGTTACCGCGTCAATTCCGCTGGCGACGCCCTCGGAACCAAGCCTGCCGCGTTCGACCGCGCATGGCATGACCCGCCAATCCCCCCGCACGGCGGGCTGCCAATACACTTGCCTTGGGGGCTAAGTCACGGCCGCCTCGCCACAAGCCCACGCACGATAAAAGCGCTCCAAGGCATCCATGAAACCACACAGCCCGCTCATGATCTCCCGGTGAACCGTCATTTCCGGGTAGTAGATGCAGGGCTCCAACGGCAGCCGCAGAATCGCCGCCTCCCGCTCCGACCCGCTCGGCTCTGCTGGCAAACCCCCGCGGGTCGTAGTGGCTCTTGGCAAATGCACGGAACCGCCAGGCACCCTACTCCAGGACATGTTCAGGACGCGATCACGCGCGAGGCCCAAGGCAACCCGACTCTCTGTCGCCCGCTACCAATAGTAGATAAAATGAGCAGGCGCTGCAGTGCGATCGCAGACAGCGGGGTATGCTCTGCCCACGACGTGGCTCGACGGCCGATGGACCGGACGATCTTGTCTTGGGTTTTCTCCCACGTCGCAACCAAGGGCTTCCCTCGTGGTTGCGTTCCCGCGACGAGATGTGTCGTTGCGCGCTCGAGAAGAAAGTCAGGGAAATGAACTACTTGGTCACCGGCGGCAGAGGCATGCTCGGCCGGGAATTCGCGAGGGAACTCGCCGGCATGCCGCACGCCCGATACTTCGCTCCTGACAAGCACCAGTTAGACGTTCGGAATGAATCTGCAATGAACGCCGCTGCCGAGCGCGCCGAAGGCGGCTGGGTGATCCATTGCGCAGCGATGGTGAGCGTGGAGGATTGCGAGAGGGACCCTGATACAGCCCGGGAGATTATCGTCGATGGAACCCGCCACGCGATCGCGACTGCGAAGTCCGCCGGAGCGGGGCTGTTTTATCCGCAATCCTTCCTCACGCACGACGGACGAGTAAACCCTATTGCCGAAGAAGAAGAGCAGCGCCCCTTATCGCTGTATGGCAAATTGAAATTGGACGCTCAGCACTTGATTGAGGAGGCTCTCGGAGACGGTGCTCTCGTTGTGTGTATGGCCGGCTTTTTCGGGGGAGAGGAAGCCGACAAGAACTTTGTCGGTCGAATCATTCCCGTCATGCATGCCGCGATCCTTCGCGGCGAACGTTCCTTCGAGGTGGGTGATCGCGTGTGGCAGCCAACGTGGACGCGCGACTTGGCATTCAATAGCCTGCACATGATGCTGGCGGGAGCGCGCGGACGTTATCAAATGGCCTGCCACGGTGCAGCGACCTTCGCTGCGGTAGCCCAGCAGCTCGTCGAAGCACTCGGCTGGACGGAGAGGCTCACGGTCGTGCCGGTGGACGCCGTCGGTATCTCCGCGAACGAACTCGGCCGGCGTCCGAACCGTGCGGTGCTAAGCTGTAGCAGACTGCGGGCGGAACATCTTGATTTGCAAAGGGATTGGAGGGCCGCCCTCAATGCGTACCTTCGGCATCCATTCTTCGACCGCTATCGCTTTTCCTGAGAAATACCACAATGACCAAGCTCTTTGAGCCGCTCATCACCCCCGGTTTCATCCCACTTCGCAACCGTGTGGTGATGTCGGCGATGAGCCGCGGTTTTGCCGATGGAGATCGCTGCCCGACGGAAGCGGTGGCTCAGTACTACCAAAAGCGTGCCGCCGGCGGCGCAGGCCTGATCCTCACCGAAGGGACAATCGTCCACCCCAGCGGCGACGGCTGGGCGAATGCCCCATATATCGCGGAAACCAAGCATGCGCGAGCGTGGCGGCAGGTTGTCGATGCCGTACACGCTGCCGGCGGGGCGATCGCCTGTCAATTATGGCACATGGGCCGCATATCACACGAAGACTTCACCGGCGGGCCCCCGGTCAGTTCGACGAGCAACGAGGCGAGTGGCATCAATCGCCAAAACAACAAACCTTATGGCAAGCCGCGTGCGCTCGATCCGGCGGAGATGCCAGTCGTTTACGGCTATTTTGCCGCAGCCGCCCGCCGAGCGATCGACGCCGGATTTGATGCGGTGGAATTGCACATGGGGCATGGATACCTCGTCGACCAATTTCTTGATGGGACCGTCAACGACCGTACTGACAGGTATGGAGGATCCGTGGAAAATCGGTGCCGCTTCGCGATCGAGCTGGTCGAAGCAGTGACCAACGAGGTCCCCGGCCGCCAAGTGATGGCGCGCATATCCCCATCACGGTTTATGGGCGGACTGTACGAATGGCCCGACATGGACGAAATGATCTCCTGCTTGATTCCCCGAATTAACGAATTGGGGGTGGGCGCGATCGATGTCAGTTGTGCAAATTCCGACTATTTCGCAACTGCCGGACGCATGGTGCGTAAGATTCGCCCCTTGTCTGCGGGAGTACTCCTGTCGGGCGCGTCGTTGAGTCCAGAGCAGGCCGAGATTGAACTCGAGAGCGGCATGGTCGACGCGATCACCTGGGGGCGTAACTTCATCGCCAATCCGGACTTGGCGGACCGCATGCGTCGCGGAGCGGAACTCTTGCCCTTCGAAGACTCCATGCGCGGCACGTTGGCGTAGTGAGCCGTTCAAGCGGAGGAGACGCTGAGCGAAGGTGGCTTTTCAGTCTGATGGAGACATGAACTGGTTCTCTACTTTTAAGCGAGTGACGACGGGGGGGGGGGGGGGGCTATCTTCCCGCCGTCGACGGCCTGCGCTTCCTGGCGATCACGGGCGTGATCTTCCACCACGCCGGGGGCTACTGGACCGTGCGCGCCGGCCTTACCTATCCTTCGATGACCTTTCTCGACCGCTGCGTCGCCGATGTCATCGAGTTCGGAGCTTACGGCGTACATCTGTTCTTCGTTCTCAGCGGTTTTATCCTTGCTCTTCCATTCTGCAAGGCGGCACGGGGCGGCAACCCTGTGAACCTCAAAACATATTTCTGGAGACGGGTCACCCGCCTGGAGCCGCCGTTCCTCCTCTCGACCGCTATCTTCTTCATGGCCGACTTGCTCACGCGCAAGTACGCTCTCCGCGACGGCCTGCCGCACCTCTGGGCGACGCTCACCTACACCCACGAACTCTTCTTCGGTCGGGGAAGCACCATCAACAACGCGACGTGGACGCTCGAGGTCGAGGTCCAGTTTTACCTGTTGATGCCGCTGATCGCCCGCGTGCTGCGGCTCCCGACCTTCGTCCGGCGCAGCCTGCTCGTCGCGGCCATCGTCTTCTTCTCACTGAACAGCGACTGGCTCCCACTGGAGCACAAGCGCACGATCTTGCGGTTCGCGCAATACTTCCTTGCCGGCATCCTCCTTGCAGACCTGCGCACCAGCGGAGCACTGCAGGCCGGCACCAGTTGGGTCGGCGATCTGCCGGGGCTGCTGGCGGTCGCGGCGTGTCCCATCGTTGCGCTGCTGCACCACCATCACACCACAGCCTTCGCCATGCCCGGGCTGCTCGCCATGGTCTGCTATTCGGCCCTGCAGGGGAGGGCGTTTTCCCGGCTGCTTTCCTGGGGGCCTGTGCCACTGATCGGTGGCATGTGCTACTCGCTCTACCTGTACCACGGGAAGACGCTCGCCGTGCTCGTGCATGGGTTCTTCGCGCGGCGAGACTGGTTTGGATTCTTTACCGGCGACGTGCTCCTCGTCTTCTTCGCGATCTACCCATTCGTTATTGCAGTGGGCGCCGTCTTCTACCTACTCATCGAGAAGCCGTGCATGGCGCCAGACTGGCCGACGCGGCTACGGGACCGGCTGACCGGGAGGGTGGCTAGCGGTGACTGACGAGGGGCGCTTGGCGACGATGCAGCAGAAGGCGAGCGGCACGCTTGTCGTGATCAGCCAAGTGTATGTGCCCGACGCGATGGCCGTAGGCCAACAGCTCGCCGACGCAGCGGAGGAGATGGCGCGGCGCGGGTGGCGGGTGATCGTGTACACGTCGAACCGCGTCTACGACGACCCGGACATTCGCTTTCCGTCGCGGGAGCGGCGTGGCGGGGTCGAGATACGGCGGCTACCGCTGTCGAGTTTCGGCAAGACGTCGATCCCCATCCGTCTGCTCGCTCAATCGCTGTTTCTCGGCCAGGCCATCCTAAAAACCCTGTTCGTGCCGGGGTTGACCGCCGTCCTCACCACCACGAGCCCGCCCTTCGGCGGGTCGGCCGGAGGGCTGCTCGCGATGCTGCGGCGATGCGGATCCGTGTGGTGGGTGATGGACATCAATCCCGACCAGATGGTGGCGGCTGGCAAACTCGGGCCGAGATCGCTGCCGGTGCGCCTCTTCGAGTGGCTCAACAGGTTTACGCTCGCCCACGCGCGCGATGTGGTGGTGCTCGACCGCTTCAAGGCGGATCGGATTCGCGGCAAGCGAGACGTCGGCGTTCGGATGCGAATCATCCCTCCCTGGGCGCACGAGCAGCACCTGGAGGCGATTCCACACGCTGCCAATCCGTTTCGTCGTAAACACGGCCTCCAGGGAAACTGCGAGATCATGTACTCCGGCAATGCTGGGCTTTCCACGCCGCTCGACACGCTACTCGTAGCTGCCAAGCGGCTCGAAAAGTCCCGCGATTTCACTTCATGTTTATCGGCGGCGGCATCGTGAAGCGGCAGATCGACGACATGGTGCGGCGGGAGGCTCCCCCCAACATCTCCTGCCTGCCGTATCAGCCGTTGGACAAGATTCGGTATTCTCTTTCGGCGGCGGACATCCATGCGGTCAGCATCGGCGACGAGAGCGTGGGAATCATTCATCCGTGCAAGATCTACGGGGCCATGGCACTCGGCAAGCCGATTCTCGCGCTTGGCCCCGAGGCCTCGCACCTCGGCGACATCGTCCGGGAGTCGGGAGGCGGCAGGATCCATCGCCATGGCGACGTGGATGGAATCGTGGCGACGCTCGACCGCTTCGCGTCGCTTCCCGCGGCCGAACGGGAACAGATCGGTGCTCGGGCGGTGGATTGCCTGCGGTCCCGGTTTCGACCGGCGGCGCTTCTGGCGAACGTGTGTGACCTCATCGCGGCCGATTATCCGCCGCAAGGCCGGGCGTTATGACGGGCCAGGGCGGGAGTGAGGCCCCATCAGCCCGCGGATGGGCGGAAGCTGCGGCGGTGGCGCTGCTCGGTGCCGGCGTCGTCGCCAGCCCGCTCTTTTTGGGCGGCACTTGGGTGTGGGCGAGGCTGGCGATCGAGGCCGCCATGGCGACGGCAATCCTGCTCTGGGCCTGCTCCGCGAAGCGCTCATTGCCGCTGCTGGTCTTGCCGCTGCTGGCTGCCGGAATCGCTCTCGCCCAGACAGTGCCACTTCCCGACCAGCTTCTCCTCGGCTTGGCGCCTGTATCGGCCGGGGCGTGGAAAACCTCATCCCCAGGGGCCTGGGGCACGATCTCCATCGATCCGGGGGCCACGGCCGCCGCCGGCCGCCGGCTTCTACTCGGCTTGGCCGCCACCGTCGTGGTGGCCGACCTGGGGCGGGCATTGGTTCACCGCCGCCGCCTGATCTGGGCTCTGGCCGCTTCCGGCCTGATCGTCTGGAGCCTCGCACTCCTGTTTCCTGTCAACAATCTCGACCGTGTGCTCTTGGGATTCATCGACCTCAAGAGTCCGACGGGCTATTGGCAGACGAGCGTCGATCCGCCCTGGCAGACCAGCGGCGTCGCCTACGTGAACCGGGCAAACATCAACGCCGGCGTGTATGCCTTTGATGGAGGTGTCATCGGCGATGGCATGGGATGCTTCATCTCGAGCAATCAGTTCGCCAACTTCCTCGTGCTCACGATCCCGGTGGCGGGTGCGGCATGGCTGCACGCGACCCGCGGCCGGCTGCACCTCTCGATCCGCGTGGCGGTGGCGGCCGCGATCCTCGCCGGGGCGGTGTGGACGACCGGCGTGGTGGCGAAGTCGCGGGCCGGTACGGGAGCCCTGCTGTTTGCGTGCATCGTGCTTGTGAACCTGGTCATCGACGCCGGCTGGCCGAAGCGGCTGGCCGAAGCGGCCACGGTGGCGGCCACTGCCGCGGTCGTCTTGTTCTGCGGCGTCCTCTACGGCCCATTCAGTGGAATCATCTCCTGGTTGCCCGCCGGCCTGCAGCCACACATCGCCGCCCTGATCAACGACCCGCGGGTCGTGGCGGCGCGGGTCGCGCTCCGCATGTTCTGGGCATCGCCGCTCCTGGGTACGGGCCTCGACACGTTCGGCGACGTCTTCCCGCGATTTCAGCCTGGAGACATCACGCTGCTCTACGCCCACAACGACTACGCGCAGTTGCTTGCAGAGTCTGGGATCGTGGGGGCGGCCCTGGCGATCGGCCTCGGCAGCCTGTTGCTTGTGCGCGGGCACCGCTTCTACTGGCGCGTACCCCCGGCGGCGCGGCTGCTTGAGGCCGGCCCCTGGGCGGCGGTCGCTGGCCTTGCCTTCCACGCCGCCTTCGATTGGAACATGCATGTTCCAGCGAACGCTCTCGCGGCCGGGGTTGTAATGGGCATCTGCGCCGCGACAGGTGGGCGGTCGCGACCTCAGTCGACAAATACGTCCGCGCAGGTGGCACGAATCGGATGCACCGCATTGCTCGCCTGTGGCACCGTGGCAGCGCTGGCGATTCTTACCCGCGACGCCGTTTCCGAGACCGTGGAACGAAGATTGCGAACCGCTGTCACGTGGGCCCGGCTGGCCGACGACAAACCCGCGCGGGCCGAATCGCTGGCCAGGCTCACCACGGCGATCGAGGCGGGTGACCGGATGATTGGGTGGGATCCGCAGAACTCCTGCCTGCCACTCCTGCTCGGACTGGCCCGGCTCCATCTCGTAGGGCTGGCGGCCCCTGCCGAAGCTGGGCCCCTCCCCGCCATGGCGGCCGAGTCGTTCGAGCGGGCACGCCGCCACTGCGGCATGCTCCGCGGCGTGCCGGAGCCGCTTTCGCAACCACAGCCCCGGTGACCGATGACGATCGCAGCGCCGCGAGGAAGGGCCGTGAATGTCTGCCTGACGCACGATCCGGCCCTTGCCGGGCTTTACCGCGCGGTCAATGATTTCGCGGCGGCCCTCGATGCCCCGATCGTGTCGTTTGACGACGGTCGCCGCGACCGAAGCTCGCTTGCCGACACGGAACCATGCCCGGTCACGCGAATTCGGGCTGGCACAGGCTGGCTTTCGCGCGACTGTCACGTTGTAATACGGGTCACACTTGAGCCTCGCGCGCATCGGCCAGACTTCCCATATTGCGCCACCTACCCTCTGATGGCATGATGCGGCCTTCCAGCAGGGAGGCTATATGAACGTCACCGATCGGCATCGCGGCGACCGTCGCAGGCTCGTCCGTCTGATTGCCAAGGAGTCAGACGCGATTCAGCGGGATCGACTTCGGAGCGTGTTGTTGGCGTTGCAGGGTCGGGAGACGCTTGAAATAGTTGGCACCGTAGGCCGCAGTCGAGCCTTCGTGCAGCGTTGGGCGTACACGTATCGTGACGGTGGTATCGAGGCGGTGCGTGGTCGCACGGTACCAGGTCGCACGCGACGGCTGACACCCGAGCAAGGAGTCTCGCCTCGTTGAGCGAGTGAAGGCTGGCGCCACACCACGAGATGGCGTGGCGTCTCTTCGTGGACGGCAGATCCAGGTGATTCTCGATCGCGAGTTTGGCGAGGCCTTCTCGCTCACCGGGACCTACAAACTGCTGAAGCGTCACGGGTTCGTATGCCTCGAGCCTCGGCCCAGGCATCCCCGGCAGAATCCGGCCGCAGCCAAGGCTTTCAAGCGTCGCGCCCCCTTTTAGTGAATCGCGTACGGGCCTCCCGCCCCCGGACGAGGGTTCGCATCTGGTTCCAGGACGAGGCCCGGTTCGGCCAGCAGGGAACGTTGACCGCCGTGTGGGCACTCAAGGGATCCCGGCCAACTGTCGTTCGCCAGCACGGGCGAAAGTTGATCTGGGTGTTCGCAGCCGTCGAACCGGCGACAGGCTGGTCGTTGGCCATTCCGTGCCGTGAAGTGAACACGGAGACGACGAAGGCGTTCCTCGACGCGGCAGCGAAAAGGCTCCGCCGCCGCGAACACGCTGTAATGGTTCTCGATGGCGCTGGCTGGCACTGCTCGCACACACTGCGATGGCCTCGGCGGATCACCCCGCTGTCCCTTCCGCCGTACTCGCCGGAACTCAACCCGGTCGAGCGGTTGTGGCACTGGTCTCGAGAGCACCACTGGAGCAATCCCACATACGCCGACGAGCAGGCACTCGTCGCCGAGGCCATTCGGAGTCAACGCACACTCCGCCGGAAGGATATCCGGTCAATCTGCCGCACCAGCTGGGTCACGCCTGAGGCTTCAGTGTGATCCGTATCAGGCGGCTGCCGAGGCCGTCCCCCAGCCGCTGACGGTTGAGCAGCGGAAGGATGTTCGGGCGGTCGCCGCAGACGTGCTTCCGGCCTATGCCAACGCGGTGGCGCATCAGCTTCCAAACGCCGAGTGGGTGCATGACAAGTTCCACGTCACCAAGCATCTCGGAGAGGCGGTCGCTCAGGTCCGGCGAGCCGTGAACAAGGCTCTCCTGGCCGACGACGATGACCGGCTCAAGGGGACGCGGTAGCTCTGGCTCTTCAACAAGTCGAATCTGTCTTCGCAGCAGCGGCGACGCTTCGAGGCCATCAGGCATAACGGACTGAAGACAGCCAGGGCGTGGGCGATCAAGGAGGAGTTCCGCTGGTTCTGGAAGTACGTCTACTCCACGAGCGAGCAGGAGTTCTTCGATCAGTGGTATGCGTGGGGTGTGCGATGCCGTCTTTGGCCGATTGTCCGGGTGGCCAAGATGCTCAAGCGTCATCTGCCCAACCTTCTGAGCTACTTCCGCTACCGCATCACCAATGCCACCAGTGAAGGCTTCAACAGCGTCACTCAGGCGCTGAAGTACGCGGCCCGCGGGTGCTGTGCCTTCGCGAACTACCGCACTCGCATCCTCTTCTACTGCGGAAGGCTCGAACTCAGGCCTCGGCTGCACGGCCACTGAAATCCCTGAAGAACCCAGAAATCAGCCACGCAGGATCCCATGCACCCGGTCCTTCGTCGGCGGTGGACACAGATGACACGCAGGACTATTATCCCTGATAAAAGTTCATTCGCTGACGCAGGCGACGCGATTCGACGAAGTTATCCTTTGCCGAATCAACGGAAGCGATCGGGAAGATTCCGGCTGGACTCATGGACGGGATGGCCGGATGACTCCTCGCAAGTTTCCGACCGATTCGTGCAACTTGATCTGCTGGCGGAGCGAACACTGAAGGAGACTCACGACAATCCCGGTCGCTGGTTGGCTGCCGGACGCATGGGGAGCCGGCGTGGTGCGAAGCGTCTGGAACATCTGTCTCACGCACGATCCCGCGTATGCGGGGCTCTACCGGGCTGTCAGCGACTTTTCGAGGGCGCTCGATGCCCCGGTGCTTTCGTTTGATGACCGCCGCCGGGACCGCGCAGTTCTTTCTGAGCGAGATCGCGCGCATAGGATCGCCTCCGGCAGCGGCCCGTTTTGCCGAGATAGCCATGTAATGTCCCGAGCCGCCCTCCACGAAGCGGAGACGCTCTTGAAGGACGCCGATCTGCTCATCGTGCACTCCATGTTCCGGGCCCATGCCACGTGGGCAGCGGGATGGGCCACGCGACACGGCAAGTCATATTGGGCCGTTCCACACGGCTGTCTCGACCCCTGGGGGCTGTCGCAGCGTCGGCTGGCCAAGCGACTCTGGCTGGAGGCCCATGGCCGAGGGTATTTTGCCAACGCAGACCGGATTGTTTTTTCAACGAAGCGGGAACTCGACAAGGCCGCGGCATGGCTGCCGACGGACAGGGCAGCCGTGGTTCACTGGCCGGTACCGCTTCCGGCGGTGCATGCACGAGCTGCCGCGCGGGCCACGTTTCGTCGGCGGCTCGGGCTTGCGGAGGATTGCCCGATCTTGCTCTTCGTCGGCCGGTTGCACACCATGAAACGGCCAGTCGCGACGATCCACGCGTTTTGCGAGGCGGCGCCCCCTGGCGCGCATCTGGTGGTGGCAGGCATGGATGGCGATCTTACGCGACGTCAGTTGATCGCCGTGACACCGATTGCGTGGCGGAATCGCGTCCACGTGGTCGGGCCGCTGGTCCGGCCTGATCTCGCCGAGGCCCTACTCGGCAGCGATGGCTTCGTATCGCTTTCATACCGCGAAAACTTCGGCTATGCCGCCGCCGAGGCCGTTTCTTACGGACTACCCGTGATCCTGTCGCCCGGCCACGACCTTGCCTACGAGATGCCCACAGGCTGTGACAGGAAACTTGCCTGCGGATGGTTGCTCCCTGAGGACTCTCTTACCGCCGCCGTGCAGGCAGTTCGCGAATGGGGGCAACTCGCGGTTCATCCCTCGGGCCGGCAGCGGCTTGCCGCGATGGCAACGGCGGGACGCGATTGGGCTGCCGAAACGCTCGCGTTCGACACGTTTAAAGCGAAGCTCGAAGCTCTGGCAGCGGCCGTCTGACGGCTGGTTCACACCCCGTCGCCTGGCATGCCTTCGGCCGGGTTTGCCCGCGCCCTCCAGCCCTCTGAATTACTGGACCGGCCAAGGCAATGCCTATCCGCGACATTTTCGGAGATAACTCCCCAGCACCACGAGCGCCAGAGGACGCGACCAGTGGATGTCGATCCGGCGGTCGGCACAGTCGCTCCACAGCCGCCGGACCGCCACGCCGTCGATCACCGAACATGCGGCCAGCGTGCTGATCGCCGCCTCGCACTGGTCACGGACCGCGCCGAAAATCCACTCGCCGAACGGAAGCGTGAACCCCGTCTTCGGCCGATTGAACACCGATGGCGGGAGTTTGTCGGCAATGGCCCGGCGCAACAGGTGCTTGGGCGCCGCGGCTCTCGGATGGTGGACCGATCCCGGCAGACTGCCGGCATAGTCGACGACCTTGCGGCCCAGGAACGGCACTCGCAGTTCCAGCGAGTGGGCCATGCTGTTGGTGTCGGAATCCCGTAGGAGCGTGTTGTTCATGTACAGAAACAACTCGGCCTGCGAGATGCCTTCGAATGAGCCGCGGGGAGTGTTGGCAAATACGTCGTGGGCTTCGGGGGCCAAGTAGAGCGGCGAGAGCCCGAGCGACCGGGCGTCGAGTCCGAACTTCCGCATCGATTCATCGCTCATCACCCGGCGGGAGAGCGCGGTGAGCTCGACCGCGGATGTGCCGCTCGACACGAGGTCGATCGCCTTGGCCCGCTTTCCGGCCGGGAGCCAGGCAAAAACTTTCGGCGCGACAGCCCGGCGGAGGCCGCGTGGCAGCCAGGCGATGGCCGCCAGCGCCAGCCGCGCTCTCCGAATTCTGCGGAATGTCGAATAGCCGCCGAAGAGCTCGTCGGCGCCCAGGCCCGAGAGGGCCACGCTGATGTCGCGGTCTTTGACGGCTCCGCTGACGATGTAGGTGTTGAGACCGTCGATGCTCGGGCGGTCGGCGGCTTTCAGCCACTCCGTCCACTGCATGATCGCCCAGTCGTTGTCCAAGATCGTCTGGAAATGCCGGGTGCCGAGAAACTCGGCGGTTTCGGCCGCGGCAGCGGTTTCGTCGGCCACGCCCGGAATCTCATACCCCACAGCAAACGTCTGGGGCGGTCCCTGGGGCGATTCGGCGAGTGCTGCCATCGTGGCGCTGTCGATCCCACCCGACAGAAACACCCCGAGTGGCACATCCGACGCGCACTGCCGCTGGACCGAGTCGGCGAGTTCTTCCCGCAGGCGGGTGACGGCCGTTTTTTCGGCACACCAGGGCTGCGTCGCGGGCAGCCGCCAGTAGCGACGGCGACTCGGGCTACGACCGGCCAGTGAGCCGGCGTCGAGCCATTCGAGGGTCGCCGCCGGCATTGAGCGAATGTGCGTGTGGACCGTGAGGGGATCCTGCGGCGAGCCATACGCGAGGAAGCCCGCGATGCCCGCGGGGTCGAGATCGTTGGGCACGAGCCCCGAGCCCAGCACACCCTGCACTTCGCTCGCAAACACGATGGCTTCGCTCACGCGGGCTACATAGAGCGGCTTGATGCCGAGTTGATCACGGACGAGCAGCACCCGCCGGCTGGCCGCGTGGTAGAAGGCGAAGGCGAACATGCCGTCGAGTTCGTCGACGGCCTTCTCGCCCCAGGTCGAAAGGGCCTGGAGCAACACTTCCGTGTCGCCCGTGGAGCGGAACTGGCAGCCGAGGCCCTCGAGCCGCTGCCGCAGCGAGCGGAAGTTGTAGATCTCACCGTTGTAGATGATGGCGTCGCCGGTGGCCCGGTTGATCATCGGCTGATGACCGAGCGGCGAGAGATCCATGATCGCCAGCCGGCGAAAGCCGAAGCCGACCGCCGGGCCCCCGGAATCGACGCCCAGCGGAAACTGTTCGTAGCCCTCGTCGTCGGGGCCACGGTGAACCATCGCCCGCATCATGCGGCGCACGGCAGGCTCGATGACTGCCGGGTTTTTACTGATGACGCCGGCGATGCCGCACATACAAAAGCTCGTCCGAGGGGTTCCCCGAGACTAGCCGATGGCGGAGCCGAGCACCACGAGGGCCAAAGGCCGCGACTAGTGCACCGACCGGCTGTCGTTCACGAAAGAATACCAGATCCGCCTGACTTCTGGCCCCTCCAGAAACGGGACGCATTCGAGCCGGCCGATGGCGGCCTCGCACGACCCCCGCACCTCTCCCCGCATCCAGTCGCCGATCGGCAGGGTGAAGCCGGTCTTCGGACGACGGGCGATGTCGTCGCGGATCGCCTTGGCGCACGCCATCCGGAGTAACGACTTGGATGCGCCCCCCGCCTGCCGCTTGATCGGGCCCGGCAGCGAAGAGACATAGTCTACGACAGGAGTGTCGAGGAACGGCACGCGCACCTCCAGCGACTGCCGCATGCTGTTGGTGTCGGTGTCGCGTAGCAGCGTGTCGCCCATGTAGTGGGTCATTTCCATGCGCGCCACAGTGTTAAAGCTGTCGCCGTCGAGCGCGGCGGCGGCGCCGGACGGGGCGTCGAGATAGTTGGCACACAGCCCGGTGCGCTCCGGGGAGATGCCCAGCCTCCCGAGGCTGCGGTTGGGCATCGCCCGACGCAGCGCAAGCGTGATCCCGGCCACGCTCGGGTTGCCGGCGACCAGGTCGGCGAGTTTCTCGAAGGCACCGGTGCGGCCGTCAAGTTCGCCGAACTTGCGAATCACGCCGCTTCTCATGCCCTCCGGGATGACCGCCATCGCGCGGAGCAGGCGCGACCACCGTGGCGCCCGCTCGAATGCCTGATACCCGCCGAAGAGTTCGTCGGCACCCAGCCCCGACAGGCCGACCACCACGCCCTCGGCCGCCAACCGTCGGCTCACGACATACGTGTTGAAGCCGTCGATGCTCGGTGAATCCATGCCGGCGATCCAGTCGTGCCATTTGCCGGGCATGTTGATCGCGTCGAGTTCGACGGCGACGTGCTTCATGCCGAGCGTATTGGCCGTCTCGGAGGCCAGGGCGACTTCGTCCTGCCCGTCCACTGCGCCGAAGCCGACCGTGAAGGCGGTCACCTGCGGCGTGTATTCCCTGGCAAACGAAGCGATGATCGTGCTGTCGATCCCGGCCGAGAGAAACACGCCCACGGGCACGTCGGCGACGAGATGGCGGAGCACCGAATCCTGCAACAGTTGCCGGACATTGGCGGCGGCCGTCGGCACGTCGATGGCAGTGCGGGTGTGTGAGGGGAGGTTCCAATGGCGGCGGGGAGGGAGTTGCGGGCGACCGGAGACCACGCCCGCGTCGAGCCATTGGGAACTGCCGGCCGGGAACGACCGGATACGCTCGTAGATCGTGCGCGGGGACTGGACTGCTCCGTAGGCCAGCATCCCGGCGATGCCACCCATGTCGAGGTCGTCCGGCACGAGCCCCGACGCTCGGATCGCTCGGATTTCGCTCGCAAACACGAAACGGTCGGGAAGGCTGGCGACATACAGCGGCTTGATGCCGAGCGGATCCCGGGCCAGCAGGATGCGGCGGGTCTTCGCCTCGTAGAAGGCGAACGCATACATGCCTTGGATCTTCCCGAGCGCGGCCTCACCCCATGTGGACAAGGCCTGGAGCAGCACCTCCGAATCGCTCGTGCCGCGAAAGACGATGCCGCGGAGTTGCAGCTCGGCTCGCAGGGAGCGGAAGTTGTAGATCTCGCCGTTGAAGATCAGGCAATCGCCGGTGCGCGAGTTGAAGATCGGTTGATGGCCCGCAGCCGTGAGGTCGAGGATCGAAAGACGGCGAAAGCCGAATCCGGCGACCGGGCCCGATTCATCCCCGCCCATCGGCAGCTCGTCGTAGCCGTCGTCGTCGGGCCCGCGGTGGATCATCGCCCGCATCATGCCGCGGACGGCGGGCTCGACCCGGCTACGCTCCGCGCTGATGACGCCGCAAATGCCGCACACGTGGTCGGGTTTCTCGGAAATCAGGGTGCAGGCTCAAGGAGTTCCCCCACTATAAGTGGTAAGACCCGTAGTGCAAGGGTTTGCCGGGCGTCTACGATTCGCTGCGAAGACCTTCCGAACGCGTGCCGCAATCGACGACACAACGACGGCGGCGACGGGGAAACGGTGCGAGCACAGCCTTACGCAGATGGAAGGGTCGAGAAGCGTTTCCCCCGGGGCCGCTCGGGGGCAATGCGCTGAACGACCGCGACAGCAGCGACCGGGCGTCCGCCGGCGGATCCCGTCCGACCCCAAACCGGCGCCACGGGCGGGCCCGGCGCGGGCCACTCCGCCCGCCGGGCCCGGTCTGTTAGGCTCCCCGCCATGCCGAGCCCCGCCCCCGAGCCCCTTGCCCCCAGGCCCCTTTCCGTCTGGCTCGTCAATCCTTTCGATGACATTCCCGGCGAAGGCCTGCCGCCGCTTCGCTATTGGACGCTCGCCAGGGTGCTGGCTGCCCGCGGACACGACGTGATCTGGTGGACCGCCACCTGGAGCCACCGCCGGAAGGCGATTCGTTCGGCCCCCCTCGGCATCCGTGACGACGAGAGCTTCGCCGTGCGGCTCGTGGCGGTGCGGCCCTACGACAAAAACGTCTCCTTCGCCCGCCTCGGCAGCCACCGCGACTTCGGCCGCACGTTCGAACGGCTCGCCAACGAGTCGATTTCGTCGGGCCAGCTCGAACGGCCCGACATCATCCTCGCGAGCCTGCCCCCGCTCGACAGTCCCGAGGCAGTCGCCCGGCTGGCCAGGAAACTCGACGCGACGTTCGTGCTCGATCTCATGGATGTGTGGCCGGAGACCTTCGAAAGGCTCGTGCCCGGGCCGGCCTTCCTCAAGCGGTTCATCGCCCCCTTTCTGCTGGGCGGCATGCAGAAGCGGCGCGAGGCGTTGGTCGCCGCGGCCGATGCCGTGTCGGCAGCCACCCGCACCTACGCCGATTCCGTGCTGGGCAGCGCTCGGACGGATCTGCCGCGGCATGTCTGTTACGTGGGCGCGTACCCGCAGGAGTTTCCCAACCCGCAGCGGCTCATGAACCATGTGCCCATGCCGGACGGCGGGGAGACCACACCGCCGGAGCCGGCACCGCTCGAATGCGTCTATGCCGGCACGCTGGAGGCCGGACAGGATCTCGACGTGCTCGCCGGAGCCGCCCGACAACTCTCGGCCGCCGGGGTGAAGGCCACGATTCACGTCGCCGGCACCGGCACCCTCGAAGCATCGCTTCGCCGGCTCGCTTCGGCAGTCGGCGGATCGTGTCGGCTGGAGGTGCATGGCCTGCTCCCCCGGCAGGCCTATGTGAAGTTGCTGTCGCGATGCGACGTGGGGCTTGTCTGCGTGAAGCCCGAGTCGCTCGTGGCGGTGCCCTACAAGGCCTGCGACTATGCCGCGGCCGGCCTCGCGCTCGTGAACTCACTGCCCGGTGAACTCCAGAGGCTGATCGACGAACATGACGCGGGCGTGGCCTACACCGCGGGCGATGCCGGGTCGCTCGCCCGGGCGATCACGGGGTTTGCCAGCGACCGCACGCGGCTGGCGGCCTGCCAGCAGGGCGCCCGGCGGCTCACCGCGGCGGAGTTCGACCGGGAGCGGACGTATCCGAGGTTTGCCGATTGGCTCGAGACGGTTTCGGAATAACGCCGCCCGTGGCGCCGCGGGCTTCCGGGGGGCCCTGGATGTCGCGAAACCGGGGATTTGATGTTGTGGGGGTCGGCTAGGGGCTTCATGATCTGGGCCCCCTCGCGGATATCCTGTGACAATGGCAGACACGCATCATGGCGGAGCCGGGAAACGACCGTGGAAACGGTTGACCGATGCGCTGCGTTTCGAACGCGACGACATCTGGACCGTGGTCCTGTTCGCCGTGGCCGTCGGCGTGCTTTCGATCGTCACGCCAGCCGCCATCGAGGCGCTCGTCAACACCGTGGCGTTCGGCGTGCAACTCCTGCCGGTCGTCGTGCTGGCGGGCGTGATGTTCGGCTTCCTGTCGCTCTCGGCCGTGTTGCGGGCGATCCAACTCTATGTGGTGGAATGCCTGCAGCGCCGCTTCTTCGTGCGGACGGCCGACGCCTTTGCCGACCATTTCGCCCGAGCCGAAATGGAATCGTTCGACGGCCGTAATCCCACCGACATCGTCAATCGTTTCTTCGAGGTCGCGTCGGTGCAGAAGGCGCTCGCCACGCTCTTGGTGGACGGCATCGGCGTGGTGATGATCACGGGCGTCGGCCTGGCCGTGCTCGCCTTTTATCATCCCTACCTGCTCACCTTCGCGGTGGTGATGGTCGTGCTCGTGTGTTTTCTGCTGTTCGCGCTGGGAATCGGGGGGGTGAAATCGAGCATCGCGGAGAGCTACGCGAAGTTCGACGTGGCCGCATGGCTCGAGGAACTGGCGAAGTGCCCGCACACCTTCCGCTTCGGCCGCGGCGGCGATCTCGCCCACCAGCGGGCGGACGAACTGGCCGACGCCTACGTGACCGCCCGCCGCCGGCATTTTCGCGTGGTCTGGCGGCAGACGCTCTTCGCGTTTCTGCTCGAGGCGGCGGCGATGACCGTCTTGCTGGGGCTCGGCGGCTGGCTCGTGATCAACAGGCAGTTGACGCTCGGGCAACTCGTGGCCGGCGAACTGATCGTGGCCCTGGTGCTGGGCGCGATTTCGAAGAGCGGAAAATACATCGAGACCTTCTATGACCTGCAGGCCGCGCTCGACAAACTCGGCGTGATCGACGAGTTGCCGCTGGAGCGGGAAGGGGGAGAGTCGCTGCCGCAGAGCGACCGGCCGATGGGGCTGGTCGCGGAACTGCGGGCCGTGAGGACGGTCGGCGGATCGGCCGGCGCCGCGGAAATGCGGCGGCTCGACATTCAGCCGGGCGAGCGGATCGCCGTCTGCGGCCCCTCGGGAAGTGGGAAGACCATGCTCCTCGAGACGTTGGCGCTGCTGCGGGTGCCGGCGGAGGGACTGCTCGAGTTTGACGGGCTCGACGCGAGGTCGCTCGACAGGCCCCAGACCAGGCTGCAACTCGCCTACGTCGGTCAGGCGGAGACGTTTGCCGACACCGTCGCCGAAAACATCAGGGTGGGGCGGACCGATCTGTCGGCGACGCACATTCGCCGCTCACTGGAGATGGTGGGGCTCGCCAATACCGTGGCCCGGCTGCCTGAAGGGGTGGGCACCCCGCTCGCCTCCGACGGCCTGCCTCTTTCCGCCAACGACACCTCGCGGCTTTCGCTCGCCCGGGCGATCGCCGGGCGACCCAGGCTGCTGCTGCTCAACGGAATGCTCGATCGACTCGACCTCCGGACGTGTCCGGAACTGATCGACTCGCTCTTCGACCGCACGGCACCCTGGACGCTGGTGATCGTGACGGCCCGTGACGACATCAAGAACCGGTGCGACCGGACGGTGGAGTGGTCATGAAGCCCCTGCATGCGAGACACGTCGGCGATGGCCTGAAAAGCTCGGCGCTCGCCCGCGCGGCGACGCCCCGTTTCGTGAAGACCCTCGCCCGCCTCCTTTTCCTGCTTTTCCTCGCCACGCCATTCCTCCTCGCCTTCGTGCCCTGGCAACAGACCGTCATGTGTCGGGGCACAGTCACCGCATATTCCCCAACCGAGCGGATGCAGGTGTTGACGGCCCGCGTTTCCGGGCAGGTGAGCACCTGGCACGTCGTCGAGGGAAGCCGCGTCAAGATGAACGATCCGGTGGTCGATATCGAAGATAACGATCCTGAGTTGGCGGACAGGCTCCAGACTCAACGCGCATTCCTCGCCGAGCGGCTGGTCGCCGCCCACAAGGAAGTGGCGGAGCTCAATGCGGCCGCCACGGCACAGGAATCCGCGAGAAGTGCGGCCTTGAAGGCGGCGGAGGCGAACCGTGAAGCGGCGCGGCGAACCGTGGACGTCGCGAAGCAGTCGAAGGCCAACGCCGACTTCGCCCTGACGTTCGAGAAGAACAGGTATGAGACGTTTGAAGACCTCTTCACCAATCCCGAATTCGGCGGCCTCGAGAGCCGGCTCAGCCGCGATGAGGCGCGGATGCGGTCGGACCGCGCCCAGACCGACACCGACAAGGCGGACGCCGAGATCCAGCGGGCGCTGGCCGGGCTGCTCACCCAGGAAGCCCTGCTGCTGCAGGCCGACGCCAACGGCCTGTCGTCGATATCCGTCGCCCGCAGCAACCTGCGGAAGGCCGAGCAGAATCTCTTCACGGTCGAGCGGGACATCCAGGACATCGACAACCGGATCGAGCGATTCAAGGCCCGGAACGTCGTGGCCCCGTGCGACGGATTCGTCTACCGGGTGGCGGCGAACGTCGGCCAGGGCGGCCAGTACGTAAAAGAAGGCGACGAGCTTTGCACCATCGTGCCCGACACCAACGATCGAGTCGTGGAGCTGATGCTCGACGGTATCGATGCGCCGTTGGTGTTGGCATTCGCCGACACCAACGGGATGCCGCACGTTCGGCTGCAGTTCGAGGGCTGGCCTGCGATCCAGTTTTCGGGCTGGCCGGAACTCGCGATCGGCACGTTCGGCGGAAAGGTGCGGCAGGTGGACCCGGCGGCGACCGCCACCGGAAAGTTCCGGGCGCTGGTGGAGCCCGAGGCCAAGCTGGAAGGGGATGTCTGGCCGGCGGCGGAGTTTCTTCGCCAGGGAAACCAGGCCGTCGGCTGGGTGTTTCTCAACCGCGTGCCGCTGGGCTACGAGATCTGGCGCCGCCTCAACGGCTTTCCACCCGTGCTCGCCCCGGGCGAGAAGGACCCGGGCAAGGACAAGGGGGCGAAGCCCCCGAAGATCAAGGTCTGACCGACAGCCGGGTCGTGACACGCGGCCCCCGTCGTCGGGCCTTGCCACGCGAGCCGTCCAGGTCCCGACGCCGCCCGGGTGTCGCGGGGCTCGTCCTGAATGCCGCCATCTGCCTGATGGCCGGTCTCATGGCCGGTCTCATGGCCAGTCTGGCGCCGCTGAATGCAGACGACTCGATCCTGGGGCCAATCGGCGTCTCGACGCCTTTTGGGGCCATCGCCATGGACGCGAATGGCCCCGGCAACGAACCCTCCCCTGCGGCCCGATCCGCCGGCTCCGCAGCCGAGCTTCTGCCCGCTCCGCGAGGCGTCCGGCAGGGGCCCGCGCCCGACACGAGCGTGCCGCCGCTCGTGCCGTCGGCGACGCTGGCCATTCCCGGACTCGCCCTCGACGAGCGGACGGAGCCTTTGACCCTTGCCGAGGTGCTGCTCAGCGTGCTGGCGAACTACCCGCTCCTGCAGGCCGTGGAGCGTGAGCGGGGAGTGGCGTCGGGCAAACTGACGAGCGCCATGGGCGCGTTCGACACCAACGTCAACATGGCGGGCAACGCGCTGAGTCCGGGCACGTATGAAAACTACCGGTCCGACCTGGGGCTGTCGCAGCAGTTCATGTTTGGTGGCATGAGCGCGTTCGGCGGATTCCGCACCGGCTTCGGCGACTTCCCGACCTACAACCTGGCCCAGAAAACCGCCGATGCCGGCGAGTTTCGCGGCGGGCTCACCATGCCGTTGGCCCGCAATCGCGAGATCGATCGCGCCCGGGCCACCCGGGCCCAGGCGCAGCTCGACGTGGCACTGGCCGAGCCCGCGATCGAACGCAGCCGGCTCGACGTCATGCGTTCCGCCGCCCGCGCCTACTGGGCGTGGATGGGGAGCGGGGAACGCTACGGCGCCGGGGAACAGCTCGTCGATCTCGCGCTCGAACGCGACAAGCAGATCGACTTGAAGGTGCAGGGCGGCGTGATCGCCAACATCGACCGGATCGACAACCAGCAGAATATCGCCCTGCGAAACGGCATCGTCATCCAGGCCGATCGCGCCATGCAGCAGGCCGCGATCGACCTCTCGCTCTATCACCGTGATGCGTCGGGAAAGCCGCTGCTCGCCCGCCGCACACGGATGCGGCCGGTGCCGATGCCCGTGCAACCGTCCGTCGAACTCTACGAGCAGTCGCTCGCCCGGGCGATGGGCTCCCGGCCGGAGTTTCAGCGGCTCGCCCTCCAGAAGGAAAAACTCGTCGTCGAACGCAGGCTGGCCGCCAACCAGACGCTCCCGGGCATCGACGGCCAGCTGCTCGGCAACCAGGATGCGGGCTACGGGAGGAGTTCGCTCTCCGGCCCGAACGGGCTCGACCGGCAGGTGCTCCAGGCCTCCCTCGTCTTCCAGATGCCGGCGCAGCGGCGGGACGCGCGGGGCAAGCTCCAGACCCTCGACTCACAACTCATGCAGCTCGACCGGCAACTCTCCTACGCCCACGACCAGGTGCGGGCGGAGGTGCAGGACGCCTTCTCGATGCTGGAACGCGCCTATGAGTTTCACAAGCAGGCCTTCAAGCGGGAAGAACTCGCCCGGCTGGTGGCCAGCGCCGAGCGGGAACAGCTCCGGCTCGGGCGGAGTGACATTCTCCGCGTGACCCTCCGCGAACAGGCGAAGTTCGAGGCCGACATCCTCGAAATCACCGCGCGGCAGGAGTTTTGGCGGGCCGAGAGCGATCTGCGGGCGGCGGACACGTCGCTCGGTCCGGAAACGCCGGGACTGCTTCGCGAGATCCCGCCGCCCGTCGTGCCGCAGTCCGAATGAGACCGTCCACACAAGACGGCCGGTTCCCGCCGGGGCGTTGCCTGGGCAGCCGGGCCGCGCCGCCTGCTGATCCGACACCCGCTGCCGCGGAGGCCTACTTCCCGGCGGCTTTTTTCTCGACGGGCTTCTCGTCGAGCGTGATCGCGCCGGAGTTGATGCAGTAGCGGAGGCCCGTCGGCGGCGGCCCGTCGTCGAACACATGGCCGAGGTGCGCGCCGCAGCGGCGGCAGGTGACCTCGGTGCGGGCCATGCCATGGCTGCGATCCTCGTGCTCCGCGACCGCGGTGCCCTGCACGCCGTCAACCGGGGCGAAGAAACTCGGCCAGCCGCAACCGCTGTGAAACTTCTCGCCGGAGGCGAAGAGGGGCTCGCCGCAGCACACGCAGCGGTAGGTGCCGGAGGTCTTGGTGTCGGTGTATTTGCCGGTGAAGGCCCGCTCCGTGGCCTTCTTGCGGGTGATCTCGTACTGCAGCGGCGTCAGCCGCCGTCGCCACTCCGCATCGGTTTTCGGGATGTCGTCGTCGGCCACGCGGCCGGCGAGGGAGGGGTTGTCGGCGGGGGTGTTTTCCTGGGGAAACTCGGCGGGCATCGGCGGGGCTCCGTGGATGTGGGGCACGGCGGCCGCGATCGTGGCCGCGGCGACGAATGCCGCCGCACGAAGGCGGTGCGGCAGGAACGACTTCAACACGAACGGCTTCGACAGGAACGGAATCATGGGGACTCCTGGGCGAGGCGAGCGGTCATTCACGGGGTCGGGCCCGTGTGTCGGGCTGTGTCTTCGGGACATAGGGATGATTTCGCTTCCGCACGACCTCCGCCTTCACGATTGTATCCGGCGGCACTCCCTCGACCGGCCGCCCCTGCTCGTCGGTGGTGCGCATGATCTTCGAGAGCACGTCAAAACCCTCGACCACCCGGCCAAACACCGTGTGTTTGCCGTCGAGGTGTTCCGTCGGCCGGAAGGTCAGGAAAAACTGCGATCCCCCCGTGCCGGGGCCGGCATGGGCCATCGAGAGCGTGCCGCGGAAGTGTTTGCGGGCGGCGGGTTCATCGACCTCGCACGCGATCGTGTAGCCGGGGCCTCCCGTACCGGTGCCGGTGGGATCGCCGCCCTGGGCCATGAACCCGGCGATCACGCGGTGAAAGGGGGTGCCGTCGTAAAACTTCTTCTCGACGAGGCTCACGAAGTTGGCCACCGTGTTGGGGGCCTCGTTCTCGAACAGCTCCACGACGATGTCGCCGACGCTGGTCGAGATCCTCACGCGGGGCAGATCGTCGGCCTCGGCCTCCGCCTTGCGGATCGCCATCTCGGCCTCGACCTTCGGCCGCTCCTGCTCGATCGCCTCCTGCAGTTCGGCGATGCTGTCTCTCCGCGCTCCGGCAGCCTTGGCCTTCGCGGCCCATGCCGCGGCCTCGTCGAGCCGGGAGAGCGCGAGCGCCGCCGCGGCCCCGGCTCCGTAGGTGTCGGCGTTGGCCACGCCGGCCGCGTCGAGCGCGGTCGCCTTCTCGAACGCGATCTCGGCCGCGTCGGCCCGCACGGCCGCGGCCCCGGCCGCCCCGCTGATCTGCCGCGCCTCGACATGGGCGGGATCGGCGACCGCGAGAGCCATCGCCGCCCTTTCGAGCCGTTCGCTGGCTCCCTGCGCCTTCTTCGCCGACTCCTTGAAGCTGGCCTCGATGGCCGCCTTGTCGGCCTTCGGCTGATGATATTGCGCCTGGAGCACCGTGAGTTCGGCGACGAGGTCTTTCATCGCCTTGCTCGCCTCGTCGAACTCCGCCTGCGCCGCCGCAGGGTCGGGCTTGGCCCCGCCGGGCCCGGCCGGATCGGCCGCGATGCCCATCCCGCATCCCGCCGCGACCGCGGCCGCCAACATGTATCGGATTGCTGCCATGCGATTGATGCCTCCTGTTCCCGGGTACCATAGCATCCCACGATCGCCCGCTGGAACCACGCCCATGCCCCGCCCACCCCGCCGTTCCGAACGCCCCCAGTCGCCCGGCGGCGGTCCGCGCGGGCTTCCCGAGGAGGCCGCCAGCGCCCCGCGGATCATCGGCGGCGAACTCCGCCACCGCCGGCTCGCCCACCAGCCCGACGGCCGCACCCGGCCCATGAAAGACCGTGTTCGCGAGTCGCTCTTCGACCTCCTCGGAACCGACGTCCGCGGCGCGCTGGCGATCGATCTCTTTGCCGGCACCGGAGCCCTCGGCTTCGAGGCCCTCAGCCGCGGCGCCGCCCGTGCGGTCTTCGTGGAGCGGCACTTTCCCACGGCCGATGTGCTCCGCCGCTCGGCGAAGGGGCTCGACATCGAGGCACACTGCGACATCCGCTCGGGTGACGTGCTCCTCTGGGGCCGACGGATGCCGGAGCTGCCACGCGACCTGCACTGGATCGTCTTCGTCTCGCCCCCGTGGTCGTTTTTCACGACGGGGCACGAACGCCGCGCCGAACTGCTCGGGCTCATCGAAACGCTGCGGCTCGCCGCTCCACCCCGCAGCACGGTCGTGGTCGAGGCCGACACCGAGTTTGACGGGGGGGCGCTGCCCGAAGCGGAGGCCTGGGAGCGGCGGCCGATCCCGCCGGCCGTGCTCTACTTCTACCGGCTGGCGTAGCCCGCCCGGAGCAGGTGCTCGGCCACGCCGATCGCGGCGGCTGCCAGCACCACGACCGGCGTCGATGCCCATCCTCGCAGGAGCACCATCCCGCTGACGAAGGTCACCACGATCGGCAGCGGGGCGGGCAGGCCTCCGGGCAGCCACGCGGCCCGCGCGAGGCCGAACGCGAGCAGCAGGATCGCCGCCACGACCGCCGCGCCGATCGCCGTCATCGCCCGGCCCAGTCGCGAGCCGGCGCGAATGCGGGACACGAACGGCGCGAGAGGCAGCACCATCGCGAACGACGGAATGAACGCGAAGAGCGTCGCGATCGCCGCCCCCTCGAGCCCGGCACCGAGCGCTTGTCCCGGTGCCGTCCGCCAGCCGGCGAGAAACCCGATGAACGTCACGACGAGGATCAGCGGCCCCGGTGTCGCCTCCCCCATCGCCAGGCTGTCGAAGCGTTCGTCGGGCTTCAGCCAGCCGCGGGCCACCGATTCGTCGAGCGCCCAGGGCACCACGGCGTAGGCGCCGCCGAGCGACAGGAGCGTGGTCTCGGTGAAGAGCGTGGCGATTTCGCGTCCCCGGCCGCCGGCCGCCTGGGTCAGCCAGACCACCGCATATGCCGCGCACCAGATCGCGAGGGCCGCGACCGCCACGATGAGCGACTGACGCATGCCGCCCCGCGCCGGAAGCGCCTCGACGGCTTCGGACGGCGACGAGCCGGTTGCCGCGGCGGAGCCGCCTGCCGACCGGCCCGCGGCCGGCAACGCCGCCCCGATCCCGCCCGCCAGGACCACGACCAGCGGGAAGGGGATGCCCGCCACCAATGCCAGAAGCGCCGCCGTAGCGATCACCAGGCTCGTGGGCGACGTGAGCGACTTGCGTCCGATCCTCCAGGCCGCGAGGGCCACCAGCGCCACGACGGCCGGCCGCGTGCCGGCGAAGGCGGCCGCCACCAGCGGCACCGACTCCCCCGCCGCATGCGCCCAGGCGAGCGCCGTCACGAGCGCCGCTCCCGGGAGCACGAAGAGCGTGCCTGCGAGCAGGCCGCCGCGGATGCCCCCCCGCCGCCAGCCCGCGTAGGTCGCCAGCTGCTGTGCCTCGGGACCGGGCAGCAGCATGCACAGCCGCATGGCCGCGAGAAACTCCTCCTCCCCGAGCCAGCGGCGGCGTTCCACGAGTTCCCGGTGAAGCAGGGCCACCTGCCCGGCCGGTCCGCCGAAACCCAGTGCGCCGATCATGAGCCAGACACGCCAGCCGGAGCCTTGATCCTGTTCCGAAGCGTGTTGGGAAGCCCGGTCGGACGACGGCACGTTTCGGTTCCGGCGGCGTTTGGTATCTTGACCGGCGAGAGGGTTTGCGTGAGCGGACCCTGGAAGTCGTCGCGGCCCGCTCGCGCGGACTTTCACCGCGGTTTGTGACTGGGAGGGAAAAGATAGCAGCCATGCCGATGGACGTCGTCAACCAGCAGGATGCGGTTCCGTTCACCACGGTGGACGGCTCGACGATCCGCGAACTCCTGGCCCACCGCAACTCCTCGATCCGCCAGCAGAGCCTGGCCGAGGCCCGGCTCGCCGTCGGCTGCGCGACCGTGCCCCACCACCACGCCGTGACCGAGGAAATCTATTACATCCTCTCCGGCGCGGCCGACATGACGCTCGCCGACGAGACGCGGCCGGTGGGCCCCGGCGACGCGATCGCGATCCCACCCGGCGTGCGTCACACGATCCGCAACACGGGCGCCGGCGAACTCGTCTTCCTCTGCACCTGCGCCCCCGGCTACGAACACTCCGATACGTTTCTCGATCAGTCTGCCGACTGATCGCCCCGCCGCGATCCATCCCCGTCATCCCTCACACCTGCCCCACAGCATGGCCAACGCCTTTTCCCAGATCATCGTCTCCGAAGGGATCGTCTCCGCCGAGCAGCTTGCGGAGGCCGTCCGGATCGCGGGCAAGTCGGGCAAGCAGGTGCACGACGAGATCGTCAGCCTCGGCTACGCCCCCGGCGAGAAGGTGATGAAGGCCCTCGCCAAGGCCCACCGCCTGAAGTTCGTCAACCTCGCCGATATCGCGGTGCCCGAAAACGTGATCGAGCTCTTGCCCGAGAGCGTGGCCCGCGAGAACACGATCTTCCCGCTGGCGGAGTCGGGAGGCTCGCTCCGCATCGCCACCTGCGATCCCACCGACATGGACGCGCAGGAGAAGCTGAGGTTCATCCTCAATCGCGACATCGAGATGGCCCTGGCGGTCCGCGAGCAGATCGTGGAGGCGATCAACCGTCACTACGGCCTCTCCGACGGCGAAAGCGCCGACTCGATGCTCCAGGAGTTCACCGACACCGCGATCGACTTCACCGAGACGGCCGTCGAGCAGCAGGCCGCCGCGGCCCAGGAGGAGACCTCCGACGCGCCGGTGGTGAAGCTCGTCAACCTCGTGATCACCGAGGCGGTGCAGCTCCGTGCCAGCGACATCCACATCGAGCCCTTCGAGGATCGCGTCCGCATCCGCTACCGCATCGACGGCCGGCTCGTGGAGCGCGACAACCCGCCCCGGCGGCTCCTCGGAGCGATCCTCTCCCGCATCAAGATCCTCTCCAAGCTCGACATCGCCGAACGCCGCCGCCCCCAGGACGGCCGGATCAAGCTCACCGCCGACGGCAAAGACTACGATCTTCGCGTGAGCGTGATGCCGACGAATCACGGCCAGTCGGTCGTGATGCGGATTCTCGACAAGGACAACATCAAGGTCGGGATCCGGCAGCTGGGCCTCGCCGAGAACGAGTTCCGGCAGTTCAAGAACCTCATCCGCCGGCCCAACGGGATCATCCTCGTGACGGGCCCCACCGGCTCGGGCAAGACGACCACCCTCTACGCCTCGCTCAACGAGCTCAATCGCCCCGACACGAAGATCATCACCGCCGAGGATCCGGTCGAGTATTACCTCGCCGGCATCAACCAGGTGGAGATCAAGCACCAGATCGGCCTCGATTTCGCGCGGGTCATCCGGGCCATGCTGCGGCAGGCGCCCAACGTGATTCTCGTGGGCGAGATGCGGGACACCGAAACGGCCCAGATGGGCATTCAGGCCTCGCTCACGGGGCATCTCGTGTTCAGCACGCTCCACACCAACGACGCCCCGGGCGCCATCACGCGGATGATCGACATGGGCGTGCCGGCCTATCTCGTCGCTTCCAGCGTGATCGCGGTGCTCGCCCAGCGACTCGTCCGTGTGAACTGCCCGAAGTGCAAGCAGCCGCATCAGCCGCTCGACACCCAGATCGAAGCTGCGGGGATCACCCCGGAGATGCTCCAGGGGGCGACCTTCATGAAGGGCCGTGGCTGTGCCCACTGCACGAAGTCTGGCTACAAGGGCCGCCTCGGCATCTTTGAGCTGATGGTCATGAACAACAAGATCCGGGAGCTCGCCTTCCAGGGGGCGGCCACCCAGGAAATCCGTCGGGCCGCCGTGGGGCAGGGGATGAAGGTGATGTTCGAAGACGGGATCCAGAAGGCCCTCCGCGGGGTCACCACGCTCGACGAGGTGTTCCGCGTGTCGAAAAAGGCCGAATGAGCCGCCAGCCGCCGTCCCGTCGCTCGCGTGCCGGGTCTCCGGGGACAGGTGGACGCCCCGTGTCCGTCCCGCACGCCGGGATTTTCTGGCCGGGGGGAGACTTTTCTGCCGATCCTGCGCATAATGCAGTGAGAGAGACGCCGACGTCCGTCAGGGGCCACGGTTCGGCGTCGTGCGAAAATCCTCCCGTGATCCGGTCTGCCCCTCCATTCCCGCGTCCCGCCAGCCGCGATCTTTTCGTGGCTCGGCAACTGTTCCGCCGGGACGTTTCCGGGCAAAATGAAGGTGCCTCAGGGGGATGCTCCCGAGGCGTTTCATCGCCCGCCGGGCCCATCCACGAGGGGACGCATCCATGACGGCCACGATCGGAAGTTCCGCGCACGCCCAGCAGCTCGAGAAGATCCTCAGGCTGGCGGTCGAGAACGCCGCCACCGAGATTCGTCTCGGGGCCGGTGCGCCCCCGCGTGTGCAGATCGACGGCCAGTGGCGGCCCGTCGGCAAAAGCGTCCTCAGCCCCGACGACGTGCAGGGGCTCGCGGCCGCCATACTCCCGCCCGGCGGGGATCCCGCGAAGTTTTCGTTCACCTCGGCGCTCGGCAGCTTTTCTGCGGCCCTGCTCGACGTGCAGGGCACGCGGGTGCTGATGCTCAAGCCCGTCGCGGCCGATGCGCCGATCGAGCTCGACGTCCAGGAAGGCGAGGCCGTCACTGAGGCGACGCCGGAGGCCGGCGACGCCGCCTATGCGATGCCGCAGGCCGCCGTCGGCACCATCCAGATCGACAAGCTCCTCACCGCGGCGGTGAAGAACGGCGTCAGCGACATCCACATCACCAGCGGCCTGCCGCCGGTGTTTCGCGTGGACGGCCACATGAAGCCGCAGGCCACGAAGGTGCTCACGCCCGAAGACACCAACGGCCTGATGAAGGCGATCACGCCGGAGCGGTGCCAGGCCGAGCTCGCGGAGAAGGGGGGCTGCGACTTCGGTTTCGCCTTCAAGGATCTCGCCCGTTTCCGCGTCAGCGTGTTCAAGCAGCGGGGCACCGTGGCGATGGTGCTGCGGCAGATCCCCAACAAGCTGCTCACCCCCGAGCAGCTCGGCGTGCCCGAAGTCTGCAAGAAGCTCGCCACCCGGCCCCGCGGCCTGTTTCTCGTGACCGGCCCCACGGGCTCCGGCAAGAGCACGACGCTCGCCGCGCTGATCGACTACATCAACAAAAACTTCGACCACCACATCATCACGATCGAGGATCCGATCGAGTTTTATCACCACTCCCAGAAGAGCACGGTGAACCAGCGGGAGATCGGGACCGACGTGCCGAGCTTCTCCGAGGCGCTCCGCCGCGCCCTTCGGCAGGACCCCGACGTGATCCTCGTCGGCGAACTCCGCGATCTCGAGACGATCGAGGCCGCGATCTCCGCCGCCGAGACGGGGCACGTGGTCTTCGGCACGCTGCATACGACGGGCGCCCAGGGCACGGTCAACCGCATCATCGACGCCTTTCCGACCAACCAGCAGGAGCAGGTCCGCACCCAGCTCTCGACCGCCATCCTCGGCGTGGTCTCGCAGGCGCTGCTGCCGAAGATCGGCGGCGGCCGCTGCGCCGCCTACGAGGTGCTGGTGGTCACGCCCGCCATCGGCAACCTGATCCGTGAAAACAAGACCTTCCGGATCAACTCGGCGATCCAGACCGGGGCCAAGCTCGGCATGAAGCTGCTCGACGACGACCTCTTCCGGCTCTGGAACGAGAAGAAGGTGACCGAGGAGGACGTGCTGGCCAAGGCCCAGAACCTGGACGATCTCGCCAAGCGGATCGCCAACGCCAAGCAGGGCATTTTCGACGACGAGGAAACGGTCGCCCGCCGGACCGGCAAGGACGCGGAGAAGTAATCCATGGCTCTCAAGCGACTCGGACAGATCCTGGTGGACCTCGGCTTCGTGGACGAGCGGCAGCTCGAGACGATGCTCGAGGAGCAGTCGAACCGGGGGGGCGAGCTCCTCGGCAAGATCGGCCTGACGCTCGGCTTCTACACCGACGAGCAGCTCGGCGAGGCGCTGGCCGAGCAGTGGGGCACCACGTTCGTCTCGCTCTACGACCGGCAGATTCCCCCCGAGGTGATCAGCCTCATCAGCGAGCCGATGGCCCAGCTCTACCGCGTGGTGCCCCTCGAGCTGGCCGGCGACCGGCTCACCATCGCCTCCGCCGAGCCGCACAAGATCCAGATCGCCGACGAGCTCCGGACGCTCCTCGGCTACGACATCCATGTCTGCGTGGCGAGCGAGCCCGAGATCACCAGGGCGATCGACAAGCTCTTCTCCTCGGAGAGCGAGAGCGTGGAGTCGCTCGTCGAGGACCTCGAGGCCGACGACGCCCTCGCCGCCGCGGCGGCCGCCGCGGGCAAGGAGGGCGTGACCGACCTGACGAGCGTCGAGGCCCTCGCCGAGAGCGCCCCGGTGCGGAAGCTGCTCAACATGGTGCTGCTCCTCGCCATCCGCGACGGCGCCAGCGACATCCACTTCGAGCCCTTCGAGACGGAGTTTCGCATCCGGCTGAAGGCCGACGGCGTGCTCCAGGAGATGGGTCCGCCCCCCAAGCACCTCGCCTTCGCGATCACGACGCGGATCAAGGTGATGGCCAATCTCGACATCGCCGAGCGGCGGCTCCCGCAGGACGGCCGCATCGAGCTCACCGTCGGCGGTCATCCGGTCGATCTCCGCGTCAGCGTGCTGCCCACGCTGTTCGGCGAGAGCGTGGTGATGCGGGTGCTCGACCGCGGCGTGGTGTCGCTCGACCTGGAGAAGGTGGGAATGGAGCCGCCGATGCTGCGGCGGTTCCGCGAGGTGATCAAGCGGCCCAACGGGATCGTGCTGGTCACCGGGCCCACCGGGTCGGGCAAGACGACGACGCTCTACTCCGCCCTCTCCGAACTCAACGAGATCGACGACAAGCTGATCACGACTGAGGATCCGGTCGAGTATGACATCGACGGGATCGTGCAGGTGCCGATCGATGCGGAGATCGGCAACACCTTTGCCGCCTGCCTGCGGGCGATCCTCCGCCAGGATCCCGACCGGATCCTCGTGGGGGAGATTCGCGACGTGGAGACGGCGGAGATCGCGGTGCAGGCCTCGCTCACCGGCCACATGGTGTTCTCCACGCTCCACACCAACGACGCCCCGTCGACGGTCACGCGGCTGCGCGACATGGGCGTGCCCCCGTTCCTGATCACGGCCACGGTCGAGGCGATCCTGGCACAGCGGCTGGTGCGGCGGATCTGCAGCAACTGCCGCGAGGAGGTGGTGCCGGGGGCCGACGTGCTGGCCGACCTCGAACTGACGACGGACCAGACGGTGGGGAAGAAGTTCTTCCGTGGCCGCGGCTGCGAGAAGTGCAACCGCACCGGCTACAAGGGCCGCATGGGGCTCTTCGAACTGCTGATCATGAACGACGAATTGCGCGACCTGGTGATGCGGAACGCTTCCACGGAGGATCTCCGGGAGGCGGCACGGCGGGGCGGGATGGTGACGCTCCGCGAATCCGGCATGGAGGGCGTCTTCGGCGGCACCACGACCGCCGAGGAGGTCATCCGCGAGACGATCCTGGAGGCCTGACGATGCCCACCTTCCAATTCGAAGCCATCGACGCGGCGACCGGCAAGGAGATCCGCGACACGGTCGACGCCGCGAACGAGGCCGAAGCCCAGGCCACGATCCGGTCGATGGGCTACATGGTCACAAAGCTGCGGGCCAAGAAGGCCAAAGCGGCTTCGGGGAAGGCGGCCGGCGGCCGCAAGCCGGGCCGGACCTTCGCGCTCGGGGGCGTGAAAGGCAAGGAGTTGACGCTTTTCACCCGCCAGCTCTCGATCCTGCAGGACGCCGGCCTGCCGATCCTGCGGAGCCTGAAGCTCCTGGCCGAGATGCAGAAGCCGGGCCGCCTGAAGAACTGTCTGCTCGACGTGTGCGACGAGATCGAGGGAGGGGCCACGCTCTCGGAGGCGATGTCGAAGAGTCCCAAGGCCTTCGACCGGCTGTACTGCAACATGATCCGGGCCGGTGAGGCCGGCGGCGCGCTGGAGGTGATCCTGCGACGGCTCTCGGAGTTCATGGAGCGGAGCGAGTCGCTCAGGCGGAAAGTGAAGGGCGCGCTCGTCTACCCGATCGTGGTCGTGATGGTGGCCGTGGGCATCCTGGCCTTCATCATGATCAAGATCGTGCCCCAGTTCAAAAAGATCTTCGATGACTTCGGCAGCGAGCTGCCCGCGATGACGCAGATGCTGATCGACATCTCCAACTGGGTGGTCAACTACTGGTACCTGATCCCGGCCATCCCGTTCGGCATCAACATCCTGATCAAACTCATCAAGCTGATCCCGTACGGCCGCTTCGGCTGGGACCTGTTCATGCTCAAGGTGGTGATCTTCGGGGCGCTCGTCGAGAAGAACATCCTCTCCCGCAGCTCCCGCACGCTGGGCACGCTGCTCTCCAGCGGCGTGCCGATCCTGGAGGCCCTCAACATCACCAAGGAGACCTCGGGCAACTCCATGTTCGAGCGGCTGTTCGCCAAGGTTTCCGACTCCATCCGGGACGGGGAGGCGATCGCCAAGCCCCTGAAAACCTACTCCGTGCCGCCGTTTAACGCGGTGGCGCTCCTTTTTTGGACGGCCTTCGTACCTGTCGTCGGAGCCCTGATGTACCTGTTCCGCTACCGGCGGCCCGTCGTGGACGACCTCGTGGTGAACATGGTGGACGTGGGCGAGGAGTCCGGCGAGCTCGACACGATGCTCTACAAGGTGGCCGACACCTACGACGAGGAGGTGGCGGTGCTGACGGAAAGTCTGACCAGCCTGATGGAGCCGTTGCTGATCATCTTCCTCGGCGGCGCCGTCGGCTTCATCGTTGTCGCCCTGTTCATGCCGCTCATCAAGCTGATCAACGACCTGTCATGATCACCGCGTTTCACCATCCCGTGCCGGGCCGTCGTCAGGCGTTCAGCCTCGTCGAGCTGCTGGTGGTGGTGTCGATCATCCTGGTGCTGATGGCGCTGCTCGGCGGCGCGGTCTCGGCCGCGCGGGTGAGCCAGAAGAAGCAGGCGACGCAGGCCCTGATCGCGAGGATCGACGAGGTGCTCAAACAGCAGTTCGCCACGTATGCCTCGAGGGCCGTGCCGGCCTCGGCGCTCACGGGGTCGAGCAAGTCCGCCGCGCGGGCCGCCTACCTGCGGCGGCTGGCCAGCGCGGAGATGCCCGACAGCTGGGTGGATGTGCAGGCGATCGCGAACAACACCGCGGGCGTGCCGCGAACGTCGCCACAGTCGGCCTACGTGGGTGTCTTCCAGGCGATCCGCGCGGTCAATGCCGCCTGGCCGACGAGCGACTACGCCGACGCCGAGTGCCTGTTCATGGTCGTGATGCAGGGCGGGATCGCCGACTGCCTGGACTGCGGTGCACTCGGGTCGAGCACCAAGGGCGACGTCGACGGGGACGGGGCGTTCGAGTTCCTCGACGCGTGGGGCAACCCGATCCGCTACGTGCTCTGGCCGGCCGCGCTGGAACTGCCGCCCGGCGGTGACCGATTCTTCTCGACGACGGCGCCCTTCACGGTCGGTCCGGTGGCCCCGGCCAAGGGCGGCACGATGCGGCCGCTGGTCTTCTCTGGCGGGCCCGACGGCACCAATGCCATCCGGGTGAACGAATCGGGCAACCTTACAGCCGCCGGCCTCCAGTGCGGGGATCCCACAGGCAGCGACGTCGGCGGCCCGGACGGCGCGGGTTCCACGGACAACATCACCAATCTCGACGCGGAGGCCGCCCGATGAGTCGCCGCGCCGCCTTCACGCTCGTCGAGTTGCTCGTCGTGGCCGGCATTTTCGCGATGCTGTTCGGTCTCGTGCTCAACGGTGGTCGGCCGAGCAGCGCCGGCCAGATCCGCCAGGCCGCCCAGTCGATCGCCTCGGTGCTGCTCGCGACCCAGTCGCGTTCCCTGGGCAATCCCGCCGGGGCGGGAGTGGTTCTGGATCCCGCCGTCGCGGGATCGCCGGCGGTCTACACGGTGTCGGCGGCCGATATGCTGCCGCTGATCACCGGATCGTGCACCAGCGGGATGCCGCCGTCGAACATGGGGGCGTCGTCGACGTCGGTGTCCATCGAGCCCGACAACGCCGACGCGGCCGACCTCGCCCGCGGCTACAAGATCCGGTTCCAGGAGCGTGGTTCAAAAGTTCAGCCGCCGACGGCTTGGATGAGCTTCGCCAACCCGGTCGTTACCTTTCGCTCTGCTAACGGGCAGGGACTGCAGAACACCAACTGGCCCAAGCCGGTGGCCGGCGGCTTCAGCGTCTTCATCGCCCGCTACCCCAACGAGGCGGCGACGGCCTACGAACTGCCGAAGCAGGTCGCGATCGACCTGCGGTACAGCGGCGCCGGAGACGGCACCACGTTCGACACCAACTGGAGCAACCTGTCGGGCAAGGGAGCGATCGCCATCACCTTCGACAGCGTCGGCGAAATCGACGCCCTGATGCAGAACGTCCTCGGCACGCCCACGGTGCAGCCCACGCACCCGGTGTCGCCGATCTATCTGCTGGTCGCGTCGCGAGACGATGTCACCGCCGGCACGGCCCTGGCCAGCGACCGATCCGCCTGGGTCGTCGTGCACCCGCAGACGGGCCGGGTCTCCGTATCGTCGAACGTGCCGCAGGTAGCCACCGACGCGACCGCCCTGCGGGCCGCCCGGGCCAAGGCGCGGGAAGGTATCGCCATCGGGAAGTGAATGCCATGAGTCGCGCATCCACCACATCCATGCGGGCATCGCGTGCGGGCGTCTCGCTCCTGGAGGTGCTCGTCGCCTGCGGGATCCTCGTGATCGGACTGACAAGCATCGCGGCCATCCTCCCCGCGGCCGGCTCCCGGCTCACCCAGGCTTCCCAGGCGGACCGGGGTGGCACGCTCGCGGCCAACGCCTACGCCGAGATGGTCAACCGCGGGCTGATCGCCGCCGACCTGTTCTCGTCGGGCACGCGGGCTTGTGTCTTCGGCAGGGCGCTCCAGGCGGTGCCGACGGTGTCAGCGACGGCGCCCGGTGTTTCCGTGTCGGGGAGTTCGGTGACGGCGGTGCCATCCGCCGTGCTCGGCACGCGGATCAACTCGACCCGGGGGTTCGTCCTCGAGGACGACCTGGTCTTCGCATCCGGAACGGCGGCCGACGCGCCGGCCAATCAGTTCGAATCCGGCACGACTTCGATCCGCGCCTACAACGAAGGCGTCTGCTGGGGGGCGATGCTCGCCTGCACGGGCAGTGCCGCCGCGGGGGTGCCGGCCACGCTGTCGATCGCCATCTTCAAGAAGGAGCCCGGTCTGCCCGCGGGCCTGGTGCTCACCGGACCCGCTGGGAACAACATGCTGCAATACACGACCGGGCCGCTGAACGGCGTCGTCGACGAGGCCACCCGGAAACTGTACCTGCCGGCCTGCTCCTACGTGCTGGCCATGACGAACCCGCCGCAATGGCTGCGGGTTCATGCCTCGTGGACGATGTCGGGGACGACCGTGTCGGGCACGGAAAACACTTTCACGCGCAGGTCGTTCGTGGTCCTCGACCGGAACCCGACGACGTCGGGCACGACGATGCCCGTCGTCGGTTTCGATCAATTGCTGCGAGTGGATCAGTATTCGGTGACTCTGGATTGACGGTTTGCCAGGGAGGGCCGGTTCAGGGCCCGGACCTCCCCCGAGGAACACAAGCGATGAACAGGCACGATCCGACCAGCGGCTCCCGCCGGGGAGTCCTTCTCCTCCTGGTGCTCAGCGCCCTGACGATGTTCATGATGCTCGGCGCGCTGATGCTGGTGCTGGCCACGCGGACCCGCACGGCCGCCCGGGCCTTTTCGACCGCCAGCTCCGCCGTGAGCCGTGACGATGGCCGGGGGCGGGCGGCCCTCGACGAGGCCCTGATGCGACTGCTGCGGGGGCCGCTGACGCCGTCGGCCGGGCCGCAGGAGTCGATCCTGGCGGACCAGTATGGTTCGGTCGTGACGATGGGGCAGTTGACCGGTCTGACCCGGGTCAATGCGGGGACGCTCAGCGGCACGCTCGCGGGCGTCGCCGCGGCAACGCCACTCGCCCTCAACGGCCGGGTCCTGACGATCCGGCCGCCGGCCGGCGACCCGGCCCCGATCGCGAGCTATCGGATCGTCGACTACACCGGTAGCACCGTGACCCTGGCCAACCTCCGCAGTGCGATGCCGTTCCGCCAACTGGCCTCCAACACCAGCACCTGCACGGCGATCGTCAACGGCCGCGATTTCGACAATTCGGCCGGCAACGAGGCTTGGGATGAGCCCGGGGTGGCGAATCCGTTCCTTACCGCGGCCACAATCCAGAGCGGCAGCGTGGTGGTGACGAAGCCCGCGTTCGGTGCTGACGGCCAGCCCTGCGAGGTCGACAACGACGGCGATGGCGTGGCCGACGGCATCTGGCTGTCGGGCACGGGCGTGCTCCCGCCGCAGCCTTACGAGAGCGGGACGGTCTCGTTTCGCGTGAGCTGCGCGGTGTTCGATCTGGACGGCCGAGTGAACGTCAACGCCCACGGGCTGCCGCCGGGACTGTCCGACGACCACCTCGGCCCCGCCTCAGTCGATGTGTCCGCGGTGTTGGGCAACAACGTCTGGGCACGGCTCCTCAACGGTGGCACTTTGGCGGCGGCATCGCCGGCGTCCGGCCAGCAACGGCGACTCGGGCCCACGCTGGGTGACAATTACACCGTGGATGGGCGGACCGGCAGGCTGGGGAATGCACCGAGCCCGTACGACGTGCGGCTCGATTTCGACGGCCCGCGGCCGGGCACCACCAGCCTCGCAGGCGAGCGGGTCACCACCGGTACCATCGGCAGCCTATTCACGCCGGGCGAACTCGAGCGGGTGTTGCGGCCTTTCGACGCCGATGCCGCAGCCCTGGCGCCGCGGCTCGCGGGCATCCTGGGCGACGATGCGGAACGGGGCCGCTTTTTGGTCACGACCGACAGTTGGGACACGACCGCACTGGTGGGGCAGGCGGCCGCGACGATCATGAGCCGGTCCGGGACGAATGGCCTGCCCCAGGAGGTCATCGCGGGCCGCCGGTTCAACATCAACAGCGGGTCGGTCGGGACCAACGCCGACAAGCAGGTGCTCTTCGATAGGCTCCTCGCGGTGGTCCTTGCGGCCGGAGCGCCGAGCAGTGGCACGACAGCGCAGTGGGTTGCGAACGTCGTCGACTTCCGTGACCAGGACACGCAGCAAACGCAGTTCAACGTCGGCACGAACTACGCCGGGGTGGCCATCACGTCCGGCATCGTGACGGGGTTCGACTCCGCGGAATACGTGACTATCGGGGGACACGACGACTGCGATGAGTTCGTGAGCGTGGGGCAACTGCTTTGTGTGCCACGGGGGTCCGCGCAGCAGTTGTCCGATCCGAACCTCAGCGATGCAGACAAGAAAATCCTGCGGAAATCCCTGGTCGTGGACCACCCGGTGATCCTCGACGCCGTCACGGTGGAGTCGCCGTTCACGCCGACGGTGGCCGCCAATCCCTGGCGCGAGCCGGGCCGTGTGAACGTCAACACCTGCGAAAACGATGTCTGGAAAGAGGTGCTCGGCGGAGGTTCGGCTCCGGCCAACCCCTTCTCGCCGGCCCAGACCGCCGGCGGCATGCTCAACCATGACATATGTTTCAATGCGAACACGGATCCGAGCCGGATGGACAACCGCGACTACTCGCTGGCCAAGGTGGCGCGGGCCAACCGTCTCGCGAACATCGCCACGACGCGATCCAACGTGTTCGCGGTCTGGATCACCGTCGAACTGACCGATTCCGCCGTCCCGGACCAGAAGACCTACCGTCGCCTGTTCGCCATCGTGGACCGCTCGATCCCCGTCGGCTACTGCCCGGGCGTGAACCTGAACGCCCGGGATACGGCGCGACTCGTCCGCTATCTGGAGTGAGCCCGCCATGGATTCCCGACCCGCCGCCGTGCCGCGCCGCCGGGCCTTCAGCCTGACGGAACTGCTCGTCGCCATGACGATCGCGCTGATCGTGATGGCGTCGGTGGCGCAGTTGTTCGGCATCTTCGGCCGCGGCCTTTCCGGCAGCCAGGCGACGGTGGAACTGTCGGCGCGGATGCGGGCTGCCGGCTGGCAACTCCGGAAGGATCTCACCGGCGTCACCTGCGACGTGGTGCCCTGGCTGGCACCGGAGGCCGATGCCGGCTATTTCGAGTACATCGAGGGCCCGCGGAACGACCGCAACATCGTAGCGGCCTCAGGGACATCGAACGCGCGCCACGGCACGACGGACCTGGAGGCCGACACGGACGACGTGCTTCTGTTCACGTCGCGGGCCATGGGCGAGCCGTTCAGTGGGGCGATTCCGGGAGGTGGCACCGCCGAATCGCGATATGCCGAGGTCGCCTGGTTCTGCAAGCCGATGACGACGCAGTCGGTGGTTGGTCTCACGATGCACAATCTCCATCGCCGCCAGTTGCTCGTCGCCGCCGCGCCGGGAGCCGGGGCGTTCGCGGCCGCGGGGTTCGTCACGAGCGGCTCCGCACCGCCATTTTCGACCCGTGTCGGCACCGACGGCCGAACGCGGCCGAATTCTCTCGGCGACCTGACCAAGCGGGAGAACCGTTTCCTGCACGCCACCGCTGCGCCTTATCGGTTTGCGGGCGGCACGGCGGCCGGGGCGACCCTCGTGGGCGACCAGGAGGGAGACGACGTGATCCTCACGAACGTCATCTCCTTCGACGTCCGGGCCTTCGACCCGCAGGCCGTCGATGGGAGCACCCGCGGCGACTATGTCGATCTTGGCGGCGCGACGCCCGTGGTCACGAGCGGGACGTCCCTCTTGCAATTTCCGAGCACACTCTCCGGCCTCCAGACGACACCCACCTATGACACGTGGAGCACCCACTACGCGTTCGCGAATGCGGCCGTCAATCCGACCGGCGTCAATGATTCCTCGGCCTACACCACCACCTCGCCGCCCTACGTGATCCCGCTCCGGGGTATCGAAGTGCGGATTCGCTGCTACGAGCCGACGAGCCGGCAGGTGCGGCAGTTCACGATCCGGCATACGTTCGTGAAACGCTAGTCCAACGGCTGCTAGACTGAAAAAGAGTTCCGATGAAATGAATGGAGAATTTGCCATGCATACGTGCCACCGCCAACAGCCCGCCGGCCGCTGGTTCCACCGAGGCTTCACGCTCGTCGAACTGCTCGTCGTGATCACCATCATCGCCGTGCTGATGGGCCTGCTGCTGCCGGCCGTCCAGGCGGCTCGGGAGGGCGGCCGCCGCACGGTGTGCCAGAACAACCAGTATCAGATGGCGTTCGCCGCGATCCGTTTCGACACGGACAACGGGTTCATTCCCGGCTGGCGAAACTCGGTGCGGCTGACGGCCGGCGGAACCTCGTTCTATTCGTGGCCCGTCATGGTGCTGCCGTTCATGGAACGGAACGACATCTGGAAGGCCATCGGTGGCGGGGTGGTGCCGAGCACGTATGTGGCGACATTCGTCTGCCCGTCGAGCCCACCCGATTCGCAGACCGGAGCCTGGCTCGCCTACGCCGGCAACGCCGGCAGCGCGTGCAACATGAATCAGGTCTCCACCAACCTCCGCATCCGCGACGGCGTGATGTTCGACACCGGCATCACGGGCACCACCACGAACTGTGCGACGCGGGCCCGCTGCAGCATGGACGACGTCTCGGCCGGCGACGGCACGTCGATGACGCTGCTTTTGTCGGAACGGTGCGGGTCCGGGACCTCGTCGGCACCGTTGGTACAGGCCAACTGGAATACGACGTTCGCCGCCGTCGGGACGAACGGCTTCAGTTTTGCGAATGCCTCGACTGCACCGCCAGCCTTCGGGATCGCCGGCACGGTTCCGCCGCCCAAGGTGATCAATTCGCCTGTCAACACGGCGCCCGGATTCTGGAGTCAGCCCTCCTCGAATCATCCCGGCGGCGCGGTGGCGGCGTTCTGCGACGGGCACACGGAGTTTCTCAAGGATTCGTTGCCAACCGGCGTCTATGCGAACCTGCTGAATTGGGACAATGCAGCCGCACGGGGCAGCCCCGGTGAATCGTGGGTCAGTCGCACCACCGTCCTTTCGGAGGGTGACTACAAGTAGCGGCCGTGCGGGAAGGAGGAGTCGTGCGCAAATCGGTCACACACGGGGCGTTCACGCTCGTCGAACTGCTCGTCGTGCTGGCGATCATCGGGATCATCATCGGCCTGCTCCTGCCGGCGGTGCAGATGGCGCGGGAGCAGGGCCGCCGCGGGGCCTGCACCAACAACCTGCTCCAGATCGGCAAGGGGTTCGTCGCCTTCGAGGGACGGCAGAACTTCATCCCGGGATGGCGGAACGTGTCCGTGAGCGGCACCGGTGGCGACACCTATGCCTGGCCGGTGCCGCTGCTGCCGTTCATGGAACGCCGCGACCTGTACCGGTCGTTCGAGTCGGGCACGGCGGCACCCTCCACCCTGTCGCTGCTCGTCTGTGCCTCGCGGGTGCCGGGCAAGGCCGAGGCGGCGCCGCTCGCCTACGCCGGCAACTGCGGCAGCGGCACGAACGTGAAGGGAGACGGGGTGATGCTCGACACCACCGCCGCACGGATCGGCTTCGACTTCATCGGCCGCGGCGACGGCACGAGCAGCACGGTGCTGCTCACCGAGCGGTGCGGCATCACGGTCGGGACGCTCGCAGACTGGGCCGCCCCCCAGGCCACGCCCTACGTGAACACGGCGATCGGGCATCCGGGGGTCGTGCACGTGGGAGCACCGGGCCTGGCCCGGGTGATCAACGCCCCGACGAGCGTGGCCAGCGGCCAGTTCCGCTATCCCAGCAGCCCGCACTCCGGCGGCGCCAACGTCGTGTTCTGCGACGGGCACACGGGCTTCCTCCGCAACACGATCAGCGGCAACGTCTACGCGCAGTTGCTGACGTCGAATTGCGAGGCGGCATCTGCGGCCGTGGCCGCGCTGCCCGCGCTCAACGAGGCGGACTACAAGTAGCCGGCCTCGAAGACGCGTGCCCCGGAGTCGCCCGGCTGCCACCGGGCGGCTTTTGCGGGGTTGGCCCAGCAAGGCCCTCCCCCGAGGCGGCCGGCGGGCTATAACGCCGACATGATCGTCTCGGCCACGCCCTCCGCAGTCTCCGCCCGACCCGGAATCGACCTCGGCGACGCCCGAGAGCGGCTCGTGCGCCACCCCGTCTACGAACTCGTGAACAGTCCGGAACGGATGCGACGGTTCATGGAGCACCACGTGTTCGCGGTCTGGGACTTCCAGAGCCTGCTGAAGGCCGTGCAGCAGCGGCTCACCTGCACCGCCGTGCCCTGGGTGCCGACGCCCGACGCGGAAGCCCGCCGCCTCGTGAACGAGATCGTCCTCGACGAGGAGTCTGACGAACTTCCGGACGGTGGCCACGCCAGCCACTTCGAGCTGTATCTCGACGCCATGACGCGGGCGGGCGGCGACACCGGCCCGATCCGCCGGCTCCTCGACGCCCTGCGATCGGGTTCTCACTTGCCGGAGGCCCTCGCCGCCTGCGGCGGGCCGCCCGCCGCCCTCGCGGTCGTCGGCCGGTCGTTCACGGTCATCGATTCGGCGGCCACCCATCGGATCATGGCCGCCTTCACCTACGGCCGCGAAGACGTGATCCCCGACATGTTCCGGGGCCTCGTGGCCACACTCGCCGACCGCGACCCGGTTGCGTGGGGGCGCTTCCGCTACTACCTCGAGCGACACATCGAGCACGACGACGAGAAGCACGCCCCGACCTGCCGACGGATCGTGGCCCGCCTGTGCGGGGGCGACGCTACGAAGTGGTCCGAGGCTTCGGCGACCGCCCGTGAGAGCATCGAGTCGCGGCTCGTCCTCTGGGACGCGATCGCGGCGGACCTGGCCTGACGGGCTACTTTGCCGCGGCCAGCTCCATCTTCTTCCGCTCCTCGATGATCTCCTTCTGGATGTTGCCCGGCGTCGGCCGGTACCGGGCAAACTCCATCGTGAAGACCCCCTGCCCCTGCGTCATGCTCCGCAGGTCGGTCGAGTAGCCGAAGGTCTCGGCGAGCGGCACTTCGGCCACGATCGTCGAGGTGTTGCCGACGGTCTCGGTCGAGATGATGAGCCCGCGCCGCTTGTTGAGCTCGCCCGTCACGGCGCCCTGGAAGTCGGCGGGCACCTCCACCTCCATCTTCATGATCGGCTCCAGGAGCACCGGCTTCGTGTTGAGGAAGGCCTCGCGGAAGCCGGCCCGGGCGCAGATCTGGAAGGCCAGGTCGCTCGAGTCGACGTCGTGGTAGGAGCCGTCCTCGAGCGTGGCCTTCACGCCCACGATCGGGAAGCCGGCGATCGGGCCCTTGCCCAGCACCGCCAGGAAGCCCTTCTCCACGGACGGGATGTACTCCCGCGGCACCCGGCCGCCCACCACCGCGTCCTCGAACACAAAGTTCTCAGGTGCGTCATCGGGCAGTGGCTCGAGATGGCCGATGATGTGGGCGTATTGACCCGAGCCACCGGTCTGCTTCTTGTGCTTGTAGTCGTAGGCCGTGGCCCTCGTGGGGGCCTCGCGGTAGCTGACCTTCGGCGCGCCCACGGTCACGTCCACCTTGTACTCGCGCCGGATCCGCTCGACGTAGATGTCGAGATGCAATTCGCCCATGCCGGCGATCAGCGTCTCGCCCGTCTCCTCGTCGGTGAACACGCGGAACGTGGGATCCTCGCGGGTGAACCGCTGCAGGCCCTTGCTGAGCTTGTCGAGGCCGTCCCGGTTGGTGGGTGTGATCGACATCTTGATCACCGGTTCGGGCACGAACATGCTCTCGAGCGTGCAGTACTTGGCGTCGGCGGAGTAGGTGTCGCCGCTGGCCGCGTCGACGCCCATCACGGCCACGATGTCGCCGGCCTCGGCGGAGTCGATCTCCTCCCGCTTGTCGGCGTGCATCCGCACGATGCGGCTGAACCGCTGCTTCTGGCTCGTCCGCTGGTTGACGTAGGTCTCGCCCTTCTTCAGGGTGCCCTGGTAGAGCCGCATGAAGGTGAGCTGGCCGAAGGGATCGTCGACGATCTTGAAGGCCATGGCCACGAGGGGCTTCTTGGGGTCGGCATCGAGGTCGAACTTCTCGTCGGGGTTCGACCAGTTCTTGGCGATCACCTTCCGCTCGAGCGGATTGGGCAGGTAGCGGACGACCGCGTCGAGCAGGGGCTGCACGCC
>SXGQ01306628.1_pt1 | contig 65116 bp, 62 predicted proteins | sample 3178371 | NCBI WGS metagenome assembly SXGQ01 (sample SAMN11356859, study PRJNA531348) | freshwater metagenome | isolation source: freshwater sample F1-20 | place: China: Fuxian Lake, Yuxi | collected 2017-12-25
CGAGGAGCGATTGAACTCCGTCGTTAAGGACGTGGGCCAGAGTGAGGGCAGTATCATTTTGTTCATCGATGAGATCCACACCCTGGTGGGTGCGGGTGGCGGCGAAGGGGCGATGGATGCGGCCAATATCTTGAAGCCGGCCCTGGCGCGCGGAGAGTTACGAGCCGTGGGTGCCACAACGCTGAACGAGTATCAAAAGTATTTTGAAAAGGATAAGGCGTTGGAGCGTCGATTCCAAAAAGTAATGATCGATGAGCCCAGTCAGGAAGATGCCATCTCCATCCTGCGTGGCTTGAAGGATCGCTACGAGACGCACCATCATGTGCGTATCAAGGACGAGGCCATCATCGCCGCGGTGGAGCTTTCCTCTAGGTATATAACCGATCGCTTCTTGCCCGACAAGGCCATTGACCTGATCGATGAGAGTGCGGCCAAGTTGCGCTTGGAGATGAATTCCATGCCGGAGGAATTGGATACGTTGGAGCGTCAGATCCGTCAGCTCGAGATCGAGCGCGAGGCCATCAAACGTGAGAACGATGAGCCGAAATTGAAAGAGTTGCAGACCGAGATCGCCAATTTGATCGTGCTGCGCGATACGTTGCGGGCCAAGTGGAAAATGGAGAAGGAGCAGGTGGATCAGATCCAGCAGGCCAAGCAAACCATCGAATCGCTTCGATTGCAGGCTGAGCGGGCCGAGCGCGAAGGCAATTATGGGAAGGTAGCGGAGATCCGATATGGAAAGATCCAGGAGCAGGAGAAGCAAATCGAATTGCTTACGGAGCAATTGGCTCAGTCCGCCGAAAAAAGATTACTGAAAGAGGAGGTAGATGCGGAGGATATTGCCGAGAGCGTGGCAAAGTCGACCGGCATTCCCGTGGCCAAGATGTTACAGAGTGAGCGAGAGAAATTATTGCAGCTGGAAGATCATTTGCATGAGCGGGTGGTGGGACAACAAGAGGCGATCACCGCGGTGGCAGATGCCATCCGGAGGAGCCGAGCCGGATTGCAGGATCCGAAACGACCGATCGGTTCGTTTATTTTTCTCGGTACCACCGGCGTGGGAAAAACGGAATTGGCCAAGGCGTTGGCGGCGTATCTATTCGATGATGAGAGTTTGATGACACGCATTGACATGAGTGAGTACCAGGAGAAGCATACGGTTTCTCGTTTGGTGGGAGCACCTCCGGGTTATGTGGGATATGAGGAAGGGGGGCAGCTCACGGAAGCGGTACGCCGTAAACCGTATAGCGTGGTGTTGTTGGATGAAATTGAAAAAGCGCATCCGGATGTATGGAATGTGTTGTTGCAGGTGCTGGATGATGGTCGGCTGACCGACAACAAAGGCAGGGTGGTGAATTTCAAGAATACGATCATTATCATGACCAGTAATTTGGGTAGTCACCTGATCATGGAAGCCTTTGAGGATATTGGAGAGAAGTCGGTTGAGGATGTGATGGAGCGAACAAGGGTCGAGGTGATGGGCTTGCTTCGGCAGACCGTTCGCCCCGAGTTTTTGAACCGGGTGGATGAGATCATACTCTTCCAGCCGCTGCTCAAGACGGAGATACGCGGCATCGTACGTATTCAGTTGAAACACTTAGCTGATATCTTAGTGGATTCCGGTATTCAGCTTCAATTCAGCGACTATGCCCTGAGTTACCTCAGCGAGCAGGGATTCGATCCGCAATTCGGAGCAAGGCCACTGAAAAGATTGATCCAGAAGGAGATCGTGAACCCCTTGAGCAAAAAGATCCTGTCAGGGGAGATCGACCGATCTCAACCGGTGCTGGTGGACGTGTTCGATGACACGGTCGTGTTCCGAAACGAGCCCCTGGTAAGGGCCAAGGATTGATTTTCACGTTTTATTAGGCATTGTAAATAATTGAATTACAAACTATTAACATCTATGTCGAAAATCAGGAAACCGGTCTCTTGGCTGGCATCTAAAAAAGGTTATCTTCAGCCGGAAACCGACAAACAGCTGTTCGAGTGAACTTTTTGATCGGTTTTATGTTTTACAATAAATCCCTTTTTATCTAGAAAGGGTAAACAAAATAAATATGGCATTCAAAAAAGACGACATCATCATCATTGAGCCCCGGGAGATCTTCGTGGGCAAGAAGGATGCTCCTGTCACCTTGATGGAATTCGGCGAATATGAAAGTGAGGAGTGTGCGAAGGTCAATGAGGTGGTGAAGCAATTATTGGATGAATTTGAAGGAAAGATCCGTTTTCAATTCCGTCATTTTCCCCTGACCTTGATCCACCAACGCAGCCTGAAGGCCAGTGAGTCGGCCGTAGCGGCGGCGCAGGAGGGCAAATTTTGGGAGATGCACAATGTGCTTTTCCAGAATCGGCGCAACTTGGGTACCACCAGTTTGAAGCTGTACAGCAAAGAGGCGGGCATCCGGAATAAAAAATTCCTGGACGACCTGGTCAACGGTGTATATGGCTGGCAGGTGCAGGACGATCTCAAGGAAGGGATCAACCGCGGGGTTAAAGATCCGCCTGCATTTTTCATCAACGACGAACTTTTTGTGGGCAAGCCAACCTATGCCAATTTGCACGCGGCCATTTCCAAGGCCTTGCGAAAATCAAAATCAAAAGCTAAGGCGCCGGTCAAGAAAGCGGCCCCGCGGCAGAAACAACGCGCTTGATACGATCCCGGCTTTTCGCCGGGATTTTTTATATCGGGGATTCAGATTCGATAAATTGCAGCATGTCCATTGCTTTGTCTTCGATCCGGTTTCCTTTTTTCATCGGTGTGGGTGGAAGTGGTATGAGTGCGCTGGCGCAGTACCTGCAGGGCTGTGGGCGACAGGTGCGCGGCAGTGATCGCTCCTTTGAATCGGCCAATCCGATCCGCGATCAATTGGAGGCCGAGGGTATCCGCTGTTTTTTGCAGGATGGTTCGGGACTCACGCCCGAGATCGATTGTGTGATCGTATCGACGGCGGTGGAGGAAACGGTGCTGGAGTATCGGTTGGCGAAGGAGCGAAAGATCCCGGTGTTGCATCGGTCCGATCTGTTGGCGATGATCGCGGCCAGCCGGAAGACCATTGCGGTGGCCGGCACGAGTGGCAAGAGTACCACCAGTGCGATGTTGTTTCATATACTGGAGCGGGCCGGGTATGGTCCGGGTATCATCAGTGGCGCCGGCTTGACCCAGTTGATCCGGACCGGTAAGATCGGTAACGCCGTGGTTGGTGCCGGCGATTGGCTGATCATCGAGGCCGATGAGAGTGATGGTTCCATCGTGCATTATCATCCCGAGATCGGTTTGTTGCTTAACATTGATAAGGATCACCAGGAATTGGACGAGCTCATCCGTTTATTCACGCAGTTTCGGGATCAGAGTAAATTTTTTTCCGTCAACCGTTCGCATCCGCTGACACGGGCGCTGTCGGTGGATGCGGCATGGGATTTTTCGGTCGAGGGAACGGCGGCCTACCGGGCTACGCATTTTGAACAGGCGGGATTGACCATTTCCTTTCAAGTCAATTCTGTTCCATTCGCGTTGGAGCAAGTGGGGGCGCACAATATGGAGAATGCCCTGGCGGCTGTTGCATTAGCCAACCGCATTGGGGTTCCCTTGCCAACCGCTGCTGCGGCTTTACAATCTTATCAAGGGATCTATCGTCGGCATCAGATCATTGGGAATAAAGGCGGAGTCTGGTTGATCGATGATTTTGCGCACAATCCGGCTAAATGTGCTGCCTCGATCCGGGCCTGTCAGCCCATCGCTTCCAAATTGATCGCTTGGTTTCAGCCACACGGATTCAAGCCTACGCGGTTTTTACGAAACGATTATGTGATGGAGATCTCGGCCGCGCTTCGCGCGGGGGATGAGATCTGGATGAGTGAGATCTATTATGCGGGCGGTACGGCGCAGCGGGATATTTCGGCGGGCGATCTGGTGGAGGATTTGAGGGCGCGAGGGGTTAATGCTTATTTTGTTTCGGACCGAAATCAATTTCCCGACGCGGTGCGTTCTCATCTAACAGAAGATTGCGTGTTGTTGTTGATGGGTGCGCGCGATCCATCGTTGGAAAAATTTGCGCAATCGGTTTGGGCGGGATTGTGAAGGGGAATCTTTTATCCGCCTAATTTTCGGATGAATAGGTAGGCCAGGGTGATCAGCATCAGGATGATCAGGGTGATCCAGGTCCACCAGGCCGGCGACTCCAACCCGATCCACCTTTTTCTTTTTTGTTTTTGGGAGAGTCTTCTTTTCAGGTCCTGGTTCAGCGCATAAGCCATTTGTTCGAGGCGAGCTCGATCGGGCGACTGTTCCATTCCGTCGATGGCGTCGGCCAGAAAGGGATCATCGAGGGCCCGGGCCTCGAGTTGTTGAGCTTCCTGTTCGCTCATTTGTCCCGATGTATATCGAAGGATCTCCTGGGGGTCGATCGCTTCCGGGTCAGTTTTTTTATGGATGGGATTATCGGCCATGGCCCTCGGGTGTTTTTTTAGGCATCAGTGCGATGCGCAGGTTTCTTTTTCCGTTTTGGATATGACTTTTGACGGTGGCGACGGCTTGTCCCGTTTTTTCCGAGATCTGCCGATAACTCATCTGTTGCAGGTAAAATAAAGTTACACATTCCCGTTGCCCTTCCGGAAGTGCTTCCAGGGCGGTGGACAGGTTCTCGAATGTTTTCTCCTTTTCGTTCCAGTGTTCCGGGTCGGCTGTCGCATCCCCCGCCAGGGGTATTTGATCGGCCAGCTGGGGTGTTCCCCATTTTTTCTGTTCCCGCAGCTGCATCAGGCAATGGTTCTTGGCGACTTGATAGATCCAGGATTTGAAATAGGTGACTTTGTATTTTTCCAGCTCGGGGATGACTTTCAGGAAAACCTGTTGCACACAATCGCGCGCCAAGGTTTCATCCCGCAGGTATTTCATGGATACGGCCAGCAGCATCAGGGTATATCGTTGCAATAGAAATCCCAGACTTTCGGAATCCCTTGCGGTCTGATACCGGCTCAGCAGTTCCTCATCCGTCATATTCCGGTAGCGCTCCATGTAGTTGATTAGCTCTTTTAGCCAGGATGCAGGTAACTGTGCAATTCAACAAGGGGTCGTCAACTTTTTTTCAGCCACTGCAGTAGCCATTGGTCCCACTCCAGCATGCGAATGGCCGTGTAGATCAGAACGATCGCGAAGAGCTGTTTCAATTGTTCTTGGGAAAGGCTGAGGGCCCATCTTCCGCCTAAAAAAGCACCGCCGACGAATCCCAGGGCGAGGAGTCCCACGACCCGCAGATCGATCGGGGTTCCTTGTGCCTTGCATTGTGTGTAGTAGTAGAGGGAAGCGAAGATCACGACCGGCAGGGTGAGTACGGCTAGTGAAGTGCCTTGTGCCTGGTGTTGGGTGTATTGCAGGAACAATACCAGGGCGGGCACCATGATGATGCCTCCGCCAATACCGATCAAGCCGCTCAGGATACCGGCGGTGAGTCCGATCGCCAGGGCGATCAAGATGATTTGTATGTCCATAGGTTTGTTCATTGATGCTTGAATCAGGCACGAAGGTACTGCCAACCGGCGAGGGTGACGAGGAGTCCGACCCCCACACTGGCCGTTACATAGCCGACGGCAATAGGCCACCGTTGATGTTGTAAAAGGGACAGGGTTTCCAGGGAAAAAGCGGAGAAGGTGGTGAATCCGCCGCAGAGTCCGACCATCCAGAACCCGCGAAGGGTTTCACTGCTGACCGATCTTTTTTCGAGGTAGCCGGCCAGGATTCCGATCAGCAAACAGCCGCTGGCGTTTACCCAGAAAGTGGACCAGGGAAATCCGCCGGGGGTGGGTGGGATCCATTTCCCGATCCCGTATCGGAGGGCAGATCCGATGGCGCCTCCCAGCATCACCCAGAGCAGTGTCATCCGGGCTTGTTTTGGGTGGTATCGGACTTGGACTCGAAGAGGAATTTCAGGTCGACCAGCCAATTGTCTTTTTGTCGAACCACCCGAAGGGTATCGAGATCGTTCTTGTAGGAATTGGAGTAGATGACGAGCGTGGTGGAGTCGTTCAGGTAGGTAACGGGTTGATGGATCCGAATGCTGGCGCCCCGGTATTTTTCTTGGTTGTTGGCATCGAGGTGACTGAAAGCGCGAGCCGTAACATCCAGGTAATTTCGGTTGAGGGAGTCGTCCACCATGTATTGAGACGCCTTTTTGAAATCGTTGGCCAGGGCCGCCTGAATAAAATTGCGGGCGGCGTCCAGGTCATTTTCCGATTGGGATTGGACTTTTTTATCCTGGCAGGCAGTGAAGGTGAGGAGGGCGATGCCCCAAAGAAGTGTGCGCATGGAACTACGGTTTGGGGGGAAGCTGATCGGGGTGGCGAGACTGATCGCGCTCATGTTCCTGGGTATAGGCTCGCAGGATCTGTTTGACCAGCCGGTGACGTACTACATCTTCTTCATCCAACTCAATATAGCCGATGCCATCGATGTTGCGCAGGATGCGGGCGGCCGTGGCCAGTCCGCTTCGTTGGTTGCGCGGCAGGTCCACTTGCGTCATATCGCCCGTAATGATCGCTTTGGCGTTGGCACCAATGCGGGTGAGAAACATTTTCAATTGGAGGTCGGTGGCGTTTTGCGATTCGTCGAGAATGATGAAGGCGTTGTCGAGGGTTCGCCCCCGCATATAGGCCAGCGGCGCGATCTCGATGGTGCGGGTGGTCATGTAGTAACCCAGTTTATCGGCCGGGATCATGTCGTCGAGTGCATCATAAAGTGGACGCAGATAGGGATCGATCTTTTCTTTGAGATCGCCGGGCAAAAATCCCAAACTCTCACCGGCCTCCACGGCGGGGCGGGTCAGGATGATCTTTTTTACTTGTTTATTCTTCAGGGCGCGGACCGCGAGGGCCACGGCGGTGTAGGTCTTTCCGGTTCCGGCCGGACCGATCGCGAAAACAACGTCATTTTTTTCGGCTTCCTGCACCAATCTTTTCTGGTTGGCGGTTCGGGCGCGGACCGATTTTCCGTTGGGGCCGAATACCAGGACCTCATTCGGATTCTTCTCTTGAAAATGATCGACCACTTCCGGGTCATCCCCACCCAGGATCTGCTCGAAATAATTCGCACTCATGTGACCGTTGCGCTCAAGATAGTTCATGATCGTGCCGATCTTCTCTTTGGCCACTTCGATCTGGTCGGGTGAGCCGCTGAGCTTCAATTGAGAGCCGCGGGAGAGGATCTTGAGAAGGGGGAATCGTTTTTTGAGCAGGTCCAGTTTTCCGTTATTGACGCCCAGGAATTCGATGGGATTGACGGATTCGAGGTTGATGATGGTGTCGGTCAATTCGAAGGATTTAGGATGAAAGGATGTGATTTAAATGCCTGTTTCAATATTACTGAAAAGAACCCGCACTTTCCAACTTTAACTTATACACAGGTTGTGGATTGGAAGTCCTCAATTCAAACTAATGCCAACGCTCAGCTAGCCTTGAGGGCGGCAATCGTGGCTTTGGGATCGGCGGACTTGAACACGGTGTTGCCGGCGACCAGCACATGGGCTCCGGCCTCGATCAATGCAGGTGCGTTTTCGAGGGTAACGCCACCATCCACTTCGATCAAGGTATTCAATTTCAGGGCATCGATGCGGGTGCGTAGTTGTCGGACTTTATCAAACGTATGCGGGATGAATTTTTGTCCCCCGAACCCCGGATTCACACTCATGATGCAAACCAGATCGGTTTCCGGGAGGATATCCGTCAAACTTTCCACGGGCGTATGCGGGTTGATGGCGACACCGGCTTTGGCTCCGAGGGCGCGGATCTGTTGGAGGGTGCGATGCAGGTGGGTGCTGGCTTCGAGGTGAACGGTGATGCCATCGGCACCGGCTTTTCGAAAAGCTTCCACATAGTTTTCGGGCTGCTCGATCATCAGGTGTACGTCGCAGTATTTGGTAGTGGCTTTGCGAAAGAACTCCACGAGCATGGGACCAAAACTGATGTTGGGAACAAAGCGACCATCCATTACATCGAGGTGATACCAATCCGCAACGCTTTCGTTCAGCAGCCGGCAATCGGCTTCCAGATTCAGATAGTTGGCAGAGAGGAGAGAAGGCGCGATCAGGGCCATCGCAGCGAATTTGACTGCAAGATAAACTTATTTCAGCTGATCGGCGGCTTGCTTGGCCTCGAGTAGGGATTTATCCAGCCCATATGCTTTCAGGTAATTTAAGCGGGCCGATTCTTGGTCGCCCGTTGCTTGCTGGCATTTGGCAGTCCAATAGTAAACCAGGGCATTGTTGGGCGCTACGGCCAGGGCCTTTCCCAGGGTGTTCAGGGCGGTTGACCATTTTTGTTGATCGTATAGAATGGAGGTTTTTTCGATGTAGGCTTCCACAAAATGATAATCGGTCTGGATGGCTTTTTCGAATGCTTGCAGGGCTTGTGCGAATTCCTGGCGGGTATCGTAGTAGATGCCGAGGTAATAATGGGGCAGGGGGTCGGTCCCTGTACTATCTGCCGTTTTCATTTGCTGGCAAAGGGGGATGACCTTTTCATCTCCGGCGTTGGCATACCAGAGGGCAAGCATCGCTTGAATGTTCCTCTCCGTTGGGAATTTGGAGTAAAGGTTCTCGAGGGTGACTAAGGCCTCTGCCGTTCGGTTTTTCTCTTTGAGCAGACTGGCGTGCAGCAGGATGAATTCGGGGTTGTCGGCTCCTTTTTGTATCCAGGATTCGGTGAGTCGCAGCGCAGCATCGGGTTCACCGTTTCGCTGCCAGGTATCGGCCAGTGCCCAATCCAACAAAAAGTTATTGGCCAGCTTTGTGGTAGCTTTTTTCAGGAAATCCAATTGTTCGGCGGGGGTATCGCTGAGTTGACTGCCGAGGGCCAGGGCGTATTCAGGTTTAGGGCGGAGCGACCAGGCTTTTTCCAGGTCGATGCGAGCGGCCGCGGGTTGTTCGTTTTGGATCAGCAGCAGGGCGCGTTCAAAGTAGAGTGAATCGTTTTGCGGGTTTTCCTCGATCTGATTAGACAGCTCGGTGTAAGGCGGTTCTTTTAGTTGTTGGGCGAAGGGATTGTTATCGCCGGCGGGTTTACAGGCCAGGAGCAATAGGGGAAGCAGGAGGGGGAAATGACGGATGGGCATGCGGTAAAATTACTGATCTGGATAAATGGTTTGTCTTTTTACGATTTGATAACAGTCGGTTGATTAATTTTGCGGCCCAAATCATTCCCATGAACAAACGTCTTGTACTCCGTTTTCTTGTGTTGATCCTGTCTTTTTCCGTTGTAAGGGTATCCAGTGCACAGTCGGCCGACACCCTGCGCTTGCCGGAGGAGAAACATTTTCGGAACATGCGTCAGCTCACGTTTGGGGGCGACAATGCAGAGGCCTATTGGAGTTTTGATGGGAAGGCGCTGGTGTTTCAGCGCACGAGCGTGAAAGATGGCATTCCCTGCGACCAGATCTATTACGGAAAATTGCCGAAGAAGAATCGCCCCTTTGAGTACAAGCGCATCAGCACCGGGAAGGGCCGCACCACCTGTGCGTTTTTTACGAAGGATAACAAACACATCATTTATGCTTCCACGCATTTGGGATCGGCGGATTGTCCGCCCGTGCCCGATCGTGCCAAATATGGTAACAAGTACATCTGGCCGCTTTATCCCTCCTTTGATATTTTCATGGCCGACCTGAACGGTAACATCGTGAAGCAACTCACCAATGCTTCCGGATACGATGCCGAGGCCACGCTTTCACCGGATGGGAAGCAGATGCTTTATACCAGCGACAAGGAAGGGGACCTGGAGTTGTATATCATGGATCTGAAAACCGGCGCCGAGCGGCGCATCACCCACACGTTGGGATATGATGGTGGAGCCTGGTTCTCGCCCGATGGCAAGAAAATCATTTGGCGCGCGTCTCGCCCCAAATCCGACGCCGAAGTACAGGAATACAAATCTCTTTTGGCCGAACATTTAGTGGCACCGACTAATATGGAAGTATGGGTAGCGAATGCGGACGGTTCGGATGCCCGGCAGGTGACCCAACTGGGACAAGCCAACTGGGCCCCGGCTTTTATGCCCGATAGCAAGCGGATCATTTTTGCCAGCAACCACGAGTATAAGCGTGGCTTTCCGTTCAACCTCTACACGATGAACGGCGATGGCTCCAACCTGACCAAAGTATCCCGTGACAAGGGCTTTGATGCCTTTCCGATGTTCTCGCCCAATGGAAAAAAGATCCTGTTTTGCAGCAACCGGAATAACGGCGGGACGAGGGATACGAATGTGTTTGTGGCGGATTGGCAGGAGTAGTTTAGTTCAGCTTTCAGCGTTCGGAGTTCAGAGTTTGGTATATTTGGGGGAATCAAAATATGCCATATGAGTACGGGACTTTTACATCTTCATAGTTTGCTGCGTTGGGTCATTTTGATCCTGTTATTGGTCACCCTGTATCAGTCGTTTGTAAAGAATGAGAAGATCAAATCGACCAGTTTGTGGTTGATGATCGTTGCCCACGTGATGCTGCTGATCGGAACCTATCAATCCATTCTTGGCCGGTTCGGATGGATGAATCTGCCCGAGGGTGTTTCAGTAATGAAAGATTCCTTCTACAGGTTCTATCTGGTCGAGCATCCGACCTTGATGATCGCCAGTATCGTGCTGATCGCCCTGGCCCGTGGCAAATCGAAGGACCTCAACTATAGTGCTGTCAACAAACTTCTTCTGATCGCCCTGGTGCTGATCCTCGCCGCCGTTCCCTGGCCCTTCCGAGGCGAACCCATCGGCCGCCCGTGGCTGCCGTAGAAGGATGAAAGGTGAAGGATGAAGGGTGAACATTTGACCTACCCTCTCTTCACCCTTCATTCTTCACCTTTCAACATCCTTCACCCTTCATCCCTCATCCTTCAACATCCTTCACCCTTCATCCCTCATCTTTCAACATCCTTCACCCTTCACCCTTCATCATCCTTCTCCATGCCTCACTACCACTCTCTCGGACAGATCCCGCACAAGCGGCACACGCAGTTCCGCAAGCCGGATGGCAGTTTGTATAGCGAGCAGTTGTTCTCGACGGAAGGCTTCAGCAACGATTATTCCTTGCTGTATCATTGTCATCCACCTACACAGATCATCAAGACGGAACCGCAGGTAGATGTATCGCCGCAGGTTGCGGAGGAGAAAATGCTCAAGCATCGGAGTTTGGAGGGATTCAAAGTGCCGCCGGTGGATGATTACCTGGAAAGTCGGGTGCCGGTGCTGGTGAACAACGATTGTCACATCGTACTGGCTGCGCCTCGAAAAAGCACCACCGATTATTTCTACAAGAATACGGATGCCGATGAGTTGATCTTCGTGCACGAGGGCAGCGGAAAGGTTTGTACGCCGTACGGTCAGCTGCCCTTTTCTTATGGCGATTACATTGTATTGCCGAGGGGAACTATCTATCAGATCCATTTTGACACGCCGCAGAACCGGTTATTTATTGTGGAGTCATTTTCGCCCTTGCGTTTTCCGAAGCGATACCTCAGCAAATTTGGTCAGCTGATGGAACATTCACCGTATTGTGAGCGGGATATTCGTCCCCCGCAGGACCTCCAAACCTTCGACCAAACCGGCGATTTTTTGATCCGGGCCAAGAAGCAGGGCATGTTATACGGACTTCATTATGGCACGCATCCGTTCGATGTGATCGGATGGGACGGTTGTTGCTATCCATACATTTTCTCCATCCATGATTTCGAGCCCATCACCGGACGGGTACACATGCCTCCCCCCACGCATCAGACGTTCGAGGCCGATGCTTTTGTGGTCTGTTCGTTCGTGCCCCGGATGTACGATTATCATCCGCTGGGGATCCCCGCGCCCTACAACCATAGTAACATCGACAGCGACGAGGTATTATACTATGTGGCCGGTGAGTTCATGAGCCGAAAGCACGTCACCAAGGGCATGATCACGCTGCATCCGGCGGGCATTCCGCATGGTCCGCACCCCGGCGCGGTAGAAAAGAGCATCGGGGCCAAGGAGACCCAGGAACTGGCCGTGATGGTGGATACCTTCCGCCCGCTGAAACTCACCAAGCAGGCACTATCCATTGAGAATCAGGACTATGTAATGAGCTGGGCGGAGTAGGTACGCAGGGGGGCGAGCCCGTGTTTTGGGCTGAAAATCAGGAATTTATCCCCAGCTTATTTTTTTTGAGCCCCTCCTTCTTTTTTCGGGGTAGCCCTTGTATCTTTGCACCCCCAATTTCATATGTCCAAACAACCCCTGATCAAGCAAGATGGCATCATTCTGGAGGCCCTCTCCAATGCCATGTTTCGCGTCAGGTTGGAAAATGGGCATGAGATCCTGGCGACGATCTCCGGAAAGATGCGCATGCATTACATCCGAATCCTGCCAGGTGACAAAGTGGGGGTGGAATTGTCTCCGTACGACCTGACCCGCGGGCGGATCAACTTCCGATATAAATAATTATTTCAGGCGCAGAAAAAAACGATTATGAAAGTAAGAGCCTCCATCAAGAAACGCAGCGTCGATTGCAAGATCGTTCGTCGCAAAGGCAAGCTGTACATCATCAACAAAAAGAATCCTCGCTTCAAGCAGCGTCAGGGTTGATCCAACATTTTAAACATCATCAAGCAATAAATTATGGCTCGTATCGCCGGCGTTGATTTACCGAAAAACAAAAGAGGGGAGATCGGACTGACCTATATCTATGGAATTGGTCCCTCTACCGCCAAGTACATCCTCGACAAGAACAACATTGATCGCAGCAAGAAAGTGAATCAGTGGAACGACGAGGACCTGAATGCCATCCGTAACACCATCACCGAAGAGATGAAGGTGGAGGGACAGCTGCGTTCCGAGGTGCAGATGAGTATCAAGCGCCTGCTGGACATTGCCTGTTACCGTGGCCTGCGTCACCGAAAAGGATTGCCGGTTCGGGGACAGCGTACCAAGACCAACAGCCGTACCCGTAAAGGAAAGCGTAAAACCGTTGCCGGTAAGAAGAAGGCACCGAAGAAATAAACTTGACGATCACCGGCCTGGTGTCGGGGATCGGACTTACTCATTCAATCTGTTCTCGATCCGGATCGCCTCGTAAGTCGGCAGGAGGAAAGAAAGCAGTCCCGGCCCCGCCGGAGAAAACAAAACCAGTTGACTACCTAAAACGAACAAATGGCAAAAGCACAACAACAACAGCAGCCCAGCGCCAAAGCCGCTGCGAAGAAGCGAGTGGTAAAAGTGGACGCTTATGGCGACGCACACATTTCCGCTACGTTCAACAACATCATCGTGAGCCTCACCAACAAGACCGGTCAGGTCATTGCTTGGAGCAGTGCCGGTAAGATGGGATTCCGTGGTTCGAAGAAAAACACGCCCTATGCCGCTCAGATGGCCGCCGCCGATGCCGCGAAGACGGCTACGGATGCCGGATTGAAGCGGGTGGATGTATATGTTAAAGGTCCGGGTTCCGGCCGCGAAGGAGCGATTCGCTCCCTTTCGCAGAACGGGATCGAGATCGTGATGATCAAGGATGTGACGCCGCTGCCGCACAATGGCTGCCGTCCGCCGAAAAAACGTCGTGTGTAAACCGAGTGGCAATCGCCGCTCACTGACATAGCCTGTCTGGTTTCATTTCAACAAAGGGCATCCGATTGATTTTTTCAAAGCTTTTTACGGATCGAGATGCCGGTTTCTAAAAAAGCTTAAATGAACAACAAACATGGCAAGGTACAAAGGTCCGAAGACCAAGATCTCCCGAATTTTCGGGGAGCCCATTCTGGGCAATGGAAAATGGCTGGGAAAGAACAGTAATCCTCCCGGTCAGCACGGAGAGAAGCGCAAGCGTAAATCTCTCGGTGAATTCGCGTTGCAATTGCGCGAAAAGCAAAAAGCCAAGTATACCTACGGGGTACTGGAGCGTCAATTCCGCAAAACATTTGAGGAAGCTGCCCGTCGCAAGGGTGCCACTGGCGAGAACCTGATCAAATTGCTCGAGGCTCGTCTCGACAATGCGATCTTCCGCATGGGCATTGCCCCTTCTCGTCCGGCTGCCCGTCAGCTCGTGAGCCACAAGCACATCGAGGTAAACGGTCATGTCGTGAACGTTCCTTCCTATTCGCTGAAACCCGGTGACGTGGTAACGGTGAAAGAGGCAAGTCGCGAGCGCAGCAGTGTGCAGAGCATGGTCCGCGCCAAGAATCCCAAGTTCAGCTGGTTGGATTTCAGCGAGACCGAGTTCAAAGGCACTTTCCTGACCTATCCGGAGCGCGATGCCGTACCGGAGAACATCAAGGAGCAGCTCATCGTGGAATTGTACTCCAAATAATTGACGGAACCCCATCTACAACACATAAAAGGAATAACATGGCAATATTGAATTTTCAAAAACCGGATAAGATCATCCTGCAGAAGGCTACCGATTTCGAAGCTCAATTCGAATTTCGTCCCCTCGAGCCCGGATACGGCGTCACCATCGGTAACGCTCTGCGTCGCGTATTGCTGAACTCCCTCGAAGGATATGCCATCGTAGGCGTTAAGATCGAAGGCGTGGAGCACGAGTTCGCTACCCTCAAGGGCGTGAGCGAAGACGTGGTTGAGATCTTCCTGAACCTCAAGCAAGTTCGATTCAAGAAGAAGGGTGATCATGACCTCGCGCAAGACAAGATCCACCTGACCATCAAGAATAAAAGCGAGTTCACCGCCGGTATGATCGGCGATGCTTCTGCTGCTTTCCAGGTGATGAACCCCGAGTTGCTGATCTGCACCCTCGATCCTTCCTCCAAACTGGAGATCGAGCTCACCATCGGCAAGGGCCGCGGATACGTTCCGGCCGAAGACAACAAGGTAGCCGATGCTCCGATGGGATACATTCCCATCGATTCCATCTTCACGCCCATCAAGAACGTGAAGTATACCATCGAGAATACCCGTGTGGAGCAGCGCACCGACTTCGAAAAACTGGTCATGGAAGTTTCCACCGATGGTACCATCCATCCGGAAGAGGCCGTAAAGCAAGCTTCGCGCATCCTGATCCAGCACCTGATGATCATTACCGACGAGAACATCACCTTCGACAATAAAGAAGAGAAGAAAGAAGACCTGGTCGACGAGCAAACCCTCCAACTCCGCAAGGTGTTGAAGACCCCGCTGGAAGACCTCGATCTGTCCGTTCGCGCCTTCAACTGTCTGAAAGCCGCTAAGATCAACTCGCTGAGCGAGCTGGTTCAGTACGAGCAAGAAGACCTGATGAAGTTCCGCAACTTCGGACAGAAGTCCCTCTCCGAGATCGAGCAAGTGCTCACCGATCGTGGCCTGCATTTCGGAATGGACCTTCCCAAACTCGGTATCGAAGTCAGCGAAATCTAAATCAAGTAAAGTAGGTTGTAATTCCTGACACGGTACAACCGAATTTTTAAACCCGTCAAACAAACAACATGCGTCACGGAGACAAAGTCAAAAACCTGAGCCGTACCAAAGCACACCGCGAGGCGTTGCTGAGTAACCTGGCCTGCCAATTGATCCAATACAAGCGGATCGTAACCACCACCGCCAAGGCCAAAGCCCTGCGCGTATTCGTGGAGCCCCTGATCACCAAAGCCAAAACCAACACCACGCACCAGCGTCGGGTGGTATTCAGCTACCTGGGCGATAAGGAAGCCATCAAAGAACTATTCGGCGCCGTAGCCGAGAAGATCGGTGGTCGTCCCGGTGGATACACCCGTATCATCAAGTTGGGCGCCCGTCCCGGCGACAACGCCGAAACCGCTATGATCGAACTGGTTGATTTCAACGAGATCTACGGTAAGGGCACCACGGAAGGCAAAGCACCCGCTAAGAAGACCCGCCGCTCCGCTGGTTCTAAGAAAAAAGCAGAAGTTGCACCCGCCGAAACCGAAGCGTCCTCAACAGAGGCACCGGCTGCCGAATAATCGAGGAAAAATCCATTTCAATCCCGACCCCACCGGTCGGGATTTTTTTATGCCATCCTCCGCCCGGGTTGGTTATTTTTGGACCACAAATTCAGTCATGCGAAACGTTTCCGTCGGACTCGTCCAAATGAGTTGCTCGGCCTCCCGATCCGAGAACCTGAAAAAAGCGATCGAAGGCATCCGCGCCGCCGCCAACCAAGGCGCGCAGATCGTTTGTTTGCAGGAACTGTTCACTTCCCTGTATTTCTGTGACGTGGAGGACTACACCAATTTTCAATTGGCAGAGCCCATTCCCGGTCCCACCACCGAAGCCCTCCAACCCCTGGCCCGCGAATTGAACGTAGTGATCGTGGCCTCCCTGTTCGAAAAAAGAGCAGAGGGCCTTTATCACAACACCACCGCCGTCATCGATGCCGACGGCAGCTACCTGGGCAAATACCGGAAAATGCATATCCCCGACGATCCGGCCTATTTCGAGAAGTTTTATTTCACGCCGGGCGATCTGGGATATAAAGTATTCAAGACTAAGTACGCTACCCTCGGGGTGCTGATCTGCTGGGACCAATGGTATCCCGAAGCGGCCCGCCTCACGTCCCTCATGGGTGCCGAGATCCTGTTCTATCCCACCGCCATCGGCTGGGCTACCTCGCAAGATGAAGCCACCAATACCGAACAATACAATGCCTGGCAAACCATTCAACGCAGCCATGCGGTCGCCAACGGTGTACATGTGGTAAGCGTGAACCGCGTTGGGTTCGAACAGAACGGTGCCATGAATTTCTGGGGCGGTTCCTTTGTGTCCAATCCCTTCGGCTCCATTCTCTATCAAGCCTCCCATGAAAAAGAGGAAACACAGGTGGTGCAGATCGATCTGGCTAAAACCGATAGCTACCGAACACACTGGCCCTTTTTGCGTGACCGGAGGATCGATTCGTATGAGGGAATCACAAAGAGGTATCTGGATGAAGGATGAAGGGTGAAGGATGAAGGATGAAAGGTGAAGAAAGTTTAAAGTTTTTAGGTATGAAATTTACGCCCAGGGAGTTGGGATATTATTTTCCGGCGGAGTTTGCGCCGCACCGGGCGACTTGGTTAAGTTGGCCGCACAAGGAAGCGTCGTGGCCCGGAAAGATCCATACGATCTTCCCTTCTTATGCCAAGTTTATCAAGGAACTAACAAAGGGCGAGCGCGTTTGTATCAACGTGGCCGATGAAGCCATGAAGACATTTGCGATCTCGTGGCTGGAAAAAGAAGCGGTCGATATTTCCCTGGTGGATTTTTTCTTTCACCCCACCAATGATGCTTGGTGCCGTGATCATGGTCCCGCTTTCCTGATCAACCCCCTCGCGGCACAGCCCAAGGCGATCGTGGATTGGAACTATAACGCCTGGGGAAACAAATACCCGCCCTACGACCTCGACGATATCATTCCCACCCTCATCGGTGAAGCCCTGAACCTGCCGGTTTTTCACCCCGGTATTATTATGGAAGGTGGATCGGTCGAGTTCAACGGCGCCGGTACGGTGATGACCTCTACCGCCTGTTTACTCAACCCCAACCGCAACCCACATCTCAATCAAGCCCAGATCGAAAAATTTCTGATCGACTATTATGGGATGAAGCAAGTCCTCTGGGTCGATGAGGGCATTGTGGGCGACGACACCGACGGACACATCGACGATACTGTTCGTTTTGTGAATGAAGACACGGTGATCACCGTCATCGAGGAGGATAAAAACGATGCCAATTACGAATTGCTGCAACACAACCTTCGGCAACTGAAACAAATGCGCCTGCTCAGCGGCAAAGCCCTCAACATCATCGAACTGCCCATGCCGGAGGAGTTGATCTATGAAGATCAGCGACTGCCCTGTTCCTATGCCAATTTTTACATCGCCAATAAATCGGTGATCGTTCCTACGTTTCGGAGTCGGCGCGACGACCGCGCCCTGCAGATCATACAATCGGCCTTCCCGGACCGCGAGGTGGTGGGCATCGATTCCACCGACATCATTTGGGGACTGGGCAGCTTTCACTGCCTCTCCCAGCAAGAGCCTCTGGGCTGAGGCGACCGAATTGTGGACATCTTTGTGGAAAGAGTAGCGGCGCGGCCGTAATTTTGCTCAATTTGTTTTTACCACAACCCAGTTCTATGTCAACTTCTTCTACTCCTGCCGTGCTGTTATTGGCCGATGGAACCCTGGCCCGGGGTTTTGCTTTTGGGGCCATTGGCACCACCACCGGTGAGATCTGTTTCAATACCGGGATGACCGGCTATCAGGAGGTATTCACCGACCCCAGTTATTTTGGACAGATTCTGATCATGAACAGTGCCCACATTGGGAATTATGGGGTAAAGCAGTCGGATGTAGAGTCGGATTCAGTGAAGATCAGCGGACTGATCGGCCGCAATCTGGAGGACCAATATTCCCGAAAAATGGCGGATGATTCGCTGGATCAATACCTGAAACAAAATGGGATCGTTTCCATCACCGGAGTCGATACCCGTGCGTTGGTGGAGCATATTCGTCAGAAAGGGGCCATGAATTGCATCATTTCCTCCGAAACGACCGATGTGGTCTCGCTGGAAAAGCAATTGAAGGCCGTTCCCGACATGGACGGATTGGAACTGGCCTCGAAGGTGAGCACCGCCTCCCCCTATGTGCTGGGTGAGGATACCGGGTTGCGGATCGCTGTGATGGATTATGGGGTGAAGAAAAATATCCTGCAGTGCATGGTAGAGCGTGGTGCGCAAGTGAAAGTCTTTCCTGCGAAAACGCCTTTATCGGAAGTGGAGGCGTACCAGCCCCATGGGTATTTTATCTCGAATGGTCCGGGTGATCCGGCACCGATGGACTACGCCATCCAAACCGTGCGCACCTTGTTGGACAAGAATAAGCCCTTGTTCGGTATCTGTCTGGGTCATCAATTGCTGGCCTTGGCCAACGGCGTTTCAACTTTCAAGATGCATCATGGACATCGGGGTCTGAACCATCCGGTCAAGAATTTGGTTACCGGTCGCTCCGAGATCACCACCCAGAACCATGGATTTGGGGTGGATCCGGTCTCCATCTCCCAATCCGAACAGATTGAAGTGACGCACGTGAATCTGAACGATCAGTCCATCGAGGGCATTCGAGTGAAGGGCAAGCCTGCTTTTTCAGTGCAATATCATCCGGAGGCAACGCCCGGACCGCACGACAGCCGCTATTTATTCGATCAGTTCCTCGACATGGTACGCTCGCAGGCCTGATCGGGGCTTCGTATATTTAAGCTATGAAAATCGCTATCCTTAACGGACCAAATCTGAATCTGCTCGGCAAGCGGGAGCCATCGGTGTATGGCCATCAGACCTTCGAGGATTTTTTACAGGAACTGCGCGCCCGTCACCCCAACCTGGAGATTCGCTACTATCAATCCAACGTAGAGGGCGAATTGATCAACGAGCTCCAAAAGCAAGGATTTGAGGTCGATGGGATCATTTTCAATCCCGGTGGATACACGCATACTTCCGTGGCCCTGCGCGATGCGGTTTCCTCCATCCCGGCACCGGTCATAGAGGTTCACATCAGCAATGTGCACGCCCGGGAAGATTTTCGTCAAGTTTCCTACATCAGCGGGGTGGCCAAAGGAACCATTGCCGGGTTAGGACTACAGGGATATGCCTTGGCGCTGCTGAGTATTCAGCAATCGGCCGGCCAGAAGGATTAGTCCTCTTCAGTCCAGTCGTTCCTTTTTTCTTTTTTGGGCACTGGTTTCTTCTTCATCCAGTCGGGGTCTTTTTTTAGTTTTTGCACATCCTCCAGTTTGGCCACGTACAAACTACGTCCGTGGGTTCCCAAAACGATCTCATTGTCACGAGCCTGTATGGCAATGTCGTGTATGGGAACGGATTTCGGCAGACCGCTTCTCCAGGCCATATAGGAATTGCCTCGATCGAAGCTTACATATACGCCTCCGTCGGTACCCACGTAGAGGATATCGGGATCGGTGGGGTCTTCCCGGACTACATTGATGGGTTCGGGTGGCAGGTTGCCGGCAATGGATCTCCAGGTTTTCCCGTAGTCCTCGCTGGTGTAGAGATAAGCACTGAAATCATCAAACCGATAACCGTTCAAACTGGCATATACCCTTGCTTCGTTGTGATGCGAGGCGATCACGCGGCTCACCCAGAGTTGATTGGTGTTGAATCCGGTGAAAGCCGGTGTTTTCTTTTTGGTTGGTGGGGGTGGCGTGGCATTTAATTTTTCAAAACTGTATCCGCCATCATAACTGCGGTGGAGATTGCCATCGTCGGTGCCCACATAGATCAGTCCGAATCGTTTGGGTGATTCACCGATGGTGGTGATGGTGCCGTAGGGTACGTTGCCCGGTACGCGTCCGTTGGTGAGGTCAGTGCTCAGGGCGATCATATTTTCTCCTTTGTCCAAGGAGCGATAGAGCCGATTGCTGCCGTAGTATAAGACGTCGGGTTGATGACGGCTCAGCCAGATCGGTGTTTGCCAATTGAACCGCAGCGGTTTTTCGCCGAGTTCGTGTTGGGGCCGGATGTACTTGGGTGCCGCTTTCTTTTCTTTGTGATACCGGGCATATACTCCGAATTGGGAGCCGGAGTAGACGGTGGCATTGTCGCGGGGATCGACCTGTGCTTGCATGCCGTCGCCACCATTGATTGATCGAAAGCCATATTGTCCGTTATCGATCCATCCGATTTCCTCTTTGTGGGTGGAGGGCCCCCACCAGCTACCGTTGTCCTGCAACCCGCCATATACATTGTATGGCTTTGCCTCGTCTACGGTGATCGCATAGTATTGACCGACCGACGGCGTATTGGCCTTGAACCAATTTTCTCCGTTGTCGTAGCTGATGTTACAGCCGCCGTCATTTCCGTTGATCACATGGTCGTCGCGTTGGGGATTGATCCATAAGGCGTGGTGGTCGGCGTGTACATTCCCTTTGTCCATGGTCGTGAATGTTTTCCCGCCGTCGGTCGACAGCTGTGCGTAAAATCCAAGGATGAAAACTTTATCGGGATTGTACGCGGAGGTATAAACTTTTGCGAAATAGTAGCCGTAGGTGTTGAAAATTCCGATGGGCTTTTCGTGTGTTTTGGTCCAGTGCAAACCACCATCCTCACTCCGGTACACTTCGCATCCGGCGATGCCCGTATTTTGAAAGCCATCGTCGCTGTCGAGCCAGTCCCACACGGCAGTGGGCGATAGTTCACCTTTTGTCACTTTTTCTTTGATGGATTTGGCGGTGTGGGTACGCGGGAAGCGATTCTTTCTAAGGAAGCTATCGAGCCGTGCCTCGTTCAGGTTCGCGAATTGTTCCTGGCTCAGGTTTTTGAAGTCGGACTTTTCGTAGGCAGAATCTTTTTTCTCTTTGGCGGGTAAAGGGGTGTTATTGTCGACGATCGCATAGAGGATCTGTGGATTTTTGGGATATACGGCCAGTCCGATTCGTCCGATCTTATCGCCTTTCATGAAGCCTGAGCCGGCGGCACTGACCAGGTTCCAGGTTTGTCCGGCATCGAGGCTTTTGAAGATGCCGCTGCTGGGGCCACTCTCCTCGAATTTCCAGGCGCGGCGCACGCGGTACCACATGGCAGCATAGACCTCATTGGGGTTAGCGGGATTGATATCAAGATCCACGCAGCCGGTGTTCTCATCCACGAACAGGGTATGTTTCCAGGATTTTCCGCCGTCCGTAGTTTTATATACGCCTCGCTCTTTGTTGGGGGAGTAGAGGTGCCCGAGTACGGCTACCCAAGCGGTATTGGGGTCGGTGGGGTGGAGTTGGACCTTGCCAATGTGGTGGGATTCTTCCAGTCCGAGATGATTCCAGGTCTTTCCGTTGTTGCGGCTTTGGTAGACGCCTGTTCCGGCGTAAGAGGACCGGCTACTATTCACTTCTCCGGTGCCGACCCAGATCAGTCGTTCGGGCGTATTCCAATTCACGGCGATGTCGCCGATGAAGTGCACTTCCAGGCTATCCATGATCGGGGTGAAGCTTTGTCCGTTATTCTTCGTGTGCCAGAGTCCGCCTGTGGCATACGCCACATAGAACTCTGTGGGGTCGATCGGGTTGGCATCGATATCAACGACGCGGCCGCTCATGATTGAGGGACCGATATTGCGAAACGGAACTTCCTGCAGCAGGGATCGATTTTCGAGTTCGGCACGTTTGGCAAGTGTCTGATTAAGTCGCCACGATCCGTTGCTGGGTTGGGCTTGTGCGAAGACTGGTATAGTACCGGTCAGCAGGACCAGTAGAAACGAAAATTGTAGTGTCTTTAACAGGGAGTTACGCATGGCCTGGTTGATTTCGTTCGTATTTTAGGAGGTCTTCAAACTTACAAAATATGCGGTTGCTGACGGGATTGTTTCTTTTGTGGGCGGTTCAGTCCACGGCGCAATGGAAATCCTTTGAATTGAGTCCCCGTGGCGATACACTCAACCGGTTGGACCAGCAGGGCAGGCGACAGGGGCCTTGGTATCTCTCCGTCCCGGAGATCCGGGGCGAGCGGGGGTATGATGAGCAAGGATATTTTGTCGATGATAAGAAGGAGGGAGAGTGGAGCAAATTCACGCCGGAGGGTGTTTTGGTTGCGGAGGAAAAATACCGATGGGGACTCTTGAATGGTTTGCAACGATATTATACTCCGTTTGGCGGCTTGTTGCGCACCGAATCTTGGCGAGCCATAGATCCGAGCCAAGCGTCCGATACAGTATTAGTGTATGACCTGAACGATCCCAATAAAGTCATCGGGGCGGTGGTGGTCAAGAACGAAGGGGTCGCCTTTCGGCATGGGTGGTTCACCTATTATGATCCGCGTACAGGAAAGGTGGAGGATCGGATGGAGTATGTGATGAATCGATTGAAAGCGGACGTGGAAAAGGTAAGCGGTGTTCCCATCGATCCGCGGGCCAAGCCTGTCTATGCCCCAACCCTTGATTCACTCGGGAACAAAAAGATCACGAAGCCACCGGTGATACAGCAATTCGACAAAAAGAATTCCGGCAAGAAGCCTGCGCGGGTGCGGGATGGGTCGACCGGCGGTTAAGGAGTTTGTTTCTTTCGGGCTTCCGCCTGAAAAAATTTACCGAAGAACAGGAGTTGATAGGATACGGCGTTACGCCAGTAGTTCCAATCGTGCTTTCCGGGGCGTTCGATGTAATCGTGTGCGATCTTTCGTTCGATCATTTTGGTGTGGAGGTTACGATTTCCTTGGAGCAGGTGATCGTCCAGTCCGCAATCGATGATCACCGCAAGGGATTGCGAGGGTTGATCAATGGCACCGAGAGCGCTGTATAAGTACCAGTTTTGACGATGGTTCACGGTATCGCCGATTCGTTTGGCGATATCATACTTGTTCACGGAATAGGACAGGTCTACGGCCCCGCTCATGCTGCCGCAGGCGCCAAAGAAGGCAGCATGCCGAAAGCCCAGGTAAATACCGCCGTGGCCGCCCATGCTCAGTCCGGTAATGGCGCGTCCGCTTCGGTCGGGAATGGTTCGGTATTGCTGATCGATCTGTTGGGGTACTTCTTGCGCGATATACGTTTCGTAGCGGGAGGTGGAGTCGATCGGGCTATCCCAATACCAGCTGCTGTATCCGCCGTCCGGGCAAACGATGAGGACTTGTTCCCGATCGGACAATTCTTTTAGTTCCGGCACTCGTATGATCCAATTGCTAAACCAGCCACTGTAACCGTGCAGGAGGTAGACGACCGGAAATCTCTTTTGGGCATGCTTTTTTTTAGCGTAGGAGTCGGGTTTGATCACCACGCACCTCAAATCTTTATTCATGGATCGGCTGGGCAGGGCGATGGAGTCGACCGTAGCGGCCGATGCGGCCGTTGTGATCGTCAGCAGTAGTGCGAGCAGAGGCAGGTATTGCTTCATCTTTCAAATGTAAAAAAAACGGCCGCACCAGGCGGCCGTTGGAATGGTTTCAGGTTTGTTAGAATGCTTTTTTGTTTTCATTCTCCTGTGCGCGTTGCATGGGGTTGCCGCCCACGCCCGGGGCACCGCGGCGGGGTCCGTTCATATTTTGCTTGAACACGCTGAATTTGGAGGGGGTTGGCATGGTGTTCCATCCATTGTTCGACTCGTTGATATCGGCGGTTTCGCGGTAGGGGTCGAGTTTGACGGATTTGACTTCTTTGTTTTTGACGAAGGACTTGATCACCTTTCCTTCATTTAATCGCCAAACTTGTGCGGGGATCTTTTCATACTCGGTGGTGCCATCGGTGTAGGTCCACTCGAGGATGATCGGCATCACCAAACCGCCTTTGTTGCTGAAGGTGAGTTCGTACATATGCCGATTGCGGTATTTCTCTTTTTCTTCCTGCGACAGTGTATCGCCTTTCATGGCCGGGATGGTGATCTCGTATTTAGCGGTATCGTAGGGTTCGATGCCCCGAGCATAGCGCCAGTAAAAATCCCGGAGGGTGGTGTCGCGATCGGTCTCAAATACGATGGTGGTATCTTTTCGGTTGCGAATCTTGGACAGGTCGTCGAAGCCCGGTACTTGGGGTTTGTCGACACCGCGTTTCATTTTGGTTTCAGGAGATTCCATGGGTTTAGCCTCCACATCGGCTTTGGCATATTTCACTGTGTCGAGGGAAATGTCGCAAACCTCCGTGCTGTAGAACCAGCCTCTCCAGAACCAGTCGAGGTCTTCGCCGCTGGCGTCTTCCATGGTTCGGAAGAAATCGGCGGGTTCGGGATGTTTGAAGGCCCAGCGGCGGGCATATTGTTTGAAGGCATAGTCGAACAACTCGCGACCCATGATGGTTTCGCGCAGGATATTCAGTCCGGTAGCCGGTTTTGAATAGGCATTGGGACCAAATTGAACGATGTTATCACTGTTGGACATGATGGGCTCCAGTTGGTCTTTGGGCAGTTTCATGTAATCGGTGATGTAGGCGGCGGGCCCTCGGCGGCTGGGGAATTTATTGTCCCAGAGTTCCTCCGTCAGGTACTCAACGAATGTGTTCAGTCCCTCGTCCATCCAGCTCCATTGTCTCTCGTCGCTGTTGATGATCATGGGAAAGAAGTTATGTCCCACTTCGTGGATCACCACGCCGATCATACCATTTTTGATGCTCTCGCTGTAGGTGCCGTCTTTTTCGGTACGTCCGTAATTAAAACAGATCATTGGGTATTCCATCCCGTTGCTGGCCTCCACACTTTGGGCGACGGGGTAGGGATAGGGGATCGTGAAATCCGAATAGGTTTTGATGGTGTGGGCTACTACTTTGGTGGAGTAGGGGCGATAGAGGCCGTAGGCTTCTTTGCCGTAGAGACTCATGGCCATTACCTTACGTCCCTCAATGTTTACCGGCATCGCATCCCAGACGAATTTGGGACTGGATCCCCAGGCGAAGTCGCGAACGTTTTTGGCTTTGTAGTGCCAGGTCTTTTTAGCGGTGGTATTATTTTTCTCGGCGGCTTTGGCTTCGTCCAGCGTTACGATCTCGATCACATCCTGACTGGTCTGGGCTTTTTTCCAGCGGGCGAGTTGGGCCGGTGTCAGTACGCTGGCGTAGTTCTGTCCTTCTCCGGTGGAGCCAACGATGTGATCGGCGGGTACGGTCATCTTTACATCGAAATCGCCGAAGGTTAGGGTGAATTCACCGCGACCGGTGAATTGATGGTTCTGCCATCCTTTATAGTCGCTGTACACGCAGAGACGTGGATACCATTGGGTGATCGTGAAGAGGTAGTTACCGTCCTCTGGAAAAAACTCATAACCACCACGGCCACCCAGGGTCATCCGATCGGGGATCTTGTAGTTCCAGTCGATGTTGAACACGAAACGTTGACCGGGCTTTAGGGGTTTGGGTAGTTCTACCCGCATCATCGTTTTATTGATGGTGTAGGTCAGTTTTTTGCCGCTGCTGTCCACGATCCGGGTGATGTTGACGCCGTACCCGTTGTCGCGAGTGGCCTCTTCCACCTTATCCAGTGCCGCGGGCGACATTCTGCGGTTCATGGGATTGCTGCTCTGGTAATTGGCATTGTTCACGCTGCTGTGTTCATTCTCATCGAGCTGCAGCCAGAGATATTCCAATACATCCGGAGATTGATTTCGGTAGGTGATCCGCTCGCGCCCGGTGAGAGTAAGGTTTTTCTCATCCAGTTCGCAGGTGATGTTGTAGTCACAGCGCTGTTGCCAGTATTTGGGTCCGGGTGCCCCACTGGCCGTCCGGTATTCGTTGGGCGTGGGAAAGATGGATCCCATCTGCTCGAATTTGTTGCCGTGGTTACTGCCGGGGTTGTTCTGGATGTTCTGGGCCATGCTGGATGAGGCCAGCAGGAGCAGGGCGATCAAGGTAGAAAAACGCATAAGGTTCATATTTCTTTCGGTTAAGGAATTCGTTGGAGTGTGATCCACAAAGCTACGCCAAACGAGGCAGCTGAGACAAAAAGAGACCAATCTCTTCGATTCACCCGGAGCATCTTAACAACTCCAAAGCCCAGGGCTAATAGCAACAGGACGATCGCGATCTGGCCCGCTTCCAGTCCCAGGTTGAAGGCCAACAAATTGGTCGCCAGGCTTTCGTCTTTGGCCAGTATAAAACGCAGGTTGTTGGCAAAGCCCATTCCGTGTATCAGTCCGAACAGGGCGGCCAGGATATATTGGGTGATTCGCTGGGACGTGTTTGGTGTGAACCGACGAAGGTTCAGCAGACAGGTCAGCACGATGCTCAGGGGGATCAGAAATTCGACCCAGGCCGAATCGATCCGGATCCAATCCAGCACACTGAGGGCCAGCGTCAGCGAGTGGCCAAGGGTGAAGGCCGTGACCAGGATCAGGATCTTTTTCCATTCGTTCCACCAGTACAGGGCCAACAGGGCCGTGAGGAAGAGTTGATGGTCCAACGCATCCGTACTGATAATATGCTCCCATCCGAATCTAAAATAAAAAGTAAATCCGCTCATGTCGTTCCTCCGTTTGATACGGGGCTTCAAATTACTTCCTAGTTTTGATAAGGAAAAATCTACCCGTGCGACCGATCTTGCCAAACCTGCTCTTATTGTTGACCGGCTTTTGCCTCCTCGCGGGCACGTCGCAGAAGGACCATCCCTTTCATGTGGGGGTGGTGGAGATCGAGCACAATCCCGCCGAGCGTTCGCTGGAACTTTCCTGTAAATTATTCACCGATGATTTCGAGAATGCCTTGCGCACCCGCTTTCAGGTTCCGATCAACCTAGGGGATCCGGCCCGGCAACAGGCGATGGACAGCTTGGTGTCGAGGTATATTCAAGAGCAATTGGTGCTGTCCACCAATGGTAAGCGGTTGGTGGGCCGATACCTGGGCTATCAGCAGGACAAAGAAGCCATCTATGCCTTCATCGAATATCCTGGTCAGCCCAAACCGACGCAGTTAAGTGCCCATTGTGGATTGATGTACGATCAATTCACAGATCAGATCAATATTTTTCACGTGACGGTAGAAGGAAAGCGGCAAAGTGCCAAGTTGAATTACCCGGCGCAGGACATCGAGTTTCGTTTTTGATTTACGCTTCCTGCAGATCCTGGCGGATCTGGTCGGAAATGGCCACCAGCACTTTGTCGATCCGATGGCCATCCATATCGAGTACCTCCAGCGAGAATTCCTTCCATTGAAAGCGGTCGCCGGCCTTGGGAATGCGTTCCAATTGATGCAGGATAAATCCGGCCAGGGTATCGAATTCCTGTTCGCCTTCGTTCATCCACTCCGTTCGGTGAAACCGGCTTAAAAAATCGTAGAAGGGAATCTGCGCATCGACCAGAAAGGTGCCGTCGTGGCGTTCGGTCACCTGATACTCGGGAACATCTGCCTGGGGCATTTCACCCACGATCGCTTCGAGGATGTCTTTGAGGGTGATCAATCCCTGGATGCTTCCATATTCATCCACGATGAAGGCCGAGTGGATCTGCGAGGTTTGAAATTTTTCCAGAACCTGATAGGGTGAATTGTTCTCCGGCACGAACAGGGCCGGTTGCATGATCTTTCGGAACGGGGTTTGATCGGGATGTACGTACAGGTCCTTGATCGAAACCACGCCCTGGATCTGATCGATGTCGCCGTCGCAGATCGGATAGGCGGAATGGGGTTCCCGAAGGATCTTTTCTTTGATCTGCTCTTCGGTTTCATCGAGGTTGAACCAGATGATATCGCTTCGATGGGTCATCAGCGAGGTGATGTTACGATCGCTCAGGTGAAAGACCCGCTCGATGATCTCCTGCTCGGTCTCATCGATGGTGCCGGCTTCGGTTCCTTCGGTGATCAGGGTTTTGATCTCCTCCTCGGTGACGGTATCCTCTGTTGCTCGTTTGATGTTGAATAAGCGAAAAAGGAGGATCGTGGTTTGATTGAGTAACCAAACCAGCGGCGCGGTGAGTCGGGCGAATCCGTCGACCGGACCCGCCAGGGCCAAGGCGATCCGTTCGGCTCGCATCAACCCGATCTGTTTGGGAAATAACTCGCCCAGCACAATGGAGAGAAAGGTTACACCTACCACCACCAGCGTAGTGGAAATCGTTTCAGCGTATGGAGCGATCCAGTCCCATTTTTCAAGCCAGGGTTGCAGGTCGTGTGCAAAGGCTTCGCCGGAGTAGACCCCGGTCAGGATGGCGATCAGGGTGATGCCGATCTGAGCAGCGGATAAAAATTTCTCCGGTTGCTGTACAAGCGCAAGTGCTTTTTGGGCCCGGGCATTTCCTTTTTCGGCCAGGCTTTCCAGTCTGGATTTACGAACGGAGACCAAGGCGATCTCCGAGAGTACAAATAAGGCGTTTGAAAAGATCAGGACGAGCAGGATCAGCCACTCCATCTGTTAAGGCAGTTGATTCTGTGGAAAGATACTGTTTTTGTAGCGTTGCCGAAAGGACGAGCCGAGTAGCGCACCGATCGAGGCGCCCAGGATCGATCCGGCGATCATATCCGAAGGGAAATGCAAGCCTACATAGATCTGTGCATAGCCGATGCTTCCTGCCCAAGCCACTCCGATCCATCCCCAATGACCGATCCGCTCGCGCAAACTGAACCAGATGAAAAAGGCCAGACACATGTGATTCGTAGCATGGTTCGATACAAAACTGAATCCGCTTCCGCATTGGTCGACCAGTAAACGTAAGCCGGTTTGAAGGGATGGATCGTTGCAGGGACGGAGTCTTTCGAAGACATGTTTAAAACCGTAATTGCCGATCAGGTCCGATACGGCTACCGCGAGCCCTCCGGCGAGGAACCAATAAAGACCGGTCCACTTATATTTCCAAATCGCTCCGATCAGGATCGCCGCGTAGAGGGGAATCCAGTTAGCGGAATGTCGGATCCAGACCAGAAACGGGTCAAGGTTCTGATGGATCCATTCCTGATTGATGCGACGAAACAGGGTGTGATCCAGGTCGATCAGCCAACTGAAAAAGGTGAGAAGTACGCCCGACATGTCACAAAACTACTGAATTCGCAAAGGGAGCCGGAGGGTGCGAACTCAAATTGGCTTTATTTTGTCAACCATGTCTTACCTGGAGTCCATGCCAAAGACCCTCCGTTGGGTCTTGCAAGTAGGAGGGATCTTCCTGTTGCTCTTCACCCTTTTTCGGTTGACGGTGTGGATCGCTTTTCGTCCCGATGAATGGTCCTGGGTAGAGACGTTACCTTCTTTTTTATGGGGGTTACGGTTTGATCTCCGGTGGATCGCCGGACTGTTACTGCCGGTCACGCTGCTCAGCATACGCGCCAACTGGTCGCCTTTTTATTCGGAACGGAACAAACGCGTCTGGACCACCTACCTGGCTCTCGTTACCCTCATCGTCTTCTTTTTTTTCTCGGCCGGATTTGGCAGTTTCTCCTATAACCAAACGCCCCTGGATGCGGGGGCGATGAATTTTGTGGAGGACTTCGCCATATCGCTGACCATGATCTGGGAAACCTATCCCTTGCTTTGGATGTTGGCCGGTTTGGGCATGGCGGTTTGGTTTTTGCGGTGGATGTATCGCCGGGTACATTGGCAGGTCGTGGCCCGCACCGATGGCAAGGGCATTGCACATCGACCGATCTATTTTGTATTGGCCAGTTTATTTTTATTGTGGTTGGTGCACGGAAGTATTACGATCCGTTCCCTGCGGCGCGACGATTGTTTTCAATTGCCCAGCAGTTTTGCGGCCTATCTGGCGGTGAATCCCCTGCAGAATTTTGCAACCACCTGGCGGCTGCGTCAGTTGCCGGAAAAAGATATTCCCAGCGTGCGCACGGCGATGCCGATCGTTCGAGACTGGATGGGTTTGGCGGATACACGTCTTGGGGGACTTCGTCGACAGGTAGCCCCGCACAGCGATGCTTGGGAAAGCCGTCCCAACTTGGTCCTGATCCAATGCGAGTCGTTCAGCATGTATAAAAGTTCGATGAGCGGCAATCCACTGAATGCAACCCCTTTCTTTGATTCCTTGTCGACGCAAGGTGTTTTTTTCGATCATTGCTTCGCACCACATTTCTCCACGGCCCGGGCCTTGTTTGCCATCCTGACGGGTATTCCGGATGTACAGTTTTTTCGTTTTTCCTCCCGAAACCCCGCGTCGGTCTCTCAACGCACCCTGATCAATCAGTTGGATGGATACAGTAAGCATTATTTTCTGTCGGGCAGTCCGGAGTTCAACAATTTTGAAGGCATCCTTTCCAACATCCAGGGCTTGCAAATGCACACGGGCGATTATTTCAAGGGGGAGAAACTAAATGTGTGGGGGGTCAGCGATCGTGATTTGTTATTGCAATCGCTGGCCGAGATGCGAAAACAAAAAGATCCCTTTTTTGCTTACATACAGACGGCCGGCAATCATCGTCCCTTTCAGAAAAGCATTCCGGTCGGCGATAGTAGTTTTCGTCGAGTCGAATATCCGGTCGATACCCTGTTGAAATACGGATTTGAATCCAACGACGAGCTCAATGCCTTTCGATATTCCGATCATGCGATCCGGCAGTTTTTGGAAGCGGCCCGTCGGGAGTCATTTTTTGCCAACACGCTTTTTGTTTTTGTCGGAGATCACGGGGTGGCGGGTAATGCGAAAGCGGTGTATCCAATATTGTGGACCGAACAGCGGCTCACCGATCAGCACGTGCCCCTCTTATTTTATGCCCCGCATCTGCTGGCACCGCAGCGTCGCTCGGAAATAGTTTCACAGATCGATGTACTGCCCACCATTTTTGGCCGGTTGAACCAATCGTTCGAGCAGGTCAGCCTGGGTCGAGACCTTTTATCACCCGATAAGAAAAATCATTATGCATTCTTGACGAACACGGCCGACCGGATCGGGATGGTCACCAACGACCATTATTTCTCCCGCAATGTCAATTCCGGTGAAGAGATCCTGCTTCCTGTAAAGCCCGGTGTCGCCCGCGTCACCTTGCAATATCAAGATTCCATCCGGAAGGAGTTGTCGCGCGTCACCCAAGCCTATGCCGATGTGGCGAGGTTTCTGCTTTTTCACAACAAGTCGAATTGAGTTATTTCCGGCCTACGAGTAGGATCAGGCGGGGCGATCGCAACGGATCGTACGGGCCAAGCTGGTAATCGCCCTTTACTTCTTCGATGGACAGGTTCATTGGTTCCAGCATTCGTTCGAAATCATTTTTTCGGAACAGGGCTACTTTCTCGGAAAAAGTATGTGATTGATGATGCTTCAGGTCGACCAACTGAATCTCCTTGATCAGGTAGCCATTCACCGCTTTTCGCGAGATCTCAAAATGCACGCCTTCGATCGTACGCGATTCTTTTGGCACCAACTGTGCCAGCGTGGGATCGACGTTCAGGTAGTCGATCACCAGCTTGCCGTTGGGTTTGAGTGCCTGGGCCATGGTGTGGAGTGCGGCCTGGTGTTCGGCTTCGGTATCAAAATAGCCAAAGCTGGTAAACAGGTTCAGGACCGCGTCAAAGGGTTCGGCCGACAGTGGCGTGCGCATGTCGTGCACGGCGAAGGATAATCCCGGTCGGCTCGACAGATTCGCCTGCGCGATGTTTTCCGGGGCGATATCGATGCCCAGCACATCATAGTCGAGGTTGGCCAAAACGATGCTGTGTCTTCCTTTGCCACAGGCCAGGTCGAGTACCCGGGCGTGGGGAGGGAGTTGCAGGTGACGGGTCAGTCGCTCGATGAAGGGACGGGCCTCGGACTGATCCCGGTCGCGGTACAACAAATGATAATAGGGAGAATTAAACCACGATTCAAACCAGCTGGGATCGTTCATGCCGCAAAACTACTCCGATGCCGTAATTTCACGACTTAAATTTGAGTATGTCGCTGATCAAGAGCATTTCAGGCATTCGGGGCACCATTGGCGGACGGCCGGGAGACAACCTGACGCCGTTGGACGTGGTGCGCTTTACGTCGGCCTACGGGTCGATGTTGAAGGATAAGGGTGGCCGACCCACGGTGGTGGTTGGTCGAGACGGACGCATCAGTGGCCCGATGGTTCACACCCTGGTGGTGCAGACCTTGGTGGGACTGGGTATCGATGTCGTGGATCTCGGTCTATCCACTACCCCTACGGTAGAGTTTGCCGTGATGCAGGAGCAAGCGGCCGGCGGGATCATTCTGACGGCAAGCCACAACCCCCGGCAGTGGAACGCCTTGAAATTATTGAATGAAAAAGGCGAGTTTCTTTCCGCCGCCGACGGAGAGGTCGTTTTGCAACGCGCCGAGCAAAGCATGATGGAATTTGCGTCGGTAGATGACCTGGGCAACGTTCGGCTGGATGATAGTTATGGCCATAAACACATTGAAGCGATCCTGAACTATCCCTTGGTGGATAAGAAGGCGATCGGATCGGCGGGATTTAAAGTGGTTGTGGATGGGATCAATTCCTCCGGTGCGTTGTATGTTCCCGCCTTGCTGCGGGCACTGGGCGTGCAGGAGGTCGTCGTGCTCAACGATTCGATCACGGGTGATTTTGCGCACAATCCGGAGCCTTTGCCCGAGCATTTGAAAGAATTATCCGAGGTGGTGGTGAAGCATCAGGCCCACCTGGGGATCGCGGTGGATCCGGATGTGGACCGTTTATGTTTTGTGAATGAGGACGGAAGTCTTTTTGGGGAGGAGTACACGCTGGTGGCGGTGGCTGATCATGTATTGAGTCGTCGGCCTGGTAACACCGTCAGTAACATGAGCAGCACGGCGGCCTTGAAAGTCCTGACCCGAAATTTTGGCGGGGAGTATCACGCCGCGGCCGTGGGCGAGGTGAATGTCGTAGCCAAGATGAAAGCGGTCAACGCCGTGATCGGCGGTGAAGGCAATGGCGGGGTGATCGTTCCGGATTTTCATTACGGACGGGATGCTCTGATCGGCATCGGATTGTTTTTGACCTTGTTGGCGGAGCGAAAGAGTTCCCTGACGGCTTTGCGGGCGACCTATCCCGATTTTCACATCTCCAAAAACAAGATCGATCTGAGACCCGGATTGGAACTGCGTCCGATCTTAGAAAAGATCGGGCAGAAATATGCTGGACAGCCGCAACTGACGGAGGATGGCTTGCGCATCGAGTTTGGGGACGACTGGGTACACCTGCGCGGGTCGAATACCGAACCCATCATTCGGGTTTATGCGGAGAGCCGTTCGGCCAACGCGGCCGCTCAGTTGGCCCGGCAACTCCTTCAGGATATTGAGGCCTTGGCCTGATGCTTATCTTTGCGACGCCATCATGAAACGGATCTACCTCGATAACGCTGCCACGACGGCCATGGACCCCTTGGTGTTGGACGCCATGATGCCCTATCTTACCGAGCAGTTCGGAAATCCATCCTCCATTTATTCTTACGGGCGGGAGAGTCGGCTCGCCATCGAAAATGCCCGAAAATCGGTGGCCAAATCCCTGAACGTCACGCCGGGTGAGATCTTTTTCACCAGCGGGGGTACGGAAAGCGATAACATGGCCATCTACTCGGCCGTGCACGATCTGGGTTGTCGCGTGATCATAACCTCTCCGATCGAGCATCACGCCGTGTTGCACGCAGCCGAGCGTCAGGTAAAAGACGGCTTTGCTCAGTTGAAAATGGTACGGGTGATGCCCAACGGGCACATCGATCTGGAACATTTGAAGCAGCTGTTGGAGGAGACGCAAGAGAAGTGCCTGGTAACACTCATGCATGCCAATAACGAGATTGGGAATTTGTTGGACCTGACCGCTGTGGCGGATCTCTGTCAGTCACGGGGTGCGATCTTTCATTCAGATACGGTTCAAACCGTGGGGCATTACCAGCTCGATCTCAGTCACCCCGGCCTGCATTTTGCCACCGGGGCCGCGCATAAATTTCATGGTCCCAAAGGCATCGGAATACTTTATATCAGCAAAGACGTGCAGGTACGCCCGATGATCGAGGGGGGCGGACAGGAGCGTAACATGCGGGCCGGCACCGAGAATTTGTACGGGGTGGTTGGGTTTGCCAAAGCATTGGAACTGGCAGGGTCGAGGTTGGAGCAGGACCGCCTCGCTATCCAAGAACTGAAATCATACATGATCGGTCGGCTAAAAGACCGGGGCGACATCCGATTCAATGGTGATGCCGAGGGAGAAAGCTTATACACCGTACTGAATGCATCCTTTCCGCGTACCCCGGAAACGGAAATGCTGCTGATGAATTTGGATATGCGAGGGATATGTGTTTCCGGCGGTAGTGCCTGCAACAGCGGGGCAGACTTGGGAAGTCATGTTATCCGTGCTTTGGGCGACCGTGCCCAACGGGTGCCGATTCGGTTTTCATTCAGTCGCCACAATACCCAGGAAGAATTGGATCAGGTGATGGAGGCATTGAAGGCCTGCTGCTGATCAGAGGTAATACCAGGGATTTCGTTTGGCCGCCCAGACATAGTGGCGGATGTTTCTCCAAAAAGCCAGGATCAGGTAGATGATTGCCGGGGAGCCCATGGTGAGTAAGGACGTATACATGAAATACTGCCGGATCTTTCCCGGGGCAATGCCGAGCCGGTCGCCGATGGCGGTACAGACGCCAAAGGCATTCCATTCGATAAAACTTTTCAGCCGATCCATGTACCGAATATACAAATTTCGTTTCACCGGCAGATTTCCCGCACGGATCCATTTTTCCTCATCTCTAAGTACCTTTGCCCCGCCAAATCCTTAAAATATTAATCATGGTATTCGATCTGGACCTCATCCGCAAAACTTATTCCGAAATGCCCGCCAAAGTGGACGCCGCCCGTAAAGCCCTGGGTCGCCCGCTGACCCTGGCGGAAAAGATCCTCTATGCCCATCTTTGGGAAGGCGTGACGATTCGGGATTATGCGCGGGGAAAGGATTATGTGGATTTTGCCCCCGATCGCGTAGCCATGCAGGACGCCACCGCACAAATGGCCCTGTTGCAATTCGATACCACGGGCCGCAAAAAAGTGGCAGTGCCCTCCACGGTGCATTGCGATCACCTGATCGTTGCAAAAGACGAGAGCAAGATTGACTTGGCCAAGGCGGTAGCCGACAATGAAGAGGTCTATAATTTTCTTTCCTCCATCTCTAACAAATACGGCATCGGCTTTTGGAAACCCGGTGCGGGGATCATTCACCAGGTGGTGTTGGAAAACTATGCTTTTCCCGGTGGTATGATGATCGGGACGGATAGTCACACCGTAAACGCCGGCGGACTTGGTATGATCGCCATTGGCGTGGGCGGAGCCGATGCCTGCGACGTAATGGCGGGACTGAGCTGGGAATTGCTGATGCCAAAACTCATTGGGGTGAAACTGACCGGGCAACTGAATGGTTGGACCTCCGCCAAGGATGTGATCCTGAAAGTGGCCGGTATCCTGACCGTGAAGGGCGGAACCAATGCCATCGTAGAATATTTCGGAGAAGGTGCCGTGTCGATGAGCTGCACCGGCAAAGGAACGATCTGTAACATGGGTGCAGAGATCGGTGCCACGACCTCTACGTTCGGATACGACGAGAGCATGAGCCGTTATCTCAAAGCAACCGGTCGAGCCGACGTCGCCGCCGCGGCCGACCAGATCAAAGAATACCTGACCGGCGATGCGGAGGCATATGCACATCCCGAAAAATATTTTGATCAGGTCATTGAGATCAACTTGAGTGAACTGGAGCCGCATTTGAACGGACCCTTCACGCCCGACCTGGCCACGCCGATCTCCCAGATGACAGCAGCGGCGGCACAGCACAACTGGCCCAGCAAGATCGAAGTGGGATTGATCGGCAGTTGCACCAATTCTTCGTATGAGGACATCAGCCGTGCCGTTAGCCTGGCCAAGCAAGCCAAGGAAAAGGGGTTGACCTTGAAATCGGAATTCACCATTACGCCCGGTAGCGAGCAGGTGCGCTATACCATTGAGCGCGACGGATTCCTTTCCGTTTTTGAAAGCGTGGGAGCCCGGGTCTTTGCCAATGCGTGCGGACCGTGTATCGGGATGTGGGACCGGATGGGGGCCGAGAAGAAGGAGCGTAATACCATCGTACATTCTTTCAACCGAAATTTTGCCAAGCGGGCCGATGGTAATCCAAATACACTTGCATTTGTAGCGTCTCCGGAGATGGTGACGGCCCTCGCGATCGCGGGCGACCTGACCTTCAATCCCCTGACCGATACGCTCATTAACGATAAGGGTGAAGCTGTCCATTTAGATCCGCCATATGGCGATGAATTGCCGGTGCGCGGTTTTGCCGTGGAGGATGCCGGATACCAAGCCCCTGCTGCTGATGGTAGCGGTGTCGTGGTGGATGTGAAATCCGATAGCAAGCGACTGCAATTGTTGTATCCGTTCGCGGCTTGGGAAGGCACTGATCTGAACGGACTTCGTTTGCTGATCAAGGCTAAGGGAAAATGTACCACCGATCACATTTCGATGGCGGGTCCCTGGTTGAAATTCAGAGGCCACCTCGACAACATCAGCAACAACTTGCTGATCGGTGCCGTGAATTTCTTCAACGAAAAAACGGACTTCGTCAAGAACCAACTCACTGGAGAACACGGTACCGTGCCGGGTACACAGCGGGCCTATAAAGCCGCCGGTGTTGGTACGATCGTGGTGGGCGATGAGAATTATGGGGAAGGTTCTTCGCGCGAACATGCGGCCATGGAGCCCCGGCACCTGGGGGTACGGGTCGTGCTGGTGAAATCCTTTGCCCGTATTCACGAGACCAATCTGAAGAAACAAGGCATGTTGGCTTTGACCTTTGCGAACAAAGCGGATTATGAGCTGATTCGGGAGGACGATGTCATCGATGTGAAGGGTATGACCGAGTTTACACCGAGCAATCCTTTGCACCTGATCCTGCATCACGCCGATGGTACCACTGATACACTGGTGGCCAATCATTCTTACAATGCCCAGCAGATCGAATGGTTCAAGGCCGGCGGTGCGTTGAATGTGATCCGTCGCCAGATGGCGAAGTAATTTCTCGGACAAACTGAAATCGAAAAGCCCCCGACAGGCGTCGGGGGACTTTTCTCTCCTTGCTTACCACTACTGCGTATGTTGGACCAGAACCGTTCGCGTCTCGGTGAGTCCTGTTTGTGTATCGGTGATTCGGATACGGTGGGTGCCGTTGGGAAAGTACAGGGTGGGGATGAGTAGACGATCCCGGGCGTTCCATTGTCCCATTTTTTGTCCCGTGCCACTGATCCATTCCACCAGGTAATAATTTGTTTTTTTAGCGAATATCAATTGCAACCGGTCATGCACGGGATTGGGATGCAGTTGACTGATCAAGCCTCCGGCTTGCAGGATACGGATCGAGGAATAGCTGATTTTTCCGGAGTGATCGATCTGCTTGATTCGGTAGAGCGCGGCCCCCAGGATCGGATTTGGGTCGGTGAATGTGTATTGCTGAGCATCGGCACTGTTTCCTCCGTTGGCCTGGCTGGGTACAAATCCGATTGATCGAAATGCTTGGTCGTTCTCTTTATTTTTTCGTTCGATCTCAAATCCCCGGTTGTCGATTTCTGTGAGGGTTGTCCATTCCAGCAGCGCCTTTTGGTCGGTGTACCGGGCGGTGAAAGTGCCCCATTGAATTGGTAGCAGGGCACAGTTGTTGTCGATCCGTGCGAGGGTGGTGTTGGTGCGGGTGGGACTGCTCACCACCACCCACAGGGCACGGTCGGATTCCGGCTTTTGATTGGAGTACGGCAGGTACCCGAGTAGCGGGGAGTTGAACGTGAATTCGTTGCCACTATTGAGCAGAATGCCGCTGGCACTCGCGATCTCGATGTTATCGGTGGTGGCGTTATAGACACCATCGCCGTTGTCGATGTACACTTTGTAATTGACGGTGAGCCCGGCCGGGTCGGCGGTCTTGATCTGAAAGCGATACAAGCGGGGTGTTTCACAGATTAGGAATCCGCTGACCCTCGGATCGTTAGCAAAGAAGCTGAGTCCCCTCGAAAAACAATGCACATTCTGGGCGCTGGCGGATTGACTTTGCCAGACGTCGGCGGTAAACTCCTGCGCTACGGTGCAACTGGGAGCGGTGGTAATGGTAATGTTTTGGATGGTGAATCGGTCGGTGCCAGCCACGGTACCGGCACTTTTGACGATGGAAAGTCCGGTGAACTTGAAATTAGGGATGGTCGGATGCGGCGCATAGCTGCTGAGCATATACAAGTTGCCGCCGAAATGATAAAAACCCATGGTGGCCACGGCGTTGGTCAGCTGCACCGGGGTGGGCGGATTGTTATAGATCAGTGTTGGATAAAGGGAACTGGGCCAGAGGTGGACATAAACGTATTTCCCGCCGGCGTTGGATTGCATGTCGAAATACAGATCCAGGTTGATATTGCAACCGCCCGTGCCATTGGGCGTGCTGAAATTGAGTTTGACAGCGGGGTTGGATATGGTGCACTGTGCCTGGGATGAAATCGATGGATAAAGGGAGAATCCCCATAATAATAACAATAGAATACGCATAATGGATGCTTGTGGTTACGGATTGAGTAGACCACAAAGCAACCGGTGTGCGGTGCTGAAAAAAATGATGGGAGGGCTGGGCTGTTCTGATGCGAATCAGCGGGCTTAAGAACCCCAGCGGTAGGTATTGTGTTTGAGTCCGGCCAAGTCCAGCACCCGATCCACTACCGTAGCAGCGATGGCTTGGGGGGTTTGTGGCAGGCTGTAGAAAGAGGGGGTGGCGGGACAAATGATACCCCCGGCCAGGGTAACGGTTTCCATATTTCGGATATGGATCAGGTTGTAGGGGGTTTCGCGGACGACCAAGATCAGTTTGCGTCGTTCCTTGAGGATCACGTCGGCGGCTCGGGTAACCAGGTCGCCGGAGATGCCGTTGGCGATGCGTCCCAGCGTACCCATGGAACAGGGGATGACAAGGAGGGTGTCGTACTGACCTGAGCCGGAGGCAATGGGGGAGGAGAAGTCGTTTGTCTCAAATCGTCTGACCGGAAAATCTTTCCAGGATTCATTTCCCAGCTCGGTGCGCCACACTTCGCGCGCGTTGGTGCTCATGACCAGCGAGATTTCCTGAACCTGCGCTTTCATGCCACAGAGTTTCTCCAGAAGGTCTTGTGCATAAATCGAACCACTGGCTCCGGTAATGGTGACGGCGATCTTTCTCATGATTGAATAACTATGAAAGGTTCAGGAAGTTCAATGCGGGGTGCAAAACTATTCAATTCATCCTTACCCGGCCATTTCGGAGGGGCGTAGCCAGTTTTGGATGAGTTGTTTTCCGTGGGGGGTCATAACGCTTTCGGGGTGGAATTGAACGCCTTGCCAGGGGTAATGACGATGGGTCATGGACATGATCCGGGCTTGATCATCTCGTGCGGTGATGTGCCAAACCGTAGGCAGGTCTTCTTCTCGTACCATCCAGCTATGATACCGGCCCACGCGGAACTGGCCAGGCAATTCGTGGTATAGGCCCAGTCGGTCTGATTCGGGAATGGTTTGAATTTCTGTCTCGATCCCGTGTTGTACGTCGGGTAGTTGGAAAAGGCTGCCTCCACTCTGCTGCGCGAGGGCCTGCATGCCCAGGCAAACACCGAGTACGGGCAGGGTGGTGGGTAGTTGCGTCAGGATCTCCAGGAGTCGGCCGCTTTCGGCGGGCAGACCGGGTCCGGGAGAGAGCAGCAGCTTGTCGAATGCTGTCAAATCCTCGGGTCCGATCGAATCGTTTCGTTTCACCACCACCGGTTGCGCGGAAACGGATTCCAGCAGGTGCACCAGGTTGTAGGTGAAGGAGTCATAATTATCGAGTACGAGGATCGGTTTCATGGTGCCGGGCAAAGATATTCCCGTCGTCTTCGTTTCGCCCCGTTCTCTTCGTAAAAACTGGCTTTTTGGCGTACATTTGCTACAAATTTCACCTAATCCTTTCCGTATGGCAGACCTTTTTGAACGACTCCTCAAAAATCAGGGCCCGTTGGGGCAACATCGCGAGCGGGCACACGGTTATTTTGCCTTTCCCAAACTGGAGGGCGAGATCAGCAGCCGAATGAAGTTTCGGGGTAAAGAAATGATCGTTTGGAGCCTGAACAATTACCTGGGCTTAGCGAATCATCCCGACGTCCGAAAAGCCGATGCAGATGGTGCCAAAGAATATGGATTGGCCTATCCGATGGGCGCCCGGATGATGAGCGGTAACAGTAACCTGCACGAGCAACTCGAAGCCGAGTTGGCCGCTTTTGTGGGCAAAGAAGACTCTGCGCTCCTCAATTTCGGATATCAGGGCATGGTGAGTGTGATCGATGTATTGTGCAGCCGCCACGACGTGATCGTGTACGATGCCGAGAGTCATGCTTGTATCATCGACGGACTTCGTCTCCATCCCGGTCACCGATATGTGTTCAAGCATAACGATGTGGCCGATTGTGAAAAACAGTTGCAGCGGGCCCAGGCCTTGATCGATAAGCAAAAGACCGGTGGCATCCTGGTGATTACCGAAGGCGTATTTGGCATGGCGGGCGATCAGGGAAAACTGAAGGAGATCGCAGCCCTCAAGTCGAATTACCAGTTTCGTTTGCTGGTCGATGATGCGCACGGATTCGGCACACTGGGCAAAACCGGTGCCGGGGCCGGAGAAGAGCAAGGCTGCCAGGACGCCATTGATATTTATTTTTCCACGTTCGCTAAATCGATGGCCAGCATCGGAGCTTTTGTGGCCGGTGACAAGAAGATCATAGATTATATCCGCTACAATATCCGTTCTCAGATCTTTGCGAAGAGCTTGCCCATGCCCCTCGTGGTAGGCAACCTGAAGCGGTTGGAGCTGCTGCGCAATCATCCCGAATACAAGGAAAAGCTTTGGAGTAATGCCCGTAAGCTGCAGGCCGGATTGAAGGAGCGCGGTTTTGACATCGGGAAGACAGACTCGGTCGTGACCCCGGTGTACATGCACGGTGGTGTGGAAGAGGCGACAGCGATGGTGATGGACCTTCGCGAGAACTACCGGATTTTTGCTTCGATCGTCGTGTATCCTGTCATTCCGAAAGGACATATCATTTTCCGGTTGATCCCATCGGCCGTACATACGGATGAGGACATCGAGACCACGCTGCAGGCTTTTTCCGAAACCAAGAAAAAATTGGATGCCGGAGAATACCGCGTCGATGCCATTCCAGCCATGGCTGAAAAAGTTTAGTATGCATAAATCATTCTTACTGCTGCTCGGCGGATTGTTCTCCGCGGCGCTCTTGTCGGCTCAAACCAAGCCGATCACCCTCGAAGACGTTTACAAGAAAGGCACCTTTCGGGGCGATTTTGTTCCCGTCGTATTTGATACCACCCAAGCCGATACCGAGCTTCGGTTGGAGGGGGTCAACAACGAAGAGGGGAAGCCCTTTGGGCAACCGGAGGCCACCCTTGCTTCGCCCACCGACCGACATTTATTCCTGCTACGCAAAGGCACGGAGTCGATCTATCGTCGCTCTTCCAAGTCGCTGATCTATTTGTACGATTCAGTTACTCGTAAGCTGACCCGCCTGGCAGCCGAGAAAGTGCTGCATCCCAGCTTCTCGCCCGATGGTAGCCGGATCGCCTATGTGATGAACAACAACCTTTACGTGTATGAGGTGGCCACCGGAAATACCCGAGCCCTGACCACGGACGGTGTTTGGAACAAGATCATCAACGGCAATTGCGATTGGGTCTACGAGGAGGAATTTGAATTCACGCAGGCCTATGCCTGGAGTCCCAAGGGCAGTTTTCTGGCCTATTACCGATTCGATGAATCGCTGGTGCCCGAATACAACATGACCCTATATGACAACACGTACAACAAAGATTATCGCTATAAATATCCCAAGGCCGGCGATGCCAATTCGGTGGTGCAGATCCGAATCCATGATTTCGCTACCGGTGCGGTAGCCAAGGCCCAGTTTTCGGAAGGCGACGTGTACATCCCGCGGATCAAGTGGACGCAGCAGGACAGCAGCCTGGTCGTTTTCTGGATGAATCGGCACCAGAATCATCTGCAACTGTTACAAACCAGCGCCACCACCGGAACCTCTAAGGTATTGTATGAGGAGCGCAATAAATATTTTGTGGAGATCAACGATGACTGGCAGTTCCTGAAAAACGGAAAGCAACTGTTGATGACCAGCGAGCAATCGGGCTACCGACAGTTGTATCTGTTGGAGATGGAAAGCGGCAAACTAACTCCCCTGAGTCGCCCCGATGCGGAGGTAACCGATATCAACGGAGTGGATGAACAAAAGAATCAGGTTTTTTACACGCTGGCCTGGCCCCGTCCAATGGATCGCAATCTCTACGTATCTGACCTGGCGGGGAGGAAAAACGCGGCATTGACCACCGACTCGGCCTGGCATCGGGTGGAATTCAATGCGGACTTCACCCAATTTTTCGATTTCCGATCCACGATCAATGAGCCCAATACCGTAACGGTAAAGAAGCTCACCTTCAACAAGAAGAAGGGGTGGAGCGTGCAGTTGGTGCGAACCGTTTCGGAAAGTACCAAGTTGAAGACCAAGATGGCCGAGTACGGTTTTGGTGCGGCTGAATTCATTCGTGTGCCGAACACCAAGGGCGATACGTTGAACGGGTGGATGCTCAAACCTGCTTCGTTCGATCCGGCCAAGAAATATCCCGTATTGTTCTGCAATTACGGTGGCCCGGGCTCTCAGCAAGTCGCCAATCGTTGGGGGGCGGTGAGTGCCTGGCATCAGCTAATGCGCCAAAAGGGGTTCATCCTCGTCAGTATCGACAACACCGGAACGGGTTATCGGGGTGAGGCCTTCAAGAAGAAAACGTATTTGCAGCTGGGGAAATTCGAGATCGAGGATCAGATCGATGCGGCCATCTATCTTGGAAAGCTGCCGTACGTGGATAAAGCCCGCATCGGACACTGGGGTTGGAGCTACGGGGGATTCATGAGTTCGCTGGCCATCACCAAGGGAGCCGACGTATTTCGTGCGGCGGTGGCCGTGGCACCGGTGACCAGCTGGCGGTACTACGATAATATCTATACCGAGCGCTACATGCGTACACCACAGGAGAACGCAAAGGGGTATGACGATAATTCCCCGATCAACTTTACCAACCGCATCAAGGGGAAATATTTGATCATCCATGGCACGGCGGACGATAACGTGCATTTTCAGAATGCCACCCAGATGATCAGTTCGCTGGTCAAAAGCAACATCGATTTTGAGAGTATGTATTATCCAAACAAGAATCACGGGATCAGTGGTTCGGCGGACAATACCACGATCCATCTCTGGCGGAATATGACGCGTTGGATCGAAGAGAATTTGGGGACGCTGAAATAAATGTATATCCAGACCGATTAGGGGTCATTGATATGTATTTAATAGGGCTTTTCTTCACATAACTAAAAAGCTAAAGCGAGATGCTACGACTACTACTTGCAGTTTTGTTTCTGGGGGTCTCATCTGACTCAATCTGCCAAAAGAAGCTTTCGTTGGCTGCCGTTTGTAGTTATTATGGTGAAAAAACGCCTTCGAGTGCGTATACATTCAATTCAGATCGCGAGGCAGAAACAGCGTTGAAAATGATCACCGACGCTTCGGGATTATCTCCAAATTTTGCCCTTCTTGCGGCGGATATTCCCAACGCTGCAGCTGTGGTGATGTATAATGAACGTTATATATTATACAATCAGACCTTCATGTATAATATCAGGCAGAGAATTAATTATTGGGCCTCTATTTCTATACTGGCGCATGAGGTGGGGCATCATTTAAATGGTCATAGCCTGCAGCCGGGTGGCAGCCGTCCTGACCTTGAGCTTCAGGCAGATAAATTCTCCGGATTTATACTGTCTAAGCTGGGGGCTAATTTGGACGAGGCCCAATCGGCCATTCATGCCTTGATCCCAGAAGAAGGTTCTCTGACCCATCCGGGAAGATCTTCAAGGCTTGCGGCGATTGCCAATGGATGGTATCAGGCAAATGGGAATACGAGCGTAAATGCATCACCAGCTAAAAGACAAACGGTTGGTGGTTCCGGTCGAAGTGATGGGAGCACCTCTGTAGCCACAAGAAGTAAAAATGACCCCCCTCGGCAGCAGCCTAATTCTGCCAATACACCACGTTCGTCCGACAATGAAAGTAAAGGGGGGGAGGCCGCGGTAGCGATGCCCAAACGAAATAGTTCTTTAGTACTCAGTGGATCCGGATTTTCCTTTCCGGATGGTACCGTCGTTACACTCATCCGTAATGGCGATCCGTCGCCTACTCAGGAGGCAAAAATTGGTAATGGTAGCTTCGTATTCAACATACCACTCAGAGAAGACGGTCTTTATTTTCTTCAAATCACAGGACTAAATAGGCCAGTTGAGTTGTTTCTCGAGCCCGGTCAAATGAGTATCCGTCCCAACCCGGCTACCAGTGGGGAGTATGAGATTGTCGGTTCAGCCGCTCACAACGACTTCCAAAATTTTGCCCGACGTTTTGTGCCGTTGGTTCAGCAAGCCAATCAATGGGCAAACCTTATTAACATCAGTCAAAATCCGTCGCAGCGCGACAGCCTGATGATCTTGTATCAAGGAGTACAGTCCAATTTGCAAGCAGTTATTGATTCAATCGTCGATGCCAAGCCGAATTCGGCCGTCACTACTTTCATTCTTTCTGCCACCTACGGATTCAATCAGGATCCGGTCGTGCTCGAGCGTCGATTCAAAAAATTAAGTCTGGCCCAACAGCAGTCTACCATCGGTAAACAGCTTCAAACACTCATCAACGACAGCAAAGTGGGCTTAGTTGGATCGGAGGCCATTGATTTCACGCAAAACGATGTGGATGGGAATCCGGTCTCACTTTCTTCTTATCGTGGAAAATATGTGTTGGTGGACTTCTGGGCCAGTTGGTGTGGACCTTGTCGGACCGAAAACCCCAATGTGGTCGATAATTATCGGCGGTTCAAGGACAAAAACTTTACTGTCCTGGGCGTTTCATTGGATCGCGAGGGACAAAAAGATCGTTGGTTGGAAGCTATTAAAAACGATAAGTTGACCTGGACGCACGTCAGTGACCTGAAATTCTGGAATAACGAGGTTGCTAAGTTGTACAAGGTGCAAAGCATTCCTCAAAACTTACTGATCGATCCCAACGGCATCATCATTGCCAAGAATTTGCGTGGACAGGATTTAGGGAAGAAACTTTGTGAGGTTCTGGGCTGCGATTGATCGCGTGCTTATTTACCGATCTTCAGCACTACACTGAAGCCACTGGTGCCGGCTAATGCACTGCGTCCGGGTTTGAATTGAAGCGAGAGGTCCGGACCCACATCAAAACTTTTCAGGTGGGCATCGACAGTGGCATCTACGACATTTAGTCCCCAGAGTATCAAAAAAAACAGCACCGAGTAGTCGATGTCTCGGCGGAATTGATCGCGGTAATAGCGAAGTGATTCCTCGTCGATCGGCTTGAGCAGCGGATCGATCTGGCTGAAGAGGGCGGAGTCGGTTCGATTCACGCGCATGTTGTACTTGACCCGGTAGGCGAAGCGGGTATTTTGGTAGTTATTCAGGTTGTAGGCGAACACGCCGGCACAAGTGCCAAGGGCACCATAGACGATGGGTAGTTTCCAATATTTTTTGTTGTAGATCTGTCCCCAGCCCGGCAAGATCGCAGACCGGATGGCGGCAGTTCGGGGGGAGTGTACGTGGTTGATCGAGTCGTAGCGATTGATCTTTTTAGCAGGCTTGGCAGTGGAGTCGGTTTGCCCAACCGCGGCGGGCGTTAGCAAAATACTCAGTGGGAGCAGCAAAAAGACGAATCGTTTCATATTAATCCAGTGGCGCATTCAGCTGCCGGAGGATCTTATTCAATTCTTCGGTTGAATAGAATTCAATGGTGAGGGCTCCGGACCCTTGCGGACTTTGGTGCAAGTGCACGCGGGTGCTGAAATGGGAGGCCAATTTATCTTGAATTCGTTTGAGCGGACCTTCTGTGGGAGATTTTGCAGCTTTTTTAACAGCGGGAGATTGCTTATACAGGTTGCGGACCAGTGCCTCTGTCTGCCGGACTGAAAGTTCCTTGTTCAGGATCTCTCGGAATACATAGAGTTGTTGGTCGACCGTACCAACGTTGACCAGTGCCCGGGCATGGCCCATGGTGATCTTTCCATTTCGTACGGCCAGCTGAATATCGGGGGGGAGCTTGAGCAGGCGGATGAAATTTGCCACCGTGCTGCGGTCTTTGCCCATTCGCTCGGCGACTTGCTCCTGTGAGTAGTTGAGCTCGTCCATCATTCGCTTGTAGCTCAGTCCAACTTCCACGGCATTGAGGTCTTCTCGCTGCAGGTTTTCCAACAGGGCCAGCTCGAGGAGTTGTTGGTCGTTGGCTTTACGGATGTAGGCGGGTATCTCGGCAATTCCGGCCAGTTTGGCGGCGCGCCAGCGACGTTCCCCGGCAATGAGCCGATATTTTCCATTGGAGAGTTGGCTGACGGTAACCGGCTGGATGATGCCGTGCAATTTGATGGAGTTGGCCAGCTCGGCCAGGGCCGTTTCATCAAAATCGTGACGGGGCTGTTTGGGATTGGGTTGGATGTCTTCCACGGGGATGGCCAACGAGTGGGTGAGGTTCTCCACCACGGTTTGTTTGAGTTGGCCTTGCGGACCTTTCAGGTCGGTCTCGATGGATTGCAACAAGGAGCGAATACCTTTTCCCAGCTGGTCTTTATTCGGTTTGGAAGTAGCCATGGTGCGTGGTTTGAATTAGTCGAGTACGCGGTCCTCGTTCTTGATCTTGGTCAGGTTGTTTTTTTGCAGGATCTCCTTGGCCAGATTCAAGTAGTTCGCGGATCCCTTGCTGTTGCCGTCGTACAAGATGACCGGTTTACCGGCGGAGGGGGCTTCTGCCAAACGGGCATTGCGGTGAATGATGGTATTGAAGACCAGTTCATCGAAGTGTCGGCGGACCTCACTCACCACTTGGTTGCAGAGCCGGAGTCTTCCGTCGTACATCGTCATCAAAATGCCTTCGATGGCCAGCGTGGTATTCAGTCGACTTTGTACGATCTTGATGGTGTTGAGTAATTTTCCGAGTCCCTCGAGCGCAAAAAATTCGGCCTGCACGGGAATGACTACGGAATCGGCCGCGGTGAGGGCGTTCACGGTGATCAGTCCCAGCGACGGCGAACAATCGATGATGATAAAATCGTAGTCGCCGCGTACGGAATCAAGCAGGTTCTTGAGCACCATTTCACGGTTGGGGTAGTTGATCATCTCGATCTCGGCGCCGACCAGGTCGATGTGGGAGGGGATGAGGTCGAGGTTGGGGATCTCTGTTTTCAGGACCACGTCCTTGGGGCGTGCCTGGTTGACCATACAGTCGTACAGGCTTTGGGTGATGTTCTGCAGGTCGAACCCAACACCGGTGGTGCTGTTGGCTTGCGGATCGCCGTCCACTAATAGGGTCTTGAATTCCAGTACCGCCAAACTGGCGGCCAGGTTGATGGCCGTGGTGGTTTTTCCTACGCCTCCTTTTTGATTCGCTACGCCGATGATTCTCGCCATGACCCGTTTGAAATGTTCGTAAAGGTGAAAGGGTTACAAAATACGGCAAAAAATAGTTATGCCCAGTGCGTAGAACCTTCTTGTTCAGAGGTTGTTTCAGGATGGACTAATTTTGCCATTCATGCGCATCACGTTTTTCGGGGTCGTGGCCACGACCCTTTATCTGATCATCGACCTGTACGTATTCTGGGTGTTGCGTAGTTATTTACTCAGTGCCGGCATCCGCCGATCCGCCTTGGTCCAGATCGTTTACCTGGCCATGGGTATCGGGTCCTTGTTGTTTTTCTTTTTTGTCCCCAAACTGATCCAAACTGCTGCCTGGAAGCCGCTGGGAATGACCGTTTTTGCCCTGGTGGTATCCTGGTTTTTGGCCAGGGGCGTGGCTTCGCTGTTCTTTTTGGTGGATGACCTGCGGCGGCTGATCCAATGGGGCGGCCTGCAGGCCTATCGGATGGCTATTCCCTCGGCTACCGTGGACGCGGGGGTCAGTCGATCGGTTTTTCTGAGCTGGATGGGTGTTATCGCCGGCTCCGGACTATTGGGTAGTCTGGTCTACGGATTCGGAAATAAGTACCGGTATGAGATCCGAAAACAAAAGGTCCGCTCCTCCAAATTACCACCGGCCTTTGAGGGGTTGCGGATCGTTCAGTTATCCGACATCCATGTAGGAAGTTTTGACGACCCCAGCGCCGTGGCCCGGGGGATCGAACGGGTGATCGCCTTGCAACCCGATCTGATCGTGTTTACAGGGGACTTGGTGAACAACTTAGCTACGGAGGTGGGCGAATACGAAAAACTCTTTTCCCGACTCAGCGCTCCCTTGGGCGTGTATTCCATCTTGGGCAATCACGATTATGGCGATTATGTAGCTTGGGAAACTGCGGAGCGGAAAAAAGAAAACCTCGATCAGCTGAAGTCCATTCATGCCCGGATGGGTTGGCGTTTGTTGCTCAATGAAAATGTTGTTCTTACTCGAGGGGATCAGCAGATCTGTTTGATCGGGGTAGAGAACTGGTCCGCCCGCGGTAATTTCAAACGTTATGGCAACCTGGCGCTTGCCTACGAGGGCGTTGCACCCGATCTGTTTCAGATCTTGTTGAGTCACGATCCCTCGCATTTTGAGGCCGAGGTTTCCCGGTCCTATCCGGCGATCGACCTAACCTTGTCGGGGCATACGCACGGCATGCAATTTGGGGTGGAGGTGCCGGGTTTTCGTTGGAGCCCGGTACAGTATGTGTACAATCGATGGGCGGGGCTGTATACGCAGGGATCTCAGCAGCTCTACGTGAACCGGGGGTTTGGCTTTCTGGGATATCCGGGCCGGGTGGGGATCTTACCGGAGATCACCTTGATCGAATTGTCGGCCTAAGCGCTGTTAAGGCAATTTAACACGTTACACCTGTGTGCATCAGTAAATTTGTAGCGTTATATTCTTAAAAAAATCAATCATGAGCATTCGACAAATCTTTTTGGTCGTGGGCTTGTTCTCAACGACCCTTGTATCGGCCCAGCTCGACCTGGGTCTAAAAGCCGGCGTCAACATTACCAAGATCGATGACCGAGCTTTTAAGGATGAATTCAAATACGGATACCACCTCGGGGGATTTGCGGCTTTTGGCCTGGGAAAAAAATTCGGGTTCCAACCTGAAGTGCTCTATAACCAATTTTCCCTACGGATCGACAGCAGCTACACCAACACGGTGACCGGAGTATTCCAAAACGGACTCACCAATGTCAAATTGAATTATCTGTCCATTCCCCTGCTTTTCAATTATAAGCTGATCGGCAAATTCATCACCTTGCAGGCGGGTCCGCAATTCGGTATCCTGATCGATCAAAATCGGAGCCTGCTCCAAAATGGCGGAGACGCCTTCAAGAAAGGAGATTTTTCGATGTTGGGCGGCGTGCAGGTAAAACTCGGCCCCCTTCGCGTCAATGGCCGCTATGTAGTCGGACTGAACAATATCGCCGACCTCACCAATGGCACTCGTTGGAAGAGTCAGGGGTTTCAGGTTTCGGCGGGGATTGCATTGCTTTAGAAAGTTTGAAGAGTTTGAGAAGTTTAAGCAGTTTAATAGTTTTCAGTGGCTTCCGTATAGTCTTGGCGAATAGCCCCAAACTTTTAAACTCTTCAAACTTCTCAAGCTGGCCTGCTCTAGGCAGGCCAGTTTGTCAGCCCCTTCCCATTGGTACAAGAATTGGAGATATGGGTGGGGGATTTTATATTTATCCTCCTTTAATCTTTTCAACAACCTGAATAACATGATTTTGCGTCCGGAGGAGGAAATGGATTTTTTGCCGATCATTCCCTTGCATGAGGGAGATCAAGAGGAAAGTGACAACCTGGTATTGCCGGAGGAACTGCCTTTGTTACCGCTTCGAAATACCGTCCTTTTCCCGGGGGTAGTGCTCCCCATTACGGTGGGGCGTGATAAAAGCATCAAGGCCGTGGCCGATGCCTATAAAGCCGATAAACTCATCGGGGTCGTAGCCCAAAAAGACAGTCAGGTTGAAGACCCGCAGGTCGCCGATCTCAGCTCCATTGGCACCGTGGCCCGGATCGTCAAACAAATCAAAATGCCCGATGGCGGCACCACGGTCATCATTCAGGGCAAGGCCCGGTTTCGGATGCTGGAGGTAACCTCCACCGAACCTTATTTCAAGGCCAAGGTGGAAAAGATGACCGAACAAGCGGCCCCGACCGACGAAGATTTCCAAGCCTATGTCGCCAACATCAAGGAACTGGCCTCCGAGATCATCCAACTTTCTCCCAACATTCCTACCGAAGCCGGCATCATCCTGAAAAATATCGAGAACCCGGTCTTCCTGATCCACTTCGTTTCCAGCAACCTCAGCGTCGACTTGAACGAAAAGCAACGACTCCTGGAGATCGACGATATCCGCCAACGAGCCGATCTGCTCATGCAATTCCTCCAACGCGAATTACAATTCGCGGAATTGAAGAATAAGGTCACCACCAAGACCCGCACCGAGATCGACAAGCAACAACGCGAATATTTTTTACAGCAACAACTCAAAAGCATTCGCGAAGAGTTGGGCGGCGACAGCAACCAGCAAGAGCTGAAGGAAATGCAGAAAAAGGCCGAGCAAAAAAAATGGCCACAGGCTGCCAAAGAACTTTTTCAAAAAGGCATGGAAAAACTGGAACGGATGCATTCCAGCACCCCCGACTACTCGGTGGTGTATAATCATCTCGACCTCATGCTCGATCTTCCCTGGGGCGAGTGCACCGATGATAATTATGACCTGTCCCAAGCCCGCGAAACACTCGACCGCGATCACTACGGGATGAAAAAGATCAAAGAACGCATCCTCGAATACCTGGCCGTGCTGAAATTGAAAGGTGACATGAAAAGTCCCATCCTCTGCTTCCTGGGTCCGCCCGGTATCGGTAAAACTTCCCTCGGGAAAAGCATCGCTCAGGCACTGGGGAGAAAATATGTTCGACTGAGTTTGGGAGGATTGCACGATGAAAGCGAGATCCGCGGGCACCGGAAAACCTATATCGGCGCTATGCCCGGACGCATTCTCCAATCCATCCGCAAAGTCAATTCCTCCAACCCCGTCATGATCCTCGATGAGATCGATAAGGTGGGACGGGATGTTCGTACCGACCCTTCCTCCGCACTCTTGGAAGTACTCGATCCCGAACAAAACCACAGCTTCTACGACAATTATCTGGAAACCGAGTACGACCTCAGCAAAGTACTTTTCATCGCCACGGCCAACGACATCCAACACATTCAGCCAGCCCTTCGGGATCGCCTCGAGATCATCGACCTCAGTGGCTATGCCCTCGAAGAAAAAGTTCAGATCGCCAAACGGCACCTGATCCCCAAGCAACGGGAGCAACATGGTTTGGGTAAATCGTCTATCCAGCTTACCGATAAAGTGCTGGAGCGACTGATCCAGGATTATACCCGCGAGAGCGGGGTGCGGGAATTAGACCGACAACTGGCTTCCCTGATGCGCAATCAGGCAAAGGAAATGGCCCTGAAAGGGAAAGTTAAACGTTCCCTTACCTTGGAGAACGTTGAAAAAATACTGGGTAAGGCCCGTTACTCCAACGATATCTATAAAACCGCCCTTATGCCCGGGGTGGCGGTGGGACTCGCCTGGACCTACGTCGGTGGCGATATCCTTTTCATGGAGGCCAGCCTCAGCGATGGCAAAGGAGAAATGAAACTCACCGGTAACCTCGGACAAGTCATGAAAGAAAGTGTGAGTACCGCTTACACCTACCTGCAGGTCAATGCCCGCAAATACGGGATCGATTCCACCTTATTTGAAAAGCGCAACCTCCACGTGCACGTACCCGAAGGGGCCGTGCCGAAGGATGGTCCCAGTGCCGGCGTCACCATGCTAACGGCCATGGCTTCGGCTTTCAGCGGGAAAAAAGTAAAGCCTTTCCTGGCCATGACGGGGGAGATCACCTTACGCGGACAAGTGCTGCCCGTCGGTGGCATCCAGGAGAAAGTACTCGCGGCCAAGCGAGCCGGACTCCGAGAGATCATTCTTTGCAGCCAGAACGAAAAAGATGTAGCCGAGATCGATCCGGAATATATCAAGGGACTCACCTTCCATTATGTGAAGAACATGAGCCAGGTACTGGAACTCGCCATTCCCGGAATTCCCACCAAATAACTCCGGTACTTGTTTTATTTTCGGCTGTGCGCATCCCGGCTCTGATAGGGTCACTACTCGTTTGTTCGATGGTATCGAGGGCACAGCTATTGGGTGGATCCGCTTCGATGAATTTTCTTCGGCTTGCGCCCGGCGCAACGGTCAGTGCCCCGGGCGGATGGGTACTGGCAACGGATCAATCCGACTTGGCCATAGCCTACCAAAACCCGGCCTTGTTGGAAAGCGCTCGCAACCCTCGATTGCATTCCTCTTTTCTATTTCTGCCCGGCGGATCCTCTGTTTATTTTTTATCGGGGGTCACTTCCAAGCCTCAAGCGGCATTGGTGACAGCCCTATCTCTTCAATACATCGATCATGGATCGGTTCCTGCTACTGATCCGGGTGGGAATATCCTCGGATCATTTCGTCCCCGGGATTGGTGTATTCAACTGGCTGCCTCTCTTCCGTATCAGTCCCGCTGGCGCGGCGGTGCTGCCTTGCAATGGGCCCATTCGGCCTACGGGACCTACCGCAGTACGGCAGTTCTATCGAATGTGGGTATCCGATACCGCGATACGGCCAACGGATTCACCTTCGGGGCCATCTTTCGACATGCCGGTTTCATGGTACGACGCTTCGATGGCGGCAGCACGCAACAACTCCCAGTCGAGTTGGCATTCGGGATTTGGAAAACATGGAAAGACTCCCCCTTTGCCGCCGGGATCGTCTGGCAACGAATGCAGCGCTGGGCATTGGATACCGACGACCTCTTCGATCCAAGCGTTTCGCCCATTGGGATCGACAACCGTCGATCGACCTTTGCCGGACAATTCTTCAACCACCTCATTCTCTCGACCCGTGTGGCATTGCATCCGCAAGTGCAATTCATCGGCGGGTATAATTTTTTACGTAGAAGGGAGCTGAGCTGGGGGGGCGGCTCGAACGGACTTGCCGGTTTCTCGTACGGATTAAAAGCAACCCTCCATCGGTTTCAGATCAGCCTGGCGCGTTCCCATTACATGGCCAATCAATCCCTGCACCAACTCTCCCTGGAATTTTCCCTGAAACCCTCCGGTCAAGGGTGGAAGCGATAATGCATGCATTCAATCGTAGAGAAAAACAGGCCGGCTCTTCTGTTTGGAAAACGTTGAGTCGTACAGTTGCTCCAGTACGTGCGGTAATACATTGGGTACCTGAACGGAGTCGGGCAGCGCTCGGGTGAGTCCTTTCACGAATAAGATCGTATTGAACTCGATGCCGTCGGGGGAGGGGGTGCGCATATTCTTCCATCCGTGATCGCTGAGGACGATAAAGATGGTCTCCTCATTGTTTTGCATCATTGCAAGAAGCATCTCCACGATCCGTTTATTGGTATATCTCAGGTAGTTTAGATAAGCTTGTTTGTTCAATGGATTGAGGGCTACTTCCACCTCCACGTCTTCCCCGTTTTCATTCATCAAGTAGGGGTCGTGTGGAAGAAACAGGTGCATGTAATGAAAATCCGGTCCGGGTGGATTGCGAACAACTTTCTCTGTCTGCGACCGTAGGAAATCGTTCAAGTCCCGGATCATTTTTTGCAGAAATGTTTTTTTACTCTGTCCAAACAGGTTTTTTGTATAGAAGTGATAGAAAAGATCTCGATGGATCGTTCGGGAGGTATTGAAATGATTCAGTCTGGCGGCTCCTACGATGTGAAAATGAAAAATATCTTCGAATGCCGGCTGGTCATTGAACGGGAAGATGGAGGCGTTATAACTTTTATATCCGTTGGCATTTAGAAAATTCGTCCATTTATTTTGGTTGATGCGTTGGACCCCTTTTCGCCAGTTCTCGAGGTTGGATACATGGTTTCCGGGAAGGTTCAGTGGTTGCATGTCAAACAGGGAGGCCATGGAAAACACCGTGGCGTTGTACAGGCTGCTGGATCCCGGTACTTCCTGAAATCCCAGTGATTTCATCTGCTCGGTAAATTCCCGATTGTCAAACTGAAAAAATGAACGCAGGGAGGAGGTGCCGGCATATTCGTCCAACAAAATGAGTACGATATCCGGTTTTTTATCAAGCGGCCGAAAGCTGGTTATTTGGGCGTGGGATCGCTCGCTCGACGCCAACCGAAGGAGCTGTACCCCCGACACCGGAATCATCAACATCGTGCATGAGGTGATGAGTTTTACGAAACGATATCGGAGCTTCCGGATCGCCAGATATATGCTCAGCAGCAGGAAGAGGCAGAGGATGGGTAGCAACAGCGAGTAACTCGACCAAAAGCTGTTACCGGTCAGGGATTTCCAGGATTGGTGTGCGGGACTAAAATAAAATTCGATCAGCAGCAGGATCAGTCCGATTGTATTGGGTCTGGTCCAATCCAAAATAAAATATTTCAGCACCCAGGCCAGCAGCATGCCGCCGCCACCGTAAAGCAAGATCTCCTGTAGCAGCTCAGGTATTGGAACGGTAGGGTAGTGATTGGCATAAATATTGAATAGGTGGGCGAAGACCAGTAGAAAGATGGGCCAGGGTCCGGATTCGGCCAATGTATGGATCGTCTTTTTTATTTTTTCGAGCATAAATAAAGTCTGCGGGACGAGTCGGCCAATTGGGTGTGATACCGAGTGGTGAACAAGGTTTCCAGTTGTTTTTCGAATGTCTCGAGATCGATCAGGCGCTGCTCGACCCGCTCCGGGTTGAAGTGTTCTCGAATGAGCGGGTCGGTCGGATCGATGTATTCGATCCACAGATATTTATTTGTCAGCTGCGCTAGCAAATTCAGCACGTCGGGTAAGGGGATGTAATTTCGGTAGGTCAGGTGATGCAGTAGTCCCAGGCAGAGCACCAGATCGCTTTTCAGAGAAGGGATCAAGCCGTGGTCACAACCGGCGGGGAGAAGGTCTTCGACATTCAGACAGAGTGAAAGGCTATTTTGATCGCCGGCCGTTTTATTTTTTTCATACAGGGCATTGGCCGTTTGTGGGTCGGATTCGAGCTGAATGATCTTCTCGGAAATGTTTCGCAGGGCGTTGGAATAATTTCCGGTATTGGAACCAAGGTCCAAAATCGTGTCGATGCCCGATAAAGCCGCGGATTCTTTTTGGATCACGGCGAGTTTGTGCGAGGTGTATTGGCCCCTGGCCGATACTTGTTGCTCGTAGTTGGTCCACCCCGAATGTTTGTTGCCGGCGTGGCAGCGAGTCGTACCCAGTTTCAGGCTGTGGATCAGATTTTTCATCTGGCCCGATGAGAAACCAGTGGATGAACTTTTTGGGGTATCTCCTTGTCTTGATTGTCGGGCATGCAGGTGAAGATGTAGAAGCCAGTGGAGGGAAAGTTTGGAGCGCAGGGGCAGCATCGTTCGTCCCGTTTCGAGGGGAATTCCGCCAGGCCAGGCGCGGAGCAGTTTGGGGCTGTCGGGCACACCGTGGTGGCCGATCACCAAGGGCAATAAAAAAGACTCACAGTATTGTCGATAGGCGATCCAGGGTTTTGTTTTGATCCAGGTTTCGAACGAGAGTGTATCGATCAGAATAGGGGAGGCGCCGATGAATTGAATGTTGGAGGGGTGCGCATCTTTAAGGATCATACCGTGCTGCAACGCGATTGTTTGGATGCGGAGGGTAGCGATGGCCGCATCCAGTAGCATGTTGTAGGTCCAGCAAAAAGGAGGAATGACCGGACGAATTCGTTGTGGTCGAATGATCCGGAATGCATCGGCGGTATTGGGTTGGGAGATTTCTTCGTGCGGGATCAATAATTTTTCCGAGACCAACCGATCGTATAGTCCCGATTGTTTCAGTTGTTCATACGACGGTTGGTAGCGTGGGTGGATCTGTCGGTAGAGAATGCCGTCTTCTTCAAATACGAAACCTGCCGGATCTCGGTAGGAAGCAGGGTGTCGGTGTGTGGCCGGATTCATGAGTCGGCCGATCGATCTTTTTTACCCAGCAGGCGGTAAAAGAAATCCCGGACAACGTAGAGCAGGTTTCGAAAATAGAATACCACTCCCAGGATCGAGGCGATGATGACTTGCGCCAGATAGCTTCCATTGCCCGGATCGAGGTAGAGCAGGTGGATCACAGGTAGCTCAGGTTTGTTTTGGGCGTCAGGGTCAGCAGGGTCTCATACATCAGCCGGATGGTTTGCTCGATATCGTCGCGGTGCAGCATCTCGACGGTGGTGTGCATATAACGAAGGGGGATGGAGATCAGCACGGAGGGACAACCATCGTTCGAGTAAGCAAAGGAGTCGGTATCGGTACCGGTGCTGCGGCTGAGGGCACGCCATTGGATGGGGATCTTCTTTTTCTCGGCCACGGATTCGACGAGGGCCAGTAGTTTGTTGTGAACGGCGGGGGCGTAGGAGAGGGAGGGGCCTTTGCCGGTGGAGACATCGCCTTCGATATTCTTGCTGATGAGCGGGGTGGTAGTGTCGTGGGTGACGTCGGTCACGATGGCCACGTGTGGTTTGATGCGCCGGGCGATCATCTCGGCTCCGCGCAGCCCGATCTCTTCCTGTACGGCATTGACCACATACAAACCGAACGGTAATTTCTTTTTATTCTCTTGGAGCAGGCGGGCTACTTCCGCGATCATAAATCCGCCGATGCGGTTATCGAATGCGCGGCCAACATAGTTGCCGTGGGCCAATTCATCGAATCCGTCCTGGTAGGTGACCACGGCACCGATGTGTATACCGAGGGCCATCACTTCTTTTTTACTGCGGGCGCCGCAATCGAGCCAAAGGTTATCGGTACGGGGCGTAGGTTCTTTTTGATCCGCGTTTCCGATGCGGGTATGGATGGCGGGCCAGCCGAAGACGGCTTTCACCGGACCTTTTTTGCCGTGGATGAGTACGCGCGAGGCGGGGGCGGTCTGGTGGTCGACGCCGCCGTTTCGTTTGAGGTAGATCAGTCCGTCTGCCGTGATGTAATTCACGAACCAGCTGATCTCATCGGCATGGGCTTCGATCACCACGCGAAAGGGATGATCGGCATTGATGACGCCTACGGCGGTGCCGTAGGGATCGACGTAATGAGAATCGACGTAAGGCTTGAGGTATTCGAGCCAGAGTTTTTGTCCCCAAGTCTCAAACCCGACAGGAGAGGCGTTATTGATATAGTGGCGAAAAAACTGGAGGGAGGAATCGGTCAGAATAGACTTGCTCTTTTTCGGAGTATTTTTTTTGGTAGCCATGGGTCGTATGCGCGATTAAGGTTTTTTGAGGCGAATGGTGGGCGATTCAGAATAGTTGCTGCGGTTTTTGCCTTTATCGATCAATAGCAAGCCAAAGGCTGCGGTGGTATCTCGTTGGCTGACACCGGGCAACTTGGTGAGATCGGGATAATTGTTGGTATTGTATTCGAATTGCAGTGTGAGTTCTCCTTTTTGCACGCCCAGGGGGATGCCGAGTTGCGTGAATCCGAAACGAAACGTATCGAAACGGACAGCCGTGGTATTGTTGTACCATTTGTACACGATCAGGGCAGAGTCGATATCGCCTTCCAGGTCGGTATAACGACCATCGACCTGGATCACACTTCCGCTGACTGCCGTGGCGGGGGAGATGGATTCGATCGTCACCTGGGGAACGGTGGTAAAATCATCCTTATGGCAAGCGATCAGTACGACCAGAAACAACCCCCCCAAACCTATCCTATTGTGCATGACCTAACTTTGACTCAAATTTACCGGATTAACCGTATACCCTGTACATGGATTGGCCAGAAATACAGCGCAGGTCTTTAGAGGATTTTGAGGGGCTTGTCCGTCAGCTACAGACGTATCAGCTGGCTGAGAATCCACTCTACCGGCAATATGCGGAGGCGGTGGGACAAACCCAGGCCCGCAGCCTGACCGAGATCCCCTTTTTACCGATCTCTTTTTTCAAGGAGCAGTTGGTGATGACGGGAGCGTTTACCCCGGAGGCGATCTTTGAGAGCAGCGGCACCACGGGGGCCATTCCCAGCCGTCATGCCATCCGGGATCTTTCCCTCTATCGTCATCAGCTCCATCAAAATTTTGAGCGGGTGTATGGTCCCGTGACCGATTGGTGCATCCTGGCCTTGTTGCCTTCTTATCTGGAGCGGGGGAATTCGTCTTTGGTGTATATGGTTCAGGAGCTAATCCAGAGGGGTGGAAATCCGGATAGCGGATTTTATTTGAATGAGTGGGACCGATTGATCGATCAGCTCGAAAAAGGCGAGCGGGCCGGGCGAAAGACATTGTTGATTGGCGTGGGTTTTGCGTTGCTGGATCTCTGCGAACGCTACCAGACCCGATTTCAGCATACAACCGTATTGGAGACCGGGGGCATGAAGGGAAGGCGCCGGGAGTGGATACGGGAGGAAGTACACACGCATCTCTGCACCAATTTTGGGGTAGAGTGTGTGCACTCGGAATATGGGATGACCGAATTGTTGTCACAGGCCTATTCGGTGGGGGATGGGGTATTTGAATGTCCGCCTTGGATGCGGGTGTTGATTCGCGAGGAGGAGGATCCACTTTCGGTTCGAACGAGTGGGCGGGGACTGATCAATATCATCGACCTGGCCAATATCCACTCCTGTGCTTTCATCGCCACGGAGGATGTGGGAGAACTTATGCCCGATGGTCGGTTTAGGGTGCTGGGTCGCCGCGATGGGGCGGAGCTGCGAGGGTGCAGTCTGTTGCTTACGTCTTAGCGGATCGCGTTGAACTATGTTTTTGTTTTGATCGTTTTCATCTGGATGATGTCGACCAGGAAGGCGAAGGCCATGGAGAAATAGATGTAGCCTTTGGGTATCTCGAAATGCAGCCCTTCCGCCAGTAACGCCACACCGATCATCATCAAAAAACAAAGGGCCAGGATTTTGAAGGAAGGGTGCTTGCGGATGAATTCGCTGATGGGTTTGGAGGCGACCAGCATGATCGCAACGGTCACGATCACGGCGGTGTACATGATCCAGAGCTCTTGTACCATGCCGACGGCGGTGATGATGGAGTCGATGGAAAAGACAAGGTCCAGCAGGATCACCTCCGAAAGCAGTTGCCGAAAACTTGTTTTCGTGGGGGCGGTGGAGGGGCCCTCCCGATGCAGCTCCGTCTTGTAATAGATCTCTTTGGTGCTTTTGTAGATCAGGAATAATCCGCCGAGTATCAGGATGATGCCTTTGCCGGAAAATTCGATGCCGTAGATCGTGAACAGGGTATGGTCGAGTTTCAGGATCCAAGAAATAAAGGCCAGTAAGCAAAGCCTTAATACCATGGCCAGTCCAATACCCCAGAATCGAAGTTTATTTCTTTGGGAGCCTTCCAGTTTATCCGCTAAAATGGAAATGAAGATGATATTATCGATGCCAAGAATTACTTCAAGTGCGATCAGGGAGAGGAGGGGGATGAGAATGTCGGTCATGGAACGTTGAGTATAAAAATTGGTTATGCGTCTTTACAAAAATCAGTACTTTTTTTCATTTGCACTGTTAGGGCCAACTATCCAAGTTTCCATGCCTCTAAAAATATCAATCTCCCCAAACTTTTTAAACTCCTCAAACTTCTCAAACTAAAACCCCGAATCAGATCCGCAATTTGGATCGATTCGGGGGTTTCCGTGCCCGGGATCGGAGTCGAACCGATACACCATTGCTGGCGGCAGATTTTGAGTCTGCTGCGTCTACCAATTTCGCCACCCGGGCGGGGGATTGCAAATGTACGAGGAAACCGAGATTAGGACAAGCCCTGGCCGATCCGGTCGAGGTACTTTTTTCGGTAATAATACTCTTTCAGTGCCGCCAATTTCTCGGGGGTAGGGTAAAAGGGGTTCTCTTGTAAAATGCCGGATACCGGTCCACTCATTTCTTTTAGGAGTGCATGGGTATGGTCAGACAGACTTTTCGTATCAGCGGTGGCCGGTTCCATCATCGCCTCGTTGATCTCCATCACCTCCATCAGAAAATCGGGACTTAACTCATATTTCTCACCAGCCTGCCAGTATCCGTGTATTTCCAACACATATCGAATGAGTTCGTCCGGTTGCTGAAAGGTTTTCCAGGCCTTGTTCAGCAGGGCTGTTTTATCCAGTGCTTCTTGTTGTTCTTCGGGCGAGCGGCTGACAAAAAAATCAGGATGGAATTTCCGGCTCAAGACAAAAAAAGTTGGACGCAACTGGTTTAGATCCACCCGCAACTGAACAGGAATCCCAAAAAGATCAAAATAGTTTTCCATACGGCCTCCGGTTCGGGTTATTTTTGTACAACGATTGCAAAACTACCCAAATGATCCGAATCGGACTGATCCGGGAAGGAAAAGTGCCTGCCGATAACCGCGTCGCACTCACCCCCGCCCAATGCAAATGGCTTCGTCGCCAGCGTACCGACCTCGAGATATTGGTGGAGCCTTCTTCCAGCCGTTGTTTCTCGGATCGTGAATATGCATCCGCCGGAGCTGTCCTGACCTCCGATCTTTCAACTGCAGACCTGCTGCTGGGCATCAAAGAAGTGCCGATCGAACAGCTCATCCCCCAAAAGACCTACCTGTTCTTCTCGCATACCAAGAAACAACAGCCCTATAACCAGGCTTTGTTTCGATCCCTGATCGATAAAAAGATCACCCTTATCGATTATGAATGCCTGGAGCATGAGGACGGTCAACGACTCCTCGGCTTTGGTTTTTTTGCCGGTATCGTCGGTGCCCACAACGGCATGATGGCCTATGGCAACCGAACGGGACTTTTTTCCCTCGAACGGGTCTATAAGCAGCGTAGCTTTCGCGACTTGATTCACACTTATTTTGGTCTCAAGCTGCCCAACCTCAAGATCGCCGTAACCGGCAGCGGTCGTGTGGCCCACGGCATCCTGGAGATCATGAATCTGATGGGAATCCACGAAGTAGAGCCGGATGAATACCTATCCCGCCGCTTCTCCTATCCCGTTTATACCCAACTCAAAGGGGCCGACCTATACCGCCATAAGATCCACAAAAATTATCAGCGCCTGCATTTTCATGAACACCCCGCTGAATATGAATGCCTTTACAAGCCCTACAGTGAGCAAACTGATATTTTGATGAATGGGATCTACTGGGACAAGCAAATGCCCCGGCTTTTTGAAAAATCCGATGTGCAATCCGATCGTTTCATCACTCAAACCATCGCCGACATCACCGACGACGCCGACGGATCCGTGCCCATCAACCTCGGCGATCAAACCATTGAAGATCCGATCTATGGTGTGGATCGCACCACGCTTCAAAAGACAGCCCCGTATCTACCCAACTCCATCGATGTGATGGCCGTTGGTAACCTTCCCAATGAACTGGCCCGTGATGCCAGCCGTTATTTCGGCGAGCAGCTTATCAAATACCTGTTGGAGGATCTTGTCGGAAACGGATCCCCGATGATCGAACGGGCTACGATGCTCAATAAAGGGGAACTTACACCGGCCTATACTTACCTGCGCGGGTATGCGGGAGGGAACTGATCAAAACATCAGATAATAATCGGCTAATAGCACACGCACCGAGTCGCTGTATTGGTCCTTTTCATCCATCAACACGATCTGCGTTGTCAATGTTTCCGAGCGGGGAATTCGGCCGCCAGCCAGAAAATATCGTTTGATCGGGCGGTCTGCCGCATACCGGATGCACCCTTGTTGGTAGAGACTAAATCCTTTTAGTCGGATCGCCTCGATCCGGGATTCGATCATTCTTGCCGGAAGCAAAAGAAAGAAACAGCCATCCTCTGACAGCAGTTGGTCAATACTATCCAATAATTGATCCATATTCAAGGATACGTCGTGATGTGCCTGATTCTTGCTGCTATCGGGACTATTCAGATCCCCCTCGTAAAAAGGCGGATTGGATACAATCAGGTCAAAGCAATGGCGACCGGCCTGCTCCCGGACGTCGCTATGCACCACTTGTATGCTGTTTGCCCAAGGCGACAGGGCAATATTTTCGGTTGCCTGCTTGGCGGCCTCTTCGTTAATTTCCAGGCAAGTCAGTTGGATGTTCGGAAAAGCTTGTGCCAGCATCAGCGACAATAAACCGGTACCGCCGCCTATATCCAATCCATTTATGCACGCCACCGGATCTTTTCGGATCTGTGCGACTACCCAAGCACCGAACAGACAGGCATCGGTCGATACCTTCATGGCACATAGATCCTGTTCGATCCGAAACTGTTTGAATTGAAAATAGGTATTCGACATATCACCATTGGGCCCTTGCTTCGGAGCGGACCGACAGGTCGGCGAACTCACCGGCCAGTAGTTTATAATATCCCGTGATGGCGATCATGCCGGCATTGTCGGTGCAGTATTGAAAAGCCGGGATGTATGTTTTCCAGTGGTACTTTTCTCCGTATTCCTTCAGTGCTTGGCGCAATCCACTGTTGGCCGACACACCACCGGCGATGCATACCTCCCGAATGCCGGTTTCCAGGCTGGCATTTTTTAATTTATTCAATAGGATCTCTACGATTCGTTGCTGAACGGAGGCGCAGATATCATTCAGGTTTTCCCGGGTAAATGATTCACGCTCTTCTGGCGTGGCGATCGGCTCGGGCATGTATTTGAGACTCTTTCCGGCATTTTGCAGAAAATACAAGATGGAAGTTTTCAATCCGCTAAAACTGAAATTCAATCCCTCGATCTTCGGCTCGGGAAAATGAAAACGTGTTGGATTGCCGGACTGTGCGTATTTATCGATTAAAGGTCCCCCCGGATACGGAATCCCCAACAATTTTGCCGTTTTATCAAAGGCCTCTCCGGCAGCATCATCGATCGTTTCTCCGATGACTCGCAATTGGGTGGGGGACTCACAGACTACGATCTGGGTGTGTCCGCCACTGACCGTCAAACATAGAAAAGGAAAGGATGGGCGGGGTTCATCGATCAAATTGGCCAGAACATGTGCTTGCATGTGGTGGACGGCGATCAGGGGAATATTCAGGCTAAGCGCGAGTGATTTGGCGAACTGCCCGCCTACCAGCAGGGAGCCGATGAGTCCGGGTGCTTGCGTAAAGGCGATCGCATCCAATTCGGTCAATGTCACACCAGCCTCTTTCAGGGCGGTATCTACGACCGGAACGATATTTTGAAGGTGCGCCCGCGACGCCAGCTCCGGCACCACCCCGCCAAATTTTTCGTGTACTTTTTGGTTGGCGATGAAATTGGACAGGATCTTTCCGTCTCGGCAAATCGCAGCCGAGGTTTCATCGCAAGAGGACTCTATCGCCAGAAGAGTAGGCATGTTATTTACTTCGGATCGCCACTACAGGATCCAACCGAGCGGCCTGTCTAGCTGGTATGTATCCGGCGAGGATCCCTACGACGATGCAGAGCAAGATGGCCAGCAGCATGTTGGATAAGGAGATGAAGACCGGAAAATCCAATACCTGCGTCAGTACTTGGGTTAGTGCAAACACGAGGGTTAGTCCGATCAATCCGCCAATTACACACAGAAAAGCTGCTTCGAGCAGAAACTCGGTCAGGATCACGCCGCCCTTTGCCCCGATGGCTTTTTTCAGACCGATCTGGCTGGTCCGTTCCCGAACGGAGACGAACATGATGTTGGCCACGCCGAACATGCCTACGATCAGGGATAGGATGGCAATGGCCCAGCCGCCCAGGTTCAGGTTGACGAAGATATCGCTGATGGCACTGCTGAAATCGTTGATGTCGTTGAGGGAGAAATCGTCTTCTTGGGTGGGACTCAATTTATGCAAGGCCCGCATGGTACTCATCAGGTCGTCTTTCAGCTGTTTGCTGGAGACATAATCCTGTCCCTGCACCAAGATCAACGGATCGGCCCGTCGTCCGTCCATGATATTTCTGCCCATCCGATAGGAGGTCACCAAACTCTGATCAAATTGCCAGCCGCCGATGAAGGTGCTGCCTTGTTTTTTGATGACGCCTACGATGGTGAATTTTTTCCCCCGGGTTTGAACGAGTTTGCCGATAGCTCCCTCCGGCCCGCCGTACAAGTCCTCCGCCACTTTATTCCCAACCACGGCCACCGGGCTGCCGGTCTGAAATTCGGATTCAGAGAGATAACGTCCGTAGGCGATCTCTACTGGTTGGATCTCGCTGAACTCTTCCGACACACCGTACAGCTGAATGTTGGAAAGCTGATTTCCCTGGTAATCGACCTTATCCTGTGCACCGATCTTAAAGGCGACGAATTTGGCCGATGGCGTTCGGGGCTTGATGTCTTGGGCCTCCTCGTATCTCGGATTGGGACGTTTGACGAATTTCCACCAAGGATAATTGGGGCCACCACTGTAATCCCATTTGTCGACGTAGATGGTGTTGGTCCCGAGCGACTTCACTTCATTTTGAATGTTCTGCTCCAGGCTGTTCACGGTAGCTAGCACACTGATGATGCAAAAAATACCGAATGTTACACCCAGCAGGGATAGGAACGTCCGAAGCTTGTTTTTCCATAGCTCTTGGACGGCCATCAGGAAGCTGCTTCCAACGATCTCCAATGTTCGACGGACCATGGTGCAAAATTACCGAATGAAACTGGCTTTCGGGAAGGATTCTGTTACCTTTGCGGCCGATCATGAAATACAGCGCTGAAATCGAACGCCGTCGCAGTTTTGCGATCATTTCGCACCCGGATGCCGGTAAGACC
>SXGQ01492389.1_pt1 | contig 65058 bp, 43 predicted proteins | sample 3178371 | NCBI WGS metagenome assembly SXGQ01 (sample SAMN11356859, study PRJNA531348) | freshwater metagenome | isolation source: freshwater sample F1-20 | place: China: Fuxian Lake, Yuxi | collected 2017-12-25
CGGTTTTGCCAACACCGCTGGGGCCAACCAGCATAAAAACACCGACAGGCAGGCGGGGATCGGTTAGTTTTGCCCGGGATGTTTGGATTCGTTCTGCAAGAATATCCATTGCGTGATCTTGCCCAACGACTCGACTTTTAAGCGTGTTTCCCAATTCAAGCAAGGAGTTGATTTCGTTTCGAACCATTTTTCCTAAAGGAATACCTGTCCAACCTGAAACAATTTCTGCAACAACGCTTCCATTGACAACAGGGTGAACTAGAGGTTTTTCACCTTGAAGTTTGGAAAGGGATTCATTCTGTGATGCTAATTCTGCACGAAGAGATTGCCTATCAATATCTGATAGTGGGTTTTCGGCTTTATCATTAATCGGGGTGGAAAGTTTTTTTCTTAGATCCCTGATCTTGGTAACAAATTCTTGTTCCTTGGCCCAATTTTCTTCCAGCATTGCCTTTCTAGCTTTTTCTTTTTCAAGCTGGCCTTTTAAATCAATCAATTCCTCGCTATGAGTAGTGCCAAATTGAGTTTCTTTTTCCCAGATGGAAATAGTTGTATTTAAGCGATCAATTTCTCGTGTGGAATCTTCGATTGCTGGTGGGATGGTGGATTGGCTCAAGGCTACTCTTGCGCATGAGGTATCAAGTAAGCTGATTGCCTTGTCAGGCAGTTGCCTGTCCGGAATATATCTCTGAGAAAGGCGCACTGATTCTTCAATTGCTTCGTCCAAAATTGAAACGCCATGATGTTTTTCAAGTGAAGCTGCAATTCCGCGTACCATATCAACAGCTTTAGCTCGGTCTGGTTCTTCAACGCGAATTAATTGAAATCTTCGCTTTAATGCTGGATCATCTTCAAAAGATTTTTTGTATTCATCAAAAGTGGTAGCTGCAACTGTGCGTAACTCGCCACGGGCAAGTGCTGGTTTCAAAAGGTTCGCAGCATCCCCTGAGCCCGCTTGGCCACCTGCGCCAATTAAAGTGTGGGCTTCATCAATAAATAAAATGATTGGTGTGGGCGAAGCTTGAACTTCGCTGATAACAGATTTCAATCGATTTTCGAATTCGCCTTTGACGCCCGCACCGGCTTGTAGCAGTCCAATATCAAGCGAGCGTAACGATACATTTTTAAGTTTATCGGGAACATCTCCTTTTACAATTCTTAATGCAAAGCCTTCAACCACTGCAGTTTTACCCACCCCAGCTTCGCCTGCAAGGATAGGATTATTTTGTCTGCGTCTGGTTAAGATGTCGATAACTTGTCTGATTTCTGGGTCTCTGCCAAGAACAGGATCTATTTTACCCTGCCTTGCGATTTCAGTCAGGTTTTGCGTGAATTGGTCTAAATTCGGAGTTTTGGAATTAGGGTTTACTTTTCCAGGGCCACCAGAAGAAGATGAACCATCATTCCCAGAAGCCATTACTCCGGGGTTTTCTTTGCTTTCCTGAAAAAGCATGGGAAGTTCTGCAATCAATTTGTCGGTTTTTATTTTACCCAGTTCAGAGCTTGAGGATTTCACCCTAGATGCTAGATCACGATCTGATAAAGCTGCAGCTAAAAGATGACCCGACCGAATCCGAGATGCATTAAAATCAACCGAAGCAAGCAACCAAGCCTGACGGATAAGTTCAGATATATCGGGGGAAAGTTGGGGTGCTCTTCCATTACCCGTCTTCAGCATATTAAGGCTGGCGTTCAGATCTCGCGCAAGTTTACCTTTGTCGATTTCGTTTTGATTTAAGATAAGCTCAATATCTGTATCTTGGGTTTCAAGTAGCTTCAATAACCAGTGTTCGATTTCAACATTAAAATGAGTCTTGGAAAGGCAAAGCCCCGCTGCACCCTCAAGGGCTCGCAAGGTTAAGGGATTCAATTTGCCCGTAAGGGCTTTTAAATCGTTCGCTACCATTTGATTAAATCCATCCATCTTTTAAGTTTTAAGAAATTACTAAATTACGCCATGAAAGAATGTCGGATTCGTTATCGCCTGCCAGGAATAATTTCCTACCAAAGCCACGCATCAACCCGTTTTCCAGTTCTTGCCAATCGTTTTCCCTACCCAAACGCACCATATCCGATGAATGTTCATGGCTTCCCAAATAAAGCCCAGGCATGTGCACTGCGCCAGCTTCGCCAGTTTTCAAAGTAATTTTAAGTGGTATGAAAATAAGGTCTCGGGGAAACTTGGGGGCTGATATTTCAAGACTTGCAATATCTTCAAGCGGAACCCAAAAGTATTTATCCGAGGAATATACTTCAAGGATATTTGCAAAAAGATCATCAGCATCGCGCAAACCTTCGAAAGCAACACCATCAAGAATGCCTTTTATGGCAGGTGCTTTATCATTAGCTTCACTTATCAGGGCGCTTGCACCTTTAAAGTCTTTAGAGCCTAGGGCTTGAATACCTTGAATTCTTGTTAAAATGGGGCCAGAGGGTTCTGAGAAAAATTCCGGCTTGGTGCCTGTGAATATTTCGCGCCTTTGTTTTTCTGCAGTCAAGCAATTCCGATAGGCAGAAATAGCAAGCATTTCCTCTGTCTTTTCGTATTCCAAAGCGTTTAGCTGTTTTTTAGCCCGATCTAAATCGCCCGCAAAGGATAATAGTTCGAAAAGGAACAGCCTTTTGTTCTGGTTTCCGGGGTTATCTTTTACAGAATTCGTTTGTTCATTGATTGCATCCTGTAATTTACCGTCCTTAAACAAATCTGAAGCATTCATCTGTTTGACTCAATTAATGGTTTCAATATATAACCTATTCTTTTCTCTATTATTTATTAACCATAGTCAATTTAATTGTCTATTACTTGGTAACATTTTGTGTGATTTAGTCTTCTTTTTTGCAGGATGAATGACAATCCTGGATTATAGCAAAGAGCGTTTTCTTGATTTATTTAGCTTTCGTTAAAATGCGTTCGAGCAGTTTTATTTCCGTTTTGGTTAAGACCGGGTTTTTGCCTGCAGTTCAAGCGATGTTGGGTTCGCTATTGTCCGCCATAACACCCGGTATCCGAGAAAAACCATCATAGCAATCAGGTTTTTTGGTTTTTATTGACGATGAAAACTATTAGATTAGAAAGATTGGTTTTATTATTAGTTGTTTAAAGGGTGGATTAAAGCTGAATAATTGATGAACCGTAAGTTCAAGATAATTATCAATTAGAAATCATTAAGGAACAAGAAAATGGCAAACTATGTTGTATTTTTTGCAGGTAGTGGGCAAAAAGTAAAAGATGACAAACATGTTTATAATAGCTGGGGTAAAGGTTTATGGGAAAGCGATGGGAAATACATTGGGATTTACAATGATGGCGTAGGCGAAGCCGAGGGTACCAGCGGAACAACGGGCGCTGGTTGGGCGAAAGCCATTGAAAGTTCAATGAATGGAATCCCGTCCGCTCCGCAAAAAGTCATCGTCGTTGGAATGAGTCGCGGAGGTGTTCAAGCGGTTATCTTTGCGCATTGCGTTAAGGATAAGTTCCCTGCAACAGAAGTTTTTGTATTTGCTGTTGATCCCGTCGATGGCGGACATATCCAAAACGAGGGGTCCTTTGATTTGCGAGATAACAGGAATCTTATGGCAAGAGTGACGACTGGACTGGGATTTGCTAGAGGAACCCGAGGCGACCTCAAAAAGAAATACAACCTTCAAGATGATGCACCCAAAACAATTCCTACTAATGTAAAATTTTATCTTAGTGTTCTAGCCCAGTTTAAAGGAAATACGCGGGCATTTTGGGGATTTACACCGCAGGCTCCTGAACTCGGAAACTTAACTTGTACCGTGCCCCACCAAACCTACGAATTACCTGGCGATCATGGCTATGGCGTATATACCGGAAATGAGAAAAAGAAAAAAGGAATCTACGGATTCCGGACCAAAGTAGATGTTTATGACCCTAGTAGAGGGGCTCGCGGTAAAGTCACTAGGGAAATGTTTTCTTATCACCTTAGGGAAAGAGGGTTTACCCAAAATTTTTCTCTTGGATTTGATCTGATGCAGGCAATGGAATATTACTGCCAAATCGCAATGGAGGATCTAAGCGGAAGCCAAGGGCAAGGCAATAAGAATAGGTCAGAATTTAGCTTTTTAGAAGCTTCACGAAGGGCGGGTACAAATTGGGGTGATTCTTTCAATGCTTCCCCAGAAAACAGATGGCATAAGGGACGAGGGCATTTAATTAAATCAACTGAAGCAATACGCGGAAAGGGCTATTTCGTTAATTCACGACATAGGCAGATTTACATTGAATTAGAGTCCAGGTTACAAGCCATATTCCTTTCTCAAGGTACCGCCACAGATGGGGCCACCGCCATGCAGCTTAAGCACAGTTACCCTAACATACTTCCTTGGATGCTAAAAAACGCAGAGTTTGCTAGAGACCGTGAGGCTGACAAAAAGTCTTTCGTCGAATTTATCCAATTGCTTGAAACCATGTTTTAAGCAAAATTGATATATGCCGATCTGACTTCTTTTCCCGTAGTGAGAGGCATTGGCGGGTTTATCGGTCTAAATCAACAATAGTGCTAATTGAGTTAATGTGAACTGCGTTACCTGCAGTATGGCTACCCATGCAAGAAATAAAAGTGAATTCAAACAGGTTTTTTCTTGTACGAGTTCGATATAAAATTTTTGTTAGGCCTTTGTTATTTACTTGTAGCCTTGATTATTTTCTTTCAATTCGAAGCATTAGTTATTGATAACGGTGGCAGGTAACTGGGCTGGCGCTTTTTTGTCGATGGTTTCATGCTCTAGGTTTAGTAGGTCGTTCCAACTGACTTCTTTTTGTTCTGGTGGCGCTTTTTGTGCAGATGCAAAGATATCAAACAGCCCTCTTTTACCGGTAATACCTGCAGGCACTTCTTTGGTTTTATACAATTCCAATGTTTGCACTGCATTGGCTATGATTGTTGAGGCCGAGCATTTTTCAAGATTTACATAATATGCAGCAAGTTGAAATTCTTTGTCTGAATTGATGGCTGCGCCAACTTCCTTGGGCTTTACTGGCGGTTCGCCTGAATAAAATAGATTAATTTTTGCTCAAATATTATTGGTATGAGTTGCGCAATTCTAGAAAATATTATCAGCGTGACTATTTACTTAAGGTAAAATTATGGTAACTTTGACCACTAATTTATTTTATTTAAGAGGGCAAAGCTGTGTCTAATACCTTAACCATATTCTTTTGCGGAACTGGAGCAACATCTCAAGGTTTTCAAAATCGTGATTTTCATTCTGGCGAACTCGTAGCTACATTGTATCAAAATTGCGTTGGTGAACCTTATATTGATAAGTTGATTTTCGATGGCCCCGGAAGTGGGAATTTGAGAGAACATGAGAAATGGATTGAATCTGATAACCGAACGGAAGCAATGGGTATCGCGAGAGGTTGGGGATGGGAAAATAATGTTCAAGCTGCGGTTACTGTTGCCCTTGCCCATGTGAATCATGAAACATATGTAAGTCTAAGAGGGCTGAGTGTTAAAAATCTCCAGCCTTATTGGGTTCCTGACGAATACAGGACAAAATGCCTCGCTTGTGGTAAGGGCTTTGGTACATTTACTAGGAAAAGTCATTGCCGTAAGTGTGGTGAGATTTTTTGCAGTGCTTGCATGTCGTCAACTGAACTATCTATGGAGCATTTACTCACCGACAAGTACACCCTTTATATTGAAAATTCTTATAAAGCGTTAAAACCGGGTAAGGGAAAAGTTTGCAAAACATGCTTTGATGACAGACAATCTGAAATTAGCAAATTGCGTAATGAAATTGCTGTATACAGAAAAAAACATCCGCTTACAACTATCAATCTTATTGGTTGGAGCCGTGGTGGCGCAACTTGTATTATGTTTGCCAATGCATGTGCTGAAATTGAAGCCTTTAATAAAATTGAATTTAATCTTTTTACTCTTGACCCTGTGCCTGGTTACGGTGCTATGGATAAAGAACGCATTACTTTAAAGGCGAATGTTAAAAATTATGCTTCTGTTATTCAGATGGATGAGGTTACGAAAGCGTTCGCTCCTGTAATTCCTCAAACTGTTGATACGACAAAATGCCATCTTTTTCCGATGCCGGGAAGGCATGCTACTGGGGTGGGAAATGCGGCGTTGGATGGCGAAAAAGGTAAGAAGAATAAACACCCGAACCCACTTTTTCTCACAGCAGAGGAACCAGGTTATGTAACCAGAGATTTAGCAGAGATTTTTCTTGAAGATTGGGGGACTGAGCTCATTAACAAACTTGATTTAAAACCAGAACAAGTCATGAATTTATACGATAGGATGTTGAAAAAAGATATTGAATTTAAACGAATGCACGAGTCTACTTATCTCCCTGGTTCCCAAGGTAATCTTTTTGGTCCAAAAGTTAGGGATATATGCGAAGGGGGAAAATACAAGCCAATAACTGAGGTCAAAAGATTGCAATGTGGCTTTTTTATTAATATCCATCATCAAAAGCATGTATACGATCGTTGGCCGATCCTTGAGCCTATTTGGTCCGTGATGGTTATTAGCAAAAAACCGAAAAAAAACGAAGAAATACATCAATTGCAAGAAAGACTATGCAAAAGGTTAGAAATAATCCCTCAATTTGAACAAGTTGCGCCGGGCCTTTTTGGGTGTATCCTTGAGAGGGCGACAAAATATTGGGAATCACGGTTGGTGATACATAATTTAGAAGCCGCAGGTCTTATGTAGGATCGCCTTTTTTTAGTGATTTTTAAAGTTCGCTAAAATCAAATCTAATAGATTTAATTTTGCTTTACTTTTGTTTAATTACACACTGGTTGTTTCGGTTGATTATTTTCTTTCAATTCGAAGCATTAGTTATTGATAACGGTGGCAGGTAACTGGGCAGGCGCCTTCTTGTCGTTGGATTCCTGTTTTGGGTTTAGTCGATCGTTCCAACTGACTTCTTTTTGTTCTGGTGGCGCTTTTTTTGCAGATGCAAAGATATCAAACAGCCCTCTTTTACCAGTAATACCAGCAGGCACTTCTTTGGCTTTATACAATTCCAATGTTTGAACTGCATTTGCTATGATTGTTGAGGCAGGGCATTTTTCAAGATTTACATAGTATGCAGCAAGTTGAAATTCTTTGTCTGAATTGATGGCTGCGCCAACTTCCTTGGGCTTTACTGGCGGTTCGCCTGGGAATTCCGGCCTTACTGGGTTTGATTTTTCTTTGTAACATACTAAGCAATGCTGCAGCGAGTTGATCGCCTGTTGCCTAACCCGGTCTGAATTTTCTGCAGGGTTTCCATCCTTTGTTGAAGCATTTATGCAAATGGTTAAGGCTTCAATCATTTTTTTTGTACAACAACAACCCGAACCTATAACCATTGCAGCTTCATGCCTAACGCATTCATTTTTATCTGTTCTTAATGCATTAATTAAAGCCAGTTCAGTTTCGGGCCACCAATTGCAATCAACCTTTGCTAGGCATCGGACTGCTGCTCTTCGTGCGTGTGATTCTTCTGTATCTCCAGCAATGATTGCACAAGCCCCCTGTGCGGAAGCACTGGATTTCTTCATGTCGGCTGGTGGGATTGGAGGGCAGCATGGTTTAATACAACCGCCCGTGGCAAGGCTTAAGGGCAGCATCATGTTACTGATAATCTTTCCTAGGCAGCACTTACAGAATTTTGCTTTGAGTTTTTTTACTTGTTCTGCGCCAGGGAGAAGCTTTGTATAGATGTTGGATACTTGGCCAGTGGCTGATGATGCGCTACTTGCCGCTTCTTGTGCGCTGGCAAATGCCAGCATTATGAAAGACAACCCCAAGGTTAAAAGTAGTTTGGATAAGAAATTCATGATTGCATTTCCGCAACAGCAAATCGGTAAAAAGTAAACTATTATATTTGATCGGAATATTTGACTTCTGATTTTAATAAAAGTAGGAATTTTTCCCAAAGGGAAAGATGGGAGAAATGGGATAAGGTTTTTCGTCGTAAGCAGGGGGGAAATTTTTCTATCAGGATCGCGATAAAATTAGCAAGGAGCTTGATTAAGCGATCCAAATACCATTAAGGCCTGAAGGGTTCGAAACGAAGTAAGTGCTAATTAAGTCAAGGCTAGGAAAAGACCAAACGCTAAGAACGGGCCCGCCGCCTGGGCCAGCACCTGTTAAAATATCAAGATATGGGTCATTGTTGCCATAGCCAACTGCTACCCGAACCGAGCCCATAAAGTCAGTTGGATAAGCGAAATACACATTGATTTGAGCACCATTTAGGCTGTTAAAAATGCCTACAACTGGGCCGCCACCTGCCCCTGCTCCGGTAACTACTTCTACATTGCCATCGTTGTTAAGATCTCCCGCGGCAACAAAAACACCGCCGGTGAATTGGGAACTATAGGCGTACCATTGGCTAATGACGCTACTGGTTGCAACATTAAACACTTTGACTAAAGGGCCACCACCTGGGCCAGCGCCGGTAATGATATCGCAATAACCATCTCCGTTTACATCTGCTGAAGCAACGGTGATTCCACCTGTAAAGGTTGATTCATAGGCAAAGAAAGAAGCAAGAGTGGAAAGGTTTTGCCCGCTGAAAACGGTGACTACGGGCCCGCCGCCAGGTCCAGTGCCTGCGATAATGTCATCAAAGCCATCATTATTAACATCACCTGCTGCGACAAAAACGCCACCGGTGAAACTAGAACTAAAAGCAAAGAATGCAGCAAGAGTTACTCCAGTTACCGAATTAATGATGGCAATGGCTGGGCCACCGCCTGGGCCAGCGCCTGCAACCACTTCGTCGATCCCATCTTGGTTGTAATCCATCCTTGTGATTGAAATATTGCCGTTATAAAATGGGAAGGGATAAACAACATTTCCCAATGCCCCGGTAAAAGGGTTGACTAATTGAATGCCTGTTTGAGCGTTGCCTGTTCCAGAAATACTTGTTGATGCCATCAAGGGTGGTGCAATGGTGTTGATGATAGTGCTTACAACATTAGAGGGGTTGCTTTGCGTGCCGTAAGCATCGGTAAACGCATTAACAGGAACATAAATTGAACCGGTGGTGTAGGTAGCCACGGTGGGGGTGTAGGTTGCAGTGTAGAGAGTGCCACTGCCTGAAAAATTGGAGAGAGTGCCACCGGTAACTACGACATCAGCAAGTACAAAGTTAGTGGATGACGCAGATAAGGTAAATGTAATGGTTGCGGTTTGGTTGATTCGAAGAATGGTTTGGGTTGTGGTGATCGTGATATTTACAGGCGTTGCGCTATAAGCATAGGTTGCATTGGAGTTAGCAGCACTGGTGCCATCGATGGTGGTTACTACAACGCTAGCGATAGTTCCTAAAGTTCCAGGAGGTGTGACTGCGGTAATCATGGTAGAGGACACAAGCACGACATTGGTTGCAGCAAGCCCGCCAATAGTAACCGTGGCGCCCGAAACAAAATTGGTACCAACGATAGTAATGGGGGTTCCTCCAGAAGGAGTTCCCGAACTTGGGGTAACGCTTGAAATTGTGGGCCCGATGATAGTTGCGACCTGAACTGCAGCACCACTCGAACCACCAAAAGAAGTAACAATTGCAGTAAGGGCACCAGCAGCCGGTTGAGTAGAATAAGTTACGATTAACTGGGTTGCAGTTGCAGAGTTTACAGTACCAATAGCACCGTTATTGAAGGTTACGGTATTACTGGCAGGAGTAGTTGCATTAAAGCCAGTGCCTAAAATAGTGATGGATGGCACAACACTTGCGATATTAGCGTTGCTGAAAGTTACAGTTGGCGCAGCAACAATAGTTGCGACTTGAACCATAGTGCCAAAAGGATTACCAGAAGTTATGCCATTGGAAACAACACTTGCACTGAGTGTTCCTAGTGCTAAAGGCAAAATGCTAAAGGTCACGGTCAACGCGGTTGAAGTGGCAGTTGTTACGGTGCCCACAGCGCCGTTATTAAATGTAACAACGTTGCTGGCCGCTGTGTTGGAAAACCCTGTACCATTTATAACAATGGTAGGTGCATTGATTGCCAAGCTAGCTGTGCTTGCAGTGATAGTCGGGGGCGCAATAATAGTTGCGACTTGAACTGGTGTGCCACTTGGGGTACCGCTATTGCCCCCAAAAGAGTTTACAACGGCAGTAAGGTTGCTAAGAAACGGTTGCGTTGCGAATGTCAGAGTCAAAGAGGTTGCTGTTGCCGAGGTTACCAGGCCAGTGCCACTACTTAAAGTTACAGTGTTACTAAGTGGCGTATTTGCATTAAACCCCGTACCAGTAATGGTAAGGGTGGTGGCATTTATACCAAGATTGGTAGTGGTGCTTGTGACAGTAGGTGCAGCAACAATATTAGCCACCTGAACGGGAGCGCCGCTGGAAACCCCGTTGGCGGTGACAACTGCAGTTAAAAATCCAACTGTAGTGGGTTGCGTGGTAAAGGCCACGGTCAATTGAGTTGAAGTGGAGGCCGTCACCACGCCAAATGCACCCAGATTGAATGCAACGGTGTTGCTTGCAGGGGTGGTGGAGAATCCGGTGCCCGTGATAGTCAAGGTGGTGGCGTTAATTGCCCTGCTGGGCGGGTTGACCGTATTCACGGTAGGGGCAACAACCACGGTTGCCACCTGGACAGGGGTGCTGGTTGCTAATTGAACTAAAGGGGTACTATTGCCCCCAAAGATTGTAACCACTGCGGTAAGGGGGCCGCTGCTGCTTGGAGGAGTGATTAGGGAAACTATCAATTGCGTGGAAGTTGCTGAACTTACAATTCCAACTGCACCATTGTTAAATGCAACGGTATTGTTTGCTGCGACGGGAATAAAATTGGTGCCATTGATGGTCAATGTAGATGTAGTGGTGGTTAAATTTGCAGGATTTAAAGTTACGGTTGGTGCAGCAACAATAATGGTTGCAACTTGAACAGGGGTGCCACTTGGGCTACCACTATTGCCGCCATTGGTGGTGACAACTGCAGTCAGATTACCCAAAGCAGGTGGAGTGCTGAAAGTCACGGTAAGTTGGGTTGAAGTTGCAGCAGTTACCGTGCCTGAACCAGTGCTGAAATTGACGGTGTTATTGCCTGGGGTAGTGTCAAAACCAGTGCCGTTAATGGTGATTGTGGGGGAGGTAGTTGCCAAATAATTGGTTGGGGTGGAAGTAACCGTCGGGGCAACAACGATGTTGGCGACTTGAACTGGTGCACCACTGGAAAGATAGGGTGCAGCGCCAGTGGTCGAAGTATTAACAATTGCAGTAAGAATGCCGGTAGATGTAGGTGGTGTTGTGATAGATACGGCTAGGGTTTGGAAGTTGTTAGCATCAGTTGTAACGCCAGTGACTGTCCCAACAGCACCTAGATTGAATGTGACGGTGTTGTATATTAGGGTACTGGTATTAGCGGTCGTAACAAAACCTGATCCTGTAATGTTGATGGTGCTGGCATTTATTGCCAGGTTGGGCGGGTTTGTGGAATTAATGGCGGGAGCGGTTGTAATGTTAGCTACTTGTACCGCATTGCCACTGTTATTACCGTTTGTAGTAACGACTGCAGAAAGAATACCAGCTACAGTGGGCGCTGTAGTAAAAGTTACAGTCAACTGGGTGGATGTTGCCGAGGTTATAGAGTAAACAACACCCGCACTTGCAGGGCCAGAGAAAACTACGGTGTTGCTGGCAGCGGTGGGGGAGAACCCGGTACCCGAGATCAAGAGGTTTGGAAAGGTGCCAATGCCATCAATAGATATATTACTGTCATTAAAGGTCACCGTGGGGGTTACGGTAATGCCCTGTGTTGCAGAGGTTAGCCCTGGGGAAGCAAAGGTTAGCGTTTGATTAAGTCCCGCAGTTCCATTGATGCCCGCATCAGTGAAGGTTGCAATGCCGTTCACTGCGTTGATTGTGGTGGTGCCTAAGGTGGTAGTCAATCCATCGGTTCCGCTCGCATTCATGGTAACAAGGGCATTGCTGTCTGCAACGGTGTTACCAAATGCATCTTGAATGACGATCACTGGTTGTTGGATAAAGGGGAATCCTGAAGAGCCTTTTGCAATGAGGCTAGTTATCAATTGGGTAGGGCTTCCAAATGAAAGTAGAATGTCCTCAGTTGTGCTGATCAATCCAGGAGAAGTAAAAGTCAGAGTATAAATTGTTCCTGCGGTGCCGCTGATACCAACACCAGAGAAGGTGGCTACGCCAGCGACTGCATTGATCGTGGTGGTGCCAAAAATAGTGGCCAGTCCATCGCCACCGCTTACGGCTATGGTAACGGGGGCGGTGTTACTAGTAACAGTATTGCCTGAAGAATCTATTATGTTGACGATAGGTTGGGTGGTAAACGGTGAACCACTTGCTGCCCCCGCTGCACTATTGGGAAGCGAAATCTCTGACGCAGTTCCGGGCTGTAGTAAAATGGTCTGGCTAGTAGTGATAACGCCGGAAGTGTAAGTAAGCGTATAGGTAATTCCCGCAGTGCCACTGATGCCAACACCAGAGAAGGTGGCTACGCCGGCAACTGCATTGATTGTGGTGGTGCCAACTGTGGTCGCAAATCCATCACCCCCACTTACCGTCATGGTCACAGGTTGATTGTAATTTGTGTCGGTAAAACCAAATGAATCCACAAAAGTAAGAATGGGTTGCGTGGTGAAGGGGAGGGCACTTCCAGCGCCATTTGCAGGGGTGGTAACATTTGCTGTCGATGATTGCCCAATGTAATTAAACAAGGTGTTGGCGATGTTTGTTCCGCCCGCAGTGGTTACCAAAACGCTAACGGGTCCGGTCGTTGAAGAACCAGGTGTGGTTGCGGTGATGGTGGATGTATTAACAACGGTTACATTCGTAGCTAGAACGCCATTGATGGTAACGGTGGTAGGTCCTGCAACAAAATTGGCACCGGTGATGGTGATGGATGTTCCACCATTGGGTGACCCCGAATTGGGGGTTACACTTACAACAGTTGGAGGTGCATAATACTGGAAGGCGCCAATGCTGATGGTTGTGGCGCTAGGCCTTGTAAAGCCCCTTTGATCCGTGGTAGTGCCTGCGATATTTGCAGCAGCGTTGATAGCTGAACTAGGAGAACTTAATGCTTGGGTAAAGGTTGGCCCGAGATTGTTTACCAAGGGCCCAAGATTGATTTGTGCACTGGTTACAGTATTTGCCCCAGTCAGTGTACCTGAGGTTATTAGGTTATTGGTCGAAGTTAATGGATTAGTACCACCGAAATCATTGGCACCAGTATTATTTCCAATGATGGTGTTGCGAAGAGTAAAGCTAGCGCTTAAGTTGTTAATTCCAGCGCCGCTCGTAGTGCCAACGGCACCGGGGGAACCCGCGTCACCGGTACCACTATTATTACTATTCTGACCACCTAAACCCCCAGTACCAAGGGCGCCACCAGTCACAGCATTACTAGAAATCGTGGCATAAATTATTTGGGAACTTGTGTCAGCATTGATAAAAACGCCACCACCCTGGCCAGTACCACCATTTCCACCCCGGCCGCCAGTTCCGCCAGGTTGGAATTCCCCTGTGTTGCCCCTACCACCCCGGCCGCCAGTTCCGCCAGTTCCGCCAGTTATGGTGTTAGCATTTAAAGTGGAATTAGTAAGGGAAAAAAAATCGGACAGTTGGGTTCTGCTGCTGAAAATACCGCCACCTTGGCCAGCACCGCCAGTACCGCCAGTACCGCCATCCCCAGAGGCGGTGCCAATAACGCCATTGCCGCCAATTCCGCCAGTTCCGCCAGTTCCGCCCATTGTGGTGTTAGCATTTAAAGTGGTGCTGGCCAAGGTGATTGTACCGGAGTTGAAGATACCGCCACCTGTGCCAGCACCACCTGCGCCGCCCCTGCCGCCAGTATCCCCAGCAAGGGCATTATCTCCATTGACATTCGACCCATTTCCGCCCCTGCCGCCAGTTGCTTTGTTACTAGATAAAGTGGAGTTGGTTAACGAGGTGATTGTACCGGAGTTGAAAATACCACCCCCTTGACCAGCACCGCCAGTACCGCCAGCAGCACCGCTAGCAGCAGCAGCGGCAGCGCCAGCACCGCCAGTTGCGGTGTTACTAGAGATGGTGGAATTAGTAATTGAGGTGATTGTACCTAAATTAGAAATACCCCCCCCTTGACCAGCAAAGCCAGTACCACCAGTTGCGGTGTTACTAGAGATGGTGGAATTGGTAATTGAGAGTGTACCTCCAGTCTGGTTAAAAATCCCGCCGCCTCCACCGGTTGTTGCACTGTTTCCGGTTGCTGTACTGTTTGAAATAGTACAACTGTTAATAGCAAGAGTGCCCTGATTAAAAATACCACCACCGTTGCCCATAATATTTCCCATAGTAACGGTGATATTATTAAGGGTAAGATTTCCCCCGGTATCAACGACAAAAATCCTAAAGAGATTATTGCCGCTAATGGTAAGCGAATTAGCCCCTGGACCTGTGATAGTGAGGGTTCCTGCAGTTGCTGTAGAAATAATTGTAGGCAATGCACTTGCCAGAGTGATTGTGCCAGTAACACCAGACCTAAAAACGATGTCATCATTAGCTGCAGTAGCATTAGCTGAAGTAATTTGTTCAAAAAGCGAGCCTGTGCCGGATGCGTTTAAGTTTTGAACTGTATAGGTAGCAGGAACAATTCTATCTTCAAATTGAAGAAGTTGGAGAATTGGTCTTCGGGCAGGACTTGGTTTAACATTGCCCCAGTTAACATTGAACATCTTTTTAAAAATCTTGCGCAACATTACGAACCCTAACTTTGCATCCTGCAAAATAAAGTGCGATCTAAAAAGAACAAAAGCTTTAGGAATATTCCTAACTCTTTTATCCAAGCCCACGAAATCCGATGCTGGGCCTTAAAAGATTCTCGGTTCGAGAAATCCCCTGTCAATTCTATCGGGTTTAAGAAATTGAATTATTACCCAAATTAAGCTGCTAAAATACACTCGCCATCGTGAATAGAGGAGGGGAGTGATTAGAATGAAAAAAAGGGTTGAATCGATTATTCCGATTAGCTATTGTAAAATGCAAATTCAGAATTATCCTCAACCTTTCTCATCTTATTGCTTTAGAGGTTTGTTACTTGAATGAAGATGCCCACAATTTAGGCTTGCTACCTTAGTCTTTGGTATCACCCATGCGTATTCATTTTTGCTTAGGCAATAGGGTGTGTGAGACGAAGTAAATTATCCGCCAACGATTACCGTCGGGCATCCCAATATAATCGAACCGCCATGGGCTGTGCTATCGCCCATGCGGGCGGAAGGCATACCGCCAATCATGACAGTGCTTGATCCCTTCACAATTGTATCTGGTGGCCCGACGCAAACACACAGATCACCGACAACAGAAGCTGGCAAACCGCCAATTAACACGGTGGGCATACCAGGACCCGTAATCGGGCCACCAACATGGGGAACCGGCCCAGTTAGCATAGGGCAGACATGCATATCGGTAAGTCTTGCTGCTGGTGGCATTCGGATATCCCGTTTCAGGTTTGATTCAAATATTCCTACTAGTACCATAACAAGTCTGCGGGGATTGTTTAAGGAAATAATTTGCTTTTTGTTCATGCTTCGGATGAATTGGCCAGCGATAAATAAGAAGAAATCACATCTATCTAAATCTATTTTTGAAATCTAATCGCATGGTTCTAGAACTCGAATTTGAATAGTAACCATTTTCATGGATAATTGCCGAGGTACTGGAAACCTTGGAGAAATGGGCATTTTGAAGTGGCCGGAGTTATTGGAAAAAGTGATACAACCATTAATGTCTTCCTATTTTAAATGCCGATAAGTTATCAGTACTAGGTGTGTTCCATGGTGATTTAATGACTTTGAAGTTTAGAGTTATTTTTGTTTTGGTCCTACTTTCATCCGTGTTGATGATTGCATGGCGTTTATTTGCGCCTATTGATGCGGTACAAAAAAGTGCGCTTTTAATTGTTGATATTTCCAAAAGCCGTTCCCCGATTAAAAATAATACTCCTCCGGTTTTTCAAGAAAAACTGACTCTTCCTGCTGTAGTGCCAGCAGCCCAAATTATAGTTCCGACAATGGTGAGCCTTCCTAAAGCAGAACCAACACCCCAAATTATTGCACCAACCAAAGAAATCGAACTTGTAAATCTGAAATTGCCCCTGCCTTCGCAAGCTAAAGCAAATAGTTATTCTGCGCCAAGTTATAGCAATAATGTTATTGCGAATAAAGAAGTGTTACCTCGCCCTAAAGAGAAAGCAGCCAACGAAAAAACCGAGTTAGTCACTGCCCCCCTTTTTCCTATCTTCCCAGGGACAGAATCGAAAAAGACCGATGGTTTGCCAACTCCATTTCTAATGGAAGACCCTAATGTTATTAATGCAGGCCACAACCATCAGATAACCCTTGGGACTGATGGCGAAATTATTCTAGTGCAGGGCTGTTCAAGTTGCGGCAAAGGAACCATTGGTTCTGGGGGTGGCTTGGGTGCCGGGGGTTCCCATCTTTCAGGAGGCTCTGCTACCTGTGGGCCAGAAGGGTGTACACCTGGAAGGCACAATTGCTACCCTTGGGAGCATAACAAGACTTTTGCAGGCCGCATGGCAGGTGCCATGTATGAGGCACTTTGCTGCCCAGACCCCTGCTACGAGGGGAAATGGATTCCACTTGCTGATTCAGCGTTTTATTCTGATAGCATTCGGCCAATTTCTCAGCAAAAACTTCGATGGGATATCGGTCGAAACCTCGTCAACCCCACAAGAAATGCTTATATGTTCGCACCTAATCCTATTTTTCCTTATCCGGTAAAATCTTTGAATTATAATGATGTCTACATTTCAACCGAGATTGCAACCGGTGGATTCAGTATTCTTTCTGATATTTCTTATAGGACTCTTTCAATTGACCCCTCAGAAGGTGGGGGAGCATTTGGCGATATGATGATTGGTACAAAATCTCTTCTTTTCGATACAGAGCTCATTCAAATTGCAATGGAATTTAAGACTTTTCTACCTACTGGAAACTTTACCGCGGGCTTTGGTACAGGCCATGTATCTTTGGAGCCTTCCCTGCTTGTTTGTTTAAAACTCAAAGAGAAAACCTATTTACAAGGTCAGGTTTCTGAATGGATTCCTTTAGGATCTACCACTCCTCCAGTTGGTACTGCGGGTAGCCTTTTGCATGCTCATCTTAGTTTGAATCATGTTTTGCACGAGGTGAATCCAGACATACCGATTATTGGAACTTTAGAATACAGCGGGTATTATTTTCAGGCTGGGGGCAATCAAGATGTGAGTACAATCCCAACGGGAAGCAGTTCAACTTCTTCTTCTTCTTCTACAACGCCTGCCACCAATGATTTTTATGCTTCTTCCAGTTCAGGTTCCAGTTCAGGTACCAGCGTAACTACACCATCACTCCCATTCAGTTATAGTTCTGGCATCAGTTACCAATATATTGGGCCAGGCCTTAGGATGTTCATGGGTAGCCATTACGACATGGGGGTGGGTGCACAGTTCGCACTTTCAGGCAACAATCGTTTTGCAGAACAACTTTATCGGGTCGAATTCCGCCTAAGATATTAAAGTTGCAAGTAGGTTTTTATCTTCAGAATAGAATTTACCAATCCAGAATTTTTTTGGCTAAAACCGTTGCTCCGTCGTTTGCAAACATTGCTTTGATAGCATCCAAGTGATTACCGCGGAATGCCACCAAAAGGGCAGCCTGCGCTCGGGGGCATTGGTGTTTAAGAGCACAATCTATGAGGTTCTGGGCATTAAGTGTTTTTTCATCCATATATCCTTTAATGTCCATTTCAGATGTTTCTTTTATGTCAATCAAGCATTTAGAACAAATCAATTGGCCAGGAATAGGAATGTTATGTTGCTTGGTATTTCTTATAGATTTGTATTTTTTATTTACAAATCGGCAATTTCCGCGCTGTTCGTGTCCTTTCTCGAGTGGAGCAATCATAGGGACTTTAATTTTGCAATGTTCTCCGCAGTATACTTTGCCACAGAGACGGCAGTGATGCCTCGATGTCTTTCTTGTGTTTCCATCGAAAATATTCCATCTTGACCCTAATTGACCGGTTTCACAATCGGGAATACTGCATGTATCTTGGTCCGGTTCCCATTTTGCATTATGGGGCGTCAAGTAATGTTTCTTATCTTTATATTCAAATTTAACTTTGAGACGCTTTTCAACACTAAAACTACCTATCGCCACTACCACGGGTAAAATTCCTAAAGTTGCAACGCCCAAAAAAAGCATAGCGGCTTTTTTCGCTACAAGAAAATCACTTCTATCTGCAAAATACCAACAACTATCTTCACAGGTTTTCCACTTCCTATCAGATGTTCCCATGCCCCAGCCGAGGTCGCGTGATGTGGCTATTGGTGGGCAATGGGTACAGTATGCGTCATAGCCATCCGGATAAAAGTCATGCAAATCAAGCAATGACATATTATTGACGGTTCGAAATTTATGCATGATTTGCGCAGCGCCAATCCAAGGACCAATAGCAGCGCCTATTGGGGCAAGTGCTACTGTAACTCCGGCAGGCAAAATAACGGGTATTGCCAATTGTGGTATATTTATTGGTATATTTTGTGGTATCTTCGCTGCTTTAACTCCTGCCGCGATCCCCATTTTTACACCCATGGGCACAATAGCGTTAGCGGCAGCGGCTGCTCCTCTTCCAGCTGCATTCCCCACCTGAGTACCTTGAGAATGTAATTTCAATCCTTCTACTCTACCCACATGCTCTGAGTAGCGGTTTTGATTCACAATAAAATCTAATTGGTGAAATGAAAATCCTTTTAATATATTGAAATTAATACCTGCATTTGAATGGAACGCTTTAATACATCCAGCAAGTGCATTACACATTACCCCATGTTTAGTATGAAAATCTTGTAAAGAACTTTTGTGGCCCATTATTATCTCCTCTTAATTTGTGTCTAAATATTAGCGAAGCACAGCAAATTTGCAACTAAAATAATACTGTTTTCTATAAATATCATTGGGTGGAACACAAAACTATTGAAAGGGTTTTATTCGGTTTTATTACTGCAACAGATTGTTGTTGTTATGAAAAAGTGCCTTGGTAGATTAGCGTCAGTATAATAAGATTTGATGCATGTTTGTGATAAAATTTTCGTTGTTAGCATGTCTATTGTAGATGCTTGCCAATACAGAAAAGCTTACGCCCAGCGAATTCATATTGGCACGACATTAAAAGATTTTTAGTGTTCGGAAAGTGGTGCTTTAGTAATGGATTAAACTGGTTATCTGCCAAATGAGATTTTCTGAGAGATGCAATTTGGCCGTACCGAGTTATTCTTAAGTATCGCTTGGCTGACCATGCAATTGCGGTAGTCTTATATGAATGAAGCAAGAATTTTTTTAAGGGTGATTTATGGCACAACAACCTTGGCGTGATGTTTGTACTGTAGCGGTCTGGGATGCTGCCACAAGGCCATACACGGCTAGTAGAAGTCTTAACTTCCCTGAACAATCTGCAATTAGAATAATAACTCAAACACGGTTCCAATTAGTTCAGTATAATAATCTTGTTAAAGCGGATTTGGACTTTTTTACTAATCGTGCAAGCTGCCTAAATAAACTTGCATCCGATTTAGACGCTTGGTTAAGGTCAAATCCTAGCGTAGGTGCTTCAAATCAATTGCTTGCTGGACTCACACAGCTCCTAGCAAAGTTGGCTGATCAAGCAAAACTCAAAGCCGGTTATATCTTGAAGATTCACAATTTTTATACCACTGATGCTACAAAAGGTTATCGCGATCCTAAAAAACTTTTGGAATATCTTACAAAGCCAATAGCGCCAATCCCAGGGCTTGCTCAACTTAGTTCAGGTTGTCGCATGGAGGCGCTTGACCCGGAACATCGCCCCTTTGAAATGCATTTCGATAAACCAATTAATAATTTCGGATCTCCACTGATGTGGGCTTTTGGTGAGTGGATGGGGGCAATGGTGCTAAGGGATGATATTCAAATGCCGATACCGGGCTTTACTGTTGATAGGATCAATTTCGATGGAATGAAGCCTTTTTTTGTTTGGCTTGAAGGGCATGAGATTTGTCTCGGCAGAAATCATAGTTTGGATTCTTTCCATGATCATCCTGAGAACCTTGACCCTGTAGATTTGAGAAGTGTTTTATACTCGCCTTATGGTGATAGAGGGAATAAACAGCTTCAAGGTGTCGAAGGAATTCATTGGCTGGTTCCTTCCTCCGAAGGTCACATCGTTGAAATGCCGCTGGATGGCAAAAATTCCCAAGTTAGAATTTTCCATACGGGTCATTTACTAGGCAAAGGAGAGAAGGAAAAAAAGGCCGCGGCCTATGTTTGGACTAGTTGTGGAACGCTTATGGCCGGCCAGCACATTCCCCAAGAATTTCATCACAGCTCTTTTGTTGCAGGGGCTGCGGTGCGCTGTGCCGGCATGATCAGCGTGATTAATGGAAAAGTCGAAATGATCTCAAATAACAGTGGACATTATAGGCCATCCAAGGACAATTTGAAAGAGTTCGCAAAATGGCTCCATGTCCGTAAAGTTTTCACTGCTCATAGCCGTGCAATTGTTTTGCAGCCAGATGGAGAAAATGATATTACAATAGCGGAACTTTTGGGGGATGAAGTAAAATTCAAACATAGTAGACCGAGCAACCCTCAGGTAGTTGCTGACCTTACTAATTTGGCCGCATGCATTAAAAGCGTCGTACAAAAGTATTCTGTTTCTCGTACAAAAGGTGGGCTTTTTAGTCATAATAGTTTTTTTCGAAGTAAGTCTGAGGAATCACAGAATGCTTTGCTGTACTTGCAAAATGATTTTCCAAACGATATTGAAACAGCAAAATTGGATAGAAACGACCCATCATGGTATGGTTTTCCTAAAGAAGTAATACGAACCTTGTTGGGTGAACCTAAATCGTTGCCTTTTTCTGAACTTCTTAAACAGGTTAGTGGCAGGCCTGTCTTCATTGGCAACAAGAAGTTTTCTTCTTTGGCCGGGCTCACCCCATTAAAAAAATCCTCGACTATGCACTCCATCCTTTCCGAGGAATTTGATAAATTGTCTTAATTGTTATGATAGCCTTGATTAGAAAACAGCGGTCTCTGGCACCAGCACATTAGTTTATAACGCCTTGAGCGAAAAAGTAAATTTGGTTTTCTTAGGATAATAATAATGCGACCTAAACCAGAACCTTCAAAATGTTTTTGCTAAGCGAAATCCATAATAATGGTTTTTGTAGGTTTCAGAGTACAAGGTAAATCGATTGGAAGATCGGACGCTTGGAAGAAGAGTGATAAAAGAACCACCTCGTAATATATGCTCAGTTCCAGATAAAGGGCCTTGGGGATCTGTTTCAGCATTTGCAGAATATTTTCCCTTCCAATCGTTGCACCATTCCCATACATTTCCGTGCATGTCATATAGCCCAAAAGCATTCGGATTATAGCTTCCAAGGGGTTTAGCACCGGTGTCGAAAAAATTAGCTTCCTTATTTGTTAGGGTTTCACCAAATGAATATGCTGTTTTAGCACCAGCCCTACATGCATACTCCCATTCAGCTTCAGTTGGTAAGCGATATCCACCCGTGGTATTCTCATTTAGCTTTTTAATAAAATCTTGGCAATCATTCCAAGATAATCCTGAAACAGGTAAATTCGAGCCTTTGATAATGGTTGGATCTGGAAAACTGCCCATGATGTTTTCCCACTGCTCCTGCGATACCTCAAACTTTCCAAGGTAAAATGGCTTAGTTATTGTAACCTCATGCTGTATTTCATCTTCGTTTCGCCCGGGTTCTGTTATCGGAGACCCCATGAGAAACTTTCCCGATTGAATTAAGACCAAATCCTTCTCAATGGAATCGTAAATTGATTTGACATTTGTCGCAGTCGATTGAACTTCACTTTGTTTTTGATTTGAATCATTAAAAGAGAACCCGAAAAGGAAGAAATATAATGAAAGCAAAAAGACTAAGGATAAAAGTACAAGCGCCACCGTTGATTGAAACCCGGAAGTCTGGCTTGCCACGGTTTTTTTGATGTCGGTGCTGAAATCTTTAGCTTGTTTATTTGGTGAATCATTTGAAAAATTATCAGGTTTAGTTGTTGAGGAAGCCTGCGTTAAATCAACACTTTCATGGTGGTTTAAGACATCAGGTTTTATCAGCGAAGCTAAGGGGTGCGTAAGTTCAATCTCACTAATCGACTGGGGGTCGGTAATTTCGGTTACTGCATTTGCAAATTCTGCACAACATCCGAACCGCTGATCCTGTTCGATGTTCATTCCTCGCATCAAGGCATTTGAAACATTCAGTGGTATATTTTCTATTGATCCTTGGATTGGATGAGCTTTGCTTTGCATTAATTCCAAAAACACTGCAATGGGCGTTGTTCCATTGAAAGGAAGTTTCCCCGCAAGTGCTTCATAAACAATTACCGCCAAGCTGAATTGATCTGTTTTTGCAGTTATTCTTTTTCCCAAGTGCACTTCTGGGGCCAGATACGGCAGCAAATTTTTCGATAATTCTTCCCCCGCCCTAGGAGAAGATTCGAAAGCGTTTTGAAATCCAAATTCAGAAAGATAAGGATTTTCTGCTTCATCGAAGAGAATGTTTTCCGGCCTAAGATTTTGATGTATCATGTTTTTTGAATGCATAAAGTCAAGGGCGGCTGCGATTTTAGGAAGCCATCTTCCCAATTCCCCTAAAGGCATAGGTTTGTAACCGCCTTGCATTCGTGTAATTCTTTCTTTTAAATCTCCATTTCCGATGTATTGTAATACTAGGAAGGGGCATTCTTCTACCACCCCCCAATCATTTATTTCAACAATATGGGGGTGTTTTAATTTTGCGAGGGTAATCAGTTCTCGTTGGATTTCCAAATTACTTTCATTGTCAACGATTAACATCGAGGAGGTTTTTACTAATACCACATTGGAAAACTTTCTGTCTTTTGCCAAATAATTATTATGCAGACCGCTACTCAATAGGCGGAGAATCTCATACCGTTCATTCAAAACCTTATTGGTCAGGCTTGGAGTTTGAGGCATTCGTTCTTTCCCTACTCTTTTTTAATCTGGTTTGGTCAAATTTCATTCTTTTTTTATACATTAATCAAACTATTTTACCAAGCGAACGAGATTCCAAACAACTATTTAAGTAAATATGTCGAAAATTAACAAAAATTCATTCTGTAATGTTTCTGGGTTGGGCTATCAAAGTCCAAATAGTTGAATTTTATACCATGAGTTTTAGGGTGATTAATTGGACTTATACATTAAAAACTTCTGAAGTAATGGTTTTTTGCAGCATTTTTATTTCTAGCTCTTTTTGTTATAGACTTCCCCTTAATTCAACCCAAAAACGCGTCATAATTAGATGAAGAGCAGCATAACTATCAATCGATAGCAAAATAGCTTTGCCCTTCATTCCTCTTCCATTCGGAAGAAACTTACCCCCTTTTCAAGGAGAATCTTTATGTGTCAAACAGTAGAGTTAAATCAATCGGTCCAGCAAAAATTCCATCGCACCCGCGAGGAACTTTCATCCGCATTAGTAGAACGCGATCAAGAAGTTGATCTTCTTTTGACTTCGCTAATCTGTAGGGAAAACCCTCTTCTCATCGGGCCGCCAGGCACTGGCAAAAGCATGCTTGTTGATGCTCTTTTAAGCTGGATGCAAGGCAAGAAGTTTTCCATCCTGTTTTCAAAATTTAGCATGCCCGAAGAAATCTTCGGCCCTGTTTCACTTAATGGTTTAAAGAATGATAAATTCATTCGCATCATCGAAGGAAAACTACCTTGCGCTGATATCGCCTTCGGCGATGAGATTTTCAATGCAAGTTCAGGGATCTTGAACACGCTTCTGAAAATCCTCAATGAACGAGTTTACGAACAGGGAGATAGCTCTAAAACCAAAGTTCCTTTAAAGCTTTTTGTTGGTGCAGCTAACCAATGGCCACATGAACAAGAAAGCGGCAAGGAGCTTTCCGCATTGTTTGACAGATTCCTTATGCGTAAAAGAGTCTTACCTATTGTTTCCAAAGCAGGGAGAGAAAGACTGTGGTGGAATCAACCCTGCGAAGTAAAGCTAACCTCCACGATTAGCCCAGAGGAAATCGATACAGCACAAAGTGAAAGCGCTGCGATCACTTGGACTGCAGAAGCGAAGGAAGCTTTTCAATCAATCATCACGCAACTTGCCAAGGAAGGGATTTTTCCTGGGGATCGCAGGCAAGCGAAGAGCGTGAAAGCAGTTCAAGCTTACTGTTATCTGGAAGGCAAGAACCAAGTGGAACTTGAACACTTGCAGGTTCTAACTTCGATACTTTGGGAAGACCCTTCAGAACAACCAGAAAAAGTTCTGCAAATAGTATTGAAGATTGCAAATCCAACAGGCATGAAAGTGAATTCCCTTCTGATTGAGGTTGAGCAGATTTGTGAAAATGCAGATTTAAAACAGCTAGCTCAAGCTGCAGTTGCAGCTTCGAAGTTATCTGAAATTGAAAAACAATTGCACGTTCTGGGAAATCACCCCAAGGCTGCGATAGCTAGAAAACATGTGCGGGAACAAATCAAAAAGATCAAGTTAGACTCCATCGAGGCGCTTTAACTCAAGGAGATGAATCCATGAAAAGTGAATCTAATTTCTTGCAAGATTTTGATGATGCTTCTTCAATGCAAACGGCATCTGAACCAATCAAACCTCGATGTGCGATGGCAGTTGATGATTGGGGTTTTCGCAGAGGCACCGAACTTTTGGAGGAAAGTGAACGGCTTAGATCGTTGAACATTCCAAAGGAAGCTGTAGTGGATTTTCATGCAGCGGCATTTGAGCCTGACCCCAGGCTGAATGCTTCATGTGTTGATGATTCCCGCTTAAGGTTTTTGCAGCAACTTATGGAAACTAACGAATTCCAAGGGTTACACGCTTCAACCCAAATGCGCTCTTGCGCTAGTGAGATTGCAGCAACTGCTTTCGCAGAGCAGTTTGCAGCGCAGAGTGAAAAATCCCCGTCCCAGGATAAAGAGCAAAACGAGTTTTCGAACCTTCGAGCCATTGGTAAAGCACTTGCCCAAGCTGAGGAAGAAGTTGAGTTGGCACATGAATCTGCAGCAGCGCTTGGTTTTGGAAAAGGGCAACCCGGGAGTAATGATGCCAAGAAGATTGGTGCGATTTACAAAAGGGTGCGCTCAAGCAAAATGCTGCACAAGATTTGCAATCTTGCAGGGAAGTTTCGAAGGCTGGCACAAGCGAAGCAAAGGCAGAAGACCAAGCATGGCTTTGATGAGCTGCTTGGTCTGAAAGCTGACAACGATCTGGGGAGGATGCTACCTCAGGAGTTGGTTGCGTTGCTGGATCCGGTTCTTGAACAGGATGTGTTGCGCAGGTTCATGGAAAGGCAACTTTGGTGTCGGGAATTCCAAGGATCAGAACCTGTGGGCAAAGGCCCCATCATTATTGTCCTAGATGAAAGCGGCAGCATGGTTGGCGAACGCAATCATGCTGCAAAGGCGTTGGCTTTAGCGCTTGCATGGATTGCTAGGCAACAAAAACGATGGTGCGCCTTGATTGCATATTCTGGGGATAGTGGCGAAAGGATTTTACCATTATCTTTGGGAAAGTGGGATGAAGTTGCACTGATGGATTGGTTAGAATCTTTCATAGGCATGGGGTCAGATTTGGATGTTCCGGTACGGGAGATGCCCAAGTTTTATGAAAGTTTGAAAGCGCCCAAGGGGAAGACCGATCTGATTTTCTTGACCGATGCAGCGTGCAACATTTCAGCAAAACTAGCAAAAACCTTCATTGATTGGAAGAAGTCTGTTCAGGCTAAGTTAATCACCCTCGTGATTGATAGCGAGCCTGAGGATCTAGCGAAAATCAGTGATGAGGTCCACCGGATTCGTTCGGTGGATGTTTCGGAATATGGTGTTGAGCGAATTTTATCACTTTAAACAAGGAGTCTACTATGGGCGAAAACACGAGGCCCTTTCCAATCCAGTCATGGGTTGGAGAGGGTAAATTAACACAAAAAATGCTTGGCGAAATCATCACTTGGAAAATCCAGGGTGTTGCGATAAGCCATGCAGACTTACTTGCAGGTTTGATGGCAAGCGATTTAGACTGCGATGTTGCTAAAGAACTTGCGCCACGAAATGCGTTTGCACGGGCTTGCAGCAAACTGGATAGCGAACGCATCATTCGCAAAATTGCGGAAGATCATGAAAAGATTAGTTTTCAGTTCACACGCGAGGCACTCGAAGAGGGGAAGTTCAGCTACCACTTTGAGAGTTTACTTTTCTTAAACAAATATTCTGGGGGTATCACCTCGGAAAACTTAGAGCTAGAGCAACTTGCAAAGGCAGAGTTTGGCCGTTGTATGGAGGAAAGGACTGCCAATGATGTAACCAAAATTGTACAACGGTTGTTCGAAAGGCATGCAGACCTATTTTCGATAAGGGATCAAGGTGGCGCTTATTTCGTACCCGAGATTCATCACGATTTCGTTGTAAAGGTTGAAAGTTTCGTTAGGAACATCGGAGGATCGTTGCAACGGTTCCCCATACCAGCGGGATCGCCTCAGGGAGATCGTGCAGTACAAGAAGCGGTAGCCAATGGTTTGCAAGGAATCATTGATGAGCATATGGAGGCGGTGCAAAAGTTTGGGGAAGACACACGGCCTGACACCTTACGAAGGGCAGAGGAAAAAGTCCGATTAACCAAACTGAAGATCGAAGGCTACAGCTTTTATCTTGATAGAAAGCGTGAAGATTTGGAAGCAAGTTTGCAGCAGGCTTCTGAATTATTGCGATCAAGGATGAGCTTTTTGATAGAGGCGCCATCTGAGGAAGCGGAGTTAGTTTTGGTTTGATGAGGATTTAAATTTCAAAGATTTCGGCCCTATGGCGTGTAGCCATGGGGCCTTTTTTATTACTAGGGAGCAAACATGAGTGAATCTGATTTGTACAAATCCGTTGCGAAAGTTACGGGCGAAGATATTGAAAGACTTAGGCGAATGGGATTTCGCGTCAAGGTTGTAAAGGCTAGGAATAAAAGACCTGAGATAATTCTAGATTCAGAATTAGAGCAGGAAGTTCGAATGAAATAAATCTGAGTTATGCCAGCCATTCGCTTAGAGTGGCTGGTTTCTTTTTAAGGAGAACAAAATGGGAGCAAAAACAAAATTAAACACTGCTTATATAAATGGAAGTCTGATAAGAGGCGGCTTCATTGGGTTATGTTTTGAGTCAATGACAGCATTTGTAATCGCAACGATCTTTTTAATTGGCTGTTGTTATTACAACAAGGACATTCGATAAAGGAAATCAAGTATGAACAATGAAGAAGAAAACATGAAAAAGCTTGTAAGTGCACTTGCGGACCTCTTAATAGTATGGATGATTGATATAGAAAGGAAGCAAACCGAAACTAAAGGAGTACCTAAAAATGGCACTTTTAAAATTCGAAGATCTTGGCCTGAAAACCCAGGATCAAATTAAGAAACTGGCTATAGAACTCGGCTTTGACGCTAACAGGGGTCTTTTCTGGGAAAGCCTTAGTGAAGATGACAAAGGCAGGCTTAAAAACGCTATCGAAAACAAAAATTATCATCCAAAAAATAAAGCCCTTCCAAACGCAAGCGTCCTACATATGTGGAAAATTCTTCATAACGAACCCGAAATTGTAGGGACGGTAAAGGCTGCTTTTCGGTTAGGGATAATTTCTCGAAGTGATCGGGATGAGTTGCTTCAAAAAATCGGGTGCGATGCTTCTCCAATCCAAGTTCAAAAGAAATCCAGCAGTGAGAATAAACCTTTTTGGAACCACAGAGAAGGGAAGCTTTATTTTAATAAAAAAGAAATTCTTATAACCCAGCGCAGAACAAATTCTTCTAAGATCCAAAATATTCTTCAATATTTTCAAGATCATGATTGGCCTAATGAAATCAAGAACCCATTGATAATAACAAATTACCGAATTAAAGACGGGATCAAATATTTGAATGGGATCTCAAAGGTTATTCAGTTTTCCGTAGCAGCAGGCGGCAATTACCTTTGCTGGAGCATACGGAAATCGGCCAACAAGTAATACAAACCTTACCTTAATTTTCACACACCAAATCCCTACCCATTTCTGGGCGAGATTTCCCTCTACTTTTCCCCCTACTTTTCTCCATGCTTTAGTTTGCTGGTTTTAAATTTAAACATCACAATCAATATGAACATGTGGCATGGATGCTGCAGCACATTCCTACATCGGAGGACTTATGTCGATCAAGTTTCAAAAAATTTCCCCGGAAGAAATCAAGGGTATCATTGATGCCATGGATCCGGAACTTCGCACCAGTATGGGCTCTGAGGAAGCAGCGAAGTTTTTAAAAATCAGTCTCTCAACCCTTTACGGCTGGGTGAGCTACGGCTACCTGGAAGGCACCTATCGGAGGCGAGGCAAATACCTTGTTTTCTTGACAAGCCGACTGGTAGATAAATTTTACAATGGTAAAGATTGGAGTTACCCATACCCATGCAAAACAAAAAACATTTAAATATCAATGATAATTTGAAAATCATCCGAAGGGGCAAAAAGGGCTTATGGTGTGCCGACTTTAACATTGGCAATAATCATAAGCGTGTAAGCCTTAAAACGGTTGATCAGAAAACCGCTATCGAAATAGCTGAAAAAATGAGCCTTGAAATTGCCAAAGGTGATTTCAAGTCCAACCATGGGAAAGTAGTTCTGGCCTTTGGCGTAGAAAGCTATTTGAAAATGGTTCAGTCCGAAGGCCGTTCAAAAAAGACCTACTCAAAATACAAGCAAGTTCTTAATCAATTTAAGGGCTTGCTTGAGAAGCGGGGAGCCAAATATTTGAATCAAATCAATCCAACTGATTTTGATGATTACCGTATTAACAGGAAGGTTAATAAAAGCCCTAAAACCATTTATAATGAGGCCGTTGTTATCAAGCAGTTTTTGAAGTTCTGCAAAAGCAGAAAGCTGATACTAGAAAACCCCTTAGCGGAACTACGTTTAAACAAACCTAAAGCAAACAAAAAGAATGCTCCTTCGCTAATCCAAGTTCAGCAGATTCTTAATGCAATGCAGAGTAGTGATAAAATTTTCATCCTGACTCTTGCTTGCTCAGGGATGCGCTCGGGGGAGTTACAGAAATTGCAACCACAAGACATTGATTTGCAAGGGAACTGGATTCATATTTGCAGCCGTGTGGGGTTATCGACCAAAACCGGGGTAAGCCGAAAGATACCGATTCACCCGGAGCTAAAAAAGGAACTCGAGGCAATCAAAAAGCCTGCAGGTGAGAAATGGTTCTTCCCTGGTAAAAGTATTAAACACGGGTGGATGAATCCTCAGAAACTCAATGAACGGTTTGTAGATGCCGCAGAAAGTCTTGGGTTACCTGCGGGAAGGGAAAACGGCTTTACCGTTCATAGTTTACGCCATTTCATGGAAACACATTCTCTGAATCATGGGGTTCCGCAGAGGGCGGTTGATATTTGGTTGGGGCATACTGGCGGCAAAACCATGTCGGCTGTTTATTACAGCTTATCGGATGTTGAATCACAGAATTTCATGAAGCGTTTGCCATTAGGTTTTATCACTACCGATAAATCAGGAGATTAATCATGTTTAGTGCAATGTTAGTATGGTCTGTTTTGGGGGCGGCTGTCCCAGATTTTAGGGACAAATTAGGGACAACTTTTTGGGATAATTGGCTTACAAGTGCTGAAAGTGCTTTATTTATAGTCTTTGATAAGGCAGGCGAAAACCAAGCGGAGAGGGCGGGATTCGAACCCGCGGTACGATGTTACTCGTACGCCGATTTAGCAAACCGGTGCTTTCGGCCACTCAGCCACCTCTCCGGTCCATATAAATCTACTAAAAACGAACCGTTTGCGCAAGAAGACAACCCAAACCATTTTAATTCGTTGGTTTTGGGTTAACGATTTTTACGATACTTTGGGTTTTTCTCGAGATAAGCATCAACTCGGTCTTTTCGCTTGATTGCCTCCGCAAAGAAAGCAACGGCTTCAATCAGTCGCTCATCGGGTTCCGCACAGCTAAAGCGTAAAAAGCCTTTGCCTGCCTCGCCAAAACATTCTCCCCCAAGGCAAGCCACGCCTTTATGGTCATCTGCTCCCTCAAGCAGATACATGGCTAATCCATGAGAGACAATGCCAAGTTTGTCGCAAATGGCAGAGACATCCGGGAAAACATAAAATGTCCCTGCGGGCATTAAGACTTTTACGCCCGGAACCTTTTCCAATTCGCGGACAAGGATCTCGACTTTTTTATGGAATTTTTTCATCACCTCATCGCGTTCATTGTCGTCATTTTCGATTGCAGCCTGGCCCGCAAGCTGAACAATCGGAGGGACGCAGGATAAGGATGTGTTGATCATTTTGCCAATGATTTCAGCGACTTTGGCATCGGAGATCGCGTATCCAAGCCGCCATCCGCTCATGCTGTAAGATTTGCTGAATGTGTAAACCGCCACGGTGTGCTCCAACATTCCGGGTTGGGCGAGTGGGGTGAGGTGTTTTCCTTTCCAGACCATATGGCAGTAAGGCTCATCGGAGAAGAGTGCGATATTTTTTCCGACGATGAGTTTGGCGAGTCCCTTCATATCGTCCTCGGTGGCGACTCCTCCAGTTGGGTTGTGGGGGGAGTTGAGGAAGATTGCTTTGGCTTTAGGTTCATTGTTGATGAAATCTTCAACATCCTTGAGATTGGGGCGGAACTGATTTTCCTGTTTAAGGGAGCTGTAGACGATCTTGGCGCCGCGCCTTTCCAGGTTTGGTTTGTATGTTGGGAATTGTGGGGAGAAAACAAGAACGGCGTCGCCTGGGTTTATGAATGCTTCGCAAAAGAATTGTTCAAAAACCTTAGCGCCTGGTCCCACCGTGACATTTTCAGGTCCAATTTTGACTCCAAACTCTTTCAGGTAGTTCTTTGCGACAGTTTCCCTGAATGAGGGCAGGCCCGGGGAAGGGCAGTAGTGGGTCATGCCCTGGTTGATTGCGTTAACGCCAGAGACGAGCGCATGTTTTGTGCTGTTGAAAGGGCTGTCGCCAATTTGAAGTTCGATGACATCCTTTCCGGTGGCTTTAAGTTTTTTCGCAATGGCAAGAACATCGAAAGCGGTCTCACCGGTAAGGCCTGATGCAAAAATGCTAAGCGTGGGTTGTGGCATTTTGGTTTCCTTTCAAATTAGATTGTCAAAGGGGGCGATAATATTTGTTATGCAAGTAATCCGATGATTTTGTGACTGATTGCATCTGGTTAGGTTGGGTTTAAATCTATCCATGAGCATTCGTGAGTCGCATTTGCAAAGAGTAAGATTCATGCGACAAAGCCATAAATGAATAGAGTTCAAAAGTTAAAACCGTAGCATTGTTATAGGGAAAAATGATCGTTTGACATGGGTATAAAAGGAAAAAGCCCCGGTGTCGCCCGGGGCTTTTAAGAAGCAGATATAGGAAATCAAGCAACTTTTGAAAGGAGGGTTTTTGCAGGCATCGTAAGGTTAGTCTGATGCATCCACCTGCCCGCATCGGGAGCGCCATGCCATCGTTGAAGTGAGATTGATTGCGCCTTGAGTTTTTCTTCGTCGTCTAGGAGATCGTTGAATGCGGATTCAACATTGGCACGAACCTGTTCGGATGAACGCCCAACAAAAAGCAGCATCTCGGAACGGTTTTCGAAAACAACAAGAGCACGCCAAACTTGTGCCTTAGATTCAGTCTGATAAAACATTTGAACAAAGCCCTCCATGGCAAAGAGTAAAAAGTCAGTAGGTATAGAATGCAAAAAAAACCGTCATCCTGTCAAGTACAGGACGACGGTTTTTGAAAAATAGTTTTATAATTAATAGCTGGAGCCACGGTCACCACGATCGCCGCCACGGCCGCCACGACCGCCGCCGAAGCCACCGCGACCGCCGCCACCAAAGCCACCGCGACCGCCGCGATCACCACGATCGCCAGGGCCACGCTCTTCACGAGGGCGAGCTTCATTAACGGTAAGAGCCCGGTTCTGGAACTGGAAGCCATTCAAAGCTTCAATAGCTTTGACAGCATCTTGATCGTTGACCATTTCGACAAAACCAAAGCCGCGTGAGCGACCGGTTTCGCGATCCATAATCACCTGTGAACGGGCAACTTGTCCATGTTGACCGAAAAGCGCATTGAGGTCATCTGTGGTGGTTGTCCAAGTCAGATTCCCCACATAAATATTCTTAGCCATCGCTCGTCCTTTCCGTGCCAAATCTTCTTAATAACTGTTCAAGATCTAAAAACCACCGAGGTTGTGAAAGTTGAAACCCAAGAAGTAGCCTGGCACCCTATACCAAAAAAACCTAAGTCTGGAGCTCCGGAAATCGAGCAGTACCAATCATAGAACAATTTGATAGGTAACAAAAACATTGCAAACCTGTCACATTTTCTAATTCACCAGAAAAAATTACTTGATTGGGGGGATTTGGAAAAGTGATACTCATTCGAGGTGATCGCCAACCAAAAGGCCAAAAAAGAACTTAAACCGGGGATTCCAACCATCCATCTCCTGATCTACCAGCGGTCGGCCACTACCGACCCAAGGTCACAAGTATTTTTATATACGCAAATAGGAAAGTTGTAAAGAAATAAATGGCATTCTTTTTGAGTTTTACATTTTTAGCAAAGCGAGGGATTGATTATGTGTTACAGGTTCTCCAGATAACTAAAAAGTAGTTTTTCAAAAGATGCCGTAAGTTTTTTTGCGTTTTCGAGGACCTCGGCGTGGGATGGTGGGGTTTTTGAAAGGCCTGCCGCCTTGTTTGTAATGCCTGAAATTCCCGCACATTTCATTCCCAATTGAAATCCCTCATCCACTTCCCAGGCCGTTGACATTCCAACCGCATCGGCTTTCCATTTGGCGAAAGATTTTATCTCGGAGTTTGATTCATAGCTTGGGCCTGAGACCATCATGTAGGTTCCGGAACCAAAGCATAAATTTTTTGATTTTGCAATAATCTCGAGGCTTTTTAGAAGTTGTGAGTCGTAAGGAGAAGGGCTTTCGGCCTTGAAGCCTGGATTGTTTTTGTCATTATTCCATGAATTGCTGACGGTATCGATATGGTTTTTGATCAGCATGATTGATCCCGGATTGAATTCGGGCGAAATTCCCCCTGCAGCATTGGTGAATAATCCCACCCGGCATCCGAGGGAATGAGCGATTCTGGTTGTGGTGGTGATTGTTTTCCTGGGATGCCCCTCGTAGTGGTGGATTCTTCCCTCAGAAATAAGCAATGATACTTTTTTGTGTCGCGCGTAAGAAAGGCAACCCTTATGGCCAGGGATGGTTGAGGTAGTGATCTCCGGAAACAGGCTGAAATTCCAAGAATGCCTGTCATTGAATTTTTCCGCAATTTCGCCGTATCCGGATCCTAGGACAAGGAAAATTTCTGGTTGTTGTTTCTGGCAAAGCGCAAGCAGTTCCGGAGGGATCCCCTTGGCAGATTTAAACATGCCTTAAGGCCTCAATCGGATCCATGAGTGCAGCGCGCCTGGACGGATATATTCCAAAAATCACCCCAACTGCAACCGCAGTGGTAAGCGACCATGTGATGGATTCGAAATGAACCTTCGCAGGAATCCTGGCATCCCAGAAAGTTTCAGCGATAAAGGGCAGGGCAAAAACCATGGTTAATCCAAGCCCGATGCCAAGGACTCCTCCAACGCTGGTTTGCACTACCGCCTCGATTAGGAATTGGAGGGTGATATCGCGCCGCTTGGCACCAAGGGCGCGCCTGAACCCTATTTCCCGGGTTCTTTCAGTGACGGTTGCCAGCATGATATTCATGATCCCGATGCCACCAACCAGAAGGGATATGGATGCGATTAGAACAAGCAGCATTTTGTAGCGCTCTTTTGCTCTTTCCGCCTCTTCAAGCCTGTCGAGAGGGACATTCACGGTCCAGTCGGACTTGCTGTGATTTTCCAGTATGGAGCGGATGATCTCGCCTGTGGGACGCACTTTTTCGGTTTCACTGACGGTGAGTGTGATCTGGCTAATCTCGACTTTTTCAGCAGACCTTGAGCCCGCCGAACGCATGAATATTTTTTCACCAAAACGAGCTCTGGCAGTGGCGATCGGGATTACGGCATCCAGGTTGACATCCTCGGTGGAAACGCCCCCTTGGGACCTTTCCTTCATGACGCCGATTACCTTGTAAAAAAAAGTCCCAAGTTGCACTTCCTTGTCCTGGGGGTTTTCAAATGGGAAAAGTCTGTTAGCAAGTTCAGAGCCAAGCACAACGACATTTCTCAAAAGCACCTCATCGTCGGAGACCAAAAATCTTCCACTCTTCATTTCAACATTGTGAATATCCATATAGTCCGGGATGGTGGAAACAACCCTGCTGTTGACGCTTTTGTATCCTCTTCTGGCTTCCTGCGGGAAGATTCTCATCGGAACCATTCGAGTGACAGTCGGGATGGTTGCTATTTTGTCAAAATCGGTATAAGTAAGCCCATAAATGGCAATATAGCTACGCTTGGAGGAGTTGCTTTCATCGGTAGGCTTCACGCTTCTGACCATGATGTTGTTGGCCCCAAGGCGCCTTATATCGTCGAGTGCATCCTGCATGCTGCCTTCGCCAAATGCCATGAGAGAAATTACAGCGCCCGTGCCTATGATGATGCCCAACACGGAAAGGAAAGCGCGAAGCCTGTGAAGCCAAAGGCTGCGGACGGCAAGAATGAAGCTTCTTCTTCCTTTATCCCATAGAAGGATGCTGGCGAAAAGAGTCGCAAGCATGAGAATCGCGATGATTGAAAATATCAGCACTTTTGTTTCTCACTTGTTTCGGTTGAGCACAAGGCTTTCCAGCAGTTCGGTTTGCAGAGTGGTGGTATCTCCATCGATTGCAACCGTGGGTTTATCGTTCCTGACATCGGACTCGATGACCCCATCACGCATTCTTATTACCCTTTTGGCCCAAGAGGCAATGTCATTCTCGTGGGTAACCATGATGATGGTTTTTCCCGCCTCGTTAAGCTTTGACAAAAGTTGCATGATTTCATCGCTGGTGCGGGAGTCAAGATTGCCTGTGGGTTCATCGGCAAGAATGACTGCTGGATCATTGACAAGACTCCTGGCTATTGCAACACGCTGTTGTTGCCCGCCGGAAAGTTGCATCGGACGATGGTCCAATCTATTGCCCAAGCCCACAAGCCTAGCAAGGCCGGTGCATCGGTCGGTTGTGGCACTGGAAAGTTTTGCTCCCTGGTAAAGCAGCGGGATCTCAATGTTTTCAACAACTGTGTATTGGGGAAGTAGATTATATTGCTGAAAGATGAATCCAAGGTAGCGACTGCGGATGTCGCTGAGTTGATCATCCTCCATCCTTGCCACATCCTGGCCCGCGAGAAAGTATTGGCCATTTGATGGGCGGTCAAGGCATCCCAAAAGGTTCAACAGGGTTGATTTTCCCGACCCGGAAGGGCCCATTAGAGCCACAAAATCGCCCTCTTCGACTTCGATTGAAACCCCTTTCAATGCATATACCATCACCGATTCAAGTGCGTATACTTTTGCAAGGTCAATGATTTTAAGCACGCTTGCCACGGGGGTAACCTTTGGGAATAGGATAAAGTCGGGTTATTGTTCCGTACCCTTTGACTTGGATTTTTTATCTTTTTTCTTTGAGCTGACAGGGGTCGGGGAATCAGGTTTTTCAGATTTGGACGAATCTTTCCTGGAATCTCGTGAAAGGCTTTTTGGGTTTAGCACCACAACATCATCTTCACTCAAGCCTTCCTTGATTTCGACCATTTTGTCGTTGCTGACACCTAGCTTGATAGTTTTTTCCGATGGGCCATCCGGAGTTAAAACGAAACAGGAGAAGCCGCTCTGGGTGTTTCCAAGAACAGCTTGTACCGGTATAGCAAGCACATCATCCGCCTTGGTGTCGGTGTAGATAGTCACGGAAGCACTCATTCCGGGTTTTAAATCAGGGAGACTTTCATCAATGGATACCAAGGTTTTGTAAACTCTTACATCGGAGGTGAGCCAGTCTGATTGTGCCGCAACCTCGTCGATATGTTTCACATGGCCCTGAAGCATCTTGTCAGGGAAAGAGTCAATCCTTATCGTTGCGGGTAAACCTGAATCGACCAGTTCCTGCTCTTTATCGGAAAATTCATTGTGGACGTCGTAATAAGAAGCCTGAGCTGCCAGTACATTAAGGGGTTGGCTTGACAAAGATAAACCCGCAAGCCTGATTTCCCCGTAACCGGTTTTTTTCCATTGGTCGCCCCTGGTGCGAGATCGCATCGCCTCGTGAACCCTGGTGTTGACCATCATGTGTGAAAGGTTCGGGATACGCATCAGCTTTTGCCCCTCGCGGACAGGTTCACCTTGGGCGATGGTGGCTTGCTGGGAACCACTACCAAATCTTGTTTGTTCAGATACATAATAAACCACCAGGCCGTCTTGGGGGGCATAGATGTAGCACTTTTTAATCTCGTCTTCGATTTCCCTGAAGCGAAGGTCTTCCTTGGAATAGATTGATTTTTTTGTGAGGGTATCGTTGATCCCTTGGATTTCCTTGGACTTGGATTGAGTCTCAAGCCGATCCTTGGCCCGCATCGACTCAGCCATTTTGCTTTTGAGTTCGGTAAGGGTCCTTTTCTTGGTGTAATCCTTGAGAACCCTGAGTTCTTCTTTTACTTTTTCCACTGAGAATTCGGCGCTTTTTAATTTGAATCTATCCGCCAAGGCTTGTTTTGGAGTCAAGTAACCTTTGCTCACCATGCGATCCAGCCATACATCCCGGTCGTTCCACATGGAGAGGTCGGATTCAGCCAGGTAAACTCTTCCTTCAACTTCTGCGAGTTGTTGCTTGTAATCACCCTCTTGAAATTTTTCTAAGTCGAGAGTCGCAAGTTCAATGGCGATGATTGCGGTTTGGATGTCGCTTTCATTCTGGCTTTTTACGATATCGTAATTTGCCTCGGCTTGGATGAAATCGTTTTTGGCCCTATCGCGCGCTATCTGCTGGCTTTTAAGTTGTTCCTGAAGCCCCGAGTCATCCAATTCAACTAGAAGGTCATTTTGTTTTACATGGGAGCCATCATCGATGACCCATTTGATGGTGGTTGAGAATGATGATCCTTTGCTGCCTGAGCGGACCTGACAGATAATATCCTTGTTGTCTAGGGCTTCGAGTGTTCCTCTTTCCAGAATGGTTACTTGAAGTTTTTCGGGTTTAACGACATGGGTGATCAAGTCTATGCGGACAGGTTTGGTACGAGGCCAGAAATATAAACTTACGGAAGCGATCACGATGATTGTTGGAATCGAGAACGCAACCAAGATTTTCTTGAGGCCGGTCCTGGGAGAGGGATTTTCTTTATTTGAGGCTGATTTTGCGGGGTGGGAGAATGAAGCTTGAAGCACCTCCCCGAGTTCCCTCATCACCGTTGGCGAGGCCTCCGAGATTGGTAGTTGTTTGGGTTGTTCTGATTGCTGGGGGGTCGCACTGGCAGGTTTCGATTTCATCGATCCATACTCCGCGTGGGTCAAGAGGTAAAAGCTCAAGATCCCTGTAAAGGAAAGTTCGTGTAGTCAGGAAATCGATCCAAATTTGAAACAGCGTGTTTTGCGCCGTCAACTTGGACCTTTGGGCATCAAGCAATTGCTGCGTGAAGGCAGCCTGCGAGCTGTCATTATTTCCTTGGGCACCACCGGCACCGCCAGGTTTGGAGGGTGCATAAGTGGTTTCAAGCGCATTGTCCAAAATCAAGTAAGCCAATTCAACCGCCAACTTTTGAATATCATAGGTCTGTGACAACGCACGCAGTTGGCGGATCTCATTGCGCACATCCTCGATTATAGTATCCTCAAAAGCCATCAGGTTGCGCCTTTGCCTTTGCCAGTTTATCAAGGTGGCCCTATAGGCATTTCTTTCTTGAATCCTTACCAAGGGCAAATCGCCGGTAAGTATCAATCTGTGGCGCAATGAACTCGCATTAATGTTAACAGGTTGGGCAACATTTGCGGGTGAAGTACCTAATAAACTATACTCTACATTCAGTACACCCTGCAAGGCATTAGCGGAAATTGCTATTTGCCTCCAGGAGTCCATCAACTGGGCCCTCCCATTCATTAAATCCAGCCTATTCGTCAAAGCATGCCTGCATCCGGCAAATAACGCCTCATCAATGTCTGTCTTAAGCAAATCTACGCCATCCACACAAACTCTTGGCACAGCAGGCCAGGATTTTCTGGTTTTTTCCAGTTTTTCATTTCTAGGTTCGACCAAAACCAGAAGAAAATCCTCTATTAGGTTTTCAAACTGGTTTAGTTGATCATCGACACCATTTCTGAGCCAGTTTACTTTTTGTTCATAAAGCCTCAGGTTTCTTTCGAATCTTCCAAGAAAGAATTCGAAATCTTTTTCTCCCAATTCAACTTTTTCAGTGCTAGGTTGTTTTTTTCCCTTTTTTTCGTAATCAGCCTTAGATTCTTGAAGTTGCAATCTACGGGCGTTTATCTCTCTTAATTTCGCGGTTAACTCATCCTTGGTCATGGCTTCCCATGCCGCCCAGCGTTTGGGTAATCGTTCCTTGAATTGGGTTCCTTTGACAAATTCGGATTCTTTTAAAATGTTTTGAAGTCCGTTTCGTAATTGGTCTACTTTTTTGGGATCGTTCAGTTTTCTTGAGTCTTGTCTTGCTTTTTTGAATTCATCAACCAGATTGGAATAACGCGCGAGTTGTTGCAATTGCGGTTCCAGTGGGGTTCGGTCAAGTTCCAAAGGCAGATCAATAGGAAGGCCCAACTGGTATTTGAATCGGTCTAGTGCGTCCCGCAGGGAAAGCTCCCGGTTGATCACACTTGTTTTAAATGAAAGTAGCTGTTGCAAAATTCTAGAAACTTGGAGTTCTGAGATATCGCCTATGGCTTGCATTTCCTTGTATTGATCCAAGGTGGTCGACAAGTCGGCGACATTTTCGCGTTCATTTCGTAAAAGGCCGGCTTTAAGTACCGCAGGCAGGTAGCCGTCTCTACGCGCAGTGAAAGCTTGGGGGGTAGAGCTATAGCCATTTCCCTCGCCAGGTGTGACTTGAACAAATCCAGCGCCCGCCAAGCCAGAACCAAAAACAGTGTTGAATCTTGAGGCGGATGCAACTGTCGCCGGGGTACTGTAAACCACTGGCGCTCCACCAACCGCGATATCAGTGTAAAATTCCTTTCGGAATCGCGCGAAGGACCGCATTTCGTAAAGAAGGTTGCGTTCTGCCAATGTTAAAGGTTCGAGAGTGACAGCTCTTCCACCCCCACGGAACAAAGGTTGAAAAATATCCAGCGAAACCGCGGAGGGAGTTCGGATTTGCGTTGCTCCATTTCCAGCCATGTCCACCACTACTGAATTTGCATATCGGAGTAAAAGCAATGCCCCTGTAGAGAATGTTTTTGTGACCCCTGCCTCGGATGCGACATTCCATCTGTTGGTGTTGCCCGTGAGGGTCTCCGTTCCTGAACGCTCACGGATGGCTACCTCGTTTGCGTAAAATTGCGCGGCAAATGCGAATCTCTGCAAAGTCACGGGTAATGCCGCAAGGTAAACATTTTCTCTTCGAAATTGAAAATCCCTGCTGTTAACCAAACCCAGTTCGCATGATTGTTCCAGTTTGATAAGAAACGGGTGATTGTAACGGCCAGCGGGATCACCATTGTAAGTAAGCCCCATTGAGTCAAACGGTCCTTTGTCCGGGTCGAGGTTGTCAAGGTAGTTGATGCCATCTTGTTTGAATGAAACAAGCTTCAAAGATGAGTTGTTATCTTTTGGGGGTTTGATCGCCACCGTGGATCGGTTTTCTATATCAAATTGGGAAAGTATGTCTAAGTATCCAGACCCTTCCATATGTGCTATGCCACTTTTTCCTGGCTTTTGCGGGTTTGGTGCCATTTCCATGGATGCGGGGTCGTCAGGAGGCATTGCGGGTCTGTCTTGGTTGCCAGCAGATGCGAAACGAGCCCTAGGATCTGGAAGCAGGTGGAATTGTTCCAATTTCCAATTAAGGTATTTGTCCTTGTTGGCGAGGATGGTGTGAACTTCGTTGTCTGCCCTATTCCTATAAAACCGCCTGCTGCATCCCGACGCCAGGAGTGTAAGGCATACACCAATCATCATGATTGTATATGATCTGGTTTTAAAAGACTCTTTGTTCAAATAAGTCATAGGTGCCAGTAAAAATTTAATCGCAGGCGTGATAATAAATACAATCGTCTAAATTGATATCGGCGTTAAAGACGGAAAACCTTGAATGAAACTTAAAGATATTGGGCTAATTAGATTAAAGGTTTTGTCCTGTTAATTAAATAACCTAGGATAGTTAGTTGGAATAATCATAAATCTGGAGATTTTTTAATGAGAGCTTTGGTTTGCAATACCTATGGGCTTCCTTCTCAAGTATTAAGCCTTCAAAATAAAAATGAACCCAAGCCGGGGGATGGGGAAGTTTTGGTAAGAATGCTGTTAAGTCCTGTGAATCCCTCGGATCTATTGTTTATAAAGGGTAAATATGGAAATCAACCCACTCCTCCCCAAGTTCCGGGGTTTGAGGGGGTAGGGATTGTTGAAGCTGGGAAAGGTCTTTTGGCTTGGAGGGTGATGGGGAAACGCGTTTCGGTCATCGGCCAAGGGGATGGCAGATGGCAGGAAAAAATCATCATTCCCGCTCGCCAGGCTGTTCCGGTTCCTTCCTATCTTTCAGACCAGCAGGCTGCTTCGTTTTTTGTTAATCCAGCGACTGCGTATGTGATGACACAAAAAGTATTAAAAGTACCCGGAGGCGCATGGTTGTTGCAATCAGCGGCAACTGGTGCTTTGGGAAGAATGATTGTTCGATTGGGTAAAAGGTTTGGTTTTAAAACCATAAATATTGTTCGTAAAAAGCAGCAGGCTGAAATCCTTAGAAATGATGGTGCCGATGCTGTTATTTCGCTTGATCAGGAAAATATTCAAGAGTCCGTGATGAAAATAACCAATGGTAAAGGGGTGTCCTATGCGGTTGATGCGGTGGGGGGGGAGGTTGGTTCACAAATGATTTTAAGTCTTGCAAGAAACGGTAAGATGCTGGTTTATGGTCGTATGTCTGGAGAGCCGTTGAAATTTGAGCCGGGTGATATCATGAAAGGTCAGAAAACGATCCAAGGTTTTTGGCTTTCTGAGTGGGCCAAGGATCAAGGGGTTTTGACGATGTTGGGTTTGTTTGGAAAACTGGGAAGTTTGATTCGGGAAGGAGTGTTGGATACGCCTGCTGGTTCAGTCTTTGAGCTGGATAATTTTAAAAATGCATTGATTGAGGCTGAATCGGAATCCAAAGGAGGGAAAATTTATTTAAGAATCAATCCTTCCTAGTTGCCCCAAGCCTCCAGTTTTTTTGTTTCGTATCCTGAAGCTATTTACTTTTCGAATACCAATGATTATGGACTCTGGCGAGTTGTGTCTGGTTGGGTCTTTAAAGCTTGGGATAAGCTTAAAATGATTGTTAAAAATGTACCTATATTAATTTGTGCTTGTTTAATTGGGTTAATTGGTTGTTCACAAACTCCCAAGCAATCAACCCGGATGATTTCTGATGCCGGGATGAATGCTGAAAAAATAATCCGATTGCCTAACACCGCACCTGATGCAGGTCCGACAAAAGAAGCTGCGATAAGGGTAGGTAAAATCGGGCAAAAAATCTTAGCGTCCAACCCAACAATTGGAATCAAGCCATCCTTTCATACGATTGGTTCAGCCCATGCCGAAGTGTTTCATAAAGGTGTGGATCAGGTCATGATTACCGATGGATTGGTAAGGGAATGTAATGATGATCAATTGGCTGCAGTGCTTGCGGTTGAATTGGTGAAAATGCTTGGTGAGCAGGAAAATAGCGCGCCCACTGGAAAAATAATAGACAGGACCCCTGGGATGGATGTTCCGATTGGGAACGATAGGTCGTTGGTGTTTGGCCCTGCGGATGGAATCCGAATTGCTGAGCGTTATGAGCTGGATCGTATGCGAATTAAAAATAACTCAACAGCTATTGGATCGGTGGACCCAAAGATAATAGCCAGGGGTTACTTGTCGAAGGCAGGGTATTCTTCAAAGTCTGTTGATTCGATCGCGGGGCTACTGAAAAAAGCTGACGAAAATTTCAAATTAGAAAAAACAATGACAGGTGCGGTTAAAGGTCTTGATGTTAAAAATGGACCCTTGGTTTCCCAATAACGCAATTCTATATTTATTTCTTGGCATCCTTTTTAAATATTGTATCTTTAATGAAGTTCTAACCCGTTTGTCGCGGTTAAAAATATATTAGATCTTGTTTGTTGGGAATAACATGGGCAAATTTAAATTCTCTGTTTTGGGTCGTCGTCTTTTGAGCTTGGCTGCCATTTGCTTGATAGCTTCCGGTTGTGGAGGCGGTTCAGGTGTGCCTTCCGGAAAGGATGCTGGAACCAAGGAAACTTCGAAAAAAGGCTCAGACAAGACTTCTGATGGTAAAACTAAAAGTGGGGAATCCTCTTTTAAGGTTGCGTTTGTAAGTAATAATGCGGCAGAGTTTTGGACAATTGCTGAAGCTGGGGCTAGAAAAGCTGAACAAGAGACTAAATCCCAAGTTGTTTTCAAAAGACCCCAAGACGCCTCTGCTTCTACTCAAAAACAGATCATTGAAGACTTATTGACCCAGGGTGTGAAGGCCATATCCGTTAGTGTGATAAGTCCTGAAAATCAAACTTCCTACATTGATGAGGTCTCCGCCAGAATTCCTGTGTTATGTGTTGATAATGACGCAGTCAAATCCAAGAGAAAATGTTATCTTGGGACTGCTAATCTTCAGGCAGGCAGATCCGTGGGGCAGTTAGTCAAAGAAGTCATGCCGCAAGGTGGTAAAATTGCAATTTTTGTCGGTCAATTGGATCCGATCAATGCCCAGGAGCGGAGGCAGGGTGTGCTTGATGTTCTTGAAGGCCTCGCTGAATCCAAGTCATTGCGTGATTCGCCAAATGGGAAGAAATATGGTGATTATGAGTTGATTGGCACTTACACGGATAATGCTGACAAGAATAAGGCCAAAGATAATGCGGCGGATGTTCTGGCAAAACACCAGAACGAGGAAAACTTATGTATGATTGGATTATGGGCTTATAATCCGCCAACCATACTTGCGGCAGTCAAGGATTCCAAGAGGATTGGCAAAGTTAAGATAGTTGGTTTTGATGAAGACGATATAACACTGGATGCCATCAAGGCCGGGGAGATTCACGGCACGGTTGTTCAACAGCCGTTTGAATTCGGTTATCAATCTGTGAAAATGATGGTTGATTTGGTTTCGAAGCCTGAAAGTGTGAAAATTCCCGCAAACGGAATAATTGATGTGCCTCATAAAACAATCAAAAAAGATAATGTGGAGGCATTTCATTCCGAGCTTAAGAAGTTGATAAATAAATGATGACTCCTGTTCCAGGGGATTCTCTAGCCACATCCGTGAAAATATTGTCACCCATGGTTGAAGCTGTGGGGGTGAGCAAGCAATTTTATGGCGTAAAAGCTCTTCAGAATGTAAGCGTTGAAATTTATCCAGGCGAAGTTCTTGCTATAATTGGTGAAAATGGCGCGGGCAAATCCACCTTGATGAAATTACTTGCCGGGGTTTATCAGCCTGATTCCGGACAAATTCGTATTCATGGAAAACCTGTTGATTTAAGCAACCCTTCGGATGCAATAAACCAAGGCATTGCTTTGATTCATCAGGAATTAAATTTGGCTGATAATCTGACTGTTTCCGATAATCTTTTTTTAGGAAGAGAATTGCTTTGGGGCGGGCCATTGAAATTGCTTGATCGTAAAGCAATGTCTAATCTAGGTTCTAAAATTCTGGCCAGGGTTGGCTTGGATGTTGATCCCGGGGTCTTGGTGGGAAATCTTTCTCCCGGTCAAAAACAGCTTGTCGAAATCGCAAGGTCTTTATCTCTGAATGGTCGGGTTCTTATCATGGATGAACCTACCTCGAGTCTTTCACAAAAGGAATCAGACCAGTTGGTTAAAGTGATAGGTGAGTTATCCGCCGAAGGAGTTTCGGTGGTTTATATTTCTCACCGATTGGGTGAAGTAAAGAGAGTGGCTAGCCGGGTTGTGGGGTTGCGCGATGGAAGGAACGCCGGAACTTTGGCCTCAAATGAAATCTCCCACGATAGCATGGTAAGGATGATGGTGGGCAGGGATCTCGAAAAATTTTCCAAGCCGGAAGATTCAAAGCTAAGCTCCGATGTCAGGCTCGAATTGCAAGGTCTTAAGTTTATCAAAGGTGGGCCTGATGGGATATCATTTAAAATAAGAGCCGGCGAGATCCTTGGGGTGGCTGGCTTGGTAGGCGCAGGCAGAACCGAGTTGATGGAAACATTATTTGGAATCCGCCCGTGTCTTGGAGGGAGTCTTTTTCTTGAAGGTAAGCGCTTTTTGCAGGGTTCGCCTGCCGCTGCCATTTCCCGCGGATTGCTTTTGGTTCCTGAGGATCGAAGGCATCATGGCCTTATTCTTTTGCAAAGCATAAAACAAAATCTTTCCCTTCCAAATCTTAAATCCATATCCCGATTCTTTCTGGTGGACCCTTTCAAGGAATCTGAGCTTTCTTTAAATAGTATCAAGCGTTTGGGTGTTAAAACCACAAGTGCCAATAAGCTTGTGGGGCTTTTAAGTGGCGGTAATCAGCAAAAGGTTGTTCTTGCTAAATGGTTGGCGGTCGGCCCCAAAGTTCTTATTCTTGATGAGCCTACCCGAGGGGTTGATGTCGGGGCAAAGGCTGAAATTTATGAGCTTATTAGTCATCTTGCTGGACTTGGTGTTGCCATCATCATGGTTTCAAGCGACATGGAAGAAGTGATACGCATCAGCCAGCGTGTGATTGTTCTTCATGAAGGACATTTGCAAGGTGAGCTTTGTGGTGATGACATAAATGAAGAGTCCATCATGCAGCTTGCCACGGGATCCAAAGAGGTAAAAGTTGGATGATTAGAATTATTGGAATTCTTACTGTTGTGCTGGCATTGTATGGCTTATTGATGATGTCTGATCCTCAGGCCCGAAGTTTGGAAAATCACATCAATCTTGAACGCCGGATCGGTGAATGGGGGGTTTTGACACTTGGCGTTGGCTTTGTAATCATAACGGGGGGTATTGATCTTTCCATTGGTTCTGTGGTTTGCCTGGCAGCTGTTGCCTTTGGTCTGTTCCTTGAAAATGGTTTTAGCCCAATTTTAGGGGCCTTGATAGTCTTGTTATTTTCGGCCCTGATTGGATTGGTTCATGGAGTTTTGATAACCAAGGGGAATTTGCAGCCATTTATTGTCACCTTGTGCGGGCTATTCATTTATCGTGGATTGGCGCAGTTGCTTACGCTTGTTAATTTCAAGCAGCTTGGTCAGAAGTTTTCAGAAGGTTGGGACACCCCGGGCAGGGTTCTTCGCGATTCTTCCCGTGATGTTGGCATAGGTGACCGCCAGGATTTGGATGCTTTCTTTTTTCTTCAACGGGGAAACTTGCCTTTGGGTGATTGGCTTGGCTTGCCTGATTCGATCGGGCCTTGGTTCAATTTACCCATGCCCTTGGTGTTGATGTTTGTTCTTGCTGCTTTTGCAACGGTGTTTTTGCATCAAAGCGTATTTGGTAGGTATTTATTTGCCTTGGGATTCAATGAGCAAGCTGCCAGATATGCTGGAATTCGCACCGATAGACATAAAACTTTGGCCTATGTCCTTTGTTCTTTGCTCGCTGGCCTAGGGGGTATTTTGTTTTTGTTGAAGGTTCGGTCAGCTTCCCCTTCAAATGCAGGTAGTTGGTTTGAATTGTACGCGATAACTGGTGCGGTCCTTGGTGGATTCAGTTTACGAGGTGGCGAGGGCATGGTTGTTGGAATTCTTTTAGGAACGGCAATCCTTCCCCTATTGCGAAGCTTTGTTATTTTCGCGGGAATTCCGAGTGATTTGGAATTTACTGTTATTGGCCTCGCACTTCTTTTGGGTACCATCGCAGATGAAATTGTAAGAAGGCAGACCGGTAATAGGTTTTTTGGAAATATACTTCGAATCTTTATCAAGCCAAAAAACACATGAGTTGATGGGCTTTGATTTTATTCAAATAATTTGCTTACTGATTCATTAAGATGAATTCTTCGGATTGCATCTGCAAGTAATGGAGCCGCGGACAATATTTTCACATTGGGTAGTTGTTTGTCCGGGGGTAAAGGAATCGTATCGGTAACTATAATTTCCTTGATGGGAGCGCCATTGAGTCGCTCCACTGCAGGCCCGCAGAATACGCCATGGGTCGCGCAAACATAAACTTCTCTCGCGCCATTAAGCTTCGCCACATGAGCGGCGCCAACCACTGTCCCGGCGGTGGAAATCATATCATCAAAAATTACGGCGACTTTTCCCTCCATTGCGCAGCCAATAAGGTTGGCTTGGTTGGTTTCAGTCGCGCTAGTTCTTCGTTTGTCAACAATCGCAATCCCACCGCCAAGCTTTTTCTGGTACATCAAGGCCTTTTTAATGCTACCCTCGTCAGGGCTAAGGATTACAAGTTCTTCAGGGGGCACATTAAAGGTTCTCACATAATCACATATTACAGGACTGGCATGAAGGTGGTCGACTGGTACATTGAAGAAACCTTGTACCTGGGCTGCATGCAAATCTAGAGCCAACACCCGGTTCGCCCCTGCGACAGTGATAATGTCTGCAACCATTTTAGCAGTGATTGGCACCCTTCCCACATCTTTGCGGTCCTGCCTGGCGTACCCATAATAAGGGATCACAGCAGTGATTCGAGCAGCACTCGCCCTTTTGAAACAGTCAAGCATCACCAGTAATTCAATAAGGTTTTCATTGACTGGAGGGCATGTGGGTTGAACTAGAAAAATATCCCTGCCACGAACATCTTCATCTATTCGGACATAATTTTCGCCATCGGGAAAATTAGTCAGGGTGATTTTTCCCAAGGTGTCGTTCAGGTGAAAAGCGATTTTTTCCGCTAATGCCAAGTTGGCCCGACCACTGAATACTTTGATGTTGTTATTTTTCATTTGAGATTCAGCCTGGTGATCGGACCATGTTGAATAGTATGTTTTCAAAATTATTGAAAACCCTAGATGGGTTGTTATACAAATTTAAGAACGCTTAATGAAGATTCAGAATAATTGTGAATAAGGATTTGGTTCTGATTGATTTTAAGTCTATATTTGGTTTATGTTTGTGGCGGACTGTTCGGGCAGGTTTGCGGTTTTGAAAAACCGTAAAGGAAATGATTTACCAGATCGGTGCATAAATTACCAGGTCTTGGGGTATTTCCGAATCTTATGATTGCGCGAATTCCCCCTAGAAGAAGCAGTGCAGCTTCTTTATGGTTTCTTATGTGGAATTCTTTTTCGTTTTCAGCCATTTGGAAAATATTTTCCACGATTTGAATAACATTCCGGCGGGTTTGCTGCCAAACAAAATCGTTGTTTGAATTTTGAAATACCTCAGCGTAAAGGATAAGATCAAAAAGGTGAGGCTTGGCATCAAAAAGCTGGATTGAAGACTCCAAAATCGCGATTAGCTTGTTTTTTGGGGAAGTTTGCAATTTTATGGTGTTTTCGAGAAGTTTGATTAAATCCCCTGAGGCAACTTTTAGCAGAGCGGTGTAAAGTTCCTCTTTGTCTTTGAAATAGCGATAGATTGTTCCTTTCCCGACGCCTGCATCCATGGCGAGGTCCTCCATTCGAACTTCATGGAAGCGTTTGGATGCAAACATGAGTTCGGCGGACGCCAGGATTTTTTCTTGAACAGTGGCAGACTTTGTGCGCACTTTGGAAACCTTTAAATTCAATGATTGACTAGTAATGAAAACAAATTAAAATGGAACTGACTAGTCAGTCAAAATTGTATTACCCACCTAATTGGCTTTCAATAGGCGAAGTTTCGGAGATTTTTTGTAATGCCTCTTAGCAGTTTTTCGGCTTGGATTGGAAGGTTCTTTCTTTTTTGGATCTTTGGGAGTTTGGCTGTATTGGCGGGGTGCTCCAAACAGGGATTAGAGGCTCCAAAAGGTGGTTCTGAAGTCAGGCCATCTCAAATGAAACTTAAGCGAAAAATTGAACTTTTTAAAATTCAAAAGCAACCATTCCAAGCAACAATTGAAACAGTGGGACATCTGGAAGCTGAGGGGCAGACGGACATTGCCGCGGGGGTAAGCGGAGTTGTGGACGATGTTTTGTTCCGGGAGGGGCAATGGGTTGATAGGGATTCCTTGCTTGTCAGGATCGATCAGAAACGCCACAAGGCCAATTATGATTCCGCTCTAGCCTTGGAAAAAAAAGCTGAAACTGCGTTTAACTTGAGCAGAGACCTCGAGGGCTTGACCCGTCTTGCTGGAATCGGAAGTTCCGCGGAGGACAGGGTTCGTGCCGCTGGTAGTTCGAAGCTTGCGGAATCAGAATATGCACAAGCCAAGGCCGCCAGGCAACTTGCTGAAAATAATTTCAATAGGTCCCAGGTAAAGGCGCCTTACTCAGGTCAAATCAACCAACGAAAGGTTACGGTTGGCAGTTACCTTGAGGACAAGACTGTAATTGCAACCATAGCTAACCTTAGTCAGATTAGACTTGTCGGATATATTCCTGAGAAATCAGCGCCTGGTTTAAGGGCTATTTTGGATAATGAGGAATTTCTAAAGTCGGCTTGCTTGATTTCCAATACCCTGTTTTCTCCAATAAATGGGTTGGTGATTTCTGCGGCGGACGAGTCCTCACTTTTGCCTTTTGGGTATCAGATGCGATTCACCCTACGGGCATTGCCCCGCGAAAACCTTACTGCAAGACTTTTTTATATCAGTTCCGTTGCTAGTCCTGACACCCATATGTTTGAATGCAAGGGATTGATTGACCATTCCTCATTGTCATCTCAATTAAGGCCCGGTTATACCGCCAAAATAATTTGCGACTTACCCGGGAAAAAAGATGCACTGGTGGTGCCTGAAGAAGCGGTTCGGGCCAGTGAAAAAGGGTTTATTATTTTTCAACCAATGCCCAGGGTTATCGCTGATGGTTCCATTGAATGGGTGGCAAAACCAAGAACTTTACAGCTTGGCCTGAGGAAGCCCGGAATTGTTGAGATTCTGGAGGGTGCCAGGGAGGGAGATTGGGTTGTTCGCAAAGGCGCGGATGCGCTTGAGGATGGCACTCCTGTTGATGTCCCAAAGGAAATGGAAGCGGAGTTGCTGAAAAAAATAAAGGAAAACAAGGGTAATTAACCATTCAATATTTGGTGAAGAATGAGTCTGTCTGATTTAAGCATAAAGAACCCGGTATTTGCAGTCATGATCAGTGCCGCATTAGTGGTATTTGGATCAATCGCATACCGTGGGTTGGGCATCAGCCAGTTTCCGGAATTGGATTTTCCCGTTGTGAGCATCAACACCACCCGCGAGTCAGCTTCTCCAGAGACAATGGATTACGATGTGACAGATATTATTGAAGATGCGGTTTCGGGAGTTGAGGGAATAGATTACATACAATCCCAAAGCTTGCAGGGATCCGCAGTGACAACAGTGTTTTTCAGGCTTGAAAGGAATATCGATGCGGCAATGCAGGATGTTCAGAATGCGGTTTCCTCGGCAATGAACAGGTTGCCCACGGATATCGATCCCCCTGTTATTTCCAAGGTTAATTTCAATAAATTCCCGATCATATGGCTTGGGGTCCATGGGCAGAAATCCCTGCATGAAATCAACCAGTTTGTCAATGATATCTTGAAGCAGCAAATCCAGACGATTCCAGGGTGCGGTGGTGTCATGTACGGTGGGTTGCGTCCGCGAAACATGCGTATTTGGATTGACCAGGAAAAACTTGAGGCGTTTCATATCGACGCATTGGATGTTTTTCGCGCATTACAGGCCGAGCATGTTGAAAAACCCGCGGGTTACCTCAAATCGGAAAAAAGAGAAATCAATGTCAGGTTGATGGGCGAAGCCAAGTCCGTGCGCGAATTTTCAAGCCTTCCAATCTTGTCAAAGCCGGATGGTTCAGTCGTAACTCTTGGGGATGTCGCGGTGATAGAGGATGGTATGACCGATAGAAGGTCTTTTGCCCGGTTCAACAAGGAAACAACTGTTGGGGTTGGCGTCATGAGGGCCACCGGGGCTAATGTGGTTCAGGTTTGTGAAGAGGTCAAAAGGCGCCTTCCGATCTTAAGGGCCCTTGCGCCTGAAGGGGTTGAAATAGGCATATCAACAGATTTCTCCCTTTTTATCAAGGATGACATTGAAGAGGTCAAGCATTCTCTTTTCATGGGGGTTGTTTTGACTGCGATTGTCGCCCTGATGTTTCTTGGGTCCGTGAGTTCCACATTGAATGTTTGTATCTCCATACCAGTTTCCATCATGGGAACATTTGTTGTGATGAAGTATTGCGGTTTTACCTTGAATTTCATGACATTATTAGGTCTTTCGCTTTCCGTTGGTGTCGTTGTGGATGATGCAATTTTGGTGCTTGAAAATATTTACAGGCGAATGGAGCATGGTGAAGGCAGGTTGCAGGCGGCATTTAATGGTGCCAACGAGATTTCGTTTGCAGCCCTGGCCTCCACGCTTTCCATTGTTGCGATTTTTATTCCCGTTGCCTTTATGAAAGGGGTGGTGGGTCAGTTTTTCTTTCAGTTTGGAATTACCGTAACCGTCGCGGTTTTGATTTCACTTGTTGTTTCTCTTACCATAACGCCCATGCTTTGCTCGATGTTTTTGACGCTTCATGAAAATGTTATGATCAGGCCGCAAACCATGCGTGGATTATTGTCAATTCCAGCCAATCTTTTCAGGGGTGCATGGTGGGTGATTGATAAGTATGTTGTTTATCCAGTTTTGGTTTTTCCCACATCCTTGGTTATGGGAATGATGGAGTTTGTCTACAAGAGGGTGCTGCGGGTCGCTGTCGATTTTCCTTTGGTGATACTTCCGATCGCGTTGGTTTTTGCGTGCTCATTCGGCTCATTTCTCACGGGTATAAAAATCCCGCTCCCACAATGGCTTGGTTCAATGGTTGGCACCCCTTCGGTTGTGATAAAACCCATAGGGACGGAGTTGGTTCCTAGTGAGGATCAAAATAGGTTTGTGATCAGTTTGATTTGCCCTGTAGGCGTAAGCATTGATTATGTTGAGGAAATGATTGGCAAATGTGAAAATTTGCTCGTGAAATTGAGGGACCCCGTATTGGAAACCGAGATGATTGCCTCCATGTTTTCCTCGATTTCCATAAGGCCGGGGATGTTGATATCGGAAGGTGTTGTTTTCATAAGGCTTGTTCCTTCAACTGATCGAACCATGACCCAGACACAAATAATTCAAGATGTCAGGAAAAGGTTGTCGGGGCTTGCTGGTGTCAGGCCAATTGTTTTGGATCTTTCAACCCAGGGTTTCACACCAACCAGGGGATTCCCGATTGATTTTGCAATCCAAGGACCGGATTGGAAAACCGTTGTTGAATATGCTGAAAATGTTCGGATTCGCATGATTGAAAGTGGAATGGTCGCAGATGTGAATTCGGATTATCGACCTGGCATGCCTGAGGAACAGCTTTTTCCTGACCGGGATAAAGCCTCTGAAATGAATGTTCCCATAAAGAAAATAGCATTCTTGTTGAATGTCGCGTTTGGCGGGATGAGAAATGGCCGTTTTACCGATGAAGACAAACGTTACGATGTGAGAATGCGATTGCTCGAGAACCAAAGAGATACACCTGACCTATTGGACCATCTTCATGTAAGGCAGGAGGTTCCGTTGTCCGCAGGTGTGAATCCCCCAACGATTCCCATTAACGATTTAAGCCAGCATAAGACTATTTCCACCTTGCCCCTGGTGAATCGATACAATCATCTTCGAAAAATAGAAATCACAGCAAATATGGGACCAGGTGTTTCACAAGGAGAGTCGATCGCAAGGTGTAAGCAGATCGCGGAGGATGTTCGTGAGGAAATGGGGCTTCCTCCAAGTTATCGTTCCGTTCAATTGGGTAATGCTAAGGCGATGGCTCAGACCATTGATAGTATGTGGCAATCTCTTCTCTTTGGTTTTTTGGTTGCCTACATGATTCTCGGCATTCAGTTTAATTCATTTGTTCATCCGATGACTGTCCTCTGGGCGGTTCCTTTTGGCGTCACTGGTGGTTTGCTTGTGCTATGGGCTTGCGGCGACACATTGAACCTAATGAGCATGATTGGTTTGGTTCTTCTGGCGGGTTTGGTCAAGAAAAATTCAATCATCCTGGTGGATTGCGCCAATCATGTTCGGGAAACAGGAAAGAATGCGCGGGAGTCAATGCTGGAGGCCGGGTTGGTTCGATTAAGGCCGATCATGATGACATCTCTTGCGACTATTGCTGGGGTGGTTCCACTGGCGTTAGGATTTGGAGCCGGCGCCGAAAACAGAGGCCCCCTCGCAAGGTGTGTGATAGGTGGTATTTTTCTTTCAACTTTGATCACGCTGGTGGTTGTGCCTTCTTTTTATGTTCTACTTGAAAAAATCAATAATTGGCTGAGGTCGTTGTCAGTGGATGGGAAATCTTCTTCTGGTATGGCTTTATTTGTTGATGAAAAACAATCCAAACAAGTCGCAGTTAATTCTTAGAGGTTTGATAGTTCCATGAGTTTGCCCGCGTTAAGCATCAGGAATCCGGTTTTTGCAGTGATGGTCTCTGCAGCAATGGTGATTTTTGGATGGCTTGGGTATCAAAGCCTTGGAGTCAGCCAGTTTCCTGAAATTGATTTTCCAGTTGTGAGCATTGCTGTCACAAGGGAGGCCGCTTCCCCCGATATCATGGATGGAGACATCACCGATGTTGTGGAAGATGCGGTGGCCAGTGTTGAGGGGGTTGATTACATAATGTCCCGCAGCATGGAAGGCATTAGTCTTGTCACGGTTTATTTCAGGCTTGAGAGAAATATTGATGTCGCGATGCAGGATGTCCAGAATGCGGTTAGTGCCGCCAGGCGAAGACTTCCTGTGGATATCGACCCTCCAGTCATAACCAAAGTTAATCCAAACAACTTGCCTGTAATGTGGCTTACATTGTCCGGCAGTGCCCCACTGCACCGAATAAGTGATTTTGCTGAAAAAGAGCTCAAGCAGGAGGTCGCAGCCATAGCAGAGGTGGGCGGAGTTCAATTTGCGGGTCTACAGGCTCGATCAATCAGGATTTGGGTTGATCGTGATAAACTTACAAGTTTTAACCTGGCAGCAGATGATGTGAGGCAGGCAATAGGAAAACAACACGCTGAAATGCCAGCGGGATATATCCAAAGTAAAATGGTTGAATTTAATCTTCGAACCATGGGTGAGGCCTATTCCGTCAACGAATTTCGAAAACTATTGGTGGCGCAAAGAGATGGGCAACACATCCTTCTTGAGGACCTTGCGGTGGTCGAGGATGGCATGGAGGATAGAAGGAGTCTTGCGCGGTTTAACCGTATGCCTGCAATTGCAGTTGGAATTAGAAAGGCGATTGGCGGAAATTTGGTGGGGTTGTGCGAGAATGTAAAGAAGGAACTTCCAAGATTGAGGAAAATGCTCCCGCCCGGCGTTGAGCTTCATGTTCCCGTGGATTCTTCCGTTTTTGTAAGGGAAAACATAGATGAGCTAAAATTAACACTTATGCTTGGAGTGCTTTTTACCGGAATAGTTTGTTATTTGTTCCTGGGATCAATCGGCACAACCGTAAACATTTGTCTTTCTATTCCAACATCTTTGATTGGGACATTCTTTTTTATCAATTATGGGGTCAAGTTTTTTGGCTGGCCCCCCTTCACGATAAACTTGATGACCCTTTTAGGGCTTTCCCTTTCTGTCGGGGTTGTGGTGGATGATGCCATCTTGGTGCTTGAAAACATTTACAGGCTTAGGGAAAAAGGGTTGTCGATGGTTGATGCTGCCCTGCAGGGAGCGGGTGAAATCAGCTTCGCTGCAATGGCTTCAACGTTTTCGATTGCTGCGATTTTCCTACCGGTTGCATTCATGTCAGGCACCATCGGCAGATTTTTCTTTCAGTTTGGGTTGACGGTCAGTGTCGCAGTTATTCTCTCACTTGTGTGTGCCTTGACTTTGACGCCGATGTTGAGCGCGTTTTTTTTGAAACTCTCCCATGAGGAGGAAAAAGCACCCCGGTCAATTCACTTTATACTTGTGTTACTGATCGGATTCCTGATCCAGATTCCATTGTCAATTTTAAGACTGTTTTCAACTCCGGGTTCATACTTGGAATATTGGGCATGGCCATTAAGATGTTTTTTCAAGCATTTTGCCGATTCTCTTGGACTACCACTAAATCCATTTGAACTGATTTCAACAAAGCCCCTCTGGGTGTCATTTGCGCTGGAGTTGTTTGTTGAGCTGGTGGTAGTTATTATTTTGGTCCGTTATTTTAAGACCGTTTTGTGGGCTATTCAGGTTTACATTTTAAAACCATTGTTTTTAACGCCGACAGATTGGGTGCTCAATCTAACCACTACCGCCTATTCAAAAACCTTGGTTTTTTCACTCAAGCATACAAATATGATTCTTGTGGGGGGCGTTTTGATCGCATTGGCCACTGCTGTATTCATAGGGATTGGTGTTTTGGGGCAGGAACTTGTGCCCAGTGAGGATCAAAGCAGATTACTTGTGCATGTTGTTTGTCCTGTGGGGGCAAGTATTGATGAAATTGGAAATTTGCTGGCGCGTTGCGAGACCATTCTAGCGGACCGAAACGAAGTGGCTGGAATTATGACTGCTGTCGCTACTGAATCGGGGTTATTGATGAATGAAGCGGATATTTTTGTCCAGCTAGTTCCAAGGTCTGAGCGAAAACTTACCCAGCAACAATTGGTGCCATTGATTCGTAAGGAACTTTTACAGGTTGAGGATGTGCGGGTTGTTGTTCGTGACCAGTCCACTGAAGGATTCACTCCACAGAGGGGAGACCCGATTGATTTTTCAATCCAGGGAGACTGGAAAATTCTTCCTGAGTTAGGGCGTAAAATTGTTGAGCAGATGAATTATTCCTTGTTAAAAAACAACCTCCCCATGTTAACTGACATAGACATGGATTATCGCCCCGGGATGCCTGAGGTGCAGGTTACACCCGATAGGGAAAAGCTTGCTTTGCTGGGTATGCCTGTTTCCCGTCTCGCGGAAAGCATCAGTTTGCTAGTGGGGGGTGAGCGGGTTGGAAGATTTACGGATAAAGGCAGGCGATATGATGTGCGCGTTCGTTTCCAAGAGCAGGAAAGAACTTCCCCTGAAAATCTTTTACTGATGACATTAAGGGCGGGGGATACCAAGCTTGTTTCTGTTGAGGATGTGGTTGGGGAATTGAAAACAGTCTCAACTTTGCCGGTTATCAATCGGTACAATCATCAGCGTAAAATTGAGATTACTGCAAACACCGCTGAGGGGGTGTCCCAAGGTGAGGCGATTGCAAAGACCAAGGAACTTGCACAGGGTCTGCTTCCTGAAAATGTCACCTTGGTGGAACTGGGAAATGCGAGCGCCCTGAAAGAAACCATGACCAGTTTGATGTTTGCCTTGATGTTGGGCATTGTGATTGCATACATGATCTTGGGGATTCAATTTAATTCTTTTATTCACCCTTTCACAGTGATTCTGGCGATGCCTTTTGCAGTGACCGGGGCCCTGATAACATTATGGATGACAGGTGACACATTGAATATGATGAGCATGATTGGGTTTATTCTTTTGATGGGCTTGGTCAAAAAGAATTCAATCATCTTGGTTGATTACACCAATCAATTGAGGGAGCAGGGAATGGCGGTTGAGGAGGCCCTTATCAAAGCATGCCCTGTTCGATTAAGGCCAATTCTCATGACTTCGATTGCCACAATTGCCGGTGCAATTCCCGCTGCCTTCGGTGTAGGCCCGGGGGCTGAAACCAGGGCCCCCATGGCAAGGGCCATTATTGGTGGTATTCTGGTCTCCACTGCGGTGACTTTGTTTCTTGTGCCAGCTTTTTATCTTTTTGCGGAACGATGGCGTAATTTTGCTAGTCTTCTTGCTAGGGTTGAGGATAGTCCCAAACCCAAATAGTCCCAATGGATTTATTTTTCATGGAAGAATTAAATTCAGTGACACTTGCTTTTCATGAGGGAACGCTTGTGTTAAATGGCGCACTGGATAATGTGCTAAAAAGTCTCCCTTTTGTTTTGCATGATCCAAGAACAAACAATGACCGATGTGAAGCGATTCATTACAGGGTGTTAATTCAAACTTTGGTTGCCCATAAGGTTAGTTTCAAAGATTCTGCACGCAGCTATCAAAATCAGGAGTGGAAGACTTCAGATTCTCGTAAGCCGTTTCCTTATCAATTGGAGGCGCTTGAGGCATGGTGGGGCCAAAGATCCAGGGGAGTTGTTGTTTTGCCTACTGGGACAGGTAAAACCTTTCTGGCCTTGATGGCGATTTTACGGATGCAGAGGCCCACATTGGTAGTCACTCCAACGATTGATTTGATGAATCAATGGCATGCAGTTTTAACTGAATCATTGGGAGTGCAGGTGGGTATGATGGGTGGTGGTTCCCATGAAATTCAACCTGTCACCGTAACAACCTATGATTCAGGTCAGATTCACCTCTCAAAATGGGGGAATAAATTTGGGTTTCTTGTTTTTGATGAATGCCATCATTTACCCGGTTCGGTCTATTCTAATATTGCGATTGGTTCGATAGCCCCATTCAGGCTGGGTTTAACTGCGACTCCGGAAAGATCCGATGGAAATGAGTCAATGCTTGAGAGTCTGATAGGCCCTATTGTGTTTCGCAAGGAAATCGGGGAATTGGCGGGTAGTTATCTCGCAAGTTATGAATCTGAAATAATCCATGTTGATCTTTCTGATGATGAAAAGATTGATTATGAAAAGGCGAGAAAAGAATATCGCGATTTTTTGTTGAAGCGAGGGATTAATCTTAGGGATCCTAAAGGTTGGCAGAGGTTTCTGGCTGAAAGTTCCAGGTCACATGAGGCTAAAAAAGCTTACGACGCTTTTAAATTACAAAAGAAGATAGCCTTGCACTCCAAGGCCAAGATTGATGTTCTTCAAAAATTGCTCCTCAAGCATGCAAATGATCCCTGCATTATATTCGCAGGTGACAATTCGATGGTTTATGCGATTTCTCGAAAGTTTTTAATTCCTGCTGTCACCCATGAAACCAAGGCAAAGGAGCGAAAGCAGACCTTGGATAAATTTAAAACCGGCGCATATCTCGCTATCGTTACCAACAAGGTTCTTAATGAGGGAGTTGATGTGCCCACTGCGGGTGTTGGAGTTGTCCTTTCCGGGTCTGGGACTGTTCGCGAACATGTGCAGCGACTGGGAAGAATTTTAAGAAAGTACAAGGATAAACGCGCAATTCTTTATGAGGTGATCAGCAGGAATACAAGTGAGGAATTGACAAGTCAAAGGCGCAGGAAGCACGATGCTTACAGGAAATAAATTAATTGCAAGGAATTACAGGGGTAGGCTTCTTGTCAATTATCTTGATCCCCTCGATTCCAGATGGTGTGAAGTTGCAGATTGGATTATTGCAAGGGGCAGGGGACTTCTTGGAAAATCCAGGCACATCTTTGATGATGAGTTGGGGGAATATCCCCGCTCATTGCCGGAACCTCTTGTGTTTCAGGGATTGGTGAAGGTATTTTCGGATAATTGTAAATTTGAACAAATAGATGGATATGACGCCGTTAAAATCAGGGAACTCGTCTTTTCATATGCTTCGCAATTTAAAAGCGAGGGAAGTTTGTCTTCGGACCCGGATGTCCGCAGGAATATTTTTGAACTTGTGGGAAAGCAAATTGAAGTAGATCCAGAACTTGTGGATTCGTTATTGTATGCGGATCTTGAATCTGAAAACAAGCTGTTGTCAATTCCAAATTTTAATGCTCAAAAATTAATACATCGCTACAATCTTTCGCTGGCTCAAGGTGTCCTGCTTAACTCTTTGAATATTGTCGTGAGGTTGGCTTCTTCCACTCCACCCGTTCGATTAAAGCAGTTGATTCGATGGATTAAGTTTCAAAGATTGTTATGCGCTGTTGAAAAAAATGAAAGCGGTGGATTAACTTTGCAGATAGATGGTCCGTTAAGCCTTTTTAGAACAACTCAAAAATATGGTTTTCAAATAGCGTTATTTCTGCCGGCACTTTTATTGTGCCCGGACTTTGAATTGGATGCCGAATTGCAATGGGGCAAAGGCAAAAAAAACAGCAAGTTTAAAATCACCAGCAATGATGGTCTTGTAACACATTATGTTGACTCTGGTGTTTATCGCCCTCCTGAAAATGAAATGTTTTATATTTTGTTTAAAAAAAGGGTTGAGGATTGGGATATCGATGATTCAATATCGGAATTGGAAATCCCTGATGAATTCATTGTGCCAGACTTTGTGCTCAAAAGAAAAAAAGATAATAAGGTTGTCGGCGTTGAAATTTTATGGAACTGGAACACATCCTTCATCCAGAAAAAGATAAAAGAAATTGCAAAATTGAAACTTCAGAAATATGTTTTGGCTGTAGCGGACAAAGGGAATTTGGGAAAAGACAAGCTGGTTGATATTCCCAGTTTTGTTTACTTTTTCAAATCAACCCCGTTGCCTCAGGAAATTGAAAAAATAATAAATCTACTCTGATGAATCAAAGTTGTTTCTCAGCGATCTCAAGTGCGCGTAATAATCCTCTAGCCTTGTTGAGTGTTTCCTCATACTCCTTTGCAGGCTCGCTGTCAGCTACCACTCCAGCCCCTGCCTGCAGGTAAGCTTTTTGTCCCACAATAACCATGGTCCTAAGCGCAATGCAAGTATCCATGTTTCCGGAAAAGTCAATGTATCCAACGGCTCCGCCGTAAGGCCCTCTTTTTTGGGGTTCCAACTCATCAATTATTTCCATGGCTCTGACTTTGGGGGCGCCACTAAGCGTTCCCGCGGGTAGGCATGATTTTAAGGCGTCCAGGGCGGTCATGTCTTTTTTTAGTGTGCCTTCAACCGTGCTGCATAAATGCATAACATGGCTGTATTTTTCGACTGTCATTACATCTGTGATTTGAACCGTGCCAAATTCGGCTATCCTTCCAACATCATTCCTGCCCAAATCAACCAGCATGATATGTTCCGCTCGTTCCTTGGGGTCGGCGATAAGTTCCTGGGCTAGTGATTTATCCTCCTCCTCATTTTTTCCCCTAGGCCTGGTTCCTGCTAATGGTCGAATTGTCACATGGCGCTCTTCAACGCGAACCATGATTTCTGGGGAGCTTCCTATGAGGCATAGATCATCAAATCTTAAGAAAAATAGAAATGGGCTAGGGTTTACAACCCGTAGTGTGCGATAGATATCAAATGGTTTTGCCTTGGTTTCTGTTTCTAACCGTTGACTGAGGACAATTTGAAAAATATCACCAGCGTTTATGTATTCCTTGCATTTTATGACTGCTTTTTCGAATGTTTCCTTACTGAAGTTGGACTTATAGGGTTGTGATACCTTGCCATCAGGTTGAATATCAGTGAATTTTAGATTGCATTGGTTGTTTTGAAGTTGATCAACCATGGTATCGATTTTAGAACAAGCGGTTTTATAAGATTCTGATGGATTTTGGCCAGCGGTGTGAGCATGGACAACCACCGCGATTGTTTTGTTGATATGGTCAAAAATCACCATTTGATCATAGAAACCAAAACATAAATCAGGGAGGTTTCGGTCATCTTTTGGAGTATTAGGAAGATTTTCAACATATCTAACTGTATCGTAACCACTAAATCCGACAGCTCCTCCACAAAACCTAGGTAAACCTTTTATATGGTGGGATTTGTATTTGTTTATATATTCTTGTAAAAGCCCCATAGGATCTTTATGCTCGAAAGTTTCCTTTTTAAATGTTCCGGGTTGAATTGGATTTCGTGTTTCAATTGTCACTAAAGTGGCTTTTGCGCTGAATTTTAAAAAGGGATCTGTCCCCAAAAAACTATATCTTCCAACTTTTTCTCCCCCGACAACGCTTTCAAAAAGGAATGATAATTTGTCCTGTGAAAGCTTGCAGTAAGCGCTTACCGGGGTGAGAGTATCGCCAGTTAATTGCCTGAAAACCGGAACCATGCTATGGTTTTTTGCGAATTCTTGGAATGAATCAATGTTTGGATGATGAGCCATGGTGTTTTTCTTTGCGGGGTTGAAAACAGTTGTTGTAATGATAAACCATGTTGCAAGGCCATGCATTATTCAAATAATGGGTCATTTAATCGTTTCTGATCCTTGACCTGATGATATTAGCTTGCATATTTATATAGAATTAGTCTATGAGATCAGGGGTGTATTTGGAATTCTGATGAATTGTCATGGGTGTAATACTATTGTTTCAAAAGACCAGGAACGCTGTGCTTCCTGTGGATTTCCTTTGAAAATACTCAATGGAAATAGTGATGATTTTGCTGGCTTAAGTGCTGATTATCAAAATGAATGGCTTAAATACCATGAAGAAATGAATTTAACCGCTTCCAGCAAAAGTATAATTCCATTTTTTGGTGTTTTCTATGGGATTCGATCTATTATTTTAAGCAAACAAGGTTTTAAGAATGCTTCATTAATAAAAAAGCAGGATTTGGCAAATCGATTTAATTACATAAGGCGGTTGGCTATTTTTGGACTGGTTACCAATCTTTTAGCCTTCATTTTTATCATTATTGGCATAATTGGTTTATTTCGCACAACTTAATTTATTTATTAATGATTTTTCAATTCGTGTTTTTTTCGTTTTATTGCTTTGATAACAAGCAACTATTACATTTTTAACCTAGCACCTAAGTTGTGAATCTTTTCAAGTTAATCTGGTGTTTGTGTTAAAATAACAATAGTATTCGATTCAGATAGTGGGGTTGAGTCATTTATAAAATTAAAGGTGACATATGAGTTTGGAGCAAAATCCTGAACCTAAAAAAGATCCTGAAACCATCACTCAGGAGGTGAAATATTCCCAGGTAAGTGCCAGGGTTACTGATAGGGTTTCTAGTGGTGTTTTTTCTTCAGGTGCCTTGTTGTTGAATGGCCAAAATGAATTTATCCTCGATTTTCTACAACGAATGGTGCAACCTCAAAGGGTGGTGGCACGGGTTGTCATGAGTCCACCTTCACTATTGAGTTTTTGCAATGCCTTGGAAGAAAACCTTTCCATGTACCAGTCAAAGTTTGGAACTCCGCCCCAATTGCCTCCTCCTCCTCCGGGATCTGTTCCTTTGCCGATTGATGAATTATACGCCCAATTAAAAATCGCGGATGAAATTTTAGAGGGATCTTATAGCAATGCAGTTATGATAAGTCATAGTCCCAGTGATTTTGTTTTTGATTTTATTGCTACTTTCTATCCGCGAAGTGTTGTGTCCGCCCGGGTATTTATGTCGGCCTCTCAAATCCCGCCTTTTTTGAGCACTCTAAAAAAGGGATTTCAACAATTCCGTGATAAAATCAATTTGGCTTCAGGTCCTGGTCAAACTCCTCCCTCAGTGACTTAGGTTTATCAATAAAAGCGTTGGATGGATGATGGTCTATGAGTGAACTGGAATCGCTGCCAGTTTCGATTGTTTTACCAGAACTAATTAAAGCTTTGGTCAAAGGTAGTTGTGCGGTTCTACATGCGCCTCCGGGGGCGGGTAAAACCACATTGGTTCCATTGGAATTACTCAAGGCCGGATTTTCCGGAATAGTCTTGGTGGAGCCTAGAAGACTGGCGGCAAAAGCCTCAGCATCGCGTATTTCTTATTTGAATGACACCAAACTAGGTGAATTAATCGGATATCAGGTCAGGTTTGATTCAAATTTTTCTAATGATACCAAATGCCTTGTTGCAACCACTGGAATTGTATTGAATTGGTTTGCAACTGATCCTTATCTTTCCAATTGCAATGTTTTGATTTTTGATGAATTTCATGAAAGAAGCCTGGAAAGTGACCTGCTTTTAGGGCTGGCAAGGTTATTGCAAAAAACGGTCAGGCACGATTTGAAAATCCTTGTTATGAGTGCAACCCTGGATAGCGGTAAAGTTGCGGATTACATGGATGGTTGCCAGGTGATATCCAGCATGGGGAAAAAATATCCTGTGGATATATGCCATCAAGAGATGAAGGGGGCTTGTAAATTAGAAGATGCAGTTTGTTCCGCAGTTGCGATTATTGAGGAGAAAATCCAGGGAGATATCCTTGTCTTTTTGCCTGGGATGTCGGATATCCTTGACTGCAAATTCGCATTGGAAAGTTTTTTGAAAAATAAAGATATTCAAATTCTTCATGGCGATGCATCAATTGAAGTCCAGGAAAAGGTATTAAAAAAGACAGCCAGAAATCGGGTTATTTTAGCCACAAATATTGCAGAAACTTCCCTTACGGTAAGCGGGGTTCGAGCAGTGATTGATAGCGGGTTGGTGAAGAAAACTTTTTTTGATGGAAGGCTGGGGTTAAACAATATTGAGACAGTGAGGATTTCAAAGGCTTCTGCTGATCAAAGAGCTGGGCGGGCAGGCAGGGAGGCACCAGGTGTATGCCTAAGGCTTTGGTCCGAGAAAGACCACAGCCTTCGTGATGAATTTGACAAGCCTGAAATTCAACGGGTTGATTTATCCGGTGCATTGCTTCGTTTGTTTGCGATTGGTGAGAATAATTGGGAAGATTTTCCATGGTTTGAAAGGCCGAATCGTACATCGGTCGAGGGTGGCATAAAGCTACTGCAAAACCTCAAGGCAATTGATGGAAAAAAAATAACAGCTCTCGGCCTTAGGATGAACCAGTTGCCACTGCATCCAAGGTTGTCAGCGATTTTGCTGGCCGGGGAGGAAAATGGTTCCTTGGATCAGGTTGCCCTAGCTATCGCGGTACTTTCCGAAAGGTCAGTTTTTGAGCATTCTTATGATGCCGCAATATTGAAGCGAGATTCAAGTTCATCAAATTCTGATTTGCTGGATGTTGTTCAAATTCTTGAAGAATGTGAGTTTGACAGGAAAGCTTTTCAAAGTCACGGAGTTCTTCCCGATAGGGCCGCAAATTTGTTCAGAGTTCGGGATCACTTACTATCTTCGGTTGGAAAAGCCGGAAAAATGAAAAATGTGCCAGGACAAGATGGTTTTCTTCGGTCAATTCTTGCTGGTTTTCCTGATCGGGTCGCGAAAAGGCGTGAAAAAAATGGTGTTAAAGCATTGATGGTTGGTAATCGGGGGATTTTTCAATCAAAAAAAAGTCGAGTCAGGGATCATCTTTATTTTGTTTGTGTTGATGTTCAATCTGGAGATGAGGAATCGATAGCGATAATGGTTTCAGGAATCAACGGCGAATGGTTGGACTCTGCCTTCAAAAAAATCCAGAGGGATGTTTATTATGATCCTAAAATTAAAAAATTAATTGCCATTCAAAGGGCATATTACATGGATATTGTCATAGAGGAAAAGGATTCCCACCTGACTATTGATGATTTGAATGGTGAGAAACTTTGCCAAGGTTTGATTGGAAATCTTGTGGATATTCTTCCTGAATTGGATTCCCCCGGTGGGCAATTGATCGAAAGAATAAGGGTTTGCGCGCAAGTGTTCCAATCAAAAAAATTCCCCCAAATGGAAGCGGATTCTTTGATGGACCCATTGCTGTGGTTATGCAAGGGTAAAAAAACGTCTGCTGAAATTCGTGATGGCGATTGGTGTAACGCTTTGAGGATGATGCTTTCGCATGAGCAATTGATGATTTTGCAGAAAGAATTCCCGGACAAAATAACACTACCCTCCGGAAAAATTGCAATGATTAAATATCATCCTGGTAAAGCACCAATCCTTGAGGCAAAGATTCAAGATTTGTTTGGCTGGAAAGAGACTCCCAAGCTGGGTGGGGGCAAACTGCCACTTTTGATTTCATTGCTGGCCCCTAATTATCGATCGCAGCAACTGACTTCTGACCTTGCTGGTTTTTGGAAAAACACATATCCCCAGGTACGAAAAGATTTAAGGGGAAGATATCCCAAACATGCGTGGCCTGAGGACCCATTTAAAAAAGAAACGGAACCTTGATTCAGGTTCCGTTTAAAGGTTTGCATTAATTAATAGTAATCAAGCATTATAGGTTGAGCTGGAAACATCTCCACCTCTGCCTGTCCAATTGGTGTGAAAAAACTCACCCCTTGGTTTGTCAATTCTCTCGTAGGTGTGCGCGCCGAAATAATCCCTTTGTGCTTGGAGAAGATTTGCGGGTAACCTTTCTGTCCTGTAAGAATCGAAAAAGGAAAGTGCTGTGCTCATCGCTGGAACAGGGATTCCTTTTTTGATTGCAAGTGCGACAATATTTCTCCATCCTTTTTGTGATCGTTTCATTTCTTTTTTAAAGTAACTGTCCAGCAGTAGATTGCGGAGGCTTTTTTTCCTGTCAAACGCTTCTTTGATTTTTCCAAGGAATCTGCTTCGAATGATGCATCCGCCTCTCCACATCAAAGCAATACCGCCATAATTTAATTTCCAGCCATATTCCTTTGCTGCCGCTTGCATCAACATGTAACCTTGGGCGTAACTTACAATCTTTGAAGCATAAAGTGCGTCATGAATGTTCCGGATGAGTTTTTCTTTCTTTCCGGTGATTTTTGGTTTTGGGCCTTTTAGGGCTTTCGATGCTATAACACGCTCATCTTTTAATGCGGAAACACATCGCGCGTAAACAGCTTCAGATATAAGCGTGACAGGCATCGCCAATTCCTGCGAGTTGATGACAGTCCATTTCCCCGTGCCTTTCTGGCCGGCTGCATCTAATATTTTTTCGGCCATGGGTTGTCCGTCTGAGTCCTTGAAGTTTAGGATATCCCTGGTGATTTCGATCAGATAGGAATCTAATTCACCTTTGTTCCATTCTTCAAAAACCTTGTGCATTTCATCATAAGACAGCCCCAGGCCTTTATGTAAAATGTCGTAGGCTTCGCATATTAATTGCATGTCACCATATTCGATCCCGTTGTGGA